>Ga0315912_10006337_pt1 | contig 10613 bp, 6 predicted proteins | sample VfabasoilMG_FD_204469 | JGI IMG/M metagenome (GOLD analysis project Ga0315912, IMG submission 204469) | Garden soil microbial communities collected in Santa Monica, California, United States - V. faba soil | ecosystem: Environmental > Terrestrial > Soil > Garden | place: USA: California... | reverse complement strand
TGCAGCAGCCCAACGGGTTGTTTTTTCATGCGCCGGACGTGCAGTTCTATTGGGGCCGGGGTGACGGCTGGGTCGCCGTGGGCATGACGGACATGTTGCGCGAGCTGCCCGAAAAATCCTGGCACCGCAAGCCAATCCTGGCGGCGTACCAGAAGATGATGGCCACGCTGCTGACGCACCAGGCCCCGAGCGGAATGTGGCGCCAACTCATCGACATTCCGGCAAGCTGGGAGGAATCCTCCGCCAGCGCCATGTTCACCTACGCATTCGTAACGGGCGTGAAGAACGGCTGGCTGGCCGAGGAAACCTATGGCCCCGCCGCGCGCAAGGCCTGGATTGCGCTGGTCGGATACCTCACGCCCGAGGGCGATCTGCGCGAGGTGTGCGTCGGCACCGGCAAGAAGAACGATTTGCAGTACTACCTCGACCGGCCGCGCTCGGTGGGGGATGGTCATGGCCAGGCGCCGATGTTGTGGTCGGCGGCCGCCCTGCTCCGTTAACGGATTCTCGACTCTCGCGCGTCTTTGGCTTGAATACCTGGGGGGACATGTGAAGAAGACCATTTTCCTGTTCGGATCTCTCGTGCTGGCTGCCCTTGCCGCGGCCTCACCCAACGGCGGGCCGCTCGGCGATTTCACCGCGCACCGCGACATCGGCGAACCCAAGAACGCCGGCTACGCCACGTACAACGGCACCTCGCAGGTCTACACGCTGACCGCGGGTGGCGTGAACATCTGGGCCAAGCGCGACGAGTTCCAGTTCGCCTTCCGCCCGATGAAGGGCGACTTCATCGTGCAGGCGCAGGTGGAATTCCTCGGCGCCGGCAAGGATCCGCATCGCAAGGCCGGCATCATGGCCCGCGCCACGCACGACTTCGACTCGCCGTACATCGACGGCGCGCTGCACGGCGACGGCCTCACCGCCATGCAATTCCGCACCGCCAAGGGCAACGACACCGAGCAGGTGCAGATGGAGGGCGCCAAGGGTGCAAACGTCATCCAGCTCGAGCGAGTCGGCAATACCTTCATCTGGTCGGCGGCGCGTTTCGGCGAGCCCTTCCAGCAGGTCAAGCGCGAAAAGGTCGATCTACCCGAGGAAGTGAACGTCGGCATCTTCCTGTCGGCGCACGATCCCGAAGTCATCGAACGCGCCATCTTCCGCAACGTGCGCGTGATCAAGCCGGTGAAGGTGGGCTTCACGCCGTATCGCGACTACATCGGCAGCCGGCTGGAGATCCTGAACGTCACCAACGGTCACCGATCGCAGATCTACTCCTCGCGCGTGCCGTTCGAGGCGCCCAACTGGACACCAGACGGCGGCTCGCTGTTCTACCAGTCGAGCGGCGGCGACAACGCCACCCGCGGCCGGCTCTACAAGTTCGACCTCGCGACGCGCCTGCCGCAGCTGGTCGACACCGGCTTCGCGATCCGCCTCAACAACGACCACGTGTTGTCCTTCGACGGCACGCAGTTCGCCATCAGCGACAATTCGGCGGAAAAAGGCGAATCGACTATCTACACGCTGCCGGTGCGCGGCGGCGTGCCGAAGCGCATCACGCCCAACACGCCGAGCTACATGCACGGCTGGACGCCGGATGCGAAATGGCTGGTGTATACCGCGGGCCGCAAACCCAAGGGCTCGGACACCAATGAATGGGACATCTACAAGATCCCCTCCGATGGCAGCGGCCCGGAGATCAACCTCACCAATTCGCCGGGCCTCGATGACGGTCCGGAGGTGAGCCCCGACGGCAAGTGGATCTATTTCAACTCCACGCGCTCCGGGCAGATGCAGATCTGGCGCATGCGCAACGACTGCCCGGCGAAGCCCAAGACCAAGGAAGAAAAGGCCTGCGGCACCGCGGAGCGCCTCACCAACGATCACAAGTGGAACGACTGGTTCCCGCACTTCTCGCCGGACGGCAAGCAGATCGTGATCATCTCGTATGGGCTGGACGTCGAAGCGGCCAACCACCCGTACTACAAGCATTGCCAGCTGCGCATCATGCCGGCCGACGGCAGCGCGCCGCCGAAGACCATTGCCTACGTGTACGGCGGCCAGGGCACCATCAACGTGCCGTCGTGGTCACCGGATGGCACGCACGTGGCGTTCGTCAGCAATTCGGACGCGCTGTAGCGCTCAGCGAGGCCTTTCTTTGACAGGCGCGTACGTCACGACAGTGCCGTCGCGCCTGTTCTTGCTCTGGATCTCCATGCCAGTCCAGTGCCAGTCCCAGTCGCCCACGACATTGATCAGGTAGCTGCTGTCCGACGCGCCGAACAGCGACACGGAACCATTCGGCCTCACTTCATAGAAGCATCGGACCCAGGTGCTGCCGGTGATCTTGTCCTTCGTGGGCAGTTCGAGATCGATGTAGTTCCGGCCGACCGTGAGCGTGCCGCCATTCGAAGCGGCATATGTGCCCGCGGAGATGCGTTCCGGCGCCGCGCAGGCACCCAGTAGCCCCGACAGCGCGAGTCCCGCCAACCACAACCACATACCCATGCGCATGTGGGCATCTAACTAACTCGACGCAGTCAGGTCAAGCGCATCACTTCGCGAGCTGCACCTCGATCTCCACCAGCATGCCCGCGCCGGCCAGCGCGACCACCTGCACCGTCGAGCGCGCCGGCAGGTTGGGCTGCTCCTTGGTGCCGAAGAACTGCGTGTAGGCAGCCATCATGCCTTCGAAGTCCATCTTGCCGCCCTTGGCGGGATCGCCGACGAGATAGACCGTCATCGCCACCACGTTGCCGAACCCGAGACCCAGCTTGTCGAGGGAATCCTTGAGGCGCGCGAACACCGCCAGCGTCTGCGTCCTGGTATCGCCCCAGTATTCCGGTGTGCCGGGCGTAGCCTTGGGATCGAGCGGAGTGGGAGTCAATCCGCTGTGGAAGTAGATAGTCTTCCCGGCGGGCACCTCCACGGCGCGCGCGATCGGAAAATTCGTGCCATTGGAGTGGTGCACGACATCGGCGGCGTTTGCAGAGCTCATGGCAGCGAAGGCTAACGCAGTGGCGAGCGCGGCGCGAGCCGGGTATCCGGCACGAAAAAGTCGAGTCATGTCGATCCCTCTGGTTTACAGGGTGTTGATGTATGCCACCACATCCGTGATGGCCTTGTCATCGGACAGCGTGGCGGCAATCCCGCGCATCTGTACTCCGTAGGTATCGCGCGCATCGCTGCCGCGCAGTCCGAGCTGGAAATTCTTCAGCTGCGTGACGAGATACCAGTCCGAACGCGACGCGAGCGCCGGCGACTGCAGTGCGGCATTGCCTTCGCCCCTGGCGCCGTGGCAGGCGGTACAGGTCGCATAGAGCTTCCTGCCCTGCGCGGCGTCGCCGCCAACCGTCGTGGCAGGCCGCTTCGAGTCGAGCGCGGTGATGAATTTCACCGCGGCATCGAGAATGCCCTCCTGTTTCAGCCGCAATCCGACTGGACCCATCTCGTGGCCCGACGCGTCATCGGCCAGTGCACCGCGGGCGCCGGACGCGAAATTTTCGAGCTGTCGCGCGAGATACCACGGCTCCATGCCGGAGATCTTGGGTGCGCGTATGCCGTAGTTGCCATTGGCGTTCGCGCCATGGCACAGCAGGCAGTAGTCGAAATCGTTGCCGGCGATGGCCTTGCCGATCATCAGCAACAGCAACAACAGCAACGCCCAGGTGCGCAACAGTCCGAACACGATCCGGTTCATGAATGCACCACCTGCGTGCCACCGGCACGCACACGCGCGTCGATGTCGGCCATGGCGTGGTGCGCCGAGGCGATGGCGCCTTCCTGCCAGCCGGGGTGGTAACTCACCTGGTCGCCGATCAGGTAGTGACCACCCACCGGCGCCTGCAACTTCGCGAACCATTGCCTGAACAGCGCCTCATCCCATTGCGCCGCGCAGCCGAGCATGTGGTTCATCTGGTGCCAGGCGACGCTGACGCCGGTTTCCACATGGCCCGCATAGTCCGGATGAATCTTCGCGCCCTGCGCAATTGCGAGCTCGAGACGCCGCGCCGGCAGAAGCCGCGCGAATTTCTCGCCAGCGGCGGGGTCGAACGTGTACGCGCCCAGCACCACGCCTTTCCTGCGATGGATGCCATGCGCCGGATACCAGATCTGCTGAATGTCCTGAAGCGTCCAGGAAATACCGCCATAGATTCCTTCGCGCTCCCAGAAGCGCTCCTTCATCTGAAAACCGATCTTGAATAACTTGCCGCGCGGGATGGCGGTGAAGCCGGAGGAATAGTCCGCCGGGAAGTTGTGCTCGATGCCGGCCAACAAGTGCATGGGAATGCAATTCAGGACGTAGTCGGCACGCTCCGTGACGTAGCTGCCTTCGCGCCGCCAGGTGACCTCGACGCCCCTGGGCAGTACGCGGATGCGCTGCACCTGCGATTCGAGCTGCACCCGGTGGCCTATCTTCCGCATGAAGCCCGAGACCACGCGGTCCATGCCGCCCACCGGCTCCATCATCATCGCGGCCTGGTCGTCGCTCTCGCCAAAACTCATGATCAGCATGAATTTGGATTTCAACAGCTCGCTCGCCGACAGCGGCGTCTTCAGGATCTCGGGCGAGGTGTAGTCGTGTTTGGCCAGCCCCGAGCGGCTGGTGCCGATGTATCGGAATTGCGGATCGAGCTCGCCGAAGGCCTTCAGATAGTCGCGCAGCCGCTCCCAATCCTCCGCGGTCATGGGCGACGTCAGGGATTCCTTCCTGATCGACTTCGCCATGAGCTCGGCGACGAAGCCGCGCGTATCGTTCATGTACTCGCGCGCGCGGATCGGCTTGCCGCCGAACATCGCATCGTCCTGCACCCAGGCGTTGCGATTGTCGTTGATGAACGGCGCGAGCTCGACGCCGAGCTCCTTGCAGTACTCGAGCAGGTGGACGTGGTGCCCTGGAATGCGCGCCGGACCGCAGTTGAAAAACAGGTCCGGGTCATCGTCGAACTCACAAACCTGCGGGTAGCCTGTCTCGTCGATGCGCGAACCGTGCCGCACCGTCAGGTTGCGTCCGCCCGCGCGGAACGAAGCCTCGAGCACCTTGACCTCGTAGCCCTTGCGGTCGAGCTCGTAGGCTGCGGTCAATCCCGAGATGCCGGCGCCGAGAATCAGCACTTTCTTCGACTTGCCGGATTCGGTCAGCACTGGTTGGGCAGCGCGCGCGGCGACGGGCAATAGCCCCATGCCCATCGCCGCGCGATACACCGCTGTCGATCCGCCGAGCGAACCCGCCAGTTCGAGGAACTTGCGGCGCGAGAGCCTGCTGTTCATGCCGCCCTCAAAACCGGAAGCTCATCTTGCCGTAGTAGTACGCACCGTTGATGCCGAATGGCGAGAACGAGGGGTACCCGGCCACCGCGCTGTTGTCACCGGTGCCGAACTGCACTTCGCGCAGCGTGTCGTTGCGTTTGTCCGGTTTCTCGTCGAACACGTTGGTGGCGCCGACCATGATCGCGAAGCTGTCCGTGGCTTCCCACGACAACTCGAGATTGGTGATCGGCGTCACCGGGACTTCGGTGCGGTAGAACCTGAGGCCGCCGTCATCGGGCTCCGGCAGGTTGGCCGGGGGCGGCGGCGTGCCGTCGAAGTACGTGTCCGTCGCGCCACCATCGTTTTCGAATTGCGCCGACATGCCGTAGATCAACTCGTGAACGTTGAGCGTGACGCGTGACCATTCGAATCGCGCACCCAGGTTCACCAGGTATTGGGGCGCGGTTTCGGTGAGATCACCCAATGCCACCCTGTCGAACAGCGGTTGGTTGGTGCCGAGCTCGGGTGGCGTGGCGCGCACCTTGGTCACTTCGGTCTCCGTGTAGGTCGCGGCCACGCTCCAGGTGATGTTGACCGGCTCGAAGTTCGTGGCCAGGTCGAACATCACGTCGACGCCGCGAGTCCGCGTGGTGACACCGTTGGTGAACAGGTTGATGCCCGTGTCCCCGTCCTCGACCACCGCCGGGTCGAGCACGTTGCCGTTGGCGATGATGGCGTCGACGATGGCCTGCGAATACAGCTCGCCGTCGATGGTGCCGTAGAACGTACTGGTGGCGGCGATCCGGTTGCGCACCTCGATCTGGTAGAGATCGAAGGTGAGCGACATCGCACGCTCCGGCCGGTACACGAAGCCCAGCGAGAAATTGGTCGACTCTTCCGGTTGCAATCCCGCGCCCAGGCCTAACAAAGCGGTCGCCGTCGCATTGGGCGGCATCTGCACGAAGGCCGTCGTCGGACCCACGTTGGTCGCCGAGTAGAACTCCTCGGCGAGCGTCGGCGCGCGAAAGCCGGTGCTGGCCGTGCCGCGGATCGCGAACGCATCGCTGAACTCGTAGCGCGCGCTGAGTTTGCCCACCGTCGTGTCGCCGAAGTCACTGTAGTCCTCGTAACGACCGGCCAGATCGAAGCGCAGCGCGTCGATGGGCCGCAACAGGAAGTTGACGTAGCCGGCGACCACATCGCGATCGTGCTCGCCGGAGTCCGAGAGGCTGATACCCGGGAACGACTGACCACCTTCGAAGTAGCGCGATGCCTCGTCGCCGGGGCTCGCTTCCCAGGTCTCGTCGCGGTATTCGGCACCGAAGGCAAAGGTGAGCGGACCGGCGAGGCCGACGTCGAATTCCTTGGTGACGTCGACGTTCGTGGTCCATTGCGTCGCGGTGTAATTGCCGTCGTAGAAATTCACCGGCGTGGCCCCGGTGTTGGCGTACAGCGAGGCATTCGCCGAGTCGCGAGTGAACATGTCAATGTCGTCTTCGCCATAGGTCATGGCGACGTCCCAGGACCAGGTGCCGATGTCGCCCTTGAAACCCGATGAGATGGAGATGTCGGTTTCTTCGGTTTCCTCCCGCGGATCGAATCCATACGGACGGAAGTAGCTGACTTCGCCGGTGTCCGGGTCGGTGTGCGAGACGCGCGACGGCAGGCGATAGTTCTCGAACGACGCCGCGTGTTTCTCGCCCCAGGTACCGAATGCGTAGAACTCGGCGTTGTCGCCGATCGGGATGCCGGCATTCAGCGAGACGAGTTTTATCTCGTAGGATGCGTCGCCGAAAATCTTGTTGAGGTAGGGATAACCGGGCGCGTCCGGCATGTTGGTGTTCGGATACGTGCCGCCGGCACCGGGGTCGATGCGCGCCGGGTCGACGACGCGCGGATCGATGTCGCCGCGGTTGGTGTGCTCGTGTTCGCGGTACTCGGCGGCGAAGCTGAAGTGCGATCCGCCTTCCGCCTCGAGCCCGAAGCTGCCGGTGTAGGAGTCGGTGTCGCCGTCACCCTGGTAGTGTCCGCCGTGCGAATAGTTCACCGAGCCACCATCGGAGCCGCGCTTCTGGATGATGTTGATGACGCCGGCGATGGCGTCGGTGCCGTAAGTCGCGGCTGCACCTTCGGTGAGCACTTCGATGTGATCGATGGAATCGACGGGCACGAAGTTGAGATCCACGCCCGCACCGCCCTGGTACGGTCCGCCGAGAATCGCGAGGCTCGCCGTGGTGTGGCGGCGCTTGCCGTTGACCAGGACCAGGGTGTGATTCGGCGAGAGTCCGCGCATCTTGGCTTGCAGCGTCTGGTTCGCCATGTCGCCGCCGAACGCCTGCGCGGTGAACGACGGCACGATGTTCGCGAGCGTGTTCATGAGGTCCGGGCGGCCGGCGGATTGCAGCTCCGCGGCGCTCAGCACTTGCACCGGCGATGCCGTGGTGAATTCATCGAGACCGGTGGCGCGCGTGCCGGTGACGATGACGGTCTCGGGCTCGGGTTCCGTGGTACTGCTTGACTCTGCCGCGGCTCCCGCCTCTGCCTCATCGGCGTGCAGCACCGCAGGAGTGCACGCAGCTGTCAGGGCGAGCGACGCGATGATGAGGCGATCGTGCACTGCACGGCGCCACTTCGGATCGATATCCATAAGACCTCCCTTGGAGTTTTCGGTTGTTTGCTCTCGCCGGACGCAAAGCGCCGATCCCCCTCGCGGCTGCACGGCAATGGAGCGGCAGCCCGCGGTGCTCTTGCTTGGGGACGCCCAAGGGTCGCGCCCGGCAAGAATGGCCATGGTGTTGCAATTTTCCGGCCAACGCGTCCGCGCAACGCGGCGATCGCGGGGATTCTCGGCCTAACTACTTCGGGAAATCATCAGTGGCGCGCGGAGTTGAGAGGCGCGCGCGATCTTCAGTCGGGTCGCGCAATCGCACGCCGGAGCGCGTTGGAAAAAATACACAACCGCCGCGCGCGGGGGTTTTTCAAACCGTTGTGGTGCGAAGAACGGGCGATAGCCCCGTTTCAGTGAAAGGTAACTGACCCGGGATTTGGGTTGCGACGCCAGACCAGCACTGCCAGCAACAACAGGCTCAGCCATTCGAAGGCGCCGCCGCCGCCCGACTTCGGTGCAGTCGGAGTTTCGTTGGCGGAAATCTCGAACGTCACCTGGCCGTTGTCGTTGGCGGAATTGGTGTCGTTGACCGAGGTGAGCTTGAGCGCGCTGGAGTAACTGCCGCGCGCGCTGGCGCGGACGCTGATGCTCACGATGGAGGTGCTGTTCGCGTCCAGGTCTGCAAAATCACAGCGCAACGCCGTGGTGCCGCTGCACAGGGCATTGGCCGCCGACACCGAGACCAGCGACATCTCCGGCGGAAGCGTTACTTCGAGGCGCGTGCCTACTGCCCTGCTGCTGCCATTGACGATCGATATCGCCGGGAAATCCAGCACGGCGCCGCTCTTTGCCACCATGGTGGGCGCGACGTGCAGTTGCAGGTCGGTCGGCGCCAGAATCGCCGCGCGTCCCCGTACCGCATTGTTCGCCGGCACCACGTCGCTTGCGGTACTCACGGCCACCGCGACGTCACACTCGGACGCGGCCTCGGCTTTCCAGGTGACGGTTACCGCGACACTGTCGCCGGCGCCCAGGTCGCTGATGTCGCAGATGCCGCCGTCATCGTCGACGTTGCACACGCCCGCGCTCGAATGGATCGCCGCCACGCGCACTCCCGGCAGCTCGTTGCGAGCCGTGAAACGCGCGGTCGAGAGTGGCCGCCTTCCCGCGCGCACCTCGAATGTCGAGTCGCGGGTTCCACCCACGACCAGATCGCTGAGATCAATATCGCCGCTGACGCTGACGTCGTAGTACGGTCGCACCAGCAAGGGCCGAACCAGCGTGTCGTTGTCGGCTGCCGTATCGCCCGGCGTGCTGAGCGAGAATTTCGCCTCGTAGGTGCCGGGCTCGGCGAACATCGCCCGATAGTTCACGAACAGCTGCTGGCCGCGCGCCAGGGTCGGCAGCAGGCACCGCGCCCGCTGGCGGGACAGCAGCTCGCACGCCGCACCGCCATGGATCGAAACCTCGCGCAACACGCCCGCATCGGTGAGCTCGACGTCGAATGTCGCATTGCTCGCCGCCTGGCGACCGCCCGAGCGCAGCGTCACCTGCCCTGCAATGTCCTCGTCTTCGAGCCCGGTGCCGCCCGAGGCCATCAACACCGCCACGTCCACCAGGTTGTCGATACGCAGCTGCACGCGGGCCGCGTTGTTGTTCACGTAGCCGTCGTCCGCGACTTCGGCCACTGCGTTGACTTCCACGGCCGCCGCACTGGTTCCGTGCACGCGCATGCGCACCAGCTGCGCGACTCCCGGCGCGAGGGCGCCGAGCTCGCAATTCCAGTGCGTGGCGTCTGCCTGGCTGCAGGTCGCGCCATCACCGTCGAGCGCCTCGACCGCCAGCACGCTCGAGCCGAGCTCGATCGCCAGCTTCACATCGGCCGTGGGCTGCGGCCCGCGCGAGCGCACCAGCAGCGGAATTTCATAGGTCACGCCGACACCGAGGTCGACCGATGCCGGTCCCGCCGTCAGCTCGATGTCGCGCTCGGCCTGCACCCAGGCGCGTCCACTGCCCGAGTTGTTAGACTGGTCGCCGTCGCCGCTCGCAGTCACGCTGGCCGCGGCGTTGAGCGGTCCCGGCATGGTGGTATTGGTCTGCACGGTCAGCCGAGCGGTTGATCCACTGGGGATTTCGGCGATGCTGCAAACCACCGAGAACTGGCTCATGGTGCAGCTCGATCCCGGCAGGCTCACGGATACCACCGGCTGATTGAGATTCATCGACAACACGGCGTTGCGTACCGGCAGCGCGCGCAGGCTGCGCACGTCGGCATAGATCGCTAGCGGCCCGCCCAGCGGCACCTCCGGCTGGTCGGTGGTGACCGTCACGGAGGCATCGATGCCGGAGCGCAGGATCACGCTGATCTCGCGCGAGTTGTTGGACACCAGTCGGTCGTTGCTCGCCGCGACGCGCGCCTTCGCGACCACGTTGCCGGCCAGCATGCCGCGCGCGGTGATACTGACCGCGCGGCTTTCACCCGGCGGCAAGGCGCCGAAGCTGCAGGTCGTGCTGACGCCGGACGTCGAGCAGGTCCCGCCTTCGGCACTGGCCGAATCGACGGCCAACCCGGCGTTGTCGGGCAACGTGACGCTCAGCGACACATCCTCGGCGGCATTCGTGCCGGTGGAGCGCACGGAAAACGGCAGCGTGAAGGGCACGCCGCCTTCTGCGTTGACGGTGCCGAGCCGGGCCGAGACCGCGACGTCGGCGTAACTCGCCGGCGCCACGCAGCTCGAAGATGCGAAGTTCGCGCGCA
>Ga0315912_10006336_pt1 | contig 10614 bp, 8 predicted proteins | sample VfabasoilMG_FD_204469 | JGI IMG/M metagenome (GOLD analysis project Ga0315912, IMG submission 204469) | Garden soil microbial communities collected in Santa Monica, California, United States - V. faba soil | ecosystem: Environmental > Terrestrial > Soil > Garden | place: USA: California... | reverse complement strand
GTCCTTGCCACTGCGCGTGCAGATCGAGGCTCAGCGAATGTGCATTTCCGGCGCTGCCCGCGAGCGCCGAGTGGCGCACGATGCAGAAACTCACGCCGGGCACCGCTTCCAGGCACTTGTTGGCGGAGGCCGCGATCGCGTCCGCCGGCCAGCGCGCGACGTCGATGGGCAACGCGCCGAGCGTGCTCATCGCATCGATCAGCAGCGAGCGCCGGTGCCTGGCGACGACCGCAGCTATCTCGGCGATCGGGTTCAGGATCCCGGAGGTGGTCTCGCAGTGCACGACGGAGACGTGCGTGATGCTCGGCTCCGCGGCAAGCGCGCGATCCACCGCGGCCGGATCGATCGCGCGTTCCTCGGACACGTCGAGCACGGTGACCTCGCGGCCGAGGTACTCGCAGATGCGGGTGATGCGGCGACCATAGGCGCCGTTCACGAGGTTGAGCAGGCGACCGTCGCGCGGCAGCAGCGTGCCGATCATGGCCTCGACCGCGTAGCTGCCGCTGCCCTGGATCGGCACGCACACGTGCGACTTCGCGCCGCGGACGAGATCGAGCAGCCGCGCGCGCACGCGCCGCGTAACCTCGATGAATTGATCGTCGCGCGATCCGAGATCGTGCAGCATCGCCCGCTTCACGGTCGGCGACGTGGTCAGCGGCCCGGGCGTGAACAGCCACGGATCGCCGGTCGCCGTGCGCGCGGCCTTCGGGCCGCGCCGCGTTTTCACCTTTTTCCCGCGTTTCGCCATGCCTGCATTATTCCCGTTCCCCCGCGCCGGGGAAAGAAAATCGGGGACAGTCCCCGATTTTGGGCGGTTTTGCCGTTATCATGCCCCGCCGCATGAAAAACCTGACGCAAATCGGCCTCGGTATCGGCCTCCTCCTGCTGGTCGCCCTGGTGCTGTGGCAGGGCGTGACGGACATCCTGCGCCTGCTCGCGGCCTCCGGCTGGGTGCTGCTGCTCCTGCCCTTCGCCTGGCTGCCGAGCATGATCCCTTTGACCGAGGCATGGCGGCAGATGTTCACCGCGGATCGGCGCCCGCCGTTTCCGCGCGCGCTGGCCGCGATGTGGATCGCGCGCGCGGTCAACAATCTGCTGCCGGTCGCGAACATCGGCGGCGAAGTCGTGAAGGCACGGCTCACCTACCTCCGGGGCTGCCCGGGTCCGACCGCGGTCGCGTCCGTGATCGTCGACAAGACCGTGCAGGTCATCGGCATCATCCTGTGGGGGCTGATCGGCGTGCTGTGCCTGTACGCGATCGACCCGGACAACGATTTCGCGCAGTTCGCGCTGATCGGTTTCGTCGCGCTCGGCGCGGCCATCGCCGGCTTCGTGCTGGTGCAGCGCGCCGGCATGTTCGGCTTCCTCGCGCACTTCGGCGAGTCGATGCTGAAGATCGAGTCCCTGAACGGCGTCTCCGTCGGCGCGCGCGAACTGGACGCGGAGGTGCTCGAGACCTACCGCCGGTACCGGCCCCTCGGGTACGCGGTCGTGCTGAAGACCTTCGGGCTGGTCGCGCAGACGGCGGAAGTGTGGATCGGCTGCTGGCTGCTCGGCCACCCCATCGGCCTGCTCGAGGCGACGATGCTGAAGAGCCTCACGCTCACGCTGAGCGACGTGGCGTTCATGATCCCGAACGCCTACGGCGTCCAGGAAGGCGCGTTCATCATGGTCGGCGCGCTGGTCGGCCTCGACGCGGACACCGCGCTCGCGCTGTCGCTCGCGATCCGCATCCGCGACGTACTGCTTGACCCGCCGGGCCTCGTCGTCCTGCACCGCATCGAGACCCACCGCTGGTTCGGCAGGGCGACCGCCTGAAACCCGGCCGTGCCGCGATTTCCTCCGGGAAATCGCAGTCTGACCCCGGTTTTTCTTTCTGCGATAATTCCGCGCAATCCCGAACGTTCCGCCGCAATGAGCGAAGTCCGCAACCAGCCGCAGAGCGGCGCCGACGAGCAGTACCAGGAGCGCATCCTCCAGGATGTGTCCCGGACCTTCGCGCTCACGATCCCGCAGTTGCCGCCGCGCCTCGCGTGCGTCGTCGGCAACGCCTATCTGCTCTGCCGCATCGCCGATACGATCGAGGACGACAAGCGCATGCCGCTGGTGGAGAAGCGGCGCTTCTCGGATCGCTTCATCGCCGTCGTCGCGGCACGCGAGCCGGCGGCCGCGTTCGCGGCGGAACTCGCGCCGCTGCTCTCCGAATCCGCGAGCGCGGCGGAGAAGGACCTCGTCGGCAATACCGCGGCCGTCATCCGCATCACGCACGGCTTCAACGCGCGGCAGCGCGCGGCGCTGGAACGCTGCATCCGTATCATGGCCGACGGCATGGCACGCTACCAGGAAACCGACGTCAGCCACGGCCTCCGCGATCTGCGCGACATGGACGCCTACTGCTACCACGTCGCCGGCGTCGTCGGCGAGATGCTGACGGAACTGTTCTGCGATTACTCGCCTGACATAGACCGCCACCGCGCCGAGTTGATGAAGCTCTCCGTGTCGTTCGGCCAGGGACTGCAGATGACCAACATCCTGAAGGACATCTGGGACGACCAGTCGCGCGGCATGTGCTGGCTGCCGCGCGACGTGTTCGCACGCCACGGCCTGAATCTCGATCGGCTGGAGCCGGGCCGGAACGGCGCGCCGTTCGAGCAGGGACTGGGATTCCTGATCGGCGTCGCCCGCTCGCACCTCGCCAACGCGCTGCGCTACACGCTGCTGATCCCGGCGCACGAGGCCGGTATCCGCCGCTTCTGCCTGTGGGCGCTCGGCATGGCGGTGCTGACGCTCCGCAAGATCAACAGGCACCGCGCGTTCCGCTCCGGGCAGGAGGTCAAGATCTCCCGCCGCAGCGTGTACGCGACGATCTTCTTCACCAACCTCCTCACCCGCAATGACGCGCTGCTGCGCGCGCTGTTCAGGATGACTGCCCGCGGCCTGCCGGAAGAAAAGCTCGACGCGGATTTCGGCCCGGCGGCCGGCACGGCATGAGCGCGGCGCGGCCGGGAATGCCCGGCATCGTCGTCGCGCTCGAGCGCGAAGCGGCCTGCCTCGCCGGCCGCAAGCTTCCGCCCGATCGCGTGATCACGCTCGACGACGGTTGCCTCCTGTTCCTCTGCGGCGGCGGAACGGCGCGCGCCGCGCGCGCCGCCGATGAACTCCTCGATGCCGGCGCCGCGGGATTGATCAGCGCCGGCACCGCCGGCGCGCTCGATCCCGTGTTTGCGCCGGGTGATCTGATCGTCCCCGAACACGTGATCCGGAACGGGCAATCGCTGCCCGTGGACAAGACGTGGCGGACGGCGGTGTTCGCGCGGTTGACGAATGCACCGGGCGCGGTCGCGGGCGGCACGCTGCTGACCGCGGACGCGGTCATTGCCCGTCGCGGGGACAAGGCGGCGGCGCACCGCGAATCGCGGGCCGTCGCGGTCGACATGGAAAGCAGCGCGGTGCTGGAACGCGCTTCGGCGCGGAACGTGCCGGCACTGGTACTGCGCGTCGTGCTCGACGGCGCGAACACGGACGTGCCTGACCTGATTCTCCGGAATGCCGATGCCTACGGGCGGCCGCGGCTGGCCGCGATGTGCGCGGCGCTGATCGGCAATCCCCGGCAGATGATCCCGTTCCTGCGGATCGCCCAGGGCTTCGCGGCGGCGACGCGGACGCTGCGCTGGCTCGGCCGCGTCCGGAACCGCCTGCTGAAGCCAGCCTGACCGTTTTTTCGCGCCGCGGAACCTTTCTGGCGGCGGGGGCGTCTTGATAGAATGCAGGCCAGGACCGCGGGGGCCGGTCTTCCCTCATTCAACTGCGATCGGGATCATGCTGAGCGAAAAGCAGCTTAAGGATTTCCAGCGCAACGGGTATCTCCTGGTCCGCGGCATGTACGGCCGCGACGAGATGCGCGACGTCACGGCCTGGACGGACGAGGTCACGGCCTGGCCGGAAGTGCCCGGCAAGTACATGATGTATTTCGAACAGAGCAGGATCGAGAACGGGCGGCGCATCCTCTGCCGCATGGAAGACCTCGAACCGTTTCACGCGGGGTTCCGTGAACTGTTCTGCGGCGGCAAGATGCAGGGCGCGGTGTCGGACCTGTTCGGCGAGGAAGCCGTGCTGTTCAAGGACAAGATCAATTTCAAGCTGCCGGGCGGCGACGGCTTCAAGGCGCACCAGGACGTGCAGGCCGGCTGGGACACCTACGCGAAGCTGCACATCACCGCGCTGGTCACCATCGATCGCTGCACGGTGGAAAACGGCTGCCTCGAGATCGCCCCGGGCAAGCACGACCGCGGACTGATCGGCGAGAAGTGGAAACCGCTGGATGAAAACGCGCTCGCCTACGATTCGATCCCGACCGAGCCGGGCGACGCCATCTTCTTCGATTCCTTCATTCCGCACCGCTCGGGTCCGAACCTGACGAAGGACAGCCGGCGCGTGCTGTACGTGACCTACAACCGCCTGTCCGAGGGCGATCACCGGCGGCAGTATTACGACGACAAGCGCCGCAGCTACCCGCCGGACTGCGAACGCCAACCCGACAAACAGTACGTGTTCCGCGTCTGATGCAGCCCGAACGAAAGGAAAAACCCGCCGCGGCCGAGGTCGTGCCGCTGAGCCCGTCCCGCAAACCGTGGGATGCGCAACTCGCCTATCGGCTGGTCTACCGGCTGCGCGGCACGCGCGTCACGCCGAACCACCTGACGACCCTGCGACTCCTGTTCGGCCTGCTCGCCTTCGCGGGGCTCTCGGCCGGCAGCTGGGTGTGGACCAATGTCGGCGCCTGGTGTTTCGTCATCTCGAACTTCCTCGATCACGCCGATGGGGAACTCGCGAGGCTCAAGGGCGACTCCAGCCGGTTCGGCCACTACTACGACCTGATCTCGGACCTGCTGTGTACCGCGCTGCTGTTCGTCGGCATCGGCACCGGCCTGTCGGCAGGCGAGCTCGGACGCCTGGCCGATCTGATGGGCGTGCTCGCCGGCGTCTCGGTCACGGCCACCTTCCACATGCGGCACGTCATCGAGAAGGAAAAGGGCAAGGCCGGCACGATGCAGCCGCACGCGGCCGGCTTCGAGGCCGAGGACATTCTCTACATCGTTCCCCTGCTGGCCGCGGCCGGCCTGCTCGCTCCATTCCTCGTGCTGTCGGCCATCGGCGCGCCGCTGTTCGCGGCCTGGGTGCTCAAGGACTTCCTGGCGCTGCGCACCTGGCAGCGCCCGTGAAAACACTCATCACCGGCGCGAGCGGATTCCTCGGATCCGCCGTGTGCAGGAAGCTGCTGGCCGCCGGACATTCCGTGCGCGCCCTCGTCCGGCCCGGCAGCCCGCGGCGCAACTTCGACAGCCTCCAGATCGACTTCGCGACCGGCGACCTCAACGATCCCGCCTCGCTGAAGCGCGCCGCGGCCGGCTGCGACGCGCTGTTCCACGTCGCGGCGGACTACCGCCTGTGGGCGCGGAATCCCGCCGAGCTGTACAACACCAACGTCGAAGGTTCGCGCGCGCTGATCCGCGCCGCGCTCGAGGCCGGCATGTCGCGCATCGTCTACACGAGCAGCGTCGCCGCGCTCGGCATCAACCCGGATCGCACGCCCGCCGACGAGGAAACACCGGTCACGATCGATCACATGATCGGGCACTACAAGCGCTCCAAGTTTCTTGCCGAGGAAGCGGTGCGCGACCTGATCCGCACGGAGAAGGCGCCGGTCGTGATCGTGAACCCGTCCACGCCGGTGGGGCCGCGCGACATCCGGCCGACGCCCACCGGCCGCATCATCGTGGACATGATGCGGCGCAAGCTGCCGGCTTACGTGGATACGGGGCTCAACATCGTGCACGTGGACGACGTTGCCGACGGCCACCTGCTCGCCTTCGAGCGCGGTGCCATCGGCCAGCGTTACGTGCTGGGCGGACAGGACATGACGCTGCGCGATATTCTGGACACGATCGCCGATTTGGCCGGCGTATCGCCGCCGACCGTGCAATTGCGCCACGAACTCGTATTGCCGATCGCGTGGATTTCCGAGCGCATCGCTTCGATCACGGGCCGGGAACCGCTGGCGACGGTGGACGGCGTGCGCATGGCGCGCAAGTTCATGTGGTTCTCCAGCGCGAAGGCCATCCGCGAACTGGGTTACCGCACGCGCCCCGCGCGCGAAGGCCTTGCCGACGCCGTGGACTGGTTCCGCGACAACCGCTACGCCTGACTTTCCCCAACCGCCGACTCCCGTACAGGGATGTACGGCGGTGCTCAATCGTCTATGCGATTGAGAAACGAAGGAGAACGAAAACCACGCCTTTTGTCGCAGACCATCCCTGGTCTGCGCCCTCCGGGCGCGCTGCGCGCGACCCGATTCGCTCCCGGCGAATCGGTGTGCTCCGTGTCTGAAAGGGCGATGGATGGCCTTTTCAGACGATCTCAAATGTTGCGCCGTCCCTGGCGCAAGGTTCATCCCTGAAGCGGGGCTGTGGGCGGGGGAGCCTTTCTTCGTCTCCGTCCTGGAAACAACTCCTCTTTCCATGTGTCCCGCGGTCGAAATATAGATCGGCGACCCCGTGTCGCAATCGCCGTGATGGGGTAGCGGAATTTCGCCCGCGTTTCGGGGACGCGCCGCGCGGGGTCATATCCGCCGGCGCGGATCGACCCCATCGGAGTTACAGAACGGGAAACGGGGTCGGCGTCAGGCTCGACGTCGACCACCGGATCGCCGGTGGGAACGCGCCCTCAGGCGCGCTGCTTGAGCCAGTCCGCGATGGCGGGCGGCAGGGTTTTCTGCGCGCTGCCGCTGACGTAGATGCCGATGTGTCCGCCCGGGAATTCCATTTCGGTGTAGTCCTTCGTGCCGACGCTGCCCGCCAGCGCCTTCGAGGCATCCGGCGGCACGAGATGATCATCGCGGGCATAGATGTTCAGAATCGGGACCGTGATGGTCTGCAGATCCACGGTCTGGCCGCCGAGGGTGATCTGTCCCTTCACCAGCTTGTTCCGCTGGTAGAACTCCGTGATGAATTCCTTGTAGGCCTCGCCCGCCTGGTCCGGGCTGTCGAAGATCCATTTCTCCATGCGCATGAAATTCCTCGCCTTTTCCTCGTCGTCGAGGATGTCCACGAGGTCCATATACTTCTGCCCCATGAGCCGGAAGGGCTTCAGCGTCAGGAAGGTCCAGTTGAGGACTTCGCCCGGGACGTTGCCCATCGTGTCCACGCACAGCCCGACGTCGACGTGCCGCGAGATGTGGCTCAGCAGGTCGTTCTTCGTGTGGAAATCCACGGGCGTGACGGTAGTGATCAGGTTCTGCACCTTGTCCTGGTGCAGCGCGGTGTAGCACAGGCTGAAGGCGCCGCCCTGGCAGATGCCGAGCAGGTTGATCTTTTCGAGGCCGTGACGCGTGCGGACTTCGTCCACGCAGCGATCGATGTAACGGTTGATGTAATCGTTCAGGGTGAGGTAGCGATCGCCGCCGTCGGGATAACCCCAATCGATGAGGTAAATGTCGAGACCGGCCCGGAGCATGCCCTGGATCAGCGAGCGGCCTTCCTGGAGATCGGCCATGTAGGGCCGGTTCACCAGCGCGTAGACGATGAGCACCGGCACCGGGTGCGGCTTCTCCACCTGCGGCCGGAAGTGATGCAGGACGAGCTTGTCCTCGGCGTACACGGCGTCCTTCGGCGAGACGCCCACTTCCACGTCTTCGAGCGCGCTGAGGGTGTTGAGACCCTGCGCGAGTTTGCCGTTGAACTCGAGGATTTCCCGGGCGAGCGCCTCGGGCTTGAAGTCGAACGGGTTCATTCCGGTCCCTCCGCGGGGATATCCCCGCTCTGGCCGCGCGGCGGCCGGCGCTTCGCGCGCGGATTCTCCGCGGCCGCCACCGAGTCCGGCCGGCCGCGGCCGGCCATGCGCATGTCGCGCTTCAGCGCTTCGAGTTCGCGCCTCAGTTTCTCGATGGCATCCGAGTCCGCCTTCTGGCGCTGCTCGGCCGCGCGCAGATCGCGCCGCATCTCCGACTGCCGCTTCTGCATCGTGTCCATGCCGCGCTGCGTCGGCATGTTCAGCGTCGCCAGTCCTTCATCCACGAGCATCTGCGCGTGGCGCTTGAAGGCCATGAGCGCGTTGACCATGCGGCCGTACTTCTCGGCGTATTCATTCGAGTAGACCAGCTCCGCGTAGGCATCCTCGTTGCAATCCACCCAGAGATCGTAGATCTCGCGCAGGCTGCGGATCTTCCCGCCTTCGGCGCCGAGTTTCGCGACGCGCTCGCGCAGGATGTCCACCGCGCGCACGCCAGCGGCCGACAGCAACGCCTGGTACTCGGACAGGTGCTTCTGGTACTCGGCCCAGAGCTGCGCGCCGCGCTGGAACTGGTCCTGCATCTCCTTCGTGTAGCCGATGCCGGGGATGCTGGGGAACCGATCCGCCGCCGGCGGCGGCGACCCGTCCTTGAAACCCTTGAACATGTCGCCGGGCATCGCCGACAGGGAAGACAGGGTCCGCTCCCAGGTATCGAGCGGCAGTTGCCAGAACGCGGCGAGCGGCTGGCCGGCCGGCGCGCCGGGCTTGCCGCTCATGCCGGCCTTCATCATCTCGAGGTGCTGGTCGAGGATCGTCTTCCAGTCGCCGTCCTTGCCCTGCGCGGCGGCGGCCATCATCTTGCCGAACTGGTCGGCGAGACCGAGAAAGGTCTTCGACTGGTTGACGAGATTGCCGAACATCGCCTTCTCGCTGTCGGCAACCGCCGGCGCGACGCTCTTCCACCAGTAGTCCAATGCGCCCGCCCAGGGATTCAGCGGATCCGCGCCGGATGACTTGCCGAAAGCGGCGATCGCCTCGAGGTAGCGCCGTTGCGCTTCCTGCCAGTCGAACCCGCCCGGGTTTGAATTCTGCTTGTCCATGATGACAGTGTGAGCCGTCCTCCCGAATCAATCCAGGTGGGCGTAGGCCTCCAGGGTGAGAAAGTCCGGCAGGATCTCGCGGGCCGTCATGCGCTCCAGCAGGTCCGCCGCCAGCCGCCAGCGCCCTCCGCCGAAACGCTCGTCCCCGAACTGGAGCCGGACGGTTTCCAGTTCGTGCGCGATCGCATCGCGCACCAGCGACATGGTGACACGGCGGCCGTCGTCCAGCACGCCGCCGGGAAAATGAACCCATTGCCAGAGCTGCGCGCGCGCGATCTCGGCCGTGGCCGCGTCTTCCATCAGGTTGTACAGGGGCACCGCGCCCTGCCCCGACAGCCAGGCTTCCGTGTAGCGCAACGCGGCGCTGATGTTGCCGAGCAGTCCCGGGATCGTGATGGCGCCCGGCGGAACGCGCAGCAGATCGTCACGCGTTACGGGCACCCCGTCGGCGGGCCGGCCGATCTGGTTCGGACCCGGCATCCAGCGATTGAAAATCTCCTCGCACACCGGCACGAGCGCCGGGTGGCTGACCCAGGAACCGTCGTGACCATCGCGCGCCTCGCGTTCCTTGTCGCGGCGGACCTTGCTCATGGCCATCTCGTTCAGGTCCGGATCGTCCTTGACCGGGATCTGCGCGGCCATGCCGCCCATGGCGTGCACGCCGCGGCGATGGCAGGTGCGGATCAGCAACTTCGAGTAGGCCTGCATGAACGGCACCGTCATGCCGATGCGGCCGCGGTCCGGCAGCAGGTACGCGGGATGGCGTCGGAACGACTTGATGAAGCTGAAGATGTAGTCCCAGCGCCCGCAGTTGAGCCCCGCCGCATGCGGGCCGAGCTCGTGCAGGATTTCGTCCATCTCGAAGGCGGCGAGGATCGTTTCGATGAGCACCGTGGCGCGGATCGTGCCGGCCGGCAGGCCGAGCGCCGATTGCGCGCGCAGGAACACCTCGTTCCAGAGCCGCGCCTCGAGATGGCTCTGCAGCTTCGGCAGGTAGAAATACGGCGCCGAGCCGCGGGCCACCAGAGCTTTCGCGTTGTGAAAGAAGAACAGGCCGAAGTCCCAGAGCCCGGCCGGAACGGGCACGCCGTCCACGAGCACATGGGCTTCCGGCAGGTGCCAGCCGCGCGGGCGCATCATCAGCACCGCGGTCTTCGGCGCCAGCGCGTAGCGCCTGCCGCCGGGCGCGGTGTACTCGATGGTGCCGGCGACCGCGTCGCGCAGGTTGATCTGGCCGTCCATCATCACGCGCCAGCCCGGGCTGGAAGCGTCCTCGAAATCCGCCATGAACACGCGCGCGCCGGAGTTCAGCCCGTTGATGATCATCTTGCGATCCACCGGGCCGGTGATCTCGACGCGGCGATCGGCGAGTTCCGCCGGCGGCGGCGTGCAGCGCCAGTCGCCGGCACGGACGTGCGCGGTCTCCGGGAGGAAGTCCGGAAGTTCCCCGGCATCGAGTCGCTGCTGGCGTTTCTCGCGCAGGGCGAGCAGTTCGGACACGCGCGGCGCGAACGTCCGCGCCAGGTCTTCGATGAAGGCGAGCGCATCGGCCGTCAGCAGTTGCGCATAGGCGGGCGTCACTTCGCCGGCAATCTCGACGCCGGATACAGCCTGCTTGCGCTTGCCCATGCGACTCACGGTGGGAATTTCCGGGCGGCGAACGCCTCGACGACTCAGCCCGACTTCTTCTTCGCGGCGCGGCGCTTCGACGGCCGCGCCTTCGGAC
>Ga0315912_10006335_pt1 | contig 10619 bp, 6 predicted proteins | sample VfabasoilMG_FD_204469 | JGI IMG/M metagenome (GOLD analysis project Ga0315912, IMG submission 204469) | Garden soil microbial communities collected in Santa Monica, California, United States - V. faba soil | ecosystem: Environmental > Terrestrial > Soil > Garden | place: USA: California... | reverse complement strand
CCCTCATCCGGCCCTGCGGGCCACCTTCTCCCCGTGGGCGGGGAGAAGGGATGCGCCGGGTCTCTACGTGCACAGCGGTCCCCACGAGTTCCCCGCTCCGACGCGCGGCGCCTGTCGCGGGGCTTTCGCACTCAACGGTGCCGCGATAGGCTGATCACGCGACCGCGCCCTGTCCACGCCATACCGAGGTTCGTCATGACCACCTCCGAGATCCCCGCCGACTACGTCGATCCGCGCCGGCCGATCGATCGCCTGCTCGGGAACTACAGCGAGGACCATCGCAACCCGACGAACCAGACGATCCACCACCTGTGCGTGCCGGTGATCGTGTGGACGGTGACGGCGCTGCTGTTCGTCGTGCCGGTGCCGGCCATGATCGGCAAGCCGGGCCTGTGGGCCGCGCTCGCGTCGGTGGCCGCGGTGGGCTACTACCTGCGCCTGTCGCGCCCGCTCGCGGGCGTGATGACGCTGATGCTCGCCGCGATGCTCGCGCTGGATGCCTGGCTGTACGCGCGCTTCGGCGCCACGACGCTGCTCGTCGCGGGCGTGTCGGTGTTCGTGCTCGCCTGGATCGCGCAGTTCATCGGGCACGAGATCGAGGGCAAGCGGCCGTCGTTCCTCACCGACCTGGTGTACCTGCTGGTCGGTCCGTTGTGGGTCTGGGCGAAGCTGCTGCGGCGCCTGGGCGTGGCCTACTGACGAACACCCCCGAGCGACCCCCGCCGGCACGCACGCGCGTGCCCGGGCTCGCGCCTGTATGCCCGCCAAGCACTACCTGCTGGTGTTCGCGATCTGCCTCGCCTGGGGCGGCAACTTCCTAGCCGCGGCCAGTTCGCTGCGCCATTTCCCGCCGTTCCTGTTCACCGCCCTGCGGCTCGCCGTGGTGCTCGCGTGCCTGGTGCCGTACCTGCGGCCGATCGCGCGCGACCAGCGCCTGCGCCTGGTGCTGATCGCACTCAACGCCGGCGCGCTGCACTTCGGCCTGAACTTCTGGGCGCTGCGCAGTTCCGGCGGCATCTCGTCGGTGGCGATCGTGCTGCAGAGCTACATCCCGATGACGGCGGTGATGGCGGCGCTGTTCCTGGGCGAGCGCATCGGCTGGCGCACCGCGCTCGGCATCGCGCTCGCGTTCAGCGGCGTGCTCGTGCTCGGACTCGATCCGTCCGTGCTGCAGGCCTGGCAGGCGCTGCTGATCACGCTGCTGTCGGCGGCGGCGCTCGCGTTCGCGACCACGCTGATGCGCGGCATGGTCGGCGTGGGCACGTTCGAGCTGCAGGCCTGGTCGGCCGTGATCGGCATCCCGGTGCTGATCGTGATCTCGCTGCTGGTCGAGCGCGACCAGCTCGCGCTGGTCGCGAGCGCGTCCTGGCACGACTGGGCCGGCGTGCTGTATTCGGGACTGGTCGCCTCGCTCGTCGGGCACGGGCTGCTCTACTGGCTGGTGCAGCGGCATCCGGTCGCGCAGGTGATGCCCTACCTGCTGTTCGCGCCGGTCGTGGCCGTCGCGCTCGGCGTGCTCGTGTGGGGCGATCGCCCAGGGCCGCGGCTGTGGATCGGCGGCGCGATGGTGCTGGGCGGGGTGCTGATCGTGGCGGTCAGGAGCTGGGCGAGGACGCGAAGCGTCCCGCAGAGGTCGTAGGAGCGCGCGGTAGCGCGCGATGCCTCGACGACGCATGGTCCGAAGCGCCGCGTGGACCTCAGGTCTTCGTGGTCCCGTGGTCGCCTTGGAGGCTCTGGACTGCAGGGCGCTGTCGCATCGCGCGCTCACGCGCGCTCCTACGGAACCGGTGGCGATGCGCGAGAAAAAAAAGGGGCGGGCCTGCCTGGCAGACCCGCCCCCGCTCCTCCCCTCGATTACCCGGTGTGGGATGCGCCGATCAGGCCGGCGGGGCCCAGGTGTCCTTCTCGCCCGGTCGCAGCAGCCAGCGGCACAAGGCCGGCAGGAAGACGATCGCGGCGATCATGTTGACCACGAACATGAAGGTCAGCATCACGCCCATGTCGGCCTGGAACTTCAGCGCGGAGAAGGTCCAGGTGAACACGCCCACGGCGAGCGTAAGGGCGGTGTAGAAGATCGCGATGCCGGTGGTCTTGAGCGCGATGAAGTACGACTCGCTGAGCGAGCGTCCCTGGTTCATCGACTCGCGCATGCGCGCGAAGATGTAGATCGCGTAGTCCACGCCGATGCCCACGCCGAGCGCGACCACGGTCAGCGTGTTCACCTTCATGCCCATCTCGAGCTCGACCATGAGCGCGTGGCCCATCTCGGTGACCAGCACCAGGGGCAGCACGATGCAGATCGCGGCCATGGGGCTACGGAAGCTGAGCAGGCACATGGCGAACACGGCGGCGTACAGCAGCCAGAGCATGCGGCTCTTGGCGTGGCGCACCTCGTCGTTGATCGCCGCCGCCACGCCCACGTTGCCGGTGGCGAGGCGCAGGTTCACGGTGTCGCTCTTGTATTCCTCGCCCTTGGCGACGGCGGCCGCGACCGCGGCGTCGCGCTCGGCGCGGTAGTCGGGCTTGTAGGCGTTGTTCTTCTCGCGGAAGGACTTCGCCTCGGCGATCACGCGGTCGATGGTGGTGGCGCGGTGGTCGCTCAGGAACATCATGGTGGGGATGCCGCTGCAGTCGGCGTTCAGCAGGCCCGAGTCGGTCTCGAAGCCCTGCGTGGCGACGCGCAGCTGGTCGTTCACGCGCGGCAGCACGCGCCAGCGGATGTTGCCCTCGTTCCAGCCCGCGTTCACGATCTTCGCGGCGGCCGGCAGGTTGATCACCTGCTGCACACCCTCCACGTTGCGCATGTGCCAGCCGAGCCGGTCGATCAGCTCCATGACCTTGTAGCTCTGCGTGCACGAACCCGGCGCGGCCTCGGCGATCATGGTGATCACGTCCACGCCGAGCGAGAACTTGTCGGTGATCAGCACGGCGTCCTGGTTGTAGCGCGCATCGGGCCACAGTTCCGCCACGCCCTTCTGGGCGTCGCCGATCATCACCTGCTTGCCGTGCTGCGCCGCGAACCACCAGCCGGTGACGCCGGCGAGGATGATGATCGCGGCGGGAATAGGCTTGCTGAAGCGCGAGAGCACGGCCCAGATGCGGTCGAACTGGGTGAGCTGGCGCAGGCGGAATTCGCGCTTCTTCTCGAGGTTGGACAGCTTCGTGTAGCTGAGCAGCACCGGCAGCAGCACGAGGTCGGTGAGCATGGTGATCGCGACGCCGACGGTGGCGGTGATGGCGAGTTCGTGGATGATCTGGATCGGGATGAGCAGGATGGTCGCGAAGCCGATGCAGCCCGCGATCAGCGCCACGGCGCCGGGAATGAGCAGCATCAGGAACGAGCGGCGAGCGGCCTCGGCGGGATCGATGCCGTGGCGCTGGCGCAGTTCCTCGACCGTGCCCTCCTCGAGGCCGCCGAAGAAGATCTCGCCGCGGAAGCGGTTGATCATCTGTTCGCCGTGGCTGACCGCGATCGCGAAGATCAGGAACGGCGTCAGCATGTTCATCGGATCGATGCCGAATCCCATGAGCCTGAGCGCGCCGAGCATCCAGATCACGGCGACCAGGGCGGCGAACACGGTGAGCGAGGCGAGCTTGCCCGAGGTCGAATACAGGTATAGCAGCAGCCAGGTGAAGCCGATGGTGAGCAGGAAGAAGTTGATGACCGAGCGCGCGCCGTCGGCGATGTCGCCCACCATCTTGGCGAAGCCGATGATGTGGACGGTGGTATTGCCCGTCTCGTACTTCTTGCGCAGGTCCTCGAACTGGTGCGCGACCGCCTGGTAGTCGAGCTTGGTGCCCGAATCCTCGGGGATGAGCTCGGCCCAGACCATGGCGCCGGAGAAGTCCTTCGCCACCAGGCGCCCGACGATGTTCGCCTTGACGATGTTGGAGCGGATCTCGGTGAAGTTCTCGGGCGTCGCGGCGAAGCCCTCGACGTTCGGGGTGAAGGTCTGGGGAATGACGTTGCCGCCGGCGAAACCGTCCTCCACCACCTCCACGAAGCGCACGTTCGGGGTGAAGATCGAGCGCACGCGCGCGTCGTCGGTGGCCTCCAGGCCCATCACGTCCTGGGTGATGTTCTCCATGGTCCCCAGGAACTCCTGGGTGAACATGGTGCCTTCCTTCGCCATCACCGCCACCAGCACGCGGTTCGCGCCGCCGAAGTCCTTCTCGTAGTCGAGGAAGGTCTTCATGTACTCGTGGTCTTTGGGGATCTGCTTCTTGAACCCTGCATCGACGCGCAGCTGCGCGGCGAAGAACAGCATGATCACGGTGCCGATCGCGAAGAACGCGAGCGTGGCCCAGCGCCGCCCGAAGACGAGCCGCTCGGCGAACTCGTGGAACTTCGAGGTGGGCATCGAGGAACTCTGGATCGCCATGTCGGGTTACTCGCTCAGTGCAGCTGGAACGCGTCGACGCCCTTTTCCCCGGTCACCACGAAGGTGTCGGGCGACAGCGCGAGCACGCTCGCGAGCACCGGGGTCTCCTTGTCGCCGGGCGTCTCGTAGGTGGTGCGCTCGAACGCGGCACTGCCGCTGCTTCGGCGCAGCACCACGCCGTTCGCGCCCACCAGCAGCGCGCCGCTCTGCGGCAGCGCGACGCCGCCCATGAGCGAGAGGTCGATGCGGGTATCGAGCTCGCGCCAGGTGGCGCCGAGGTCGTGGGACTCCAGCGCGTGTCCGCGCAGGCCGAAGGCGAGCACGTGCCGTTCGCCGTAGCCGATCACGCCGAACATCGAGCCCTCGTAGGGCAGGCGCAGCTTCTGCCAGGTGGCGCCCTTGTCGACCGAACGGAAGGCCGAGCCGCGTTCGCCCACCACCATCAGCGAACCGTCGCCGGTGCGCGCGATCGCGTTCAGGTGCGGATCGGATTCCTCGCCGACCTTGAGGTCGTCCTGGTTGAAGGTCCACGAGTCCCCGGTGCTGGTGGTGATGGTCTCGCCTTGCGGCTGCTCGGGCTCGCCGCCGACCTGCACCTCGCGCCAGCTCGCGCCGCCGTCCTCGGTCACGATCATCAGGGAATACGCGCCCACGGCGATGCCATGCTTGTCGTCGAGGAACAGCACGTCGAGCAGCGGGGCGCCGTTGCGCGGGTCGGTGCTGTCCTCGCGGTAGGGCGCGACGCGCTGGCGCGCCCAGGTGAGGCCGCCGTCGCCCGAATGCAGCACGATGCCATCGTGGCCGACGGCCCAGGCATGCTCGCCGACCGTGGAGACCGCGGTCAGCGTGGAGCGCGTGGGGACGGCCTCGACCTGGCGCCAGTCGCGGCGGGTCTCGGAGACCAGCACGTGCCCGCGCTCGCCGACCGCGATCGCGCGGCTGGCGCCGTCGACCACGTCCAGGATCAGCGATTCGGGCGCGAGCCGCATCGATTCGGCGGTGAGCACCGCGGTGTCGTCGGCGGGAACGTCGGACGTGGCGTCGGCGGCGACCAGCAGCGCGGTCGCGAGCAGTCCCGCTCCGGCCACGGCCCAGGCGATCGGGTGCGTGGTCTTGAGCGGATGGCGGTGCACTCGATTCATGGTATCTCCCGAGGCCGCCGCGGGCCCTGGCGTGCGCCGGCGAGGCGCTCAGGTCGTCGATCCGGCCGGCGGAGGCGGGCGCTGCCGTCCGGCCACCGCCGGCCGACCCGCGAGGGTACGGCCGGCGCTGGATCGTTCGCTACTTGCTCAGCGGATGCCGCGGGTGCGCAGCGACTGCGGAGAGTAGTTGTCCGGCGAGGTCTGGAACGAGAAGTCGTACGGCGATTCCTCCTGGTCCAGGCCCTGCGAGATGTAGCGACCGGACTTGAGGTCGTGGTGCGTCTCGATCGTCGACCAGAAGGTCGGCACCTGGTAGTAGTTGATCGACGGGGCCTCGGAGAAGCGCCACAGGTTGCCCTGGTTGTCGTAGTGGTCGATCAGCAGGATCTGGTAGCTGTCCTCGTCGAGGTAGAAGGTGCGCCGGCTGTTGATGTGGCGCTGGCCCGACTTGAGCGTGGCGTCGATCACCCAGACGCGATGCAGCTCGTAGCGCAGCAGGTCGGGATTGAGGTGTCCCTTCTTGACCACGTCGGCGAGCTTCGTGCCCTTCTGCTTGACCTTGTAGTCGTTGTACGGGACGTACATCTCCTTCTTGCCGACGAGCTTCCAGTCGAAGCGGTCCATGGCGCCGTTGAACATGTCGGTCATGTCGTTCGTGCGCAGGCCGTCCGAGGCGGTGCCCGGGTTGTCGTAGGCGACGTTCGGCGCGCGGCGCACGCGACGCTGGCCGGGGTTGTACACCCAGGCCTGGCGCGGCTGTGCGGAGGCGTTCAGCGTCTCGTGCACGAGCAGCACGTTGCCGGCCAGGCGCGCCGGGCCTTCCACTTCCTGGAAGAAGTACACCAGGATGTTGTTGATGTTCGCGACCGTGTTGCCCGGCTTGTAGTACAGGCCCAGCAGTTCCTCGCGCAGGCGCACCACGGTGTAGCTGCCATTCTCGGTCGGCGCCACCTGGTTACCGTGGCGCAGCACCGCGACGCCCTTGTACTTCAGCTTGTGGTTCCACATCAGCTCGTACGCGTTCTGCGGGACCGGGAATGGGAAGCCCTCAGCGCAGTTCTCCACGCCCTCGCCGTTCGCGACCAGCTTGCAGGTGGTCGCGTTCTTCAGCGTGTACTCCATCGTGCGCTGCGGGAAGGACGCGCTCCGACGGGTGGGGAACACCTGCATCTTGAACGACGGGTACTTCGCGAACATGCCGAGCTGGCCCGGCGAGAGCTTGCCCGAGTAGTCCTTCACGTTCTGCGGCGTGATGGAGAACAGCACCTTGTCGTCCGCGAACGGATCGATGTGCGGCTCGCCCACGCGGTAGCCGGCGGGCGGCTTGCTGATCCCGCCCTCGTACGCGGGGATGGTCTTGTCCGCATTGCCGGCCTTTTCCGCGCCGGGGATGGTGAGTTCCTTGCCCAGTTTCGCCGCCTGCTCCGCGGTCGCGGTCGCAAGGGCCACTCCCGAGCTGAGCGTGAGGGCGATTGCGCCGGCCAGCAGGTTCCGATATCGCATGACAGTTCCCTCCCTCAGTGCTCTGGACTCAGAACGAGTATTTGATGGTAGCCGAGACGAAGTCGCGGTCGTGGATGAGGTTGAGCTTCTCCGCACCCATGAAGCGCGTGTAGCTCAGGTCGCCCGACCACTGGTTCTGGTACGTGGTCTCGACGCCCAGGGTCATCGACCGACGGCCCTCGATGAAGTTACCACCCGGTCCGGGCGAGATGCCGTTCACGTCGTGGTTGAAGGCGACGCGCGGCGACATGTTGAACGCCGTGCCCCACACGCTGTTGTAGTCCATGCGCACGGCGACGCGGTAGCCCCACGAGTACTCGGTCGGGAAACCCTTGACCTGGGTCTGCGGGTTGCGTCCCGCGCCGGTGAGCACGTCGGGACCGCCGCCGGTGTCGGTGCCGTCGCCGTTGTAGCGCAGCAGGTCGCCCTCGGGCAGGTCGTAGATCTTGGTGCCGCCGAACTCGCCGACCAGGGCCATCTGGTCCGAACCCATGACCTGCGGGATCACCTTGGTCAGGGTGAACTGCCACTGGCCCACCTTGTGGCGCACGTAGCCCTGCAGTTCCTGGCCGGGCGTGGCGGTGCCGAGCTGGCTGATGAAGCGGTTGTACGGGGCCGGGATCAGCGCGTTCAGCGGCGAGAGGCCGAGGAAGAGCTGCTCGACGTCGTCCAGCTGCAGCGGCGCGTTCGGACGGTAGGAGACTTCGCCCTGGAGCGCGATGCCGCTCTCCTCGAGCTGGGTGTTGAACGAGAGGCCGAACAGGCGGATGTCCTCGGGGTACTCGACGAACACGTCCGCCGAGGTGACCGAGGCGTTGCGGATGGCATGGCCGCTGATGATCGGCAGGCGGCTGTGGTAGTTCATCGCGTAGAGCGTGAACTCGGTGTTGTTCAGCCACTCGGCGAAGTAGTGGATGCCCACGCCGTACTGGCCCTGGGACTTCGGCATCACGTTTTCCACGCGCGGGATGGCGGCGTTGCAGCCCGCCTGCACCAGCGGGGCAGGGAGCCCGGTGTCGCTGAGGTTGTAGCCCACCGCGCCGCCGGCCGGGTTGTAGCACACGTCGTAGTACAGGTCGGGGTTGATCACCGGCTGCGGCGCGAGGCCGAAGCCGAGCATGGCGTAGCGGCCGCCGAGCGTGGCGAAGTCGTTGGTGCTGAAGTACGTGCCGACCGGGTCGGGATCGGTCTGCTGGTATTCGGTCTGGTAGAAGCCCTCGATGGAGAAGGCGTCGTTGAACGTGAAGTTCAGGTACACCATCGGCACCGGCAGGAACGCCTCCTTCAACTCGGCGCCGGCCACGCGCAGCTTGGACACGTCGACCGGGTTCACCACGTTGATGCCGTTCTGGATGAACGTGCTCTCGCCCCAGCTCAGCACCTGGGAGCCCAGGCGGATGGTGCCGGTGACGTCGCCCATCTCGAAGTTGTGGAACACGAAGGCGTCGAGCAGCTTGAACTGCTTGCCGACCTTCTTCAGCGCCTCGTCAGAGAGCTCGTCGCGGCCGACGTTCTCGAAGTCGTAGAAGTACGAGGCGCGGAAGAACGCGCCCCAATCCTGGCCGTAGTTGAGCTTGAGCTCGGTCGTGGCCTTGATCGCGTTGGAGAACAGGTCCCCGCTGTCGTAGTTCAGGTTGCCGTCGTCGCTGTTGACCGAGAAGCGGCCGCGCGCGGTGCGCTGCACCGCATTGGGCTGCTGGCCGATGACGGGATTGAAGTACGCCTTGCCGATCAGGTTGCCGTCCTGGCCCTGGATGCGCTGCGAGACGCCGTAGGTGAGGGTGGTGTCGAGGTTGCCGGTGAAGCCGTCGCCGAAGCTGAAGTCGAAGGCCTGGGCCGAGCCGCTGGCCACGGCGGCCAACGCGGACGCGATGGCAACGCCGAGCAGGCGCGGCTGCGCCCTCGAGGTCCGCACGGCAGTCCGGGAATAGTGCTTGTTCATGGGTAATCCCTCTTCCTAGGCTTACTGCGTGCGAATGACGGACGGATTGGCGACCTGGACCGCGACGCCGCCCGAGGCGATCAGGCTGGCCATCTCGGTCTGCATTTCGACCGTGACCGCGGCGGAACTCGACGGATCGAGCAGCGAACCATGGGAACCGGCGGTGAAGCGCGTGACGCCGCGGATGCCGTTCGCGTTCTGCAGGGAGGCGGTGATCGCCGACAGGCCCAGGGCGCGCACCAGCGGCTCGCCCCCGGCGAGCGGGGCCCCCGCGACGGAGGGCGGGACCACCTGGTCGGGCAGGTTCGTGCTGCCGTTGCCCACCACCAGGTGCACGAGCAGGCGCTCGCCCGCCGCGGCGAAGGCGTAGTTCAGCGGATCGCCCGAATCGGTGACGATCTGCGCGATGTTGAGGAACTGGTCGAAGGCCGGCGTGCCGGCGACGACGCCCGCCGCCGCAAGCCCGCCGCGGATGACCGGCCCGAACGTGGGCGAGCCGTTCAGCAACCCGACGATGCCACCACCGGGCACCGAGAGCAGCGAGGTATTGACGGTGGGCTCCAGCGCCACGAACGTCAGGCCCGTGATCGCGCCCAGCGACTGGCCGACGAAGCTGATGCGGGCACCGTCGAAGTCGACGTTGTTCGCGTTGCCGTCGATGTTCATCGACGGGATGGCCTTGGTCAGCGAGAACAGGTCGGCCGTCGTCTCGCGCAGGTTGTCGCGCGAGGTGAGCAGGCTGGACAGGTTGATGTAGGTCGCGCCGGTCGGGTCGATCTGGCCGTCCGGGCCCGGTGCGCTGGTGGCGTTGTTGATCAGGTCCACGTCGAACGTGCGCTCCCGCGCGATCGGCCCGAACGGCGTGTTCTCGATGTAGAACGGCGCGGTCGAGCCGGTCGGCGCGGCGCCGTGCAGCGGCTGGTCGATGGCGACCACCGCGATGCCCTGGGCGGCGAACGTGGCCGAGACGGCCAGCATGTCGACTCGACTGCGCGTGACGCCGTGGTTGAAGATCACGATCGGCCAGCCCGCGGCCGGACGGGTCTTGCCCGAGTTCGCGTTCGGGACCGTCATCAGCACCGGCACGGTGACCGTGTCCTGGCGCACGGGGACGGGGTTCGCGAAGGTCAGGTTCGTCGAGGTGGGATCGAGGCCGAGCGCATTGAACGGCGGCGTGTAGCCGTTCGGCGCGGCACGCCAGCGGCTGTTCAGCGTGGCCGTGGGGTTCTGCGCCGAGGGCACCTGCAGGTAGTACGGCAGGCTGATCACGCCGATGTAGATGTCGGCGATCGGCGGCAGGCCCTGGCCGATGTCGCCGGTGGTCCTGCCGCTGAACGCGAGCTGCGTGGCGGGTGCCGGCGAGGCGCCGACGACGGCGCGAACGGCCTGCAGGGTCGGGGTCACGCCCTGCGTCGTGGCGACCCACGAGAGCACGATGCTCGACTTGGCGATGCCGCGCGTGACCGCCGCGTTCTCCTGCGCGTTGGTCAGCCGGCGCAGCGGCTCGAGCGCACAGGCGTTCGCATTGGGCAGCAGCGGATCGGTCGAGACGCCGTTCACGCACAGTGCCGAGGTGCGCTGGGTGAGGAAGTAGGTCGTGTCGGGCGTGGCGTCGTTGCCCGCCTGGTCCCGCACGCCGTTGGTCACGAC
>Ga0315912_10006334_pt1 | contig 10620 bp, 9 predicted proteins | sample VfabasoilMG_FD_204469 | JGI IMG/M metagenome (GOLD analysis project Ga0315912, IMG submission 204469) | Garden soil microbial communities collected in Santa Monica, California, United States - V. faba soil | ecosystem: Environmental > Terrestrial > Soil > Garden | place: USA: California... | reverse complement strand
CTTCTGGCAGACCGGCCCGCTCGGATCGACGCAGGGCGCGACGCTGCTGGCGCACGCCAGGTCGAAGAACTTCAAGCGCGTGGCGCTGATCACGGACAACTCCGACCTCGGTTCGGCCATCGCCAAGGCCTTCAAGGGCACGCTGGAAAAGGCGGGCATCCAGATCGTCGCCGAAGAGGTCGTCGCGCGCGGCGCCACCACCGCGACACCGCAGCTGCAGAAGATCCGCGCCGCGAATCCGGAGGCGATGTTCCTTGCCGGCGTGCTGACGGCGGAGAACGTGCTGATCTTTCGCGCCTACAAGGAGCTGGGGGTCAAGTTCCCGATCCATTCCTCCTACAACCTTTCGGTGCCCATCTATGAAACGGTGGCCAAGGGCCTGATCGACGGCATCACCTTCGTCGATGCCTACGACCCGGACAAGCCCGAGGTAAAGGCCTTCGTCGCTGCCTACAAGCAGGCCACCGGCAAGGACTCGCAGAACCTCCACGGCTACGGCTACGACGGCATCAACCTGGTCGCGGACGCCATCCGCCGCGCCGGCTCGACCGACAAGGAGAAGATCCGCGAGGCGATGCAGGCGTCCAACTACGCCGGGGTGATGGGGGCGAAGGGGATGAAGTACAGCTTCCCCGACGGCAAGCGCGCGGGCTTCGACCCGAACGGCATGGTGGTGCGGGTCTATGAGAACGATCGCCAGGGGCGGGTGCTCCACGTCGGCCAGAAGTAACAGTTGCGGGACCTCCTCGAGCTGGCCGTCAGCGCGACGGCCTCGGGCTGCGTCTATGGCCTGATCGCGCTCGCCTACCTGTTGATGATCAGGCCGACCGGGATCATCAACTTCGCGGTGGGCGAATGGGCGATGGTGGCCGCCGTCGGCGGCCACCTGCTTCTGTCGCGGTACGCCTGGCCCTACTGGCTCGGCATGCTCGCCGTGCTGGCGTTCATGCTGCTCGTGGGCTGGGTGACCGAGCGGATCGCGGTGCGGCCGCTGGTGGAGAAGGGCGCGGCGCTGCTCGCGCCCATCCTCGCCTTGCTCGGCGTGCTGGTAATCACGCGCGAAATCATTTCCGTCAGCTTCCCGCCCGACCCGCTGCCGGTGCCGTTCCCCTTCGGCTTTGGCCGCCTCGAGTTCGGGCTGCTCGCCGGTTCCTACCAGAGCTTCTTCATCATTGCGCTCACGGTGCTGGTGTTTGCCGGGGTCTGGCTGTTCTTCGAGAAAACCCTCTGGGGAAGAAGTTTTGAAGCGGTATCCCTGAATCGCAAGGCCGCGGCGTTGATGGGCATCAACCTGTCGCGGGTGACGGCGTTGTCGTTCGCCGGTGGCGCGGGCGCAGCGGGGCTCGCAGGGCTTCTCGTCTCGCCCAATGTCTCGGCGCACTACCTGATGGGAGTGCCCCTCGCCATCCAGGGCTTTACCGCGCTGGTGATCGGCGGCGTGGGCCGCGTCGAGGGCGCGCTGCTCGGCGGCTTGCTGCTCGCATTCGCGGAACAGTTCACCACGCGCTACGTGCCGATCCCCTCGGGCTACACGCAGGGCGTGCCGCTGCTGCTGCTGATGGTTTTCCTGCTGTTCAGGCCCACGGGCCTGCTGAAGGCCAAGGCATGAAAAGCTCGCTGCGCTGGATTGCCGCCTTCGTGCTGCTCGCGGGGCTGCCGTTCTTCCTTGGCAGCTATTACAACGACGTGTACCGCAAGATGCTGCTCTGGATCACGCTCGCGCTGAGCTACAACTTTCTTTTCGGCATCGGCGGGCAGGTGGCGTTTTCGCATTTCGCCTTCTATGGCGTGGGCGCCTACTCGATCGTCATCTTCCTGTTCCAGTTCCACCTCCCGTTTCCGCTGGCGATCCTGCTCGGTATCGCGTTGTGCATCCTGGTCGCGCTGGCGGTCGCGATTCCCTCGACGCGGCTCGAAGGCTTCTACCTCGCGCTCGCGACGCTCGCGCTCGCCCAGTTGTTCGTGGTGGTCCTCAATGAAGGCGGCGCGGTGACCGGTGGTCCTGGCGGGCTCGCGAACTACCGCCTGCCGGAGGTCTTCGGCGTGCGCATCGCGGGACCCTGGTACACGGTGGTGATTGTTTCCCTGTTGCTCGCCACCTTTTTCGTTCTCTTGAGGCTGGACCGCTCCTGGTTCGGGCGCGCCTGCCGCGCCGTGCGCGACAACCCGGAGGCCGCCGCCGCGATGGGCGTCGACGTGGCGCGCACCAAGGTAATCGTGTTCACGCTGACCAGCGCGCTGGCCGGCATCGCCGGAATGGTCTACGCCTTCGTCGACAACACCGTCAATCCGCCGATCTTCGGCCTGGAGAATGCGTTCCTGATCCTGTTCATGGTGATCGTCGGCGGTTCCGGCCGGCACACCGGCGCGGTGATCGGCGCGGTGCTCCTGTTCCTGCTGCCGTTCGTGCTGTCGCCGCTGGTCGGCCACCATCATGTGCTGGTGTTCGGGCTGCTGGTCCTTGCCGCGATCCTCGTGGCGCCAAAGGGATTGATCGGGTTTTACGATGCCTTCCGCCGTTCTTGAAGTAAGAGGCCTGAGCAAACGATTCGGCGGTCTGCTCGCCGTGTCGAATCTCGACTTCGAAGTGCGGGAAGGCGAGATCCTCGGCATGATCGGACCGAACGGGGCGGGCAAGAGCACCACGTTCAACGTCATCGCCGGCGCCTACGCCGCCGATGCAGGCGAGGTGAGTTTCGCGGGCGAATCGATCCTCGGCCTCGCGCCGCACCAGATCGCCGCACGCGGCATCCTGCGCACCTTCCAGCACAACCGGCCGTTCGCCGGCATGTCGGTCATAGACAATGTACTGGTCGGCGCGCACACGCGTTTTCACAGGAATCCATTTTCGAAGGCTGCCGCGGAGGAAGAAGCCCGGCAACGCCAGCGCGCCGATGAGTTGATCGCGTTCGTGGGCCTGGGCGAATCGCGCAGTGCCGACGTCACCACGCTGTCGTTCGGTCAGGGCAGGCTGCTCGAGATCGCGCGCGCGCTCGCCGGCGAGCCGCGCCTGATCCTGTTCGACGAGCCGGCCGCCGGGCTCACGCCGGCGGAACTCGAGCGCCTCGGCGAAATCATTCGCGGCATCGCGGGGCGCGGCATCGCGGTGCTGCTCATCGAGCACGACATGCACTTCCTGCTGCCGCTCGCGCACCGCGTGGCGGTGCTCAATTTTGGCGCCAAGATCGCCGACGGCCTGCCCGGCGAGATCCGCGCCAACCCTTCCGTGATGGACGCCTACCTCGGCAGTCATGCTGCAGCTCGCTGACCTCACCGCACGCTACGGCAACGCCCCGGTGCTGCAGGGCGTGAACCTGCACGTGGACAAGGGCGAGACGGTGGTGCTCCTGGGACCGAACGGCGCCGGCAAGTCGACGCTGATGGCGGCGATCACCGGGACGTTGCCGGTCCGGGATGGAAAGATCCTCTTCGAGGGGGCAAATCTTTGCCGGAGGCGCAGCCATGACATCGTGCAGCAGGGCATCGCGCTGGTGCCCGAAGGCCGCCTCGTATTCGCGCCCTTCAGCGTCGAGGACAATTTGCGCTTGGGCGGAATTTGCCTGAAAGGAAGTTTGGAGCAGCGTTTTGATTACGTGTTTGGAATGTTCCCCAAACTGGCCGAACGCCGCACGCAGGCGGCCGGCACGCTCTCCGGCGGCGAGCAGCAGATGCTCGCCATCGGACGCGCGCTGATGAGCGCGCCGCGGCTGCTGCTGCTCGACGAGCCGTTCCTCGGCCTCGCGCCGCTGGTGATCGGGGAAATCCGCGCGGCGCTGGAGAAGCTGCGCCAGAGCGGCCTCACGCTGCTGATGGTCGAGCAGAAGCTCGACATCGCGCTCGCCTTTGCGCAGCGCGCCTACGTGATGATCAAGGGCAAGGTGGTCCTCGAGGAAACGACCGCGAACCTGGCGAAGCGGCCGGACCTGTCGGACCTGTACTTCTCGCTCGCTACGGCGCGGTCCTGACCATGCCCGTGGCGCTGGTGCTTGCCGCGGGATTCCTGGTGCTGTTCGTCGGCGGCGGCGCGCGTTTCGCCGTCGGCCTCACCTTCAAGCCGATGGTGGAGGAGCTGGGCTGGTTGCGCGGCGACCTCGGCCTGGCGGTGGGCATCTACATGGTGGTTTCGGCCTTTGCCACCTACTTTGCGGGACGCCTCGCCGACCGGCTCGGTGCGCGGGCGCTGCTGATCGGCGGCAGCGTGATCGGCGGCATCGGCATCGGCCTGATGTCGCTGGTCGACGCGCCCTGGCACGCCATGGCACTCTACGGCGTTGTATTCGCCGTCGGCAATGGCGCGGCGTCGCTTTCCACCGTGGGCGTCATGGTGACGCGTGCCGCGCCGCGGCGCGCCGGCCTCGCCAATGCCACGGTCATCGCCGGCATGAGCTTCGGCCAGCTCGTCATGATCGCCACGCTCGCCGCGGTCCTCGCGCAGATCGGCTGGCGCGCGGCGTTTGTCTGGGTCGCCGTCGCACACGTGGTGCTCATTCCGGTCCTGTGGTTCACGCTTCCCCGGCTGCCAGTGGCGCGCGCCGGCGACGTGCCGCCCTCCGGCATCGGGCTGCGCGAAGCGGCCCGCACGCGGCGCTTCTGGCTGCTGCTCGTCATGTACGCGATCTGCGGGCTGGACGACTTCTTCGTCGGCACGCACGTGGTGGCGTTCGCGCAGGATCGCGGCGTCGGCACGCTGCTGGCCGGCAACCTGCTCGCCTTCATGGGGCTGACGGCGCTCGCAGGGGTCATGCTGGCGGGGGCGTTCAGCGACCGGACGGGTCCGGTGCTTCCCACGGCAATCGCCTTTGGCGCGCGCATCGCCGTGTTCGGCCTGATCTGCTTCGATCAGTCGCCGCTGTCGATTTCGATCTTTGCGCTGGTGTACGGGGCGACGTTTCTCGTCACCGCGCCGCTCACCGTGCTGTTCGTGCGCGAGGCCTTCGGCACGCGCCACCTGGGGGCGCTCACCGGGTTCATCACCATGGTGCACCAGATCTTCGGCGGCGCCGGCGCCTATGGCGGGGCGCTGCTGTTCGACGCCACCGGGAGCTACGACGCCGCCTTCGCCATTTCGGTGGCGGCGTCTGCCGCCGCGCTCGCGCTTACGCTGGCTTGCCGGGCTTCTTCATCCTCTCGATCCACGTCTTGAACCCGGCCATCAGGTCGGTCAGGAACTTGCGCGTGGTCTCGTCGGTGAGCTTGCCCTGGGCGTCGAACTTGCTCGGCGCCGAGCCGATGAACACTTCCGGGCGCGGCAGCACGTGACCCCAGAGCTGGCCGAGAACGCGCCGCAGGTCGTATTGCACCCTTGCGCCGCCCAGCGGGCCTCCTGAGGCGGAAAAAATCGCGATCGGCTTGTCCATGAACGGCTGGGGCTGCAGGCGCGAGAGCCAGTCGATGGCGTTCTTCAGCGCCGCGGTCATGGAGAAGTTGTATTCCGGACTGGCGATCAGCAGGCCGTCGGCGGCGGCAAGCGCATCGCGCAATTTGGCGACCGAAGCGGGGACGCCCGCATCCATGATTTCCTGGTTGTACAGGGGGATGTCGCCGAGGCCGTCATAAACGGTGAGCGTCATGCCCGCCGGCATGAGTTCGCCGCAGGCCTTCAGCGCCGCCGTGTTGATGGAAGCCTTGCGCAGGCTCCCGGAAATGCCCAGCACTTTCATTGCCGCTCCCAGGATTTCGGAAAGCGGCGAGTTTACCCGGTGTAGGCGGGGTCCGGCTGCCCGAAATAGCCCTCGAGCAGGTGATAGACCAGGCGCCAGTTCTTGGAACGCGTGCTGGTATGGGCGATTCCCGGCATGACGATGAACTGTTTGTCGGGATTGGGGAGTCTCGCAAAGAAATTCGCGAGGTCCTGGAACGAAGCGATGCCGTCCCATTGTCCGCGCATGATCAACGTCGGCACCGTGAGCTTCAGCGGATCGACCACCGGCAGGTTCGCCGTCATATCGAGGTAGGTGCCGGTGGGCACCGAGCTGTCGAGCGCCAGGACCGCGTCGGCGAAGGCTTCCACCACCGTGAGGTCGCTGGTGCCCGGATGGTCGCGCGTGAAGATGCTGCGCACCATCTCGCGGTCGATCGGGCGGCGGTTGTTTGCGCGGTACTGCGCGAGGCGTTTCTTGCGCTCGGCGAGGGTAGGGCTGCCTTCCCCGGTCCAGACGAAGGCGTCCAGCGCCAGGCGCTTGACGTACTTTGGATGGCGCTGCGCGAACAGTCCCGCGCGCAAGCCGCCGGACGAGGAGCCGTACAGGTGGATTTTTTCTCCCGTGAGCTTGGTGATGTATTCCGCGACCGCGAGAACATCGTCAGCGCCGCACGAGACATCGGCGTTGACCGGCCGCGTCTTGTCCGAGCGGCCGTAGCCCTCGCAGTCGAAGCACCAGGTGTCGTAGCCGAGCCGGGCGAACCAGTCCATGGTCGAGGACTGGGGCCGCCCGGGGATCTGCAGATCGAACACCGGCGTGGACGACACCGAGGAGCCGTGCACGAAGAGGAGGGTCCCCTTGCTGGCATCGGCCGTGCGCTTGCGCCACAGGAACAGCCGGACATTGCCGCTGTCCGTGCGCTTGGTAGTCCAATGCTCGGTTCCCGTGACGGCGGCGGTGTTCTGCGCCTGCGCGGAACCGGGCACGACGGAAAGAGAAGCGGCTCCCGCCGCGGTTGCCAGCAGGAGCCGCCGGGTTGCGTCCAGCTCAGACATTCTTCTGGATGTAGCCGTAGGCGAGGTTGGTGCGGTCCCCACCGTGCTTGTCGTACAGGTTCTTCCAGTAGGCCACCTTGTCGGTCTCCAGCGAAGCCTGCATCTTCGGCGTGAAGCCGTAGATGCGGGCGCTGTTCTGGCCGAAGATGGCGCGCTTCACCGGGCCGTCGGCCGGTCCCATCGGCGCGAGGGCGTATTTCTTCTGGATCTCCTCGGGGATTTCCATGCGGCGCAGGGCCTCGATCTGCCATTGCGGCGCGCCGGTCCAAAGCGAGTCCGTGCCCCAGACCACGTGGTCCGCGCCCAGGCCCTTGATCAGCGCGCCCAGCATGAAGGCCGCGACGCGCGGCTCGGCCATGTTGCTGTGGGCGAAGATCTGGCCCAGGTCGCCATAGACGTTGTTGACGCCGAACTGCGCCGGAATGTCGGCGAGGTCGGTGACCCAGTCCACGCGCCCCTGGCGCTGCAGCTGGTCCCAGGCGGCGGAGGCGGTGCCGCCCGGCCCGGCGACCCAGCGGTAGGCCGAGTGGTAGATCACGAAGTTGAGTTGCGGCCAGTCCTTGGCAGCCTGGCCCACGTCGTTCACGTTGCAGTAGCCGACCAGGTGCGGGAACTGCCGCTCCACGGAAGGCGGGAACAGCCCCTTGTGGACGCAGACGTTTTTCAGGCCCGGGCGGTCGGGATACTGCTTGCCCCACTTCACCAGCTTCTCGTAGAACGGGTACATCAGTTTTTCGTCATCCAGCCGGAACGGGCGCTTGGCGAGGTGCTTGTTGGTGTTGTCGCCGATGGTGTAGCCCTTCCAGGAGTCGGGCCTGAGCTTCTCGTTCTCTTCCTCGACCTTGTCCAGCCAGCCTTCGCGGCCGGGCGTGAAGATGGCGTGCGAGAACATGCGCCGGGTGCCGGCTTCCTTGTTGATTTTCTCGCGCGCGTCGAACTTCATCTGGTTGGTGAGGAAGGAGAACTTCTCGTCCTCGGAGTAGGAGCCGCTGATGCAGGCCACCTTGGTGTCGCTGTCGAGGAAGATTTCCTTGAAGTAATTCGGGAACATCAGGTCGTCGATGGTCTGCGGCTTGCCGACCAGCGCCGGGTTCCAGCCCGCCTTGCCGACGGCTTCGCGCTGCGCGACGAACGCGCGGATCGGGGTGCCTTCGCGCAGGAAGTGGGTATGCATGTCCATCACGAACTGGTTTTTCAGCCCGTCGGCGCGCGCCTGGGCGATGTCGAGGTTGGAGGCTTCGCCCGGCAGCACTTCATAGATCGGGGGTGAATTCTTCGCGTGCACCTGGTTCATCGCCACGAACGCCGCCGCCATGCCGCCGGCTGTCTTGAAGAAGGCGCGCCGGCTGACGCGGTTCTTCTTCGCCATGCGCGAGCCGATGTCCTTTACGCGAACTTCGAACTCGCGCTGCTGCGCCGTTTGCGGCGCCGCCATGTATTCGTCGCTCGACACGAACTGCACGGGGATCGGCGAAGGGAAAAGCTCCTCGGCACCGGACAGCTTGGCAAGTTCCTCGGGGGTCAGCATGGGTTTCCTCTCCTCTGTGAAAGACCATCGTATAACTGCGCTGCGGGTAGGTAAACTGGGCGTTGCAACATAAATGGGGGAGGTGCGCATGGCCAGGCTGCTGATCGCCTTAGTTCTTTCAATGAGTTCGCTACTGGCCGCGGCCCAGGCTTTCCCCGAGCGCCCGGTGAAGATCATCGTGCCGCTGACGCCGGGGGGCTCGCCCGACACCATCGCCCGCAGCATCGCGCAGGGCCTGCAGGGGGTCTGGACGCAGCCCGTGGTGGTGGAAAACCGCACCGGCGGCAGCCAGAACATCGGCGCCGACCTGGTGGCGAAGAGTCCGCCGGACGGCTACACCTGGCTGCTGTCGCCCGACAACGTGTTTTCCGTGAATCCGTACCTCGGCAAGCAGTCCTTCGACCCGATGGCCGACCTGCAGCCGGTGACGCTGCTCGCGCGCATCCAGTTCCTGCTCGTGGTGCCCGCCAGCCTGCCGGTGAACTCGGTGCGGGAGCTGATCGCGTACGCCAGGGCCCGGCCAGGCGAGCTGAACTTCGGCTCCTCCGGCAACGGCAGCCCGCAGCACCTCGGCAGCGCGCTGCTGCAGCTAATGGGCGGCATCCAGATGAACCACATCCCCTACAAGGGGGCGGCGCCCGCCGTGGCCGACTTGTTGCCGGGGCGCATCCAAGTGTGGATCGGCGCCGCCAACACGCTGCTGCCGCACGTCAAGGACGGCAAGCTGCGCCTGCTCGCCAGCAGCGCGCCGGAGCGCTTTCCGAACCTTGGCAACGTGCCGACCATCGCCGAATCGGGCCTGCCGGGCTACGCGCTCGATCCCTGGCTCGGCCTGTTCGTTCCTGCGAAGGTGCCCCAGGACATCGTCATGAAGATTCACGCGGAAGTCGTGAAGATCCTGAATGGACCGGAGCTGAAGGCGCGCATGGCGCCGCAGGGTATCGAGCTCGCGACCAATTCGCCGGCCGAATTCGGCCGCTTCATCCGGGACGACAACGCCAAGTGGGGAAAAATGATCAAGGAAGCGGGGATTCGTGGGGACTGAACTGCATCGCGACGTGCCGGTAGCGGCTCCAGCGCAGGAAAGCCTCTGGGGAAGCGACGCGATCGCGGCGATGCTGCGCGCGCTGGACATTCCTTACCTGGCGCTCAATCCCGGTGCGAGCTACCGCGGGCTGCACGACAGCATCGTCAATTTCCTCGGCAACGACAAGCCGCAGATGCTGCTCTGCCTGCACGAGGAATCGGCTGTGGCGATCGCGCACGGCTATGCGCGGGCCGCGGGGCGCCTGATGGGTGTGGTGCTGCATTCGAACGTCGGGCTGATGCATGGCACGATGGCGATCTTCAACGCCTGGTGCGACCGCGTGCCGATGCTGATCCTCGGCGCGACCGGTCCCTGGGACGCGGCCAAGCGCCGGCCCTGGATCGACTGGCTGCACACCGCGTCCGACCAGGGCGCGCTGGTGCGCGACTACACCAAGTGGGACAACCAGCCGGCCTCGGTTCCCGCAGCCTACGAAGCACTGTTGCGCGCGGTGCAGATCGCCGACACCGCGCCGCGCGGACCCACCTACGTGAATCTCGACGCGGCGTTGCAGGAGGCCAAGATCGGTCCGCTTCCGGCCATCCCCGATGTGGGGCGTTTCAAGTCTCCTCCTGCAGTCTTGCCTTCCAGGGAATTGATTGAGACTGCCGCAAGACTTCTCTCCACTGCAAAGAATCCCCTGATCCTTGCCGGACGCGCCTCGCGTTCCGAATCCGGCTGGAAAAACCGGGTCGCGCTCGCCGAGAAGCTCAATGCGAAGGTGCTCACCGACATCAAGTCAGGCTCGGCATTCCCGACCGACCACCCGCTGCATGCAGCGCCGCCCGCGGCGTTCCTCGGCGACGATGCCAAGAAGGCGTTGCGCGAGGCGGATGTGGTGCTGTCGCTCGACTGGATCGACACCGCCGGCACCCTGAAGCAGGCCTGGGGAGACGCGCCAATCGGCGCCAAGGTCATTCTGGTCTCGCCCGACCAGCATTCGCATCGCGGCTGGAGCATGGACTACCAGGGCCTGCCGCCGGCCGACGTGTACATGATCTGCGAACCCGATCCGGTTCTGCCGCTCTTGTTGAATGAATGCCGTTCCAGGAAAGCTGTTGTTGCGGAAAGAAAAAATCTTCAAATCGAAAAAGAAGAAGTTCTTTCCCTGAGATCTCTTGCTGTCGCGTTCAACGAAGCCGCCGCAGGTCTCGACATATGCCTCTCGCGCCTGCCGCTCGGCTGGCACGGCGCATACCGCCACTTCCGCCATCCCATGGATTACCTCGGCGCCGACGGTGGCGGGGGCGTGGGGGCAGGGCCGGGGCTGGTGGTAGGCACGGCACTCGCTCTGAAGGGACAGAAGCG
>Ga0315912_10006333_pt1 | contig 10621 bp, 7 predicted proteins | sample VfabasoilMG_FD_204469 | JGI IMG/M metagenome (GOLD analysis project Ga0315912, IMG submission 204469) | Garden soil microbial communities collected in Santa Monica, California, United States - V. faba soil | ecosystem: Environmental > Terrestrial > Soil > Garden | place: USA: California... | reverse complement strand
CACCGGGTTGGCTTCGTGTACCGGTGGATTCGGCGGCTTGCCCCAGGCGTTGTAATCCATGCCGCGCGCGCCTTCACGCGACACCCAGTTCGGCCAGGTGCGACGCAGCCCGGTGTCCTTGATGGGTTCATGGGGATTCACGGCGATGTGGCGTTTGGCCGCCTCCTCGACCACGTGCAGGTGATGGCGTGACTGCACCTGCCCGTCGTGCCATTCGAAATGAACGCGGCCATCGTCACCGACGGCCTGGATGCCACCCGCGTCGGCCACGTAGCCCGTCTTGACGGAGTCGATGCCGAGTTTCTGGTAAAGATCCAGCGCCGCGCCCAGCTGCTTCTCGTAGTGGGCGATGTTGCCCGCGGTCTCGTGGTGACCCACCAGCCGCACGCCCTTCTTCTTTGCATAGGCCGCGAGCGCGACGATGTCGAAGTCCGGATACGGCTCGGTGAAGCTGAATGAGTCGCCCTTGGCGAACCAGTCGCCATCCCAGCCCTTGTTCCAGCCTTCGACCAGCACGCCGCGCAAGCCGTTTGCGGCGGCGAAATCGATGTAACGTTTCGTTTCGGCCGTGGTCGCGCCGTGTTTGGGGCCGGACGACCAGGTATTCGTGCCGAGGTGCATGCCCCACCAGATGCCGACGTATTTGAATGGCTTCACCCACGACACATCACCCAGCTTGTTGGGTTCATTCAGATTCAGGATGAGGTCTGACATGTAGATCCCGGGCGCGTCCGCCGCGATCTGCAACGTGCGCCACGGCGTCGTGAACGGCGCCTGGCGGGATACCCGTGGCCCGCTGGAGGAAGGCGCCAGGACAGCTTTCAGCCGCTGCCCATCGACGCGGCGCAGCCACATGCCGGCGTAGTCGACCAGCGCCGCTTCGTGAATGGCCACGTGCACACCACTCTGCAGCTTCAGGGTCACGGGTGTATGCGCCTGCGAGAGCTCGGTCAGCGGTGTCCGCTTGTAGAGATATTCGTAGCGATTCCACTCGCCGCCCGGAATCCACCACGCGGTCGCCGGCTCCGCGATGTCGAACTCGGTCAACTCTTCGACGATGTTCACCTGCCTGAGCTGCGGCTGGTCCGGAAACTCGTAGCGGAATCCCACGCCGTCGTCGAACACGCGGAACACCACCACGAGTTCGCGTCCCGTGTTCTGCTGCAACATCACGCGCAGCTCGTTGCCGTGGTTGCGCACGTAGCGCCGCTCACCCCAGGGTTGCTCCCAGGTGTCGTCGAAGCCACGGGTGGTGACCTTGCCGAATGTGAAGTTGCGCTCGAGCTTCGGCGCGTCGGCGAGGATGAACCCCAGGCGCGACCAGTCCACGATGACCCGGTCGTTGCGCTGCACCTGGTATTCGGGACGGCCTTCGCCATTGGTGCGCAGGGTCACCTGGATCACGCCACCCGGCGACGTGACGCTCGACTGCGGCGCCGGCCGCTGCGCAATCGCCACCGCGCCGGACATCCACAGGAGTCCGGCGAGACACAGCGGTTTAATCATGGCGCCGCCTCCGCGCATGCCACGTATCCCAGAGGCGGCACCGTCAGATTCACGCTGCCGGGTGCGCCGGGCGCGGGGCAATCGCCGACCAGCGCGGTGAAGGCCCGGGTGCCGGGTTCCGTCTCCACGTTCGCGGTGATGGGCGCGGTCGAGGTGTTGAAGGCCACGAGGATCTCGCGCCCGTCGACTCCGATGCGCGACGCGGCGAACAGGCCGGGTTCGCGCGACTGGGCGCGCACCACCTGCCGGCCGCGCCGCAGGCCGACGTACTGCTTGCGCAGCGTCGCCAGCCCGGCGATCTGCCGGTACAGCGGATGCAAGGCGTCGTAATTCGCGGCCGCGGTCGTGGACGCCGTGCCGAGCAGCGGCTGATCGTTGTAGCTCGCGACCTGGCTCGCAAACATGTCCTGTCGCGATGCCTGGTCGATGCCATGCCCGATGAATCCCTGCTCGTCACCGTAATAGACCACCGGTACTCCCCGCAGCAGAAACATCATGGCGTTCGACAACATCACCCGGCGAAGCAGCTCGTCGTTGCCAGCCTCGGGCCGCGCGCGTTGCACCAGCCAGGCGAAGCGGCCGAAGTCGTGATTACCGGTGAACGTCGGCAGCCGCAGCGCCGCGGGCACACCGCCCTCGTACAGGCCGTCGTCCGCGTACAAGCGCGCGAGCACGTCGGTGCCCGCCTTGCCCGCGACGGTCTGCTCGACCGCCCTGGCAAAAGCGAAATCCAGCACCGAGGGAAACTTGTCCACGCGTGTATGGCGCGCCAGCTGCGCGACGTCGACGGTCTCGGCGGCGACCTCGCCGAAGATGTGGAAGTTGGGAATGCCTCGGGCGCGCGCCCGCTGCAGCATCGCCGGTGCGAACGCGCGCCAGAATTCGGGATTCACGTGGCGCGCGGTATCGATCCGGTAACCATCCACCCGGTAGTCGGAGATCCAGTCGGCGTAAATGTCGATGAAGCCCTGCACCACGCGCGGGTTCTCGGTCATGAGGTCGTCGAGCCCGACGAAGTCGCCCTGCAGCGAGCTTTCTCCCCAGAAATCCGAATCACCGCGGTTGTGATAGTAGATGGGAGAGTTCAGCCAGGACGGCACCTTGATGTTGGCCTCCGCCTCCGTCACGAACGGCGTGTAGGCATAGTTCGGATCGGTGAGGCGCGCGAAGTTCGCCTCGGTGCGCACACCCTCGCCCGCGAAACCCTCGTTGATCGCCGCGCCCTGCGGGCCGCCCTTGCGCGTGTAGGGAAAATCGGCGCGCGAGCGGTACGGACAGGAGATGTTCGCGCACTCGCGGTACTGGATGACGTCCGCGGTGTGGTTGGTGATGATGTCGAGGTAGACCTTCATCCCGCGTTTGTGCGCGGCGTCGACGAAGGCGTGCATGTCGGCCTCGGTGCCGAAGTGAGGATCGACCGTGGTGAAATCGGTGATCCAGTACCCGTGGTATCCCGCGGTCTCCTGCCCCGCGCCGCCCTGCACCGGCTTGTTCTTGTAGACAGGCCCCAGCCAGATCGCGGTGGCGCCCAGCCCCTGGATGTAGTCGAGGCGCGCTATCAGGCCCTTGAGATCGCCGCCGTGGTAGAAGCCCTTGTGCGCGGGATCGAAGCCGGTGACCAATCGATCGCCGGTGAGGCCGCCGTTGTCGTTGCCGGCGTCGCCATTCGCGAAGCGGTCCGGCAGTACGAAGTAGACGATCTCGTCTTCGGGCAGGCGTTCGCGGTAATCGGCCGCGGTGCAGATCGAAGCACACGCGCCCAGCGCGATAAGTAGTCGCCGCATTGTTCCCCCGCCCGTGTCGCCGAGTCAGCGGCGGCTACTGTACTGCACCCTGCCGCGGCCACGCAGGGTGCATACGTATGCGGTCAGAGTTTGCGGAGGGTCTTCAGCGCCTCGAAAGCCGCGCTTGCATCCTGCTCGCTGCCGGTGTTCCAGACGACTTCGAAAAGGTATGGCTTCGAGCCCAGGTTCACCGCGCCCGTGTAGCCGTAGGAAAAAGGATCGTCCTTGTTCTTCACGTGCGCCTTGGGATTCGGGTCGTGCGCCTTGACGTAGAAGCCCTTGGCGGCCGTGCCTTCGAAGGGCCGCTGCTCGGGCTCGACCATGACGCCACCATTCTCCATGGCGCGCGCCATGTTCCGCAGGTAGATGCGCAGGTTGCCCACGTCACCCGTCAACGTCGGGTGCGGCGGCAGCGGTGAAATCACGACACGCCACTGCTTTGAATCGGCGCCATGAAACACCAGCACGCCCGGCAGAGCTTTCGGCGGTGCGGTACCGACCGTCCAGCCATCCCGCCATTTGAGGACGAAGGTGTCGCCGGTATCCACCGTGACGCGCTTGTCGGCGGCCACGGCAGTGTCCGCGCCCAGAATGGCCAAGAAGCACAGCGCGGTTCCCACGAACTTCCTGTATTTCGGCGACATCTTCGCTCCTGCATCGGGTCCGGGCACAGGATACGGGCGGCCCGAGGGCCGGCGACACGACATGTGTCGCATTCCGAACCCGGCGTCGCCCAATCCGGCGTTAGTTAGTGAATGAACACACACCGCAGCCTGCAGATGCTGGCACTGGTCATCGCCGCCGGAGGCATGGCCGCCGGGGCCTGGTTCGTGTTTCTGGCCTGGCAGCAGGCTTCCGTGCCGCTCGCCGCATCAGGCGTAATCGTTCTGCTCACTGCGCCGGCCTTGGCCGTGACCGCGATGCTCGCACGCCAACCCTGCCAGGACCTGAGCGACGACCTGGGACATGCGGACTCGACATTGCACCTGATCCGCACCGTTCGCGGGCATGTCTGCGCGGCGGCATCGTTCGCCGTCGTGCTCTGGTTTTGCGAAGCCTTCGGGATGATCCGCGCGACGACCTTCGTGGTGCTCTACACCCTGATGTGCGGCGTGGCCCTGGCCGCCTACCTTCCCTGGCTGGCGCGAGCGGAGCGACGCATCGGTGAGCGGCGCGAAGCGTTTCGCGCCCAGCTCAGCGAATTGAAAGCCGCCGGATTTTCGCCCGGCGGCTGACGATCAGACGAAGCGGTTGACCAGGTTCTCCAGCATCTCCTGCCGGCCCGACTGCGGCTTGGGATTGATGTTCCCGGCCACCGCCGCGTCGGAGATCGACGCCAGCGTCGCGTCCTTGGCGTGGATCTTCTTGCCCAGTTCACCGTCCCACTTCGCGTAACGCTGCTCGACGAACTTGTCGATGCCGCCGTTCTCGATGAGCGCCGCCGCGGACAGCAGCGTGCGCGCCAGCAGGTCGAGGCCGCCCACGTGACCGTAGAACATGTCGGACGGGTCGATGGACTGGCGCCGCACCTTGGCGTCGAAGTTGAAGCCACCGGTGCTGAAGCCACCCGCCTTGAGGATGCGATACATCGCCAGCGTCATGTCGAGCGGATCATTGTGGAACTGGTCGGTGTCCCAGCCGTTCTGCGGATCGCCGCGGTTGATGTCGATGGAGCCGAAGATGCCGAGCGCATCGGCCATGGCGATCTCGTGGTCGAAGCTGTGGCCCGCGAGTGTCGCGTGGTTGGCCTCGATGTTCACCTTCACCTCGTTCTCGAGACCGTTCTTCTTGAGGAAGCCGTACACGGTCGCGGTGTCGAAGTCGTACTGGTGCTTGGTGGGCTCGTGCGGCTTGGGCTCGATCAGGATGGTGCCCTTGAAACCGATCTTGTGCTTGTGATCCACCACCAGCTGCAGGAAGCGGCCGAAGTTCGCGAGTTCGCGCTTCAGCGAGGTATTCAGCAGCGTGTCGTAACCCTCGCGACCGCCCCACAACACGTAGTTGGCGCCGCCGAGGCGCTTGGTGGCATCGAGGCAGTGACGCACCTGCGTGGCCGCGAACGCCCACACTTCCGGATCCGGGTTGGTCGATGCGCCGCCCATGAAACGCGGGTGCGAGAACAGGTTGGCCGTGCCCCACAGTAGTTTGATGCCGGTCTCCGCCTGCTTCTTCTCGAGGCGGTCGACGGTCTTGGCGAGGTTCTCGACGTGCTCCTTGATGTTCGCCGCCGTCGGCATGGCGTCGACGTCGTGGAAGCAATAGAACGGCGTGCCGAGGCGTGTGAAGAAATCGAACGCGGCATCCATCTTCATCCAGGCGGCGGCCTGGTCCATGACGCCGGCATTCCACGGGCGGTCGAAGGTGCCACCGCCGAAGATGTCGTGGCCGTTCCACGCGAAGGAGTGCCAGTAGCACACCGCGGGGCGCAGGTGATCCTCCATGCGCTTGCCGAGGACCACCTGGTCCTTGTTGTAGTAACGGAACGCCAGCGGGTTGTCCGACTTCAGGCCTTCGTACTTGATGGGCGGGACCGCGCCGAAATAGGACGTGGTCTGCGGAAGGGGTTGTGCGGTGGACATGATCAAACTCCTCGGAATCTGGGTCGAAGGTCCTGGTAAATCTGTGAGAAGCACTTGCGCTTGGGCGCCAGCTGCTGGATGTCGCGCTCGTTGGGCTCGACGACCACCCGCACGGGTGGCGGACGGCACACATCCTCCGCCCGTTCGCGGGTTTTGGCTATCCGGGCGAGCCGCGCCGCGCCGAAGGCCGGGCCGACTTCCGAGGCGTCGCGGTAAATGAGGGGGCGCTTGAGGGCCGCCGCGAGCACACCGCCCCACCACATGGAACGGGCGCCGCCGCCGATGACCGAAATCTTGTCGATGGTCGCACCGGCCTCGATGAGTACGTCGAGGCCGTCGGCGAAGGCGAAGGCCACGCCTTCGAGCACCGCCTGGCCGATGGCCGCGGCATCCGAATCGTGGTTGAGCCCGAACAACACGCCACGCGCGGCGGGATCGTTGTGCGGCGTACGTTCACCAGACAGGTATGGCAGGAAGATCTCCGGTCCGTCCAGGCGCGCGCGCTTTTCGACCTTCGACAGCAACTCGGCCGCGTCCTTGGTACCGGTGAGCTTCACGGCCCAGTCCACGCAGGAGGCCGCCGACAACATGACGCTCATCTGGTGCCAAAGGCCCGGCAGGCAATGGCAGAAGGCGTGCACCGCCTTGGCGGAATTCGGCAGGAACTTCGGCGTGACCAGGAACAGCACGCCCGAAGTGCCGAGCGAGAGGAATGCATCGCCCGGGGTGATCACGCCGATACCCGCGGCGCCCGCGGCGTTGTCGCCACCGCCACCGGCCACCGGCACGGCATCCATGCCCCAGTCCGCGGCCACTTCCTTGCGCAGGTTGCCGGTCTGGTCGGTGCCTTCGACCGAGCGAGGCATGTGCGACTCGTTGAGACCGGTGGCCGCGAGCATTTCCGGCGACCAGCGGCGCTTGGCCACATCCAGCCACAAGGTACCCGCGTTGTCCGAGCAGTCGCCGGCCTTCTCGCCGGTCATCAACAGTCGCACGTAGTCCTTGGGCAGGAGCACACAGCGCGTTTCCTTGAAGACCTGCGGCTCGTTTTCGCGCACCCACACGAGCTTGGGAGCCGTGAAGCCCGGCATCGCGATGTTGCCGGTGATGTCGCGCGAGCGCGGTTCGGCCTTCTCGAGAGTGGCGCATTGTTTTTCGCTGCGGCCGTCATTCCACAGGATGGCCGGGCGCAACGGCTTGTCGGCGGCGTCGAGTAACGTCGCGCCGTGCATCTGGCCCGAGAGTCCAACGGCCTTCACGGCCTTGCGCGTGGCGGCCGGAAGCGCCTTCACCGCGGCATTGGTGGCGCTCCACCAGTCAGCAGGGTTCTGTTCGGACCAGCCGGCCTGTGGCCGGGAAACGTTCAGCGGCGCGGACGCCTGCTCAACCACGGTGTCTTTGTCGTCGACAATGACGGCCTTGACACTCGATGTGCCGATATCGATGCCTAGATACATCCACCCCTCGCGACACGGCCCGGAAGGGGCCGCCCAAAAGCGGCGGTAACGCTACCAGAATTGCGGTTCCGGGGGGACCCTTCAACCTGCATAAACCCCAACCGGGGCTCCGGCGAGCTCAATCGCCCGGGTCCAGCACCTGCATCAGCCGGTCCTGTGACTGCCGCGTCAGCATCCAGTGCGGGTATTCGCCGGGCAATGCGGAAGCGTCCGTGATGGCTTTCAGCTGCTCGGGCGACAGCGTGAGCTCGGTGGCCGCGATATTGTCGAGCAGCTGTTCCTGGTTCTTGGCCCCGATGATCACGGAGGTCACGTGCGGTTGCGCCAGCAGCCACGCCAGGGCCACCTGTGCCACCGACACCAGGTGATCGGCGGCGATCGGCCGCATCACGTCGAGCAGGCGCCACAACCGCTCCTTCTCAACGGGCGGAAAATCGAAGGTTGCGCGCCGGGCGCCATCGGGCTTTTCGTTCTCGCGCGAGAACTTTCCGGACAACAGGCCACCCGAGAGCGGGCTCCACGGCAGGATGGCGAGTTTCTGGTCGTTCGCCAGGGGCACGAGCTCGCGTTCGATGTCGCGACTCACGGCCGAGTAATAGATCTGCAGGCTTTCGAAACGCGCCAGGTTGCGGCGGTCCGAGATCGCCAGCGACTTCATGACCTCCCATGCCGGCAGGTTGCACAGGCCGATGTAACGCACCTTGCCGGCACGCACGCAATCATCGAGCGCGTCCAGTGTTTCCTCGAGCGGCGTGAACGGGTCGCGCCCGTGGATCTGGTAGAGATCGATGTGATCGGCCTGCAGGCGCTTCAGGCTGGCGTTCACGCCTTCCATGATGTGGTAGCGCGAAAGCCCGATCTGGTTGTGACCCTGCCCCATGCGCAGCAGCACCTTGGTGGCGAGCACGTAGGAGTCGCGGGGTTGATTCAGCAGTTTGAGCGCGTTGCCGGTGACGACTTCGGAGCGGCCGGCCGAGTAGAAATCCGCCGTGTCGATGAAGTTGATGCCGCGGTCGAAGGCGGCCTTGATGAGATCGGTGGCGCCTTCCTGGCTGACGCTGCCGACCGTGGCCCACATGCCTTCGCCGGTGCCGAAGGTCATGGCACCCAGGCACATTTCAGAGACGATCAGCCCCGTGTTGCCGAGCTTCCGGTAACGCATGCGCACACTCCCGTCGTGGATGACGGGAGTATGCCCGACAGTCTTATCTGATTGTCCAGACGATGCTGAAAGAGATCGAAGACATGGTGTTGTCGAACTGACCGAAGTACGTGCCGGTCGGCAGGTCGCCGAGGTCGACGTACTGGTACTCGATGCGCATCAGCGCGCGGTCGAGCACGGTCTGGAGTCCAACACCGCCCATGGGCGCGAAGCCGGAGTCGTCGATCGAGTCGACATACTTGATGCCGTCGTCGAGGTCGCCGTAGGAGTAACTGGTTTCGGTCTTCCAGTACATTCCGCCGAGACGGCCGAAGAATGAAAACTTGTCGCCGATCCACAGCGAGCCGACGACGGACGCGTCGATCGACTTGATGTCGTTGCGGATCTTGAAGAACGGCACGTCGTCTTCGAGGTCCGGCGGAACCGGCGCCACGTTGATTGCCGTGAGGTAGTTGACGCCTTCGGAATTCACCGACTCGCCGAGATGCAGGCCACCTTCGAACGCCAGGTAACGGTTGAGAGCCCAGCCGCCGAACAGGCCATATCCGAACCGGTTGTTGTTGATTTCCTGAACGCCCAGGCCCTGGAAGGCGAAGTCGCCCTCGAGCTGGTCTTCGTTCAGGTTGATTCCCAGACGGAAGCCGGTGAAATCGTCTGCGAAAGCGGGCGATGCAAGCGTTCCCGCAAGTCCGAGTACGCCGAGAACCATTGCCTTACGCATGTCGCCTTTCCTCCCAGTTGACATATGTAAAGCATAGCCGAACCGGACGGCCTGTAAACCAGACGCTCGTCACGTTTTCAGGGACTTACGTAGTGGTTGTCAAGTAGTCAGTCGGTAATCGGACTGGGTGGAGGCGTATTCGATGAAGAAATCCAGGGCATCGACGTTGGCCATCGCAGCGCGATTCGCGGCCTTTTCGACCGGAACCCCCATCAGGATGCGCCGCACCGGCACCTCCATCTTCTTGCCGGTCAGGGTGTACGGGATGGCCTTCACCTGGAAAATCCGGTCCGGTACGTGACGGGGTGAGTACTCGTTGCGGATCTGGGCCCGGATACGTGACTCCACGCCCTCGTTCATGGCCTGGTCGCCTTTCAGTTTCACGAACAGGGGCATGAAGAACTTCCCGCCCGGGAGGTCCAGGTTGACGATCAGCGAGTCTTCGACCTCGGGCACGCCCAGCAGGGAGCGGTATACCTCCGCGGTACCGATGCGTACACCGTGCCGGTTGAGCGTGGCGTCCGACCTGCCGAGTACGAAGCAACCACCACGCGCATTCACCCGGAAGAAATCGCCGTGTCGCCAGACACCGGGCCACTGATCGAAGTAGGACTCCCGATAGCGGCTGCCGTCGGCGTCACCCCAGAACCCCACCGGCATCGAGGGCAGCGGTTCGGTGAGCACCAGTTCGCCGACCTGGTCAACCACACTCTTCGCCTGGTCGTCGAATGCGTAGGCGGCCACACCCAGCTGTCGCGCCTGGATCTCGCCGGCGTGGATGGGCAGGATGACCACGCCACCGACCAGTCCGGAGCACACGTCGGTACCGCCACTGCCGGAATGCGCCCAGCAGTCCGCCTTCACGTTTTCGTAGAACCAGTTCTGGCATTCGGCGGTGACCGGTGAACCGGCGAGCACGATGGTCTCCAGCTTCTCGAGCCGATAGTCGTTCTTCGGAACGATGCCGGCCTTCTCGAGGATCGCCTGGTAGGTAGGACTGGCGCCGAACAGGTTGGCGCCGGTGTCGTCCGCCATCTTCCACAACAGGTCGGGCGCGGGCCAGGCGGGATTGCCGTCGTACAGCACCGGCACTGCGTCCATGATCAGCGAGCTGGCGAGGAAGTTCCACATCATCCAGCCGGTGCTGGTGAAGAAGAACATGCGCTGTCGCGCGTGCAGGTCCATGTGGAAATGGAACAGCTTCAGCTGCTCGATGGTGATGCCGCCGTGACAGTGGATGATCGCCTTGGGCAACCCGGTGGTTCCCGAGGAGAACAGGATGAAGAGTGGATGCGCGAACGGCACCTGCTCGAACTGGAACACTTCGCGCCCCGGATCCGGGCCGGCGAGCGCATCGCTCCAGAATTTCGAGCGCGGCGTGAGCGGGGTCAAGTCTTCCGGGTCCAGGTACG
>Ga0315912_10006332_pt1 | contig 10621 bp, 9 predicted proteins | sample VfabasoilMG_FD_204469 | JGI IMG/M metagenome (GOLD analysis project Ga0315912, IMG submission 204469) | Garden soil microbial communities collected in Santa Monica, California, United States - V. faba soil | ecosystem: Environmental > Terrestrial > Soil > Garden | place: USA: California... | reverse complement strand
AGCGGCGCGAACACGGAAATGAAGATGATGGAGAGCAACACCAGGGACACGGCAATGGTCACCGGGTCGCGCAGCAGCCGCCCCCCCACCGCCTGCCAGTAGCTGGGGGTCGGCGGTTGCGCATCCACAACCTCCGGCAGGCCGGGCTTGGTGAGGTTCATGGTTGCGTCGGACATCGTTCGCACTCCTTTCGGCGTGGGGCGTGTTAGCGGCGGATGCGCGGGTCGATCGCCGCCTGAGCGATGTCCACCAGCAGGTTCAGCATTACGAAGAAAGTGGCCAGCACCAGGATCGTGGCCTGCAGCACCGGGATGTCGCGGCGGAAGATCGCCAGGTTCATCAGGTTGCCGGAACCGGGCCAGTTGAACACCGTCTCCACCAGGATGGACCCGCCCAGCAGGTAGCCGAACTGCAGCCCCATCAGCGCCAGCACCGGCGGCGCAGCGTTCTTGATGATGTGGCGCAGCACCGGCCAGCGCGTCAGCCCCTTCGCCGTCAGCGCACCGACGAATTCCTGGCCGCGGATTTCCAGCACCGTGGCCCGCACCAGCCGCCCGATCACGCCCATGGGGATAAGCGACAGCGTGACCACAGGCAGTACGATGTATTCCAGCCGCTGGAATAGCGGCAGGCTGTCATCCCCCATGCCCTGGGCCGGCAGCCAGTCGTGGAACACGGCGAATACCAGCACCAGCACCATGGCGCACCAGTAGTGCGGCAGGCTCACGCCCGTGGTGGCGATGGCGGAGAACACCTTGTCCGGCCAGCGGCCGTGGTGGGCGGCGGCCACCATTCCGGTAATGACGCCCATGGTGAAGCCCAGCATCGCCCCACCCAGCGCCAGCACCAGCGTATTGGCCAGCGCCGCGCGCAGTTGCGGCATCACCGGCGATGCGTTGAACACGGACAGGCCGAAATCGCCCACCATCGCGTTCTTCAACCACAGCAGATACTGCAGGTAGAGCGGCTTATCGAAGCCGAACGTCGCCTTCATCTGCGCGATCACCTCGGGCGACGCTTCCGGTGGCATCAACATGTCGATCGGGTTGCCGGGCACAATGTGCACCAGGCCGAACACGACCAGTGACACACCGAGAAGAATGGGAATGGCCTGCAACAGGCGGCGGGCGGCGAAAATCAGCATCAGGGAAAGCCTCGCGTTCTGGATACTTCGAATGCAACATGCTGCAATGCAACATGACATCCGGACGGTAGCACAAGATCGCGGCGCGTCCAGAAAAATATGTGACTATTAAATACACGTTTGCATAAACAAACATCCTATCGCTACACTTATCGGGCTACTAACGAGTCATTTTGGTTAAAAATGAGGAAAATCATGCACAAACCCGCCATTCTTTCCGACGTCATTCGCCGATCTAATGAGCGTCGTGGATCGCTAGAGGTGTTCAGAAGCATAGTTTGTACTCGTACTGCACATATTGTAGTCGATCTGCAGAACGGCTTCATGGCCCCCGGCCAGGTCGCGGAAATCGGCACGGCGCGGGAGATCGTGCCCAACGTCAACTGCATCAGCGTCGCCCTGCGCGCCGCCGGCGGCCTGGTCGTCTACATCCAGAACACGTTCGATGACGAAGCCGTGCGCACCTGGCCCGTGTTCTTCAACGATTTCTGTGCCCCGGACCGCCGCGCACGCATGATCGAGGCCTTCACACCCGGCAATTTCGGCCACGCCCTGTGGGAAGGCCTGGATGTCCAGCCGGAGGACCTGAAAGTCCGCAAGCGCCGCTTCGGTGCCTTTGCCCCCGGAGCGTCGGATCTTCACGCAATCCTGCAAGCCCGCGACATAGACACGCTCATCATCTCCGGCACCGCCAGCCAGGTGTGCTGCGAATCCACCGCCCGGGACGCCATGATGATGAATTACAAGGTCTTTTTCCTGACGGACGCCAACGCGACGTTCACGGACGCGGAACACAACGCCACCCTCTCCGCCATGGCGCACGGCTTCTGCGACGTTCGCGCCACCGATTCCATGCTGGCCCTCATCACCGCCGGAACCACCACCCGCGCCGCCGCCGAATAGCGGGGTTGGCACGGGCCTTGCTTGTCACATCTTGCTGCGGTGCAGCATTCCTGCGCCGTAGCTTGAGGCAACAGAAGCGAGGACACCCGATGCTTTCCAGGCGCAACTTGATGACGCTCGCCGCCGGCGCGGCGATACTCCCAGGCGTTCCGGCACGCGCGGCGGGTCCCCAAATCCTGCGCGTCGGCATGACCGCGGCGGACCTGCCCACCACCCACGGCATTCCCAACAATGGCGGCGAGGGGTTCCGCTTCCTCGGCTACCCCGCCTACGACAGCTTGGTGAACTGGGACTTCCTGAAGGTGGACGCCACCGCCGATATCGCCCCCGGTCTGGCCACGGAATGGAAGCCGGACGAAGTGGACCAGACCAAATGGTATTTCTCAATCCGCCAGGGCGTGAAGTTCCACGACGGCAGCGACTTCAACGCGGAGGCCGTGATCTGGAACCTGCGCCGCATCTACGATGACAAATCGGCGCAATACGACGCCCCCGCCGCCCCCATCGTCCGCGCCACCGTTTCCATGGTGGACAAGTTCGAGGTGGTGGAAGACGGCAAGGTGGTGCTGATCACCACCAAGTACCCGTTCAGCTACCTCCCCTACCTCATCACCCGCATGCTCATCGCCAGCCCGGCGCAGTGGGAAAAAACCGGCAAGAACTGGGCGAGCTTCGCCAAGGACCCATCCGGCACCGGCCCGTTCAAGATCACCAAGGTGGTGCAGGGCCAGTACGCGGAAATGTCCCGCAACGCGGAATACTGGGACAAGAACCGCATCCCCAAGCTGGACAAACTGGTGGTGTACCCCATGCCGGAAGCCACCACCCGCGTCGCCGCGCTGCGTTCCGGCCAGGTGGACTGGATCGAGGTGCCGCCGCCCGACTCCCATCCCTCCCTCAAGCAGGCCGGCTTCAACATCAGCCTGTGGCCCTATCCGCACACCTACCCGTATGTGCTGAACACCGGCCCCAACTCCGCGTTCAGGGACGTACGCGTCCGCCAGGCCGCCAACTACGCCATCGACCGCGAAGGTCTGGTGAAGTTGCTGAACGGCAGCGCCAAGCCGGCCGTTGGCCTGTATCCGCCCGAACACCCCGTGTTCGGCGCGCCGAAGAACAAATACGGCTTCGATCCCGCCAAGGCGAAGGCCCTGCTCGCCGAAGCCGGCTACGGCCCGGGCAAGCCGTGCAAGGTGAAGATCATGATCTCCACCTCCGGCTCCGGCCAGATGATGCCGATCCCGATGAACGAGTACCTGCAGCAGAACTTCAAGGCCGTCGGCATCGACGTGGATTTCGACGTGGTGGAATGGGGCACCATGCTGGTCGCCATCCGCAACGCCCCGACGGCGCCGCAGTCCCATGGCGTGGACGGGATCAACATCTCGCTCAGCTACACGGACCCGTCATCCATGTTCCGCTACTACGCGGCGGACAGCTTTTCCCCCACCAACTACAACTGGGGGCACTGGAACCATGAGGAAGCGACGGATCTGCTACGCCAGGCGCAGAAGACATTCGATCCGGCGGAGCAGACGAAGATCCTCGCCAAGGCCCACGCCATCATCGTGGATGAAGCCCCCTGGCTGTTCATCGTGCACGACCTGAACCCGCGCGCCCTTTCCAAGAAGGTCACGGGCTTCAAGCCGGCGCAGAGTTGGTACCAGGACTTCACGCAGATCACGATGGCCTGACCGGAGCGGGGCCATGCTCTGCCTCTGGCTCATCCATGTTCTCGCTGCCCCGATCGTGACGCTCAACCGGGCGATCGGGGCGCTCTCCCCTCATGTGATGGAGGTTCCATGGAACCGTTACTCTCACTGACAGACTTCGAAGCATCCCTGAAGCGCGCCGGCATGGAACTGACGGACGAACAGGTGAAGGAAATCTACACCGGCTGGACCTTCCTCGAACCGCTCATCGGCCGCCTGCGTGGCGCCACCACCCGGCCCCGCGCCGTGGAACCGGCGCATGTCTTCAATCCGCTCCAGCCGCTCTCCTGATGATCCCCACCATCGTCGAGGCCGCGCGGCAAATCGCGGACAAGCAGCTCTCCCCCGTCGAACTCACGCAAGCCTGCCTGGACCGCATCGGCAAGCTGGACCCCATTCTGAACGCGTTCATCACCCTCACCGCGGACCGTGCCCTGGCGGATGCCAAGGCGGCCGAGGCCCGCATGATGGCAGGCACCCTCGCCGGACCGTTGGACGGGATTCCCATCGCCCACAAGGACATCTACGGTACCAAGGGCATCCAGACCTCGGCGCATTCCAAACTGCTGGAAGGCTACGTGCCGGACGCGGACGCCTTCACCGTCATCAAGCTCGCCCAAGCCGGCACCACTATGCTGGGCAAGCTCTCCACGCATGAATTTGCCCTCGGCGGCCCCAGCTTCGACCTGCCCTGGCCGCCAGCGCGCAACCCCTGGAACCCGGCGCATTTCCCCGCCGGCTCTTCCTCCGGCACCGGCGCCGCTGTTGCGGCCGGCCTCATTCTCGGCGGCACGGGGTCGGACACGGGCGGCTCCATCCGCGGCCCCTCGGCCTTGTGCGGTATCGCCGGCATCAAGCCCACCTACGGCCTGTGCAGCCGCATGGGCATCCAGCCGCTGTCCTTCACGCTGGACCACGCCGGCCCAATGGCCTGGACGGTGGAGGACTGCGCCATCCTGCTGCAGGCCATGGCCGGCCACGACCCATCCGACCCCGCCAGCGCCAACGTCGCCATCCCCGGCTACACGTCCGAACTCGGCAAGGGCCTGCAAGGCCTGCGCATCGGCGTGCCGCGCAGCTGGCATGAATCGGACTTCAAGGTCTCCGCCGCCGTGCAGGCCGGCATCGACGACGCCATCGCCGCCTGGCAGGAACAGGGTGGCGAGATAGTGGAGCTAACTCTCCCCCACCTCGCCGAATACCAAGCTGCCTGCTGGACGATCATGATCGTGGAGGCCTTCACCCTGCACGAACCCTGGATGCGCAGCCGCTTCAACGACTACGGCGAACTGTTCCGCGATCGCGTCGCCCTCGGCGGCGTCATCACCGGCGCGGACTACAACCAGGCCCTCCGCCGTCGCCGGGAACTCATCGCGGACACATTCGCCGCCACCAAGGGGATTGATGCCATCGTCACCGCCGGCGCTCCGGAGGAGGCACCGCAGATCGACGCCGTGCCGAAATGGGGCAATCTGGAGAAGCCCAGCTTCACCAACCCCTTCAACATCACCGGCTGGCCGGCGCTGTGCGTGTGCAGCGGCTACGGCGAAGGCGGCCTGCCGGTGTCCATCCAGATCGCCAGCAAGCCGTTCACGGAGCCCACGCTGTTCCGCATCGGACACGCTTACGAAACCGCGCGCAGCTGGCGCAGCAGACGCCCGGCCCTGGTGAACTGACCCGAAAGTTCCCGGCCGAGCTGAAGGGGGTGGCGAGCCTGGGACACTCGCCACCCCCGACCTTTTTCAGAACTCTGCGGGGCGCTTCTCCCGCGTGCCCAGCGCCTTCTCAAGCGCATGCCCAACCTTCAGCACCAACGCGTCCTCGAACGGCCGCCCGCCGATCTGCAGCGATGTCGGCAGCCCCGCCCTGGTGAAGCCGTTGCAGATGGACAGCGCCGGATTGCCCGTGACATTGAAGGCCCTGTTGAAGAACGGCTGCGCGGACGCCGCCATCGTGTCCTCCCCGATCGTCCGCGCCACTTCCCGCGCGCTCGGGAACACCAGCACATCCACGGTCTTCATCACCTCCGCCACGCCGGCGATCAGCTTCGCCCGTTCCCGCTGCGCGTTGATGTAGGATTCGGCGGAGATGAACGCGCCAGCCATCAGCCGGTTGCGGCCGAACTCGCCATACAATTCCGGCGCCTTGCGCAGATAGTCCGCATGCGCGGTGAAGGACTCGGCGCGGGAAATCAGGCTGCCAATCCCGCCGTAATGCCCGAACGGCATCAGCGTCACATCACTGATGCTCGCCCCCATTCCTTTCAACGCCACCAGCGATGCCTCCAGCGCCGCGATGATCTCGGGATCCGTCTCCAGGTCGCGTTCGAAGAAATGACGCACCACGCCGACACGCAGCTCCTTCAAATCCCCCGCCAGCGCCGCCGCGAAATCCGGCACCGGCGCCGTGGCACTCGCCGCGTCCAGCGGGTCATGCACCGCCAGCACCTGCATCATCAGCGCGCAATCCTCGCTGGTCCAGCACATCGGCCCGGCATGATCCAGGGAGAAGGACAGCGGCAGGATCCCCCGCCGGCTCAAATACCCATAGGTCGGCTTGTGCCCCGCGATGCCGCACCAGGCCGCCGGCCCGCGAATGGAACCACCCGTATCCGTGCCCATCGCCGCGATGCACAGCCCCGCCGCAACGGCCGCAGCGGAACCGGATGACGACCCAGAAGGATCGCGCGACAAATCCCACGGATTGCGCGCCGGCGGCCACGGCAGGTCGAAGCTCGTGCCGCCGATCGCGAATTCCCAGGTGGAAAGCTTGCCCAGGTTGATCGCGCCCGCCTGCTTTAGCAGCGCCACAGTAAACGCGTCCTCCAACGGCACATGCTTCATGAACAGCGCCGAATGCCCCGTCGTCGTCACGCCCGCCGTGTTGTAAATGTCCTTCAACCCGATCGGGATGCCATGCAGCGGCCCCCTGTAGTTCCCGGCAACAATCTCCCCCTCCGCCTGCTTTGCCGCCGCCATCGCGTCATCCTCCAGCACGCGAATGAACGCGTTCAGCTTGCCATCCAGCGCGGCAACCCGGTCCAGGAACAGGCGTGTCAACTCTACGGGCGAGATCTTGCGTGCCTTCAGCGATGCAGACGCCTCGGCAATGGTCACGAAATGCGGTGCGGATGTCATGGCGGTCCTCTACGGCAGCTGATGGTTATCCCCCTGTCCAGGCCAAGCAAATTCAGGGCCACTTCTCGCTCACCACACCTCGTGGCAGCATTTCCCCAACACCAATCAGAAAACGGAGGAAACCAACATGCGTCTCGCCAACAAGGTTGCCATCATCACCGGCGCCGCATCCGGCATGGGTGCCGCCACCGCCCGCATCTTCGCCCGCGAAGGCGCCAAGGTCGTTATCGCCGACATGCTGGAATACGAGGGCAACCAGGTCGCCACATCCATCGGCGCTGCCGCGCGCTTCGAGAAGCTGGACGTCACCAACGAGGAAAACTGGGCCGAAGCCGTCGCCAGCACGGTGAAGCATTTCGGCAAGCTGGACGTGCTGGTGAACAACGCCGGCATCTCCGGCAGCGCGGAACAGGACCTCTACAGCACCCCGGCCTGGCACCGCATCATGGACATCAACGCCACCGGCGTCTTCCTCGGCCTGAAATACGGCGTCGCGCAGATGAAGCAGAACGGCGGCGGCTCCATCATCAACCTCTCCTCCATCGCCGGCATCATCGGCAGCGTCGGCATCCACATGGCCTACAACGCCTCCAAGGCCGCCGTGCGCCTGATGACGAAATCGGTCGCTGTGCAGCACGGCACGGACAACATCCGCTGCAACTCCGTCCACCCCGGCATCATGCCGCCCATGCGCACCTCCGGCCGCACGGCGGACCCCGCGGTGCGCGCCGCGCGTATGAACGTCATCCCCATGCGTCGCCCCGGCGAGGCGGATGAAGTTGCCAACGCGATTCTGTTCCTCGCCTCCGATGAATCGTCCTACATCACCGGCTCGGAAATCCACGTGGACGGCGGCGCCATCGCCATCTGAAGCCGCTATCGGAAATGGCGCGGCGCGGGGATCAGATCACCTCGAACACATCCCAGGATTCCCGCGCCGCCACCACCAGCCGCTCCGCGTCCTCCGCCAGCAAGTGCCGCTGCACCACCAGCGCATCGGCCGCGTCCGCCAGCTTCGCCACCCACTCCCGCCGCGTCGCATAACGCGCGTCCCGCGAAGGCCGCGGATCCCCGTTCCGCGCCCGCTCCGCCTCCGTCTCCGCGAACGGCAATATGCAGCCCTGGACAGAGAACAGGTCGCCCTCCGCATACCCTGCGGCGCGAACAGACCACCCGGTATGCGTCGCCAACGGCACACTCACCAGCGGGTGCCGAATGCCGCCCACACTATTGCCGTCCGCATCCGTCGCGCACACGTAAACCGGATACGCCGCCCCCTCACGCGGCGGCTCCACGCGGTGGTCGCGCAGATGCAATACGTTCAGCACATCCGGAAACACCATCCCCGGCAGCTTCGGGAATTTCGCTGCCGCTTCCTCCAGCGTCACCAATGTCCCGTCGGCGCGGGATGGGAAACAACTCGGCGGCGGCGCCGTCCCCTTCTCCACCCACTCCGCCAACGCCAGCAGCAATGCCCGCATGCTCCACGCATAGCTCAGCGGATTGCTCGGCAGCTTCGTCGCCGGCTTCACCGGAGGCCGATGCACGCCATGCTGCACACTCGCCACCACATAGGCCCGCACGCTCTCCGGCAAAATGACGTCATTTCCCGCCGTGTCCGTCACCACCAGGGAAGCCCGCGCCGCCCACAAATCCGAATCCGCATCCAAATGCAGCAGCTTCGGCACCACGCCCCGCTCGTTCGCACGCTTCAGAATGCCATCCGTCTGCCCGCTGATCGCATCATGCTGCGTGCCGTAGCTGAACGGGAACTGGTCATCCAGGAACGAATGATCCTCGTGTTGGCGAGAATAACGCCCCGGCTGCGCGAATGCGTGGTTGATGAACGTCCGACGCGACCCACCGACGATCGCGAACACGCCGTCGAACACCGGCCTACCCGCCATGTCCTCGTTGAACCCAAGATGCACGAAATCCCGCAGAACCCGCCCGCTCTGCGAAATCCCGAACCCCAGCGCGTGCCTCACTCCACCGCCCAGCAGGTTCGCGCCACCCGCGTCATCCACCGTACCATGCCGCAGGAACGCCACCAGGTCGCGCATCGCCGCGAACCCGATCCCCATCACCGCCGGGTCCCGCGCCGGATACACGAACTCATAGATCGCGCCCCGGTCATACGCCCCGCCGGGTCTGGTCACCTCGATATGCCGCGCATCCACATACCGCCAGCGCAGCCCCGCCGGCACCGCGCGCGCATCGCGCTCCCGCTGCCGCACCGTCATTCTCGCCTTGCCCGGTTCCATGTCCGCCGCCGGATAGGACAGCGTGGCGATGAACACCTCGTCCGACACTTCCTGGATGAACATGTCGCCCGGCCCGCCGGCCCCCTCGGCGATGAACTCGTCGCGCGATACCCGGACGATCGGCGCGCCCTTGTCCGTCGCCACCGGAAACATCGCGTTCAGCCGGTCATTCCCCTCCGGAACCTCCGTCTGCCAGGCGCTCCACAGCAGGGAAAACCCGTGCCGCATCAGCAACCCATCCCCAGCATGCGGCGCCGTCGTCGGCCGGTTGCCCTCCGCGCCCCGGTTCACCCGCGTCAGGATCGTCTTGTTGCCGCGGTTCACCACGTCGTACACCAGCGTCCCGTTCCCGCGCGCCAGGTCCACCGGCTTCATCAGGGAAAAGTCGGACGCGTATTCCACCCAGCCCCGCGCATTCCGCGGCGCCTTGTCCAGGTTCACGATCCCAATGTTCAGCGGATGCGCCGGGTCCAGCGCCCCGTACACCGTGCCGCTGATGCACTCATACGCCCCCACCGCCTCGAATTTCCGTCCGGCGAATACCGGCGAAATCCGTTCCTTGATCTCCAGCCGCACCGTGCCACCGCTCATCATCTCTCTCCCCTCAGCCTTTCCGCCACCATACCCCCGAAACCCGGCGCCACCATCCTACCAAACGGGATTGGAACATACCGTAGCGTAGCCTATGCTGGTCTATGACCACGACGCCCAAGGAAGCCGGTCCCATGAACATCCTCGCCGCCAAGGAAGATATCGTCGCCACCGCTATCCGCCTCGCGGATCACGCGCGCTCCATGGGTCAGGAAGCCGAGCGTCTCCGCCACACCCCGCCGGAACTCGCCGCGGAACTCACCAAGGCCGGCATCTACCAACTTTATCTCCCCCGCTCGATGGGCGGCCCGGAATACGACCCGATCACCGTCTTCCGTGTCATCGAGGAGATTTCCAAGGCCGACGGCTCCATCGGCTGGAACGCGATGATCGCCAACGCCATGGCCCTGAACATGGGCCGACTGCCCGCCGAAGCCGGCCGCGAAATCGCCGGCAGCCCGGCAGACTACCGCGCCGCCGGCTCCGCTCGCCCCGGCGGTCCCGTCACCGGCCGCTGCTGGCCGGTGGATGGCGGCTGGAAGCTCAACGGCCAATGGAACTTCGCCAGCGGCATCCACAACGCCCGCTGGGCCTACTGCACCGCCGTCACCATGGATGGAGACAAGCCCGTCCTCAGCGATGCCGGCAAGCCCGTCATGCGCACCCTCTGGGTCCCGCGTGAGGAGATCGAGATCCTCGATACCTGGAACGTCATGGGCATGCGCGGCACCGGCAGCACGGACTTCGTGGTGAAGGACGTCGTCGTGCCCGAACACCGCACGGTCCCCACGGACCGCCCCGCCGTGCAATCCACTCCCCTCTTCAATCACCGCGCCCGCTTCGTCTTCCTCTGGGCCCCTTCCGCCGCCA
>Ga0315912_10006331_pt1 | contig 10621 bp, 9 predicted proteins | sample VfabasoilMG_FD_204469 | JGI IMG/M metagenome (GOLD analysis project Ga0315912, IMG submission 204469) | Garden soil microbial communities collected in Santa Monica, California, United States - V. faba soil | ecosystem: Environmental > Terrestrial > Soil > Garden | place: USA: California... | reverse complement strand
GCGAGCGACGAGCGCTGGACCGTGTTCAACATCGTCATCCAGACCGGCGCGATGCTGGCTGTCGTCTGGGAATACCGGTCTCGCTTTTTCAGAATGGATTTTTCGTTGTATAGAAATCTCGTTGTCGCCTTCATTCCAGCGGCGGTCCTGGGTTTGCTGTTCTCGAGGTACATCAAGTCCTATCTGTTCCACGCCGTGCCGGTGGCGCTCGCCTTCATCGTCGGCGGCATCATTATTCTGTTTGTAGAAAAAAAATCTCTTCACCCCCGAGTCGAGAACGCGAGGGACATGACCTGGCTGGACGCGCTGAAGGTCGGCGTCGCGCAATGCTTCGCGCTGATCCCCGGCACCTCGCGCTCGGGCGCGACCATCATCGGCGGCATGCTGTTCGGCCTGTCGCGCAAGGCGGCGACCGAGTTTTCGTTCTTCCTCGCGGTGCCGACGCTGATTGCGGCGGGGCTCTACGACCTCTGGAAGCATCGCGAGATGCTGTCCGCGGCCGATGCGCCGGTGTTCGGCGTCGGCTCGGTGGTGTCGTTCATCTCCGCGTTCGTCGTGATCCGCTGGCTGATCCGCTACGTCGCGACGCACGACTTCAAGCCTTTCGCCTGGTACCGCATCGCCTTCGGGCTAGTGGTGCTTGCGACTGCCTACTTCGGCTGGGTGGACTGGAAAGCCTAGTTCGTGGAAAGCCTAGTTCGGGGTCAGAGTCGTAATTCGATCTCTGCGCGCAAGAGAATTACGACTCTGACCCCGAATTAGCTTTGGGTCCAGGGCAGCCCGGCCTTGCGCCAGCCGCCGACCGTGTTGCGGTGCTGCTCGGCATCCTTGTTGCCCTCGAAGCCCTCAAGGACGTTGTAGGCCTCCTTCCAGCCGGCGCGGGTTGCGGCGTCGGCGGCGGAGTGCGAGCGCGCGCCCGAGCGGCAAAGGAACATCACCGGCGCGTCCTTGGGTACGGCGGCGGCCAGCTCCGCCAGAAACTCGGGGTTCTCGCGGCTGCCCGGATAGGTCTGCCACTCGACCGCCAGGGCGCCCGGTACCTTGCCGACGTACTGGAGCTCGGGCTTGGTCCGGACGTCGACCAGCTTGGCGCCCGCCTGCATCAGCTTATGGGCCTCGGCGGGCAGCAGGGCGCCAGCATAGGAAAGCCCCATCTTCTCGCCCCGGTCCCGCGCCGCTTTTTTGATCTCGTCCATGGTGCCCTCTCATTGTGCAACCGAATGCCGGATGCCTCTATACGGTGCGCTCCGGATGAGTAAAATGCCCCAGCAACCAGCACCGCGGTTTGGCATGGAAAGTGCTGAAACGCGGGGCTAACCGCAACTACACGATATCAACCAACCCGGCTTAGGGAGCCCGAGATGGCGATGACGCCTGATGATGTATTGAAGCTCGTCAAAGAGAAGGAAGTGAAGTTCGTCGACTTCCGCTTTACCGATACCCGCGGCAAGGAGCAGCACGTCAGCGTGCCGGTGAAGTATTTCAACAAGGAGAAGTTCGAGCTCGGGCATGCCTTTGACGGCTCCTCGATCGCCGGCTGGAAGGGTATCCAGGCCTCCGACATGCTGCTGATGCCGGACGCATCCTCGGCCCGCATGGACCCGTTCACCGACGAGCCGGTGCTGAATATCAGCTGCGACGTCTACGACCCGATCGAGCAGAAGCCCTACAACCGCGACCCGCGCGGCATCGCCAAGCGCGCCGAGGCGTACCTCAAGTCCACCGGCCTTGGCGACGTGGCGTACTTCGGCCCCGAGCCCGAGTTCTTCATCTTCGACGGCGTCACCTGGAACGTCGACATGTCGGGTTGCTTCGTCAAGATCAAGTCCGAAGAAGCACCCTGGTCCACCGGCATCGATTACGAGTCGGGCAACATGGCGCACCGCGCGCCGGTGAAGGGCGGCTACTTTCCGGTGCCGCCGGCCGACACGCAGTGGGACATCCGCAACGCGATGGCGCTCGCGCTCGAGCAACAGGGCGTGGAAGTCGAGGTTCATCACCACGAAGTTGCGGCCGCCGGCCAGAACGAGATCGGCACGCGCTTCGCGCCGCTCGTGCAGCGCGCCGACTGGATGCAGATCCTCAAGTACACGGTGTGGAACGTCGCCGCTTCCTACGGCAAGACCGCGACGTTCATGCCGAAGCCCATCGTCGGCGACAACGGCTCGGGCATGCACGTGCATCAGTCGGTATGGAAGGGCGGCAAGAACCTGTTCGCCGGCAACGGCTACTCGGGGCTTTCCGACTTCGCGCTGCACTACATCGGCGGCATCCTGAAGCACGCCAAGGCGCTGAACGCGATCACCAACCCGGGCACGAACTCGTACAAGCGGCTGGTGCCGGGCTTCGAGGCGCCGATCAACCTCGCCTATTCGGCGCGCAACCGCTCGGCCTCGTGCCGCATTCCGTTCGTCTCGAGCCCGAACGCGCGCCGCGTCGAAGTGCGCTTCCCGGATCCGACCGCCAACGCCTACCTCGCCTTCTCGGCGATGCTGATGGCGGGCCTGGACGGCGTGCAGAACAAGATCCATCCGGGGGATCCGATCGACAAGGACCTCTACCACCTGCCGCCGGAAGAAGCGGCGCGCGTGCCGCATGTCTGCGCGTCGCTCGAGGAGGCGCTGAAGTGCCTCGAAGACGACCACGCCTTCCTCACCAAGGGCGGCGTGTTCGACGAGGACACGCTCGAGGCCTACATGGGGTTGAAGAACGAAGAGCTCACCCGCTTCCGCATGACCACGCACCCGGTCGAGTTCGACATGTACTACGCCTCGTAAGAGGTTGTTTTCGAAGTCGTGAAGAAGGGCGGCCGTTGAGCCGCCCTTCTGTTTTTTGGGTAGACTGAGGCTCGATGAAGCTCTTTAGAGCCTTGATTTTCGTGGCTTTAGGCACGTCGCCGGCCATCGCTGGCGCGCAGACCACGGAGATCTATAAATGCGTCGACAGCACCGGTCGGCCGCTCTACACGAGCGACAAGCGCGACATCTCCGACAAGAAGTACAAGAAGTGCGCGCTCGTCTCGCGAGAGATCAATGTCGTCCCGGCAAACAAGATGAAGCCCTCGACCAGCGCCTCGCGTGACCTGGGGCGCTTCCCCCGGGAGACGCCTTCCCAGGCGGCCACGGCCAAGGGCCGCCAGCGCGAGATCCTGGAGAAGGAGCTGTTCAGCGAGCAGTCGGCGTTGGCCAAGGCAAAGCAGGACCTGGCGCAGCAGGAGGCAGTGCGCTTGGGTAATGAGGCGAACTACGCGCGCGTCGAGGAGCGCCTGCGGCCGTTCAAAGACAACATCGAAACCCACGAAAAGAACATCGAAGCGCTCCGGCGCGAGCTCAGCAACTTGCGCTGAGTGACTTCCTCCGCGGCTGAATTCTCGGGCCTGGACCTGCTGCCGACGGCGGTCGTGGCGCTCGATGCGGACCTCGTGGTTCGCTACGCCAATCCGGCGGCCGAAGACCTGTTCGCGACCGGCGAGAGCGCGCTGCGCGGGCAGGCGTTCCTCGCGCTGTTCGCCGAGCGCGACGACCTGGAGCGCTCGCTGCGAGAGGCGACCCGCACGCATTGGGACTACGCGGCGCAGACGGTCACCTGCCTGCGGCCCGGCCGCGAGCCGCTGCTCCTGTCCTGCGTCGCGACCGGGATCGAGCTGCGCGACTTCGCCCTGCTCGTGGAGCTGCGGCCGATCGAGCAGCAGCTGCGCCTGCTGCGCGAGGAGCGGATGGTGATCGAGCAGCAGTCGAGCCGCGAGCTGCTGCGCAACCTCGCCCACGAGATCAAGAACCCGCTCGGCGGGCTGCGCGGCTCGGCGCAGCTCCTCGAGCGAGAGCTCGAGCGCCCCGAGCTGCGTGAATACACGCAAGTGATCATCCAGGAGTCCGACCGCCTGCAAGCGCTGATGGACCGGATGCTCGCGCCACACCGGACGCCGAAGATCGAGCCGCTCGGCATCCACGAGGTGCTCGAGCGGGTGCGCAGCCTGGTGCGCGGCGAGTTCGGCATCGACGTCGCGCGCGACTACGACCCGAGCCTTCCCGACCTGCAGGCCGACCGCGAGCAGCTCATCCAGGCGGTCCTCAACATCGCTCGCAACGCCGCCCAGGCGGGGGCGCAGACCATCGAGTTCCGGACTCGCGCCGTTCGCCAGCCGACCATCCTCCGGCAGCGCTACAGGCTGGCATTAGAATTGCAGGTACTGGACGACGGCCCGGGGGTGCCGGATGAGATCCGCGACAGGATCTTCAATCCGCTGGTCTCGGGGCGACAAGGCGGAACAGGCTTGGGACTCTCACTAGCGCAGACCTTCGTCCAGTACCACCAGGGCGTGATCGACTTCGATTCGCGTCCTGGCCGCACGCTATTCCGCATCCTTCTGCCGGTGTCATGAAACCCGTCTGGATCGTCGACGATGACCGCTCGATCCGCTGGGTGATCGAGAAGGCGCTCAGCCGCGAGGGCATCGCCTTCAACTCCTTCTCCACCGCGCAGGAAGCGCTTGCTGCGCTTTCCGGCGGCGCGCCTGAAGTGCTTGTTTCGGATATCCGCATGCCCGGGCAGTCGGGCCTGGAGCTCCTGCAGGCGGTCAAGACCCGCCATCCGGCCGTTCCGGTGATCGTCATGACCGCCTATTCCGATCTCGACAGCGCCGTCGCCGCCTTCCAGGGCGGGGCCTACGAGTATCTGCCCAAGCCCTTCGACGTCGATCAGGCCGTCGAGCTGATCCGGCGGGCGCTGGACGAGAGCCGGCGCGAGGCGGAGGTCGTGGAGCCGATGGGCGAGACCCCGGAAATCCTCGGCCAGGCGCCGGCGATGCAGGAGGTTTTTCGCGCCATCGGCCGGCTTTCGCAGTCGAGCGCCACGGTCCTCATCACCGGCGAATCAGGAACCGGAAAGGAGCTTGTGGCGCGCGCGTTGCACCGACATAGTGCACGCGGCGCCAAGCCGTTCGTCGCGATCAACACCGCGGCGATGCCCAAGGACCTGCTCGAATCCGAGCTCTTCGGCCACGAGCGCGGCGCCTTCACTGGCGCGCAGCAGCAGCGGCGCGGCCGCTTCGAGCAGGCCGAGGGCGGCACGCTGTTCCTCGACGAGATCGGCGACATGGCGTCCGAGCTGCAGACGCGGCTCCTGCGCGTGCTCTCCGACGGGACCTTCTATCGCGTCGGCGGCCACCAGCAGATCAAGGCCAACGTGCGCGTCATCGCCGCCACGCACCAGAACCTCGAGGACCGCGTGCGCGAAGGCACGTTCCGCGAGGATCTCTACCACCGCCTCAACGTCATCCGCCTGCGCCTGCCCAGCATGCGCGAGCGTCCCGAGGACATCCCGCTGCTCGCGCGCCACTTCCTCGCGCAGAGCGGCAAGCAGCTCGGCGTCGAGCCGAAGCGCTTTTCGGACGAGGCGTTGTCGCATCTCTCGCGCCTCGCGTTTCCCGGCAACGTGCGCCAGCTCGAGAATCTCTGTCACTGGCTGACGGTGATGGCCGCGGGACAGGTGATCGATGTCGGCGACCTGCCGGCGGAATTCAAGGATCAGGCGGCGGCGAGCGCGCCCGACTGGCTGGCTGCGCTCGAGCAGGAAGTGGAGCGGCGCCTTGCGCGCGGCGAAAGCGGCATCCTCGATGCGCTCGGCCCGCAGTTCGAGCGGGCGCTGATCGTGCGCGCGCTGGCGAAGACCGGCGGACGGCGCATCGACGCGGCCAACCTTCTCGGCATGGGCCGCAACACCATCACCCGCAAGATCCAGGAGCTCGGAATCGAGGACGATTCCGGGCCCGACGTCCAGGCGGGTTCTCCGCCTCCTAGAGGTAAGGAAACCTAGGCCGTTTTCTTCACCTGCGCCGGCTTCACTCCGGCGTCGGCTGCGGCTTTCTTCCGGTTGGCTTCCAGCTTCGCGTCGACCAGCGCCACCGTCTCGTCGAGCGTCGCGGAGCGCATGCCCTTCGCCTTGCCGATGGTCTGCACCAGTCGATCGACGCGCTCGATGTTCGGCGCACCCGCGTCGAGGGCACGCGCGGCGGAGGACGGGCTGCCCAGGCTCTGCGCGGCGGCGGCGTACTTCTCGAATGGCACCAGGTCCTTCTCGTTGGCGCCGAGCGAGACGCAGAGCTTCACCACCCAGTTGTACATCGCGCGCGACGCTTCGAGATCCGAGTGCACCGCTTCCTTGATCGGGCGGATGCCGGTCCTGGTCACGCAGCGGTAGTTGCCCGCGACCAGCATCGCCCACTTGGCGAGCGGCACGAACACCGACTCGTGCACCTTCAGCTTCACCGGCAATTCCATGCCGTCGAAGCGCGCGGCTTCGACGTCGGCCTCCAGGCGCTTGAGGATCGCGGTGTGCGCATCCGAGGGAAAGCGCGCCGACTTGAAGTTGGTCGGCAGGCGGACCTGCAGCACGTTCAGCTTCTCTTCCGGCGGACGGAAGGCCTGCGGATCCGGACTGCAGAGCGTCATGAAGTTGGGGTCGAAGCTGTCCCACACCGTCGCGTCCGTATAACAGGACCTGAGTTCCTTGGTGGAAACCCCCGGTATGCGCGCCAGGTAGGGCAGAGGCGGCATGTTCATGATCGACATGCAGGGCAGCTTCGCTTTCGCTACCGCGTCGAGCAGTTCGCGAACGCCCGGCGAGCGGTATTGCGGTTCCTGCATGCCGAGTACGACCAGATCGTAGCCCGAGAGCGTGATCGCGGTCGGCACGTCGGCCGACAGCTTGCCGGGCAGCTTGCGCGAGTCGATCTCCACCAGGCCGTCGCGGCCCTTCACCGGCATGCGCACGCGAGAGCCTTCCTTGTTGAACAGCTCCACCTCGGCGGGCGTGCAAACCATCTTCACGTTGTGCCCGCCGAGCAGCAGCTTGGTCGCCAACAGGGAGCCGTACGACGCGCCGAAAATCAGGATGTTGTGTTTCATGGAGTTCCCACAATGTGAAATGCAGACTTGCTGGTCGAAAGTCAGCCTACTCCGTTCAGACCAGGAATTCATGTTGCAGCGCCGCATTCGGTTTCATAGAATGCTGCAATGCACACGTCCGTCCTCAACGCCCAGAGCGCCTCGCAAAGCGTCGCTCTCAGTGGCCGCGTCACGACGGAATTCGCCGAAATCCTCTCGCCGGACGCGCTTGGGTTCGTCGCCAAGCTGCATCGGCGCTTCGAGCCGCGCCGCCAGGAGTTGCTCGCGCGGCGCGCAGCGCGGCAGAAGGAATTCGATCGCGGTGTCCTGCCGGATTTCCTCGCCGGGACGAAAAAGATCCGCGACGCCGAGTGGACGATCGCGCCGCAGCCGAAGGACATGCTCGACCGGCGCGTCGAGATCACCGGCCCGACCGATCGCAAGATGGTGATCAACGCGCTCAACTGCGGCGCGTCGACCTTCATGGCGGACTTCGAGGATGCCAACTGCCCGACCTGGCACAACATGATCGACGGCCAGATCAATCTGCGCGATGCGGTGCGCCGCACCATCAGCCTCGAGCAGAACGGCAAGCAGTACCGGCTCAACGAGAAGACCGCCGTGTTGCTGCCGCGGCCGCGTGGCTGGCACCTCGACGAGAAGCACGCGAGCGTCGACGGCAAGCCGGTTTCCGGCAGCCTGTTCGACTTCGGCCTGTTTTTCTTCCATAACGCGAAGGAGCTGCTCGCGCGCGGCTCGGGCCCGTACTTCTACCTGCCGAAGATGGAGTCGCACCTCGAGGCCCGCCTTTGGAATGACGTTTTTGTTTTCTCTCAAGACACCCTGGGAATTCCCAGAGGTTCGATAAGAGCAACTGCACTGATCGAGACGGTGCTCGCCGCATTCGAGATGGACGAGATCCTCCACGAGCTGCGCGAGCACTCGGCGGGGCTCAACATCGGCCGCTGGGACTACATCTTTTCCTGCATCAAGAAATTCCGCGCCAACGAGCAGTTCTGCCTCGCCGACCGCTCGCAGGTGACGATGACCGCGCCGTTCATGCGCGCCTACGCGCTGCTGCTGGTCAAGACCTGCCACCGGCGCGGCGCGCCGGCGATGGGCGGCATGGCGGCGCAGATCCCGATCAAGAACGACCCGGCGGCGAACGAAGCGGCGCTGGAGAAGGTGCGCGCCGACAAGCTGCGCGAAGTCACCGACGGCTGCGACGGCACCTGGGTCGCGCATCCGGGCCTGGTCGGCATCGCGAAGGAAGTGTTCGACAAGCACATGCCCGGGCCGAACCAGTACTCCCGGCAGCGCCCCGACGTCAATGTGAGCGCCCAGGATCTCCTGGCGTTTCAACCTTCCTCGCCGATCACCGAAAGCGGCCTGCGCAACAACATCTCGGTCGGCATCCAGTACCTCGGCGCCTGGCTCGCGGGCAACGGCTGCGTGCCGGTGTTCAACCTGATGGAGGACGCCGCCACGGCGGAAATCTCGCGCTCGCAGATCTGGCAATGGATCCGTTCGCCGAAGGGCGTTCTCGAGGACGGGCGCAAGGTCACGCTGGAACTCTTCCGCTCGCTGCTCGCCGAAGAACTGCCGAAGGTGAAGACCTATCTCGGCGACGTCGCCTGGAGCGCCGGCAAGTACGAAGAGGGCGCGAAGCTCTTCGACAAGCTGATCGCCGACGAGTACGTCGAGTTTCTGACCCTACCGGCCTACCGCCAGATCGACTAGCACCGGTGCGTGATCCGAGGGACGTTCGAGTTTCCTCGGCGCCACATCGATCGAGCAAGCCGTGCATTGCTCCGCCAACGCGGGCGATAGCAGGATGTGATCGATGCGCAGGCCCCAGCCGCGCTGGAACGCCGCGAGGCGATAGTCCCACCAGGTGAACTGCTTCTCCGGCTGCTCGAAGAGCCGGAACGCGTCCTTGAAACCCAGGTCGAGCAGCGCGCGGAACGCGGCGCGTTCGGGCTCGGAGAAATGGATCTTCCCTTCCCAGCGCTTCGGGTCGTGCACGTCGCGCGCCTCCGGCGCGATGTTGAGATCGCCGAGGACGGCGAGGTTTGGTGCTTCTCGAAGAAGACTCCCTAGCCAGATTGTTAGGGCGGAATACCAACGCAATTTGTAGGCGTACTTCTCCGAGCCCGGTTCCTGCCCGTTCGGCGCATAGAGGCAAATTACCCGCACATCACCGATCGTGGCGGCGATGACGCGCTTGAGATCGTCCGCAAAATCAGGGATGCCGCGCGCTTCGGCCGAAAGCGGCGCACGGGAAAGGATGGCGACGCCGTTGTACGTCTTCTGTCCGCTGTACGCGACGCGATACCCGGCTGCCTCGATCTCGGCGAGCGGGAAATTCCTGTCCTCGGTCTTGGTTTCCTGCAGGCACACGGCGTCGGGCTGAACGCGCCCGAGCCAGTCGAGAAGATGCGGGAGGCGGACCTTGAGGGAGTTGACGTTCCAGGTCGCGAGCCGGAACGTCACCTCGGCGCGTAGGGGCCGCGCGGTCTCGCTTCTTCCGGCGGCTTTACGGGCTGCGCTTTCAGCGGCTCGGCATCGCTGGGCGGCGTGTAGCCTTCGGGCGCGGCAGGCGCCGCCTGCGCGCGCGGCTTGACCGCGCCCGCCTTCGGGTAGCGCGCCGAGTCGAGCAGTTCGTCGAAGGCGCCGATCTCGTACCCCTTCTGCACGCTGCCGCCGACGACCACGGTCGGCACCTGGCTCGCGCCCGAGAGACGCTTCAGCTCTTCGTTGCTGTCGACGTCCCAGACCTGGATCTCGCGGAACGGAACGCCGCGCTTGTTGAGGTGATCGCGCGCGCGCTGGCAGGGCTCCTTGCACATCGGCGAGGTGTAAAGCGAGACCGGGTAGTCCTTCATCGCCAGCTGCAACTCGTAGGAGGTCTGCTGCGCGCCGTCGGCGGCACTCGCTGCGGGTGCAGCGCCGGCGCGCCGCTTCTGCACGCCCTTCGCGGAAGCCGGCGGCGGCGTGTCGGTGATGTGGACGCGGCCCTTGTCGTCCGTCCAGCGATACATCTGCTGCGCGCCGAGGTCCGAGATGCGGGCGGCCGCGCTGAGGGCGATCACGAGGAGAACAATCGCGCGCGTCATGCGGAAATCATACCACTGTGCCTGAGCAGAGCATCGACGCTCGGCTCGCGGCCGCGGAAAGCGCGGAACGATACCGCCGCCGGTCGGCTGCCGCCGACCGCCAGCACCTCGTCGCGGAAACGCGCACCGACTTTCGCGTCGAGAATGCCGCTCGACCCGCTCGTTTCTTCAAAAGCGGCATAGGCGTCGGCCGACAGAACCTCCGCCCACTTGTAGCTGTAGTACCCCGCCGCATAGCCGCCGGCGAAGATGTGCGAGAAGTTGTTGGGGAAGCGGTTGTAGGCCGGAGGCTTCAGGACCGCGACGCGCTCGCGCACCTTCTCGAGCAGCGCGAGCGCGCTGCCATCCTTCGCGGCGTTGAAATCGCCGTGCAGCCGCATGTCGAACTCGGCGAATTCGATCTGGCGCAGCATCGTCATGCCGCTCTGGAAGTTCTTCGCCGCGAGCATCTTCTCGAACAGATCCCTGGGCAGCCGCGCGCCGGTGTCGACGTGCCGCGTCATCTCGCGCAGCACGTCCCACTCCCAGCAGAAGTTCTCCATGAACTGGCTCGGCAACTCGACCGCGTCCCATTCGACGCCGTTGATGCCCGAGACGCCGAGGTCCTCGACCCGCGTCAGC
>Ga0315912_10006330_pt1 | contig 10623 bp, 10 predicted proteins | sample VfabasoilMG_FD_204469 | JGI IMG/M metagenome (GOLD analysis project Ga0315912, IMG submission 204469) | Garden soil microbial communities collected in Santa Monica, California, United States - V. faba soil | ecosystem: Environmental > Terrestrial > Soil > Garden | place: USA: California... | reverse complement strand
CGGCCACCAGTTGTTCCATGTCGCGGCGCGAGCCGATGCCGGCCTGGGCCAGCACCTTCTGCAGCTTGGGCGCATCCGGGTCGGGCGCGAGCACGCGCTTGGGCGGCACCAGCGGCAGGCTCTCGCTCTCGGCCGGCAGCGGCTCGGCGTCGTAGGCGCCTGAAAACACGTTGGCGAGGACCTCGCCCACTTCGGGCTGCGGCAGGTGCATGCGCAGCTCGGCGTCGTCTTCGCCGGTTGCTGCCGCGTCCCCCGGTGCGGCAGCAGCCCCATCGCCGCCGCGCCGGCCGCGCCGGCGGTTGCGGCTGCGCCGTCCGCCTTCGCGCGGCACGCTGCCCTCGGCCGGCGGCTCGGCCGTCGCTTCCGCAGCCACGGCCTCATGCGCCACGACCGCGGGACTTTCAGGCAGCGCCTGCGGCTCGACCAACGGCGTATCACCGTCCGCTGCCGCCACGGCCTTCTTGCGCGGCGCACGCCGTTTTTTTTCGACCGCGGCCGCGGCCTCCTGGGGCACCGCCTCGGCGGGTGGCAGGGTCGAGTCCGCAGACTCGGAATCTGATGGGTTCATGCGTTCGCGGAAGGGGTGGGGGGGGTGGGCTCGTTGATCACGCCCGCGGGCGCTTCGGCGGCTTCCAGCAGCGACGGCTGCAGTGCGGGTGCGTCGTCGACGGGCAGGGGCCCGCCGTCGACCGTCATCACCGCGGGGAGCTGATCCAGGCTGCCCAGGCCCAGATCGTCGAGAAAGTGGCGCGTCGTCGCATACAGCGCCGGGCGGCCGGCGGTCTCGCGGTAGCCGATGGATTCGATCCAGCCGCGGTCCTCGAGCGCCTTGATGATCTGCGTGGTCACGCCGACACCGCGGATGTCCTCGATGTCACCGCGCGTCACCGGCTGGCGGTAGGCGATGATGGCCAGCGTCTCCATTGCGGCGCGCGAATAGCGCGGCGGCTTCTCGGGGTTGAGGCGGTCCAGGTACTCACGCATCTCGGGCCGGCTCTGGAAGCGCCAGCCCGAGGCCAGCGCCACCAGCTCGCAACCGCGGCCCTGCCAGTCGAGCGCCAGTTCGTCGAGCAGGCTGCGCAGCGTGTCGGCACCGACCTGTTCGTCGAACAGCGCCAGCAGCTCGCGCAGCGGCAAAGGGGCCTGCGCGCAGATCAGCGCGGTCTCGAGGACGCGTTTCGCATCCTGTGTATTCATGAACGACGTGCTCTTGATTGCAACGGGGCCCGAAGGCCGCGGGGTTCATCCGAGATTTGCGGTGCATCACGCACCGTCGGTGGATCGAACTGCTCGACAGTCGAAAGTCCGGCGCCTCGGCGGCGGACCAGTGGCGGTGGGTGCGGCCCGGATTCGGTAGCCCGTGAGCGGGCGCAACGCCAGTTGCTGCGCATTGTAGCGCCGCGTTCAGCCGTCCGTGATCTGTGCCCAGGCCTGCGCAAAGTCGGGCGGCGGCGAGCATGTGAAGTCCAGCCACGCAGCGCCGTGCGGGTGCTGCAGGCGCAAGCGCTGCGCGTGCAGCGCCTGGCGCTGCAGGCCCAATGCCGCCGTGCCGCCGTACAAGCCGTCGGCGACCAGCGGATGCCGCAACCACGCCAGATGCACGCGGATCTGGTGCGTGCGCCCGGTGTGCAGCTTGCACTCCAGCGCACTGAAGGCCGCGCTGCGCGCCACGCAGTGCAGGTCCGTGCGCGCCGGCCGCCCGCCGGCGACCACCGCCATGCGGACGCGCGACACCGGGTCGCGGCCGATCGGGGCGTCGATCGAACGCTCCGTCCAGGCGACGCGGCCGTGGGCCAGCGCCAGATAGTAGCGGTGCACCTCGCGCGCCGCGATGGCGCGCGACAGCGCCGTCACCGCCGCCAGCGTCTTGCCCACGACCATCAGTCCCGAGGTGTCCTTGTCCAGCCGGTGCACGATGCCGGCACGCGGCAGGCTGGACGATGCTGCATGGTGCGCAAGAAGGCCGTTCAGCAGCGTGCCCGACCAGTTGCCCGGCGCCGGATGCACCACCAGCCCCGCGGGCTTGTTCAGCACCAGCAGATGTTCGTCCTCGAAGACGATGTCCAGCGCCATCGCCTGCGCCCTGAACGCAAGACTCTCTTCGGTGGGCACCAGTTCGAGCCGCAGCCGCTGGCCGGCACGCAGCTTGCGCGCCACCACCGTGGCCGTCCGGTCGTCGATGCGCACATGGCCGCGTTCGACCAGCGACTGCAGGTGGTTGCGCGAGAACTCCGGCGCCAGCGCGACCAGCGCCTTGTCCAGACGCTGGCCGTGCGACGCGGCGTCGACCAGCGCCTCGCGCAGTTCGAAGGCCTCGGGGGCCTCCCTATAATCCGCGCCGTCTTCCTCTTCCTCGGCCGCTGGCACCACCGGTGCCACCATGTCAATGACGGTCTTTCATGTTCGGCGCCTGATCGCGGCGGTTCTGCTGGTGGGCCTGGCGCTCGCCGGATGCAGCTCCAAGCCGAAGGATCCGCCGCAGGCGCAGCAGGGCCAGGTGTCCCCGAACGGAGTACCGCCGGGTGTGAACGAATTGTATGCAGACGCCAAGGCGGACATGGCCTCCGGCGCCTGGGACAGCGCCATCAAGACGCTGGAGCGTGTCGAAGGCCGCGCCGCCGGCACCATCCTTGCGCAGCAGGCGCAACTGGACCTGGCCTATGCCTACTGGCGCAGCGGCGAGCGTGCGCAGGCGCTGGCGGCGATCGAGCGCTTCATCAAGCTCAACCCCTCGAGCCCGGCGCTGGACTACGCGCTGTACCTGCGCGGCGTGATCAACTTCAACGACGACATCGGCATCATGGGCAGCCTGGCCGGGCAGGACATGGCCGAGCGCGACTCGAAGGCCTCGCGCGATGCCTACCAGGCCTTCAAGCAGCTGGTCACGCAGTTCCCCGACTCGGCCTATGCCGAGGATGCGCGCCTGCGCATGGACTACATCCTCAACACGCTGGCCGCTTACGAGCTCTATGTGGCGCGTTACTACTTCCGCCGCGGCGCCTACGTCGCCGCGGTCAACCGCGCGCAACAGGCGGTGATCGACTTCGAAGGCGCACCGGCCACCGAGGAGGCGCTGTACATCATGGTGCAGAGCTACGACCGGCTCGGCCTGGACACGCTGCGCGACGATGCCAACCGCGTGTTCCAGAAGAACTTCCCGAACAGCAGCCTGCCGAGCGAGGGCCTGCGCAAGTCTGGCAAGGCCTGGTGGCACATCTGGAACTGAGGCCTTGCTCAATGCGCCGCAGCCAGTTCGGCCAGCCAGTCGAAGGCCTGCACTTCGCTTAGCAGTTCGGCCATCGGCGGCAGCGCCGCGCGCAATCGCGCGCCGTAGTTCATCTGGCGCAGCCGCGGGTCGCACACCACCAGCAGGCCGCGGTCGGTTTCGCTGCGGATCAGCCGCCCGGCGCCCTGCTTCAGCGACACCGCCGCCTCGGCGACGAAGTATTCGCCGAAGGCATTGCCGCCGCGCGCCTCGATCTTCTTCACGCGCGCCTGCACCAGCGGGTCGTTGGGCGGCGGGAACGGCAGCTTGTCGATGATCACGCACTGCAGCGCGTCGCCGGGCACGTCGATGCCCTCCCAGAAGCTTTGCGAGCCGACGAGCACGCAGTCGCGGCCGTCGCCGAAACGCTGCAGCAGCGCGCGTTTGGGCTGGCTGCCCTGCACCAGCACCTCCATCGCACTGCCGCCGCGCGCCAGCGCCTCGCGCAGCGCCTCGGCGATCAGCGGCAGCACGCGCAGCGTGGTGGTGAGCACGAAGCAGCGCCCGCGCAGCGCACGCGCACAGCGTGCCGCCAGCACGCCGACCGCCGCCGGGTGCGCGCTGTCGTTCGGCTTGGGAAAGGGCATCGGCACCCACAGCCGCGCATGCGCCGCATAGTCGAAGGGGCTGCCCACGCGCAGCGTCGTCGCGTCCTCCAGGCCCGTGGCCGAGCAGAACCAACTGAGCTTGTTATCGTCGCCCAGCGTGGCCGAGGTGAAGATCCAAGCCTTGGGCGACGCGCGGCGCTGTTCGGTCAGCATCTCGCGGATGTCCAGCGGCGATTCCACCAGCCGCGCCTGCTGCGGCGACACATCGATCCAGCGCACCTGGTCGGCGCCGGTCGGCTGTACGAACAGTGCGGCCAGCTGCGCGATGGACTGCGCGCGCTGCTCCAGCTTGTCGAAGTCCGGGCCGATGGCCTGCAACTCGGCCATCGACGCGGCCACCGCCCGGGCCGCGTCGGCCACGGCCTGCAGCGCCGGTGCCCAGGCGGGCGACAGCGCGCGCTCCTCCCAGTGCAGCTTGATCATGCCACGCAGCTCGCGCAGCGGCCCGGCGCACTGCAGCCGCAGCTGGCGCGCCGCCTGTTCCAGCGCGCCAGCCAGCGCATGCCAGTCGCGCAGACCGCGCGCCTGCTGCAGCCCGATGGCCAGCAGGTCGCGCGCAAAATCGATGAGTTGGGCCGTGCCCAGGTTCGTGCCCAGGAACTGCACGCCCGCTTCGATCAGCTGGTGGGCCTCGTCGAACACCGCCACGTCCACCGTGGGCAGCAGCTCGGCCACGCCGCTGTCGCGCAGCGCCATGTCGGCAAAGAACAGGTGGTGGTTGACCACCACCAGGTCGGCGGCCATGGCCTCGCGCCTGGCCTGCATCACGTGGCAGGCCTTGAACTGCGGGCATTCGCTGCCCAGGCAGTTGTCGCGCGTCGAGGTCACCAGCGGGATCACCGGCGAGCGTTCGTCCAGCCCGTCGATCTCGGCCAAGTCGCCGCTGCGCGTGGCCTGCGCCCAGGCCTCGACGCGCGCCAGCGTGCGCACCGCCCAGCGGTCGGGCAGCTCGGCACCCTGGCGCGCCATCTGCAGCCGCTGCAGGCACAGATAGCTGGAGCGGCCCTTCAGCAGCGCCAGCGTCACAGGTAGGCCCAGCGCCTCGCACAGGCGCGGCAGGTCGCGCAGGAACAGCTGGTCCTGCAGGCTCTTGGTGGCGGTGCTGACCAGCGCGCGCCGGCCCGACAGCAGCAGCGGCACCAGGTAGGCGAAGGTCTTGCCCACGCCGGTGCCGGCTTCGGCCACCAGCGCAGCGCGCCCCTCGATGGTTTGTGCCACTTGCGCGGCCAGGCGCTGCTGCACCTCGCGCTGCGCCAGGTTCGGATCGCTGCGCACCAGCGCACCCTGGCTGGAGAAAGCCAGCGCCACCTGTTCCGACAGCGGCATGCTCAAGCCGGTGTCGGAGGGTCGAGCTCCCCTTCCAGGCGCGAGATCTGGTCACGCAGCATCAGGCGACGCTTCTTCAGGCGTCGCAGCGCCAGGTCGTCGTGCGGCAGGCTCAGCGCCAGGCGGTCGATCATGTCGTCCATGTCTGCGTGTTCGATGCGCAGTTCGATCAACTGCCGCTGAACCGAGTGCAAGTTGTCATTGATTTGCAGACTTTCTGCCATGGCCGCGAGTTTATATTCGCGACCATGAATGCACCAGAACAGGCGTTCCGCATCGCCGCGGCCACCGGCCTGCACCGCGGTGACCGCGCCTATCAGCAGGATCAGGTCGAGGTCATCACCCATGGCCGGGTCCCGGGCTGCGCGCTGGGCGTGGTCGCCGACGGTATGGGCGGCAAGAGCGGCGGTCGCAAGGCGGCCGACCAGGTGATGCTGACGGCGCGACAGATCTTCGAACGCTACGTGCCGTCCAAGGACGATGCCACCACCACGCTGCGGCAGCTGATCATGGAATCGCACCTGATGATCAAGCTGACCGCCCTCACCGCCGAGGAAGAGCCGCACAGCACGTTGGCGGCCTTCCTGGTGGACCCGACACTGGCCTGCGCCGTCGCCCACGCTGGCGATTCGCGCGTGTACCACTTCCGTGGGCCCGAGATGGTGTCGCGCACCACCGACCATTCCTTCGTGCAGCGCCTCATCGACGAGGGCCGGCTGACCGAGCAAGAGGCGCTGACACATCCGCAGGGCAACCTGCTTACCGGCTGCCTGGGCACGCACCAGGACCCGCCGATCTCGCTGGCGCAGATCGAGCAGCTGGAGTTCGGCGACACGCTGATCGCCTGCAGCGACGGCCTGTGGCACTACTTCACGCCCAAGGAGTTGGGCGCGATCGTGCATGCGCTGCCGCCGCGCGAGGCCAGCGAGATGCTGGTCAACAAGGCGCGGCAGCGGGCGCGCGGCGGCGGCGACAACCTGTCGCTGGCCATCCTGCGCGTCGACCCGCTGGCCTGAGGGGCTGAGAGAGCTTCAGCGCGCAGGCGCGCTGGCGATCTCGGCCACGCTGGCCGCCGAGGGCACCGGCAGCGGCACGGACTTCTTGCCGCGCGCCACGCGCTCGGCATTGCGCTGCTCCACTTCCTGGCGGTGCACGGCGGCTTCGGTGGCGCGGCGCTGCTGCGCGGCCACGCGGGCCGCCGCCGCGGCGGCGTCGTCGGCCGTCTTGGAGCGTTTGCGCACGCGCTCGCTGGCCACCGGGCCGCTGGCGGCTGAAGCGGCCGCAGAGGCCTTCGGGGCCGACGCGGCACGCGGCTGCGGCGGCGGCCGGTTCGCGGCGTCCGCGCGTTTGGCTTCGATGCGGTGCTCGTTCGCTTCGGCTTCGGCCTTGCGCTTGGCTTCGTCCAGCGCCAGCTCACGCATGCGCAGCGCCGACATCGTCTCGCGGTGCTGCGCCTGCGCCTCGGTGATGCAGCCCGACACGGCAAAGCGCTGCCGGCATTCGGCCTCGGCCTTCCTGTACTGGGCGTCCGCCGCGGCGCGCTGGGCCTTGATCTGCTGGCGCTCGGCCTGCGCCTCGGGCGGCTCGGTAGCCTGCACAGAAGCGGCCAGCAGCAGGCCGATCAGGCCGGCGACGCAGGTCGCCCGCAGCGGACTCATGTGAGTGCGGTATCCACCGCGCGCCGCGTCAGCGACAGGTAGGCCGCGGTCTGCATCTCCTGCAGGCGCGAGGCGGTGCGCGGGAATTCGTGGCAAAGCGGGCCTTCGGTGTAAAGCAGTGCGGGTTCGACCGCGGCGGAAAGCATGAGTTTCACGCGACGGTCGTAAAGAACATCGACCAGCCAGGTGAAGCGCCGTGCCTCGCTGGCCAGCCGCGGCGACATCGACGGCACGTCGGACAGCAGCACGGTGTGGAAGCGCGAGGCCAGCTCCAGATAGTCGTTCTGCGAACGCGGCCCGCCGCACAGCTGTGAAAAATCGAACCAGACCACGCCGCCGGCGCGGCGCCGCGCAACCAGCTCGCGCTGTTCGATGTGCAGCCGCGGGTCCTCGTCGCGCACCTCGGCCAGCTGCTCGAAGGCGGCCAGCATCTGCGCATCGGCCTCGGGGCCGAGCGGCGTGTGATAGACCTTCACCTGGTCCAGCGTGCGCTGCCGGTAGTCGGTGCCGGCGTCGACGCCGAGGATCTCCATGTGCTGCTTCAGCAGCGCGATCGCCGGCAGGATGCGGTCGCGGTGCAAGCCGTTGGGGTACAGGGCGTCGGGGTGGAAGTTCGAGGTGGTGACGATGCTCACGCGGTTGGCAAACAGCGCTTCCAGCAGCCGGTGCAGGATCATCGCGTCGGTGACATCGGCGATGTGGAACTCGTCGAAGCAGATCAGCCGGAAGCGCCGCGCGATGCGTCGGCCCAGCTCGTCCAGCGGGTTGGCGGTGCCGCGCAGATCGTGCAGCTCGCGATGCACCTCGCGCATGAACTCGTGGAAGTGCAGCCGCGTCTTGCGCTTCAGCGGCACCGATTGGAAGAAGCAGTCCATCAGGAAGCTTTTGCCCCGGCCGACGCCGCCGTACATGTAGACGCCACGCGGGATCGGCGGGCGCACGATCATCTTCGCCAGCGCGTTGCCGCGCCGGCGCAGATAGGCCAGCCAGTCGTTCTCGCAGCGCTCCAGCGCGTCGATGGCGCGCAGCTGCGCCTCGTCGGCGCTGTAGCCGCGCTCGAGCAGCGTGCGTTCGTAGAGCGCGCGTACGCCCATCGGCCGTGCGCGTATCAGAAGTTCAGCGTGCGCTTGTCGACGGCCAGCGCCGCTTCCTTGGTGGCTTCGCTCAGCGAGGGGTGTGCGTGGCAGATGCGCGCGATGTCCTCGGCGCTGGCCTTGAACTCCATCGCCACCACCGCCTCGGCGATCAGCTCGCTGGCCATCGGGCCGACGATGTGCACGCCCAGGATCTCATCGGTGGCGGCATCAGCCAGCATCTTCACCATGCCCGTGGTGTCGCCCAGCGCACGCGCCCGGCCGTTGGCCATGAACGGGAAGCTGCCGGCGCGGTAGGCGCGCCCTGCGGCCTGCAGCTGCTGTTCGGTCTGGCCGACCCAGGCGATCTCGGGGCTGGTGTAGATGACCCAGGGAATGGTGTTGAAGTTGACATGCCCGTGCTGGCCAGCAATGCGCTCGGCCACGGCCACGCCTTCTTCCTCGGCCTTGTGCGCCAGCATCGGTCCGCGCACCACGTCGCCCACCGCCCAGACGTTGGGCAGATTGCTGCGGCAGTGATCGTCGACGGCGACGAAGCCGCGCTCGTCGAGCTGCAGGCCCACGGCTTCGGCATTCAGGCCGATGGTGTTGGGCACGCGGCCGATGGAGACGATGAGCCTCTCGCAGTCCAGCGCATGCTCGGCACCGGCGGCGTCGGCATAACTGACGCTGACGCCCTTCTTGCCCGTCTTGACCTGCGCGATCTTCACGCCGAGCTGGATCTTCAGCCCCTGCTTGGTGAAGACCTTGTGCGCCTCCTTGGCGATGTGCACGTCGGCCACACCCAGGAAGGTGGGCAACGCCTCCAGCACGGTGACCTGCGCGCCGAGGCGGCGCCATACCGAGCCCATCTCCAGGCCGATGACACCGGCGCCGATGACACCCAGCGTCTTCGGCACCGCGCCGATGCGCAGCGCGCCGTCGTTGGACAGGATCTTGTCCTCGTCGAAGTCGGCGCCGGGCAAGGCGCGCGGGTTGGAGCCGGTGGCGACGATGACGTGCTTCGCGCTCAGCGTGTCCGGCTTGTCGCCGGCCACCGCGATCTCGTAGGCACCGTCGGTCGCCTGGACGAAGGAGCCGCGGCCGTGGAAGAACGTGACCTTGTTCTTCTTGAACAGGTAGAGGATGCCGTCGTTGTTCTGCTTGACTACCTGGTCCTTGCGGCCAACCATCTTGGCCACGTCGATGCTCAGGTTGCTCAGGCCGATGCCGTGGTCCGCAAAGGCGTGGCCGGCGTGTTCGAAGTGTTCGCTGGACTGCAGCAGCGCCTTGCTCGGGATGCAACCCACGTTGGTGCAGGTGCCGCCCGGTGCCGGGCCACCGTCGGCGTTCTTCCATTCGTCGATGCAGGCCGTGTTCAGGCCCAGTTGCGCGGCACGGATGGCGGCGATATAGCCGCCGGGGCCGCCGCCGATGACGACGACATCGAATGCTTTGGACATGGTTCTCTCTGAGAAGTGATAGCGCTCATTCGAGCGGCACGAAGATCCACAGCAGCAGGTAGACCACCAGGCCGGTGCCGCCGAACAAGAAGAGCAGCGCGAACACCAGGCGCCAGATCCATGGCTCGATGCTCGACACCTGGCCGATGCCGGCGCACACGCCGCCGAGCCACTTGTCGCTGCGGCTGCGGCGCAGACGGTTGATGGCCGACGCCGCCGGCGCGGGCTCGCTGGCCTGCTCGCCGATGAGCCTGGCCTTGGCGCGCTGGAATTCGTCCTCCGACAGCGTGCCGCGGGCACGCATCTCCTCCAGGCGGGCGAGTTCGTCGACCAGGCTCATGACGGGCTCCCGAAGCGTTGGCGCATCAGATGTCGAACAGCAGGCGCGCCGGGTCTTCCAGCGCCTCCTTCATCGCCACCAGGCCGAGCACGGCCTCGCGGCCGTCGATGATGCGGTGGTCGTAGCTCATCGCCAGGTAGTTCATCGGGCGCACCACAACCTGGCCGTTCTCGACCACGGCACGGTCCTTGGTGGCATGCACGCCGAGGATCGCCGACTGCGGCGGGTTGATGATCGGCGTGCTCAGCATCGAGCCGAAGACGCCGCCGTTGCTGATGGAGAAGGTGCCGCCGGTCAGGTCTTCCATCGACAGCTTGCCGTCGCGCGCCTTGGCGCCGTACTCGGCGATCTTCTTCTCGATGTCGGCAAAGCTCATCTGGTCGGCATTGCGCAGGATCGGCACCACCAGGCCGCGCGGCGAACCGACGGCGATGCCGATGTCGAAGTAGCCGTGGTAGACGATGTCGGTGCCGTCGACGCTGGCGTTGAGGATCGGGTAGCGCTTCAGCGCCGCCACTGCGGCCTTGACGAAGAAGCTCATGAAGCCGATCTTGACGCCGTGCTCCTTCTCGAAGCGCTCCTGGAAGCGCTTGCGCATCTCCATCACCGGCGCCATGTTCACCTCGTTGAAGGTGGTGAGGATGGCGTTGGTGGACTGCGACTGCAGCAGCCGCTCGGCGACGCGGGCGCGCAGCCGCGACATCGGTACGCGCTGTTCGGGCCGGTCGCCGAGCTGGGCCATGGCCGGTGCGGCCACCGGCGGCAGCGACGCTTTCGCTGCCGGCGCGGCCGCGGGTGCGGGTGCGGCCTTCCGCGCGGCCAGCGCGCCCAGCACGTCGCCCTTGGTGACACGGCCGTCGCGGCCCGTGCCGGGCACGTCGGTGGTGGAC
>Ga0315912_10006329_pt1 | contig 10623 bp, 9 predicted proteins | sample VfabasoilMG_FD_204469 | JGI IMG/M metagenome (GOLD analysis project Ga0315912, IMG submission 204469) | Garden soil microbial communities collected in Santa Monica, California, United States - V. faba soil | ecosystem: Environmental > Terrestrial > Soil > Garden | place: USA: California... | reverse complement strand
CACTTCGAGGCCCGGCATCTCGGAGAAGTCCTTTCCGACGCGCTCGACGAGTGTGTTGAACGTCATGCCGACCTCTGTGAGCAACAAAGAGGCCACGCGCGGCCGCCGCCGCCAGACGGCGGTTACCTGCGTGCTGCCAACGAGTTGGGTGGATCTTTCGCCGATCTGCGGCGGGTCGTCAATATAGACTTTCCCGTAGGATCGGAGATTTAGCCCTACGGGAGCGTAGCGAGCGGGGCGGTCCGACGCGGGGCGGTCTGAAAACCGCCCTCTACTGGTCGTCGGTGTTGGGATTGTTGCGGCCGGCGCCCGCGGCGGGCGGATGCGGACGCACGGGCGGCACGTAGTCGGGCGCCACGCCCATCAGCTCGCGAATCACCTTGGCGGTGTCTTCGCGGACCACGCTCGCCTTCGAATCGAAGCCGAAGCCGCCGGCCAGGCCGAGGGCGGCTTCGAGCGGCAGGAAGCGCCGCTTGTCCTCGACGTCCAGCTTCGCGCCGTTCTTGTGCAGGAACTTGACGACGTCGGTGAGGCCCCACAGCGCCGCGCCATGCATGGCGGTGCGTCCCTGCGTGTCGGCGGCGTTGACGTCCACGCCCGCGGCGAGCATCAGGGTGATCGTGTCGATCGCGTCCTTTTCCGTCTTGCCTCGGCCGGTCCGGTCTTCTTCGCGCGCGGCGACGTTGGCCGCCATCATCAGCGCGTTGACGCCGTTACGCGTCACGGCCTTCGGGTTGGCGCCCTTGTCGAGCAGCAGCTTCACCACGTGCGTGTCGCCCGCCTTGGCCGCGCGCAGCATCGGCGTGGTGCCGGCGCCGAGCACGCCGTCGGCGCCTCGGTCGAGCTTGGTCCGGTAGGGGATCTGCGCCGTCAGCGGCGCGTCCACACGCGCGCCGTGCGCGAGCAGGTTCTTGATCACGTCGAGCGCGGTCGCGTTCTCGGCGTACGGATCCGGCGCCGGCCGGTTGGACTGCGGCGGCGTGCTGTAGTCAACGGCCGCCCACAGCGGCGTCCGGCCTACCTTGTCGGGCGTGTTCACGTCCGCGCCCTTGTCGACCAGAAGGTTGGCCACGTCGAAGTGGCCGTTCATGAGCGCGATCACGAGCGCGGACTGCCGATCCGGATCGACCACGCTGACATCCGCGCCGGCGGCGATGAGCGCCTTGGCCGCGTCCACGCGCCCTTCGCGCGCCGCGAACAGCAGCGGCGTGAACCCGCCGGGCGGCAGCCACTTGTCGCGCGGCTCCGACGTGCGTTGCCGCTCCCACGCGATGATGCCCGAACGCGCGTTCACGTCCGCGCCCGCTTCGGCCAGCATCGAGACCATCTCGCCGTGCCCCTGCGCCGCCGCCCACATGATCGGCGTCTGCCCGCGCCAGCTGTCGCCCGCATTCAGCGACGCCCCGTGCGCCACCAGCACCTTGGCGGCGGCCACGTGTCCGGTGCGTGCGCACGAGTGGAGCGCCGTCTCGCCTTCGGGTCCCGTGAGGTTGGCGCTGGCGCCCGCCTTGAGCAGGCGCTCGACGATCGCGGGATCACCCAGCTCGCACGCGAGCGGCAGTGCTGTGACGCCGTAGCGGTTGGCGGCCGTGGCCTTGGCGCCCGCGCGCAGCAGGCGATCCACGAGCGTCGCGTCGCCGTTGCGCACGGCCCAGTGCAGCGCCGTGGTGCCGTCCAGTTCGGCGGCGTTTGGATCCGCCTTGCGCTGCAGCAGCGACAACGCCTCGGCCGACTTGCCGGCCTTCACCGCGGCCACGAGTTTCGCGCCGCTCGCAGCAGCCGGCGCTGCCGTCTGCGCGTAGGCAGCCGTCCCAACCAGGGAGAGCGTGACGACGAGCGAAGCGAGGGCGCGCATCACAGGTTCGCCAGCGGGCCGGTGCTGTCGCCGAGGTTCTCGTGCTTCACCCCGGCCTTGTCGAGCATCGACACCAGCAGGTTCGTCATCGGCGTGTGATCGGGATACCGCAGGTGACGGCCGCCCTTCATCGCGCCCGCGGCGCCGCCCACCACCAGGTTCGGCAGCGGGAAGTGATCGTGCGCGTTGCTGTTGCTCATGTTGCTGCCGTAGAGCAGCACCGAGTGATCGAGCAGCGATCCGTCGCCGTCCGGCGTCTCTTTCAGCTTTGTCAGGAACTCGCCGAACATGTTGACGTTGAACGTCTGGATGAGGACGTTCTTCGCCATCTTCTCGGCGCGGTTCTGGTGGTGCGAAATCGCGTGGTGGCCGTCGGACACGCCCACTTGCGTGTAGGTGCGGTTGCTCACCTCGCGCGACACCATGAAGGTGATGACGCGCGTGACGTTCGCCTGATACGCGAGCGTCATCAAGTCGTACATCAGACGCACGTGCTCCTCGAAGTCGAACGGAACGCCCGCGGGGCGCGTCGGGAGCTGCAGGTCCGCGTCCCCCTGGCTCTTCTCGGCGCGCTGGATGCGGCGCTCGATCTCGCGCACGTTCTCGAGATACTGCGTCATCGTCTGGCGATCCGAGGGGCCGAGCTGCAGCTGCAGGCTGGCCGTTTCCTTCGCGATCGCGTCGAGGATGCTGCGGTCTTCCTTGATGCGGGCCACGCGTTGCGCCGCCGTGCCGCCCTCGCCGAACATCCGCTCGAACACCTTGCGCGGGTTGATTTCCATCGGCTGCGGCGTGGTGGGCGTCCGCCACGACAGCGTGTTCATGTAGATGCAGCCGTAGTCCACGTCGCACGAGCCGATGAGGCCCGAGTGATCCTCGGTGGCGAGCTCCAGCGACGGCAGCGGGCTGTCCTGACCGATGGACTGCGCCGCGATCTGATCAGCGGTGATGCCGGCGAAGGCGTCCACGCCCTGCGTCGCCTTCGGGCGGACGCCGCTCAGCCACGTGGTCGGGCTCAGCGAGTGCACGGCGGTGGAATCCGCGGCGCGGTGGCCGAGACCGCTCACCACGTTCACGTAGTTCCGGTGCGCCTCGAGCGGCTTGAGGATGGGCGTGAACTCGAAGCCGGCGCCCTCCGTGGCGGGCGTCCACTTGTCCATGATGGCGCCGTGCGGCACGTAGACGAAGCCGAGGCGCGGCAGCGGCTTGGCCGCCGTCTGCGCCAGCAGCGTCCGGGCCGGCACCATCGAGTCGAGCAGCGGCAGCGCCATGGTGACGCCGATCCCCTTCCGGAACGTGCGCCGCGGCAGGTGCTTTCGAGTGATGTACATCCTGTGTCTCCCGGGCGGTCTAAAGACCGCCCGCTACGTACTCAGTGCGAAGCCACCAACTGTGTGCCGCTACCCTGCGGCGCCTTCTGCCGGAACGGCGGGCTGCTCACGATGCCCGCCACGATCGCCGAGAACCGGTAGTCCTTCTTCGCCGCGTCGCGCGCGATGCCGCGCACCACCGGCATGTCGTAGTACTCGAGCCCGCGACCCAGGCCGTAGGTCATGAGCTTCTCGGTCAGCGTGCGCACGAACTGATCCGGGTGCCGCATGATAGCCGCTCGCAGCGCCACGGGGCCATCCACGTTGCTGCCGTCGGCCAGCTTGCCCGACGGGTCGATCGCGCCGCCCGGTTCCTTGGCCCGCCAGGCCCCGATGCCGTCGAAATTCTCGAGGGCAAACCCCAGCGGATCCATCACGCGGTGGCAGCTGGCGCAGGCCGGGCTGGCGCGGTGCAGCTCCAGCCGCTCGCGCAGCGACTTCGGCTCGTGGCCCGCCTCGTTGTCCGAGAGCGCCGGCACGTTGGCGGGCGGCGCCGGCGGCGGCGTGCCGAGGATGTTCTCGAGGATGTACTTCCCGCGCAGCACCGGCGACGTCCGGTTCGGATACGACGTGACGGTGAGCACGCTGCCCTGGCCGAGCAGGCCGCGGCGCGCCTCGCTGGTCACCGTCACCCGGCGGTAGTTGCTGCCGTACACGTTCTGGATGCCGTAGTGGCGCGCCAGCCGCTCGTTCACGAACGTGTAGTTGGCGTTGATCAGATCGAGGACGCTGCGGTTCTCTTCGACGATGCTGCCGAAGAAGAGCTCCGTCTCGCGCCGGAACGCCTGCCGCAGCTCGTTGTCGAAGTTCGGGAAGTCGCCCGGCGTCGGGATGTGGTTCTTGAGATTGCGCAGCAGCAGCCACTGGCTGGCGAAGTTGGTGGTGAGGGCGCGCGACCGCGGGTCGGCCAGCATGCGCGTGACCTGCCGCTCGATCCCCGCCGGCGTGCTGAGGCGCCCGCTCGCGGCCGCGTCGATCAGCGCCTCGTCCGGGATGGAGCTCCACAGGAAGAAGGAGAGCCGCGACGCCAGCTCGATGTCGCTCACCGGCCCCGGCTTGTCCGGCGCGCGCTCCACACGGAAGAGGAACTTCGGGTTGGCGAGGATCAGGCGCAGGCCGTGCTCGATGCCGGTATCGAACGAACCACCTTTGCGGCCGGCCTCGTACTGCTCCATCACCGGCGCCATGTCGTCGGCGGTCACGGGGCGGCGGTAGGCACGCTTGGCCAGCGACGAGAGCACGCGGCGCGCGCATCCGCCTTCGCTCGCCGCATCTTCCGGCGAGCTACGGCGCGAGTCCGGGCGGCAGATGAACACGCGACGGCGGCTCGGCGTGTCGCCTGGACCGCTCGGATCGAAGGGTCCCGTAAGGTTGACGTGATCGATCTGCGGCAGCCCGTTCATGTCCTGCAGATCGTGGTTGCGCTCGTGCGGCTGCAGCGGTTCGTCCGACTCGGCGTGGTTGCGTTTGACGAACGTGATCGCCACGGTGCGCGGACCGGCCTTCACCTTGACGCGCGTCTTGAGCCGCGCGTCGATGGCGTTGGCCGTCTCGGACATGTTCTTGTCGGACGCCAGGTTGTCTTCCTCGCCGCCGACCTGCTTCATGAACACGCGTTCGCCGTCGATCGAGATCTCGAGCTGGTGCGCGAACTCGAGGCCGATCATGTAGCCGACGATGTTGCGCAGCAGGAACACGCTGAACTCGTACTCGGCGTCCTGCGGGAACGTGTGCGTGAACGACAAGCCGCCGCGGGTGCCGAGCGGCAGGCCGTCCACCTGGTCCTCCTGCGAGTCGTCCGGCGGAATGCGGAAGGCGAGGCGGATGACGTCCTTGTCGGTGCCGACGGCCAGGCTGCTCACCTTGCGCGCCGCGCCGAGATACTGCTCGAGCAGCGACGGCGACACGCGCAGCACGCCGGCGATGTTGTCGAAGCCGTTGCTCTCGTCGTCGGCCGGCAGCATTGACGACGCATCGATGTCGAGGTCCAGCAGATCGCGGATGGCGTTGCCGTACTCGGTGCGATTGAGGCGATGCGGCGGCTTGTGCCCGGGGTTCGGCGTGCTCGCGGCCTGACGGTCGAGCACGGCTTCGAGTGACGTGACGAACGCGTCGAGCGTCGCCGCGTCGGGACGCGGCATGCCCTGCGGCGGCATCATGCCGCCGTGCAGCTTCTGGACGACCTGCTCCCAGATGGCGCCGTCGATCTTCGCCGCGGCGGGGTCCACGCCCTGGAGCGACAGGCCGCCCGTCTTCAGACGATCGCTATGGCAGGTGACGCAGTATTTCTGGACCAGCGCGCCGTCCGGCGGGGCCACCGGGCGTACGGCCGCGGTCGCCGCGGGTCGCGTTGGAGCCTGCGCGCGCGCGGCGGGGCGAGTGGGCTGGCTACCCTGACCCTGCGTCTGGCTATGGCCAACGGCGACGGTGGCCAACACTGCGATCAGGAGCGCGACTTGGCGCATCCAACCTCCCCGGCTATACACTTACGAGCCCGACCGCGAATCGGGCGGTCAGACCACTTATTATGACGCGCAAATGGCTGTGGACGCTAGGGATACCCGTTTTGGTGACCCTCGTGGCCAATGACGTGAACACCCAGCAGCGTTGGCTCGGCGCCACCGAGGCCCTGCGCACGACCGACGGCGCCGTCACCGAGTTTCCGTTGCCCAATCCAGGCAGCGGCCCGACGACGATCGCCCTTACTCAGGACGGCTCGGTCTGGTTTACTCAGAGCGCTGGAAATCGCATCGGCCGCATGCGGCCCGACGGGACCGGCCTGGCCGAGTTTCCCCTCCCGAACCCGAACAGCGGGCCCCGCATCATTGCCGTCGGGTCGGATGGCAACCTCTGGTTCTCGGAGCACACCGGCAACCGGATGGGACGCGTCACCCCCGGCGGGCAGATCGCCGAATACGCAATTCCCACACCGAACTCGTTTCCGCGGGCAATCGCGCTCGGCGCCGACGGCAACATCTGGTTCGGGGAATTTGGCGCGGGGAAGATCGGAAAAATCACACCGGCGGGCGTGATCACGGAGTATCCGATCCCCACGCCCGACAGCGGTCCCCGGGCCCTCGCCGCCGGCCCGGACGGCAACATCTGGTTCTCCGAATTCAACGCCAGCAAGATCGGCCGCATCACGCCCGCCGGCGTGATCACCGAGTTCCCGCTGCCGCGCCCCAACTCAGGGCCGGGCGACATCACCGCTGGGGCGGACGGTCACATGTGGTTCGTGGAGCTCTCGGGCACGATGGACGGGCGCAAGCCGGACGGCAACCGCGTGGGGCGCATCACCATGCAGGGCCAGATCACCGAGTTTCCGATGGCCACGCAGGCCGGCTCGCCGATCAACATCGCGGTCGGTCCGGATCGGAACGTCTGGTTCACGCGCGGCGGGCTGCTGGGCCGCGTGACACTCGACGGCGTCATCACCGAGTTCCCGCTGCGCGTGCCCAACGCCGGCGCCACCGGGCTGACCGCCGGCAGCGACCGTCAGCCGCCGTCGCGGCTCGGCGATCGTCTTTGGTTCACGCAGTCGGGCACGAACAGCCTCGGCTACTTCCAGTTCAAGTAGGGCGCGTCCTCTGAGCGCGCGGGTCGCCCTCGTCGGCCAGGTAGTCCTGCGCCGTGGTTTCGTCGCGTCCGTGCGGCACGTTCACGGCCGCGAGAATTGCCGTGACGGCGGCGGCCACGATCGCGTTCAGGGCGAAGGCCGTCAGCGCGATGTAGCCCAGCTTGCCGATGACCGGAATCATCGACACCGACCCGGCGAAATGGTTTCCGGTGATCGGGTTGACGACGCTGTACGCGGTCACCGTGCCGTAGATCATTCCCACCGCCCAGCCGGCGAGCAGCCCCCAGCCGTGGAACCAGCGCGTGTAGAGCCCGAAGACGATCGACGGAAACGTCTGCAGGATCCAGATGCCGCCCAGCAGCTGGAAATTGATGGCGTTCTGCTTGTCGAGCGCCAGCACGAACACCAGCGCGAACCCCTTCACGACCAGGGAGACGATCTTCGAGACGTTCGCTTCATCCGCATGCGTCGCGTGCGGCTTGATCCACTCTTTGTAGATGTTGCGCGTGAACGTATTCGCGGCGGCAATCGACATGATGGCCGCGGGCACCAGCGCGCCGATCGCGACGGCGGCAAAGGCCACGCCCGCGAACCACGCGGGGAAGTAGTCCTCGAAGAGCTGCGGAATCACGAGCTGCGCGTTCGGTTTTCCGTCGAGCCCGATCGGCTTCGTGCCAGCGGCAATCGCCACCCATCCGAGCAGCGCCAGCAGCCCCAGCACGAAGCTGTAGGCGGGAAGGATGGTGGCGTTGTGCCGGATGGTGTTGCGGCTCCGTGACGACAGGGTGGCCGTAATCGAGTGCGGGTACATGAACAGGGCCATCGCCGAGCCGAGCGCCAGCGTGGCGTACGCCCAGTAGGATTGCGCCGCGGGAATGAAGACGCCGACCGGTGCGCCCGTCGCGGGATTCACGCTGGTCATCTTCAGCCGCGCGGCCTCGAAGACGTTCGCCCATCCCCCGACCTTCGTCGGCAGGTAGACGATCGCCACGAGAATCACCACGTAGATGAGCGTGTCCTTGACGAAGGCGATCATCGCGGGCGCGCGCAACCCGGCGGAATAGGTATAGGCGGCCAGCAGCGCGAAGGCGATGAACAGCGGCATGTCGTTCGCGATGACGTTGCCCCCGCCGCCAAGCCCCACCACTTCGAGGACCGCCTGGATGCCCACGAGTTGCAGCGCGATGTACGGCAAGGTGGCCAGGATGCCCGTCACCGAGACCGCCAGCGCCAGCTCCCGCGAGCCATAACGGCCGCGGACGAAGTCGGCCGGCGTCACGTAACCGTGCCGGTAGCTGACCGACCACAGCCGCGCCATGTAAATGAAGATGATCGGATACAGGATGATCGTGTACGGAACGGCGAAGAACCCCGCCACGGCGCCGGTCGCGAACATCGCCGCGGGCACGGCGACGAACGTGTAGGCGGTGTAGAGATCGCCGCCGAGCAGGAACCACGTAATCCAGACGCCGAACGTTCTCCCGCCGAGCCCCCATTCGTCCAGGCTTTCGAGGTGCTCTCCCTTGCGCCAGTTGGACGCCCAGAACCCCATCACGGTGACCAGCAGGAAGAGCCCGACGAGCACCGCGAGCGCGACGTAGTTGACGCCCGCGTTCATCGGCCGCCTCGCGTCGAGCGCGGCCGCGCGATGTGAATCAGCCGGAGTGCCGTCGCCGTGCAGGCCGAGCACAGAAAGACCCACGCGAACTGGTACCAGATGAAGAACGGAAATCCGGCCAGCACCGGTTCGACCTTCGCGTAGGTGTCCACCCACAGGAGCGCGACGACCGGAATGAGCAGCAGCACCGCCGCGACGGCCATCAACGCCTTGTTGGTCGCGGGACCCGCGCCAGCATCATTCTGAGAACGATTCACCTGCACCTCCGAGGGCAATCCGTATTCGCGCGCAGGGATTATGCCAAGCCTGCCTGCCGCGCCGATACTAACCAGATAGGGATATGCACGCTGGACCCTTCGGCGCCTGGCTGACCGCCGCGCGCGCGTCGCTGCGTGGCGAAGGCAGCGGCCTCGACGTGCCGTGCGGCGACTGCGTGGGCTGCTGCACGTCGTCGCTCTTCGTGCACGTGGCGCCTGACGAGACCAGCACCCTGGCCGTCATCCCCAGGCGACTGCTGGTGCGTGCGCCGGGGCGTCCGCGCACGTGCCGCGACTACGACTGCCGGATGCTGGCCGCGGCCGGCGTGGAGGCCGGCGATGGCAAGGACGCGATCAACGAGCGGGTGGCCGCGGCGTTCATTCGCGACGAGCGCGCCAGCTTTCCAGGTGGCGCGGCCCCTTCGTCACCAGACCAGATTGCCGTGCTCGCGCTGATGGTGTACGAGCTGTTTCTCGACGGCGCGGCGAGAAACCCCGTGGAAACGGCGAACGCGATCGTCCGCCTTCACTCCTCGGAGTGATAGCCGAAGCTGGTGGCGAAGCCGCAGCGCGCCTGCACCCCCCAGATCAGGGGCGAGTCGTTCACCTGCATCGCCTCGGTGCGCAGCTCTTCGCCCGGCCGATCGTGCCCGGGAATCGCGCACGAAATCGCGAGCGCGGATTCGACCGTCGAGGTGCCGCGCACGGATACGTAGTTCTCCGCTCGCATGCTCCAGTGCTCGCGCCGGTGGTCCAGCTCGATGTGCGCGCGTCGCACCGCGTACACCTCGCCAATGACCGACGCGTAGTTGCGAACGGTGGTGCCGCCCGCCTGGCCGGTGAAAATGGCCGCCAGCGCCGCGTGCTGCTCCGGCGAGGCGCGCTCGTCCACGTACAAGCAGACGCGCCACGGTGTGCCCGGCTCGTCGTCGCGATACGAACCGGCCATAATCACGCTCAATCCGTCGAGCGGCACGCGGCCGAAGGCGCCGTGCAGCACCTGCCACGACAGCGCGAAGTCGCACACGCCGTACGTGGATTTGGGAATCGTCTTCCGGCCACCGCGCCGCCGGCACGGGCAGATTGCCTGACAGTTGCACGCCTCGAAGTACGAGCCGGTGACGTGCCAGGGTGGTGCCTCCACGGCGGCCACTCCGGCCGGCTGCGTTACTGGGGCCACAACCACGCAAACACTCCCGCGGTGACGAGGGCGTAGACGAGCCCGTCGATCGTCGATTTCAGTGTCGTCACCACCGACCGGCTGTACCAGATCGTCTGCTGCCACAGCGCGAGGGCGAAGCCGAAGAACGCCGTCGCGCCGGCGAACTGGAACACCTTCTTCGCTTCGGCGGCCGCGGGCAGCGCCGCGCCCGCGATGTAGGCCGCGCAGGTCGCGACGACGAGACAGAACACGAACCAGAGCACCAGGTTCTTGGCGATCACGACCTGGCCGGGCAGCACCGCCATCATGACAATCGGGCCGCGCTTCGCGAGCTCGGCGAACTCGGGCGACGCCCCTTCCTTCTGGTTCGCAGGCCGGGGCACGACGTAATCGCCCGGCTGGAGGTTGAAGGTCCGCAGCGCGTCGAGCACGCGGCCCTGATCGGGCACCGTGCGGAAGTCGCTGTGATGCCACGGAGTGGCCATGTGGATGATCGAGCTGGCGATGAAGACCCCAATGGCGGCTACCAGGATCGGCAGCCACAGAGATGCAATCGACACCATAGGCTCCCTCCTGTGAAAGGTGGAATCCTAACAGAGGATGAGCTTGCCGCTGTAGCTAAAGGCTTTAGGCCTGCCTAGATGGCAGGCCGGAGGGAGACGACGCGCGAATCGCGCTGCTGGTCGCGGATGAATTCGAGCGTGGCGTGCAGCGAGGCGATGATCGACTCCACGTTGGCCTCCGCCTCGCGGCGCCGCAGCTTCAGGCCGTCGATTTCGCGCTG
>Ga0315912_10006328_pt1 | contig 10624 bp, 8 predicted proteins | sample VfabasoilMG_FD_204469 | JGI IMG/M metagenome (GOLD analysis project Ga0315912, IMG submission 204469) | Garden soil microbial communities collected in Santa Monica, California, United States - V. faba soil | ecosystem: Environmental > Terrestrial > Soil > Garden | place: USA: California... | reverse complement strand
GGAAGACGATCGCCAGCCCACCAAAGATGATCAGTGTTGTCAATTGAATGGTGTTCAACACCACGCTGGTGGTGGTGCTCCCGGTAATGCCGCGCAAAGCCAGAAAACCGATAAATGCGGCAAACGCGGCGGCAATCAATGCCTCCCCATAAACGGTCGGGCTGTGTCCAAAATACTGCAACAGATAATCCACCAGAATGCCCATGAAGGCAACCAGCACACCGGGATAAATCCAATAGTAAAGATGCGCCGCCCATCCCGTTGCGAACTTGGCAATGCGCGCAAGAAATTTATAACGGGGATGCTCCTGTCGTGCAAAGAAACGATCTGCAAAATGATACGCGCTACGGAATCCCGCTTCAGGATACCGACGAGCCAGTTCCCCGAACGATAAAGCGGTAAGCATGGCTGACAGCAAAGCCAGTAAAACCCCGGGCCAGATATCTGCGAACCCATCGAAGCTTGCCGCCGCCTGCACCTGATAAAGAAGCCACAGGAAGGCGCCGGGCGCGGTCAACGCCATGGCATTGATGGTGATGCCGGTCAACCCAAGTGTTTTACGAACGGGTTTGGGGTTGGATTCAATGGTCATGCTTTACCTCATCTTCGGAGTCTGATTTTAACCAGGCTTCAAATTTTTCAATGAACAGCACAAGGGGCCAGAGCATGACGATTCGGGCGGCATCTATCAGGAACTGAAGCCATTTCAACCAGTTAAAGCCGCGCGTATTGGTACCTTCCAATTGAATGCGGGCAATCATCAGCCCCATTCCAAGATAGATCAACGCAGGTGCAGAGATGTTCGAAGCAGTTTCATGCATGGAAAAATTTCAATCACTCGACCGATAATGATTGGAGTCCGGGAGCGCGACCAAATCAAACCTTGCTCCCGAACTCCAATTATAAACTTGCAAAATATTTTATTGTTAGCGAAACCAGCGATTCAGTGGATTACTTCAATCCACTAATGACATCGCCGGGATAAGCCTCAACACCGTGTTCAAAGATGTCAAGACCCTTGCCTTCTTCTTCCGCAGACACACGCAGACCGACAGTGGGCTTGATAATAACGTAGAACAAAATCAAGGCAGTCACTACACACCAAACACCCACAGCTAAAACGCCGATCAATTGGGCAATGATTTGACTGCTATCTCCACCGATCAAACCGACCACACCGTTCTCGGTGGCAAATATGCCAATGGAGAGGGTGCCCCAGATACCGTTCATCAAGTGAACAGGCACAGCAGAGACCGGATCGTCAATCTTCAGTTTCTCAAGCAAAAGCGCGCCATAGACCACTATTACACCACCGATCGCTCCTATGATGATCGCGTTGATAGGGGTTACGTAGGCACAAGGAGCCGTTACAGCCACCAATCCTGCCAGAACACCATTGAGGGTGGTTGCCAGATCAGGCTTTTTGGTAACGAACAACCAACAGATAACCATCGCCACCAAACCACCTGCCGCCGCGGCCAGGTTTGTATTGACTGCAACCAACGCCACTACATCGGCATTCCCACCGCTGATGGCAAGCTGACTGCCCGGGTTGAAGCCGAACCACCCGAGCCAAAGAATGAAAACACCGAGTACCACCAGTGAAATCGAGTGACCGGGGATGGCGACTGCCTTGCCTTCCTTCGTAAAGCGACCAATACGAGGTCCAAGGGCAATTGCGCCGACCAGAGCCACCCAACCGCCAATACTGTGAACAACGGTCGAACCGGCGAAATCGCGGAAACCAACGCCGAAGGGTAATGTCCAAAGCCAGCCAGCGCCCCAGATCCAATGACCGGCAATCGGATAGATGACTGCGGAGATGAAGAAACTGTAAACGAGATAGGCTGAAAACTTGGTGCGTTCCGCCATGGAACCTGAAACAATGGTTGCCGCTGTTCCGGCGAAGACCAACTGGAAGAACCAAAAGGCAAGAACGGGAAGCCCGACTACATCATCACCACCGCTGATGAAGAAGCCGCTTGTGCCGATGACACCGGACACACTGGAGCCGTACATGAAAGCATAACCGAATGCCCAGAAAGCCAGTGAGGCAAAGACAAAATCGATCAGGTTCTTAAAGAGGATGTTGGTTGTGTTTTTCGAACGGGTCAAGCCACCCTCAACAAAAGCAAAACCTGCCTGCATCCAGAATACCAGGAAGCCCGTGAGCAGGAGCCAGGCGGTATCAAGACCGCGCGTCAACCCTGCAATTGGATCGGGTTCCTGGGCGAAGACTGGCGAGGTGAGCGCCAGCGCAATGGTGGACACGACTGCGGGTACAAGCACCCAACGCAGCCACTTGATGGAACTAAGTGCAAATTTATTCATTTTCTTTTCTCCTTTATAAGTTTTATTAAGATCGTTGTGTAATGTATTGCGACACACTGCTGTGATGCGGCGGGCTCAGTCAGCAATGTGCATAACAACCAAAAGTGGAGGGGCGGTCAATACCAGCCGATCTGATTTTTATAGAGCAATATGATCGAGGCAACGATCATCACGATGAGGGTGGGGGGTATGGCAATGACCAGCCAGCGCTTCCAGCCGATGGAACCATGGTTATGTTCCATGTATGCATAGGAAACCACATTGGCTGATGCGCCAATCGGTGTCATATTGCCGCCGACATCCACACCCATCGCCAGCGACCAGACCATCATGGAGAGGGCGGGTGTGCCGGGGATGGCCGCGAGGTCTTTGAGAACAAAGGTCATGGCAAGCGCCAAGGGCACGTTATCAAGAATAGCGCTTGCAATACCGGGTCCCCAATGTAAAGCCATGATCAGGGTATTAGGGTTGGATGCAGTTGCCAGCGCCAGCGATTCAGCAAGTGACTCGAACAGGTGAACCTTCTCCAGACCGCCGATCATCACGAACAAACCTGCGAAGAACAAAATACTTTCGCCGTCCACATTGAGCAGGATCTTCTTGCGTTGGTTGTCGCGCAAAGCGATCATGGCGATTCCTGCCGGGATCAACGCCGATACCGCCGCATTGATGGGCAGTCCCGTCAGGTCGGTCAATGGGATGTGGAAGATCAACAAAACCACAGCCATGATGAAACCTGTTAAACCGACACGGGTCAAGTGAACATGTAATGGCTCGTTGTGCAGTTCATCGATCTTTTCGATCATTTCAGGCGTGAGCGCAATATGCGCTTCCTTCAATGACTTGCGGTTTTTCACATAGAAATAAGCCAGTAAGATCAAAGCGCCAATGACTGCAATAGGACCCGTGTTCGTGACAAAATCCGAAAAACTGAAACCGAGTGTTGTCCCCAAAATAACATTCGGTGGGTCGCCAACCAGTGTGGCGGCGCCGCCCGTATTGGCGGCGCAAACTTCTGCAATGATGAGGGGAACCGGATCGAGTTTGAGCAATGTGCAGAGCTGTAATGTCAATGCCGCCAGAAATAGCATTACGGTAATACTATCCATGAACGCCGCCAGAAAAGCGGCTAATAAGATCAGGATGATAAACAAGGGTACCGGGTGATAATTGAACTTGCGCAGTAAGGTCATCGCCAGCCATGAGAAAAAACCCGCCTGCACTAATATGGCGACCAGCGTAAACATCCCTGCCACCAGCCCCAGCGTTTCCCAACTGATATAGGTGAGCGCTTCAGCGGGGGTAAGGATGCCAAAGGTGATCAGCAATGCGCCGCCCAACAGAGCCACCCAATGGCGCGGGAACTTTTCGCTCGCTATCGCAATATATGCCAGAGTGAATACAATCACTGCCAAAACCACAAGCCACCTCAAACAACAGAATACAAACTTGAAAATACCTGAAATGTTTGTCTAGATTGGCGCAAATTTTACGGGAGCATAGGGGATACTCCTATTACCCTGATGGAGTATATTCCCTGTATAAAACGCTTATACGTGGACAAATGCTTATCAATTTCCTACCCAAATGGAGCATTACCATTGGTATGCATTTAAAGAAGATAGGGTTGTGGATCTAAAGGCTGATTTTTTGTAAGGTAAAATCATGATGCTGGACATTATGTGAATTGATCCTACATCTTGTGAAAATACTACAATCAAACTATGAAAACAAAACTAACCAAACTGTTCACGGAATTTTTTGAAAGCGAGAAATCTTCGGGGATTATCCTGATTCTATGCACGCTTGTTTCAATTGCTATTGCCAATTCCTATTTTGGAAAGGGCTATCTGGATTTTTGGCATACCAAGATCGGATTTGAAATAGGCGGGATTGCTTTGAAATATAGTGTTGAGCACTGGATCAATGATGGCTTGATGGCGGTTTTCTTCCTGCTCATCGGGCTTGAAATTGAAAGGGAACTTTATATCGGCGAACTATCCGACCTGAAAAATGCGACCCTGCCTATTTTTGCCGCCATTGGCGGTATGGCAACGCCTTCCCTGCTTCATTTCCTTTTCAATTGGGGCGCCGAAACACAGGCAGGCGCGGGCGTTCCCATGGCAACGGATATTGCGTTTGCACTTGGAGTACTTGCATTATTGGGCAGTAGAGTTCCAATATCGCTAAAGATCTTTCTTACCGCGCTAGCCATCATAGACGATCTGGGCGCAATCGTCGTGATCGCCCTGTTTTATGTGAGTGATTTCTCGTTGTTATACCTTATGCTGGCGTTGGGAATTCTTGCGGCGTTATTTGTATTGAACCGCCTCGGCATACATTCATTGCCTTTTTACCTCATCCCCGGAATTTTCATGTGGTACTTCATGCTCAAGTCCGGCATCCACGCCACCATAGCGGGCGTTCTTCTTGCCTTTGTTCTTCCGTTTGCCAATGGTGATGAAAAATCACCCTCCTATAAGTTACAACATTTCCTCCATAAGCCCGTTGCCTATCTCATCATGCCGATTTTTGCGCTGGCAAACACGGGTATTGCGCTAACAGGAAATTGGATCGGGGGATTGGTAACATCAAACAGTTTGGGGATTTTTGCTGGTTTGTTTGTTGGCAAACCGCTGGGCATTGCCCTGTTCAGTTTTTTGGCAGTTAAATTTGGTTTGTCTCAATTGCCAAATGCCGTATCCTGGAAACACATCATTGGAGCAGGGTTTCTGGGTGGTATCGGATTTACGATGTCGATCTTCATTACTTTGCTGGCGTTCGACAACCCTGAAATCATCCAAAGTTCAAAGATCAGCATTTTACTCAGTTCACTGGCGGCAGGTATCGTCGGTTTTCTACTTTTGAATAAAGAAACAGCTGGTCTTGGTCTATCCAGCCACCCTCGTAAACGAAAACACCCGCCTCAAGTCGATCCTTGAGGCGGGCATTATAGATGTTGGTTAAACTGTTTGTTTAATCTGCAGTAGCCAGTTGCGCTTCCTGGCGTTCATCAATATCACCTTCATAGGTCAACGCGTCGTGTCCGCGTTCCCCGGTGCGTATGCGAATCACCTCATCGACCGGGTAGACAAAGATCAAGCCGTCGCCGATGCTCCCTGTCTTTGCCGCCTGACAGATGGTCTCGATGGCTTTCTCGACATTATGGTCGCTCAGGACAATGTTGAGTTGAACCCGGGGAAGAAGATCCACCCGGTAGGTTCCTGTCCTTCCGGCAAGTTCGATGCCGCCCTGTCTGCCGTGACCGCGTACCTCAGACACATTCATGCCAACGATCCCGATGTTGTACAGGGCTTCCTTGACAAGGTGTAATTTTTCCTCACGGAAAATGGCTTCTATTTTCTTAGGCATGTTAGATTCCTTTCGTGGTTCGAATTTAGGCAAAAGCCCGTTCGCCGTGTTCGCTGATGTCGAGCCCCACCTCTTCCTCATTCTCGGTGACACGCAACCCCATGAACCGGTTGATTATTTTGGTCAACACAAAGGTAACCGCGAACGAGAACAGGATGGCAATAATCACTCCGATTGCCTGAGTCACGAACTGATTGGGGTTTCCATAGAAAAGCCCATCCGCTCCCGCCGGGTTCACCAGCTTGGTCGCGAACAAACCGGTTGCCAGCGCGCCCCACGTCCCTCCCATGCCGTGACAAGCCCATACATCCAGTGACTCATCGAGTCCCCACTTCTGGCGGAGTTGAATGGCGTAGTAGCTGATCGGCGCCGCAATGCCGCCAATCGCGATCGCGGCGAGTGGGGTCACAAAACCTGCCGCGGGTGTGATCGCGACCAATCCAACCACCGCGCCGGTCACGATCCCAAGGACGCTGGGTTTGTTATCCCGCCAGCTCAAGAACATCCAAACCACCGCCGCGGCCGCAGCCGCAGTATTGGTAGTGACAACCGCATTGAGAGCCAGTCCATTGGCGGCCAACGCGCTGCCCCCGTTGAAGCCGAACCAACCCATCCATAACAGACCCGCGCCGAGCACAGTAAAGGGAATGTTGTTCGGTTCCATGATGGATTGCCCAAACCATTTGCGCTTCCCCAGGACGATCGCAAAAGCCAGCGCTGAGAATCCGGCAGTGATGTGTACGACCGTTCCGCCTGCAAAATCCAGCGCGCCCATGTTGCGAAGAAAACCGCCAACGCCCCATACCCAGTGAGCGACCGGATCATAGACAAAGGTTGCCCATAGCACCGTGAAAACCAAAAAGGCTTTGAAGCGGACGCGCTCCACGAATGCACCGGTGATGAGGGCAGGCGTGATGATGGCAAACATCATTTGATACGCGGCAAAAGCCAGATGCGGGATCGTAGCGGCATAATCCGCGTTGGGGTCCGCTCCCACGTTTGTAAAACCAAGGAAGTCGAAGCCTCCCACAAATCCGCCCAGGCTGGTTCCGAAGGCAAGGGTATAACCGATAAGAACCCATTGCAAACTGATCAAGCCGATGGTGATAAAACTTAGATTGATCGTGGAAAGCAGATTCTTTTTACGAACCATTCCCCCGTAAAAGAACGCCAGCGCCGGGGTCATCATCATCACTAATGCAGTTGAGACCAGTATCCAGGCAGTGTCCCCAGAATTGATTTCGTTCATGTATTTGCCATCTCCTTTGGTTTTAAAAGTGTCCAAGCAGAATCGGATAAAATTTATCCATATGGGTAATTGTAGAGATTCAACCTGATACCACCATTCCCCAGATGGGTAATTTATCGTGAACATCGCAAGTGGTTTCATACATGTATGTATCGTGATGCAGGTCACCCTTAATTACCCAAACGGGTATCTCAAACTTCTTGACATATATGTAATGACGAGTAGAATAGCGTTCAATATGTTTAGAGATAAAGCAAGTATCCTTATGGAAGCCAAATCAAAGCGCAAGCCCATCTCTGCAACTTCGGTTGTCGGGATCGGGCTTGTTTCGGTAAAACAGAAAATGGATAACGTCGTTCTATAGTTCTTGCTATCTATCTGTGTACCGTCAAAGCGCCCTCCGACAACGGAGGGCGCTTTTTATTTCACTTTATGTCATTGCGAGGAGCGTTCGTTGCGACGAAGCAATCTTCTCATGAAGTCGGAGATTGCTTCGGGATTTCGATGCTGTCGCATCTCAACCCTCGCAATGACATACCCAAGGAGAGTTCATGATCGAAATTCTGGATACTACATTACGTGAAGGCGAGCAGACACCGTATGTCAACTTCACCGTGGATGAAAAAATAGAAATTGCAAAAATGCTGGATCGCGTCGGTGTGGACATGATCGAAGCGGGCGACCCATCCGTTTCGCCGAACGTTGCCAAAGCGATAGAACGCATCGCCTCTCTCGACTTTCGGGCTGAGATCGTCGCCCATAGCATTGCCTCACGCCCAAGCATTGACCGTGCCAAAGCCTGCGGCGCAGACCGTGTTGCGATCTTCTACGCCACATCGAAGATTCACCTTGATGCCAAATTGCACAAAACGCAAGAACAGGCAATTGACATCATCCGCGAGCATGTGTGCTATGCAAAAGGTCTGGGATTGAATGTCCGTTACACACCCGAAGACGCCACCCGCACCGACTTCGAGTTTCTCGTTCAAGTGTGCAATGCCGCTATCGAAGCCGGAGCGGACAGAATCAGTTTTGCAGATACGCTCGGCATCATGCAACCGCATATCATGTTCGAGCGTGTGCAGGCGTTACGTGAACACCTCCTCCCCTGCAAAATAGATTTGCACTGTCATGACGATTACGGTCTCGCATTGGCAAACGCCATGGCAGGGATTCGAGGCGGCGCAAACTGTATCCACACCACGGTCAATGGACTGGGCGAACGCACAGGAATTCCTGATCTGGCGGAGACCATCGTCTCATTTCACAATCTGGAAGGGGTGGAGAAATACAACATCCAGCCGTTGATGGAACTTTCCAGTTATCTCGAAAAAATCTCAGGCTTCTTCCTTGCACCGAACAAACCCATTACGGGACAAAACGCCTTCAGCCACAAAAGCGGAGTCCATACGAATGGCATTCTCAAAGACCCGCGCACCTATGAACCCTTCGACCCCGCCATTCTGGGACGTGAACGCAAGATCGTCATTGATAAATACACGGGCAAAAGCGCGGTCGCTTCACGGCTGGATGAATACGGCATCGAAGTCAGCGCGGCGGAGTTGGAAGTGATCGTGACCCGCATCAAGAATATCGGCGACCAACGCAAACAGCTTTTCGACGCGGACATTCTGGAGATCGCCGAGCAGGTTACGGGTAGAGAGATCGATGTCATCCCGCGTGACATCAGTGCGATGGTGATGATCGAAGTCGAGTCGCATGTGTACACATCGGCGGTTGTGCGTCGTATGCGCGGGTTTACGAACGTTTCGAGTGTTTATGAAGTGACGGGCGACTACGATATCAGTACCTTTGTCAACGTGGAAAATGTGGCGGCATTGAATAACCTGATCGAAGAGATACGCACCGTACAAGGTGTCAAACGTACAGAGACGCGCATGGTCTTGAAAAAATATAACGGTAATGGAAAAACGTAGTGACGACTTTAGTCGTCCGTGAAAGCAGCGACTGAAGTCGCTACTACCTCAAAGGAGATTTTATGGGCACGTTAATCGAAGAAATTTTTGCACGTAAAGCAGGCAGACCCGTTCAAGCGGGAGAGATCCTGTTGCTGGATGTGGATTACATCATGAGTCACGACAACACCACGCCGCTGGCGATCAAGGCGTTTCGTGACATCGGCAAACCGATCCACGATAAGAACCGCATTGTCATCCACTTTGACCATGCGTATCCCGCGCCGAATATTTTGGCGGCGGAAAATCATAAGAAGATCATCGAGTTCGTGAAAGAGCAGGGATTGCCACATCTGTTGCATCAGGGCGTTTGTCATCAGGTGATGATCGAAGAGGGATACATCACCCCCGGAGCCATCGTCATCGGCGCGGACTCACACTCGAACACTTACGGCGCGATGGGCGCATTCGGCACGGGACTTGGTTCGACAGAGATCGGCGTGGCCTGGGTAACCGGCAAATGCTGGTTTAAAGTCCCCGAGACCATCCGCGTGGAGTTGAGCGGGCGCACGCAACCGGGCGTCTATGCCAAGGATGTGATGATCCACATCGCAGGTCTGCTCGGCATGGACGGCGGCACTTATCGTTCTGTGGAATTCGGCGGCGAATACATTGACAACCTGCCGATGCACGAGCGCATCATCTTCCCGAACATGTCCACAGAGATTGGGGCGAAGTGCGGCATTATCGCCGCAGACGATGTGACGATCAACTATCTCGAAAACGAGACGCCTGCAAAAGGTAAAGGACCGTTTGAGCGGATCGTTCCTGTCAATCCAAGATATGAACGCGTGCTGGAAGTGGATGTATCCGTTCTGGCACCACAAGTTTCCTGCCACCCCGATGTAGACAACGTCAAACCTTTGACAGAGGTCGAGGGCTTGGAAGTGCACGAAGTTTATATCGGCACTTGCACCAACGCCCGTTACGAGGATCTGGAGATCGTGGCAAACATGCTGAAAGGCAAAAAAGTCAATCCGCTTGTGCGTGTGATCGTCACGCCCGCCAGCGACCGCATCTACAGAAAAGCATTGACCAACGGTTTGATCGATATTCTGATGGATGCCGGTTGCACAGTCACAGGCTCAGGCTGTGGCGCGTGCATCGGTCGTCACGGCGGCATCCTTGCACCGGGCGAACGTGCGCTCACGACGATGAACCGCAACTTCATTGGTCGCATGGGAAGCCCGCTCTCGGAAATTTATCTCGCATCACCGGCAACCGCCGCGGCAACCGCGCTCACAGGTCGCATCACTGACCCGCGTAAAAGTTTGGAACTCACGTCATTGCGAGGGCGCTAGCCCGAAGCAATCTCCACCATTGCGTGGGAGATTGCTTCGCTTCGCTCGCAATGACATAAGAATTAATAAAAGGAGAACCTCATGGGAAAAGCTTGGACATTTGGCGAAAACATGAACACGGATGAGATCATCCCTGGTCGCTATAACATTACGATCGATCCGCTTGAATTGGCAAAGAACGTCTTTTGCGAAGTCAAACCTGAATATGCAAAGACCGTACAACCCGGCGACGTCATCGTCGGTGGACAAAACTTTGGATGCGGTTCCTCACGCGAGCACGCACCGATTGCCATCAAAGGCTCGCAGGCAAAGTGCATCATTGCGCCGTCGTTTGCGCGCATCTTCTTCCGCAACGCCATCAACATCGGCTTGCCGATCCTCGAGTGCCCCGAAGC
>Ga0315912_10006327_pt1 | contig 10627 bp, 7 predicted proteins | sample VfabasoilMG_FD_204469 | JGI IMG/M metagenome (GOLD analysis project Ga0315912, IMG submission 204469) | Garden soil microbial communities collected in Santa Monica, California, United States - V. faba soil | ecosystem: Environmental > Terrestrial > Soil > Garden | place: USA: California... | reverse complement strand
CAGCTCGATCGCAAACTCCAGCATGTTTTGGCTGAACAGGGCCATCCAAGCCGTGCCATCGGCTTGTTCCAGATGGCCACCGGTGGGTAGCGGCGCGCTGCGATCGAAGACCCCGATGTTGTCGAGCCCTAGAAACCCGCCTTCGAATAGGTTCTTGCCGTGGGGGTCTTTGCGATTCACCCACCAAGTGAAATTCAGTAGCAACTTGGTGAAGATCGACTTCAAGAAGTCGATGTCCGCCTCACCCGTTCGGGCAAGCTCGTTCCGATGTAGCCAGAGGCAGGCGAATGCGTGCACCGGCGGGTTCACATCGCTGAAGTTCCACTCGTACGCCGGCAACTGGCCGTTGGGGTGCAGGTAAGAGCTGCGCAGCATCAAGTCCATCTGCGCTTTGGCGAAATCCGGATCGACAATCGACAGCGGCAGCGTGTGGAATGCCAAATCCCAAGCGGCATACCAGGGGTACTCCCACTTGTCGGGCATCGAGATGATGTCCTCGTTCAGCATGTGGAACCACTCCGAGTTCCGGGCTCGCTGATAGCCTGCGTGCAGGGGATTCGAATTGTGCTCCTCGAGCCAATTATCGCCGTCGAAGAAAAAGAACTGCTTGCTCCAGAGCATGCCCGCGAGCGCCTGGCGCATCACGTTCGCCTGATCCTTGCTCACTGATGGGGGTGTGACGGCCTCGTAGAACGAGTCCGCTTCGCGCTGCCGGTCCGCGAAGATGCGCTCGAACTCTGCCCCGAACGCAGCGCTCTGGTTCGGCGAGCCTTTGCGCAGCCGCGCACGGATCACCTGCGTCTGGCCTGGACCGATCGAAAGCTTGTAGTGCGCTGCGCTCTTCGTGCCCCGCTTGCCTGGATTGACGGTTTGCCCTCCGCCTGCAACCACGAAATCGTTGATGCCGTCCTTGACGTGAGCGCTCTCGTTGGCTGATGCGAAGATGCGCTGGTGGTTGGTCTCGTTCTCGGTGAAGAGCAATGGCACGTCGCCCTCGCAAGAGAACACGAACTGTCCGAGCAAGGAGTGCTCGGCGACCAGCGAGCTCACCCCGCTCGGCCCGTCGATTTGGCGCAGAGTCGGCTTTTGTGCAGCTCGGTTCGTTTCGGAGATCCACGCCGACCAGTCGTTGCGAAACCAGAGCGTGGGCAACAGGTGCAACTCGGCCGCGTCCGGCCCGCGGTTGACCGCGCTGATCTTCACCAACAGGTCCTCCGCGTCGCCCTTGGCGTACTCCACGAACACGTCGAAGTAGCGATTTTCGTCGAAGATGCCGGTCTCGAGCAGATCGTACTCGTACTCTTTGCGCGAACGCCCGCGGTTGGTCGTGACCAGATCGGCATACGGGTAGGCCGCCTGCGGGTACTTGTACAGATACTTCATGTACGAGTGCGTGGGCGTGCTGTCGAGATAGAAGTAGTACTCTTTCACGTCCTCGCCGTGGTTGCCCTCGCTGTTGGTCAAGCCAAACAGCCGCTCCTTCAGGATGGCGTCCTTGCCGTTCCACAGAGCCAAGGCGAAGCACAGGCGCTGCTTGTCATCCGAGATGCCGGCGAGCCCGTCTTCACCCCAGCGGTAGGCGCGCGAACGGGCCTGATCGTGGGTGAAGAAATTCCAGGCATCACCGTCCTTGCTGTAGTCCTCACGCACCGTGCCCCATTGGCGCTCACTGAGGTAGGGCCCCCACTTTTTCCAATCGACCTTGCGTTCACGAGCCTCGGTTAGCCTGATGTGTTCCGCTGTCTTCACTGGTTTCCTCCCATCCATTTTGCGAACGATGATGATTCGAATCTGTCAGGCGCTGGGCGGATGCTGCGCGGCATCCGACGGCGCTTTGCCTTCGATCTGCGCTGTCTGAGCCACGAAAGGATGCGGCTCGCCCTCACTGCCTTTGACCCAGGCGGCGAACAACTCGTAACCCACTGCCAGCACCACGGCGCCCACGAACAGCCCGATGATGCCGGAGCTGATCATGCCACCGATGGCTCCGATCACGATCACCAGCGTCGGCACGCCCGCGCCGCGGCCCAGCAGAATCGGTTTCAAAACGTTGTCGATCACGCCGACGAAGACGCACCAGCCCGCGAACGGGATCGCCACGGACGCGCTCGACGAAGCAAACACGTACACGGTCATCGGCCCGAGCACGATCACCGTCGGCAGCTGAGCGACCGCGCAGATCAGCACCAAGAGCGCCCAAGCGCCAGGCGCTGGGACACCCGCCACGGCCATACCGGCCCAGGCCAGCGCAGCCTGCACGGCGGCCACGCCCAGCACGCCCTTGGCCACGGCGCGCACGGTGGAACTCGCCAGCTCGAGCAAATGCTGCCCGCGTCGCGGGGCGAAGCGCTCCGCAACCGGCGAAAGGGCGCGCTGGCTCTCCTCTGCCTTCATCAAGAAGGCGACCGCCACTGCTACCGCGAACAGTGACTGCAGGATGCCGACCGTGAGACCACCGAGAGATTGCGCGAGCCAACGACCGACTTCACGCAGCTGCGGCAAGTGCCCTTCCACCACGGACGCGGGCGCGTTCATGGCCGTCGTCCAAGTCGCGTAGATGCGCTTACCGACGAGCGGCCAATTGGCGACATCCGCACGTGGCGGTGGCAACTTGAGCTGACCTTGCGCCCACTGCCGCCCCACACGCACGACGAAGCCGGCGACGGAATCGAAAAACAGATACGACGGAACGACGATCACGGCCAGAGCGACGGCGCCGAAAACCGCCGCCCCCAACGCCGGTCGCCGACGCGAGACGCGAATCGTGAGCGGGTAGACGGCCGTGGCGATGATGGCTCCCCACAAGATGGGAACCAAGAACGGTAGGACGATCTGCAAGCACCAAGCGATCCACCCGCCCAGCAGAACGACTCGAATCGTGGCCGCGGTCACGCGACTCAGGAAAAACTCCTGGCTCTCTCTCGATTCCATGAGGGCTCGTCTTTCTCCTCTCGTTTCGTTCGCTGGCGGGTTTCCAGCGTTCACACGGTAACGTGAAAAGGGCAACTCCACGAGACGCTCATTTGTCGCTAAATTTGGCCTCGAATTGCCGGCAACGAGGGTGAGCCTCGCGTGACAGAAACGAAACTTGGGCTGCGGGCCGGGCTGTGCAGTCGAGAAACGACAGGGCCCCCGCGTGGCTCGCTGCTCCGTGTCGAGCGCAGCGTGGTTGCAACAGCGTCACCGATTTGCCGCGCAGTGCGTGAGATGAAGAGCAAGAGTTGCGCGCAAAAATTGCGCGGACCGATTGCCGCAGCGAGCGCATTTCGAGATCGAGTGAGTAGGTCGATTCGGTTATCATGCGCGTGCCGACGCGCTTGTCTTGGCGCGATGCATGGCTCGCAGCTTGTAGTGAGAACGCGACTCCGACGGCGACAAGCCGTGAGTCAGCAACCTTCGAGGAAGAAAGGTGTCATGAACAATCTCGCGTCGTCCACTCAGAAGACTAAGTCCGCCACTGTCGATGGTGCGCCGCTCAAGGCCGAGGAGCTCGCGCTCACGCACGCCTATTGGCAAGCCTGCAACTACCTGGCGGTCGGCATGATCTACCTGCAGGGTAATCCACTCTTGCGCGAGCCGCTGCAAGCCGAACACGTAAAAGCGCGGTTACTCGGGCATTGGGGCGCGAGTCCTGCCCTGTCCTTCACTTGGGTCCATTTGAATCGCCTGATCGTCAAATGGGATCTCGACATGATCTACGTTGCTGGCCCGGGGCATGGCGCGCCCGGCGTGCTCGCACCGGCTTACCTCGAGGGTACCTATTCCGAAATCTACCCGGACAAGAGTGAAGACTTGGAGGGCATGCAGCGCTTCTTCAAGCAATTCTCTTTCCCCGGTCACATCGGCAGCCACGTCACCCCGGAGACCCCCGGCTCGATTCACGAAGGCGGGGAGCTCGGCTACAGCCTCGCGCACTCGTACGGTATGGCGTACGACAATCCCGATCTGATCGTGGCTTGCGTGGTCGGCGATGGTGAAGCGGAAACGGGCCCACTCGCGACCGCCTGGCATTCCAACAAGTTCCTCAATCCGGCACGCGACGGCGCGGTCCTGCCGATCCTGAATCTGAACGGCTACAAGATCGCCAATCCCTCCATCCTTTCTCGCATCAGCCATGAAGAGCTCGAGGCGTTGTTCGTCGGCTATGGCTACAAGCCCTACTTCGTCGAGGGCAGCGACCCCGAGGTGATGCACCAAAAGATGGCCGCAACGTTGGAGATCGCCATTGGCGAGATCCGCGCGCATCAGAAGGCCGCGCGCAGCTCGAAGTCGACCGAACGCCCACGCTGGCCGATGATCGTACTCAGATCGCCCAAAGGCTGGACGGGCCCGAAGGAGATCAAGGGGCACAAAGTCGAAGGCTCTTGGCGCTCGCATCAGGTTCCCTTCTCCGACGTGCGAGGCAACGCCGAGAACTTGAAGCTGCTCGAGACTTGGCTGAAGAGCTACGCGCCCGAGAAGCTGTTCGATCGCTCGGGACGGCTGATGCCCGAGCTCAAAGCGTTGACCCCCAAGGGCGCGCGACGCATGAGCGCCAACCCCCACACCAACGGCGGCTTGCTGCGCAAGGAACTCAAGCTGCCGGATTTCCGGCGCTACGCGGTGGATGTCCCCGGCCACGGCGCGGTGCAGTACGAAAACACCAAGCCACTCGGCGAATTCCTGCGCGACATCATCAAGGAGAACCCCAAGAGCTTCCGCGTTTTCGGGCCGGACGAAACCGCGTCCAATCGCCTGCAGGCCGTGTACGAAGCCAGCAAGAAGACCTGGATGGCGGATCTGCTACCTGAGGATGGCGACGGAGGCGAATTGGCGCGCGACGGGCGCGTGATGGAGATGCTGTCCGAGCATACGCTGCTCGGCTGGCTCGAGGGCTACCTACTCACCGGTCGTCACGGGCTGTTTCATACCTACGAAGCCTTCGCGCACGTGATCGACTCGATGTTCAACCAGCACGCCAAGTGGCTGGACATCTCCAAGAACCACGTGCCCTGGCGCTCTCCGGTCGCTTCGGAGACGATTCTGCTGTCGTCGACGGTCTGGCGCCAGGATCACAACGGTTTTTCACACCAAGATCCGGGCTTCATCGATCTGGTGACGAACAAAGGTCCCTCCGTAACGCGGATCTACCTGCCCCCCGACGCCAACACGCTGCTGTCGGTCATGGACCATTGTTTTCGCAGCGTCGATTACGTCAACGTGGTCGTCGCGGACAAGCAGAAGCACCTGCAATTTACGACCATCGACGAAGCGATCACCCATTGTACGAAGGGCCTCGGGATCTGGCCGCGCGCGAGCACGGACGCCGGTGAAGAGCCGGACGTGGTGCTGGCCTGCTGCGGTGACGTAGCCACGATGGAAGCGCTGGCGGCAGCAGCCATTCTGCGTGAGCGCGCGCCGGACCTCAAACTGCGCTTCGTCAACGTCGTGGACTTGTTCAGGCTGCAGCCCGCGGCGGAGCACCCGCACGGCTCTACCGAGCGCGAGTTCAGTAGCCTATTTACCGAAGACAAGCCGATCATCTTCAACTTCCACGGCTATCCCTGGTTGATCCACCGGCTCGCATACCGCTTCGAGGGCCACAAGAATATGCACGTGCGCGGCTACAAAGAGCGCGGCAACATCAACACGCCGCTCGAGCTGGCAATCTTGAACGAAACGTCACGCTTCCACCTCGTCATCGACGTGATCGATCGCGTGTCGCGGCTGCAGTCCAAAGCTTCGCATCTGAAGGAAGAGATGCGCAACGCCATCATCGAGAACACGAACTACGCGCACGAGCACGGCATCGACCGGCCCGAGATCAGGAATTGGGTTTGGCCGTACTGACGCGTCCAAAGTTCGCGACAGCCTGACGATTTCAGCGTTTCCTCCCGAGCTCCGGCGCTGTTCCGGAGCTCGGGAAGCGCGCCGCGAAGCCCCACGCGCTACCCCTCGCCGGCTCGCGCCGGTCAGAAACGGAATTCCAGATCGAACGCGGGGTACAGGCGAGCGCCGTACAGTAAGTCCGAGATCGCGGCGTACTGGAGTCGGACATTGCCGAAGAACCCGCGAACGAGACGCGACCTCAGCCCTGCCTCCATGCCCCAGACGCGGTCGAACGGCAGGGTCGTACTGCCGCTCTCGTCGTGCACTGCCGAGTAGATGGGCAGCTTTGCAAAAAATTCGAACGCGGTCCCGTCCGTAATGAACACCCGGACACCCGGGCGCACGAAGAATTGCTGCATCCCGATTTCACTGTCCGTAAATAGGTTGCGCTCGTTCGCGGACGTCCCAAACAGTGTCGCATAGGTGTACTGCACGCCGAGGTCGAGCTCGAGCCAGCGCGTCGGCATGCTGCTCGCGATCAGCTCGATCGGGATCTTGACGGCGTCGAGCTTGGAAATGACTTTGGTCGCCACGGCGTCGGCAATCCAGAACCATTTGCCGTGGCCGTACCAAGCGCCGAGCCGGACTCCCAGGTCGAAATAGCGCGTATCGATGAAGTGCCAGCCCGCGCTCACGTTCAAGAGTCCGACACCGATGTGCATGAGATTGGCGTTGAGCTGCACGCCGCGACCAAGGCCGTACGCGAGCCCGAGCTGGGCGAACACGTCACCGTCGCCCACGCCCAGCGCGCCGGTCTTGAAGCTCCACTGACCCGCCGGCAAGCTATACGCGGAATAGCGGGTGTTGAGCTGCTCGGGGCTCTGCAGATCGCCCAGGGCGTGAGCAGGCTCTTTCGCGGCGGCCGCAGGGGTGGCGGGCGCTGCTGCAGCAGCAGAAGGCGCGACGGGTGCGACGGGCGCAGCGGCCGCGCTGGATTCGGGCGCAGCATCGACCGAGGCGGCTTGTGCCGCCGCGTTGCTGGCAACCAACGACCAGGCAACCAACGCCAACGAGGCTCGCGCTGCGCGCCTCACAGTCTCACCCCGATCAGCACCTGAGCCAGGAACCCACTCGGGAGCGTGTCTCTGACTTGTGCCAAATACTGATAGCCGATCCCCGCCTCGAACCAATGGTAGGGCCAAAGCAGCGCGATCCCGGGCGCAAAATGCACGCCGACGGTTGGGCTCGTGCCGTTGCCGATATTCAAGGATCTGTTCGCGACGTGCGCGGGGATCTCCCAGCGCATGGCCGTGACCCCGAAGTTCAGCGTGTAACGGAGCACGAGCGCGTAGACAGGCACCGCCCAGCCCACGGAAAGGCCGCCGTTGAAGCTCGAGGTATCGGTGACGAAATCGTCCTCGGGCCCGCGACGTGGATCGCGATGCTGGGCCACCACCTGACCGAGCGAATCGATGAAGTAGCCACCGAGACGGAAACCCGACGGCCAGGTGTAGCCGAAATCGACGCCGAAGCTCGAGCCATAGGGTTCGAGCTTCAACTGCAGAATGTTGGCCGTGCTCGCTCCCCAGCCCGCGCTTGCGAGCACGTCGAAGCCTCGCAGTGAAGAACCGGAGTGCGCTACCGCTCCCGCGGGCTTCGAAGCAGTCGCGCTCGTCGCTGGGTGCGGATCCGCAGGCTCGGCCTGCGCGGATCGCGAAGCAACGGAAAGGCCGAAAGCGACGCAGAAGGTGGCGGCTATCCGCAACAGTAAGCACGGCCGGGGCAAGGTGCGGAGAAGCCTCTCACACTGCTCCGACGAAGTTAAGCCAGTCTTTGGCCATTCGCGGACCCCAAGTGCGCCCTCGCAACTGGAAAATCGAGTTTGAATTCGAACTCGATTTTTCGAATCGAGGCCCTCCCCCATTCCTGAAAAGCGCGAAGCGAGCGCTCTTCGAAGCACGCAACTCGCGAATAAACCCTGAGACTCAGCGCGCGCGCCCGAACTTCAGCAGCTCTTGCAAATCCCAAACTGGCCCCGCGATGAAGGACAAGCCATCGTCGCTGAACGCGGGGGCTCGCTTTTCGAAAGCCGCGTGACCGACCAAGTTCAGCCCCCAGCCGACCGCGAATGCACCCAGCGAAACCGCCCACAGCCCGCCGCGCGCCGGGCTCAGCGGCTTCGAAGCGAACAGCCCCGCGGCTCCACCCAAGATCAAGGGGATGCCGATCAGATGCAGGGTGCGGTTCGTCCCATTCTGATGCGTCTCACGATAGAAGGCGAGCGACGCCTGCCAGCGCTCTGCTGCGCTCCCCGTGAAATCTGGATGACGCGCTCGCCAATCTTTCTCCAGCAGCTTGACGCCAGCACCGAACAGCGAAAGCGCGCTCAGCTTGAAGCCCGCGCACAACGCACCCATCCCGGCGACCGAGAGCGCAACTCCGAGCGTGGCGGCAGATGAGCGGCGAGCCATCCCAAAGACGTTACCACGTGCAGCCAGGCGTTCAGCCCGTCACTGGCTGCACGGATCTCGCGCGTCTCGCGCGCGCCTTCCGCGCGTCGTCATTCTGCGGCGCGCCCCCGCCTTTCAGCCCACGAGCGCACGAAACGTCGCGCGTTCCAAGCCATAAAAGCTCATATTAACGAACACTTAGAGAGCGAGCGCAGATCCCGGTTTCCCCGCGCGGCCGGTTTGGCCAATAAGTACCGGCCGAAATGACCCTGACCGACCCTCGCACTGGCTCCGCGCCTGCTTTTTTGAGTGGCACGGCGCGCATGCTGAACGATCCGCGCGACACCTCCGTAGTTTGGTTGATGATCCACTGCGCCCTGGTGGTGAGCGTCGGGATCTCGCTGTTCTTCTGGCCGTACGCGGTCGGCATTTCGGTTTGGTACGTCGCGCCGCTGTATTGGGCGCTGGTGGTGCTGTCGGTGATGGACCGCTTCACCTTGATGCTGCACTTCACCTCGCACCGGCAACTGTTCAACAAACAGTACCAGAGCCTGAACCACGTCATTCCTTGGCTGCTCGGGCCATTTTTCGGACAAACCCCGAACACCTATTTTGCCCATCACATGGGCATGCACCACCGCGAAGAGAACCTACCCGACGACTTGAGCTCGACGATGCGCTTCACGCGCGATCGTTTCACGCACTGGCTGCGCTACTACCTGCGCTTCCTATTCTTCGGGCTGCCCGAGCTGATCTTCTACTTTTACAAGCGCAAGAACTGGAAGCTGTTCCGCCGCGTGCTGGTCGGTGAGGGCGTGTACTGGTCAGTGGTGGGGCTCGGCATGTGGCTGCGCCCGCAAGCCACGCTGGCGGTGCTCGTGATCCCGCTAGTGCTGATTCGCACGGTAATGATGATGGGCAATTGGACCCAGCACAGCTTCATCAGCCAGGAACACCCGGAAGACCCGTTTCAGTCCAGCATTACCTGCATCAACACGCGCTACAACCGGCGCTGCTTCAACGACGGCTATCACATCTTGCATCACATCAAGCCGCGCGCGCATTGGACCGAACACCCGATCGAGTTCGAAAACGCCCTCGCCGAGTACGCCGCGCACGACGCCATCGTGTTCGAAGGCGTCGACTACTTCGAAATCTTCCTGAACATGATGCTCGGTCGCTGGACCTTCCTAGCCGACAAATTCGTGCACCTGGAAGGCGCGCCCGTGCGTAGCAAGGAAGAAGTGATCGCCTTCTTGAAGAGCCGCGTGCAGCCGGTCGCGGTGCGCGCAGCCGCGGCGAGCTAGCGGGTTTCTTGGGGGGGAAGCACGCCCCAGCCGCGCGCCGGAGCCTCACCGTTTCGAGTGACCGCGGGCATCGGCGCGGAGAGCCAGTCGACGTTGCCTCAACCTCTCTCAACCACAATCCGCCGGACAATTGCACTCGTCCTCGCCCACCTCGCACAACCCATCGCGCCGCGCGATAGACAGCGTACGTCCAGGAGTTGCCGCTCGCGCGTGAAATCTAGTTCGTGCACGAAGCAATGCCGCTCGGTTAGCGGCTCAAACAGTCGAAGTCATTTAGGAAAACCGGTCGCTCCTTTGTCGGAGCCGAGAATCATTCGCGCTCACATCCGCGCGGCAGGGGGTCTACTCGCGAAAAATCGAGTTCGAATTCGAACTCGAACTCGATTTTCTAGCTATGAAGGCGCACTTCGCGCGACATTCGGCGCCCAAGCTCCTAAGTGAACGGCATTGGTGCACGAAGCATAATTTTCTCCGGTGTGAGCGCGTTCATCGGCGGCGAAGCGGTTGCCACGCAGCGTAGGTTGCTGAGCGCCAGAGCCACTCAACCGCACCGGTAGCGCTGCAACGCCCACACCAAGCCGGTTTTCTGCCTGAAAGGCGCAGAAGCGAGGCCAATCACCGCGCCGGTCGGAGGTCGTCGTGCCGGACGTAACGATCAGAATGAGTCGTCGGCCCGATCGACGCGCGCGTTCCGGTAACACGGACTCCACCATTCGCACGAAGGTCGCCAAGCGCTCCTCCGAACGTACGGCCTACGGGCGAGACAATGTCGCCGCACCGTGGAAGAGGCCGGCTCCGTTCGGACTCGGCTTGCGCGCGGAAGGCGCCTTGCATACGGTCAGCGAGGCCGCAACGGCCGACTTCGTTGAGTCTTCGCGGCAGCTCGACAAGGGGATGCTGCAGCATTGAGCCGCAATTCAGGGATGACCATGAAGACGACTCGCTCCGTGACGTTCGCGCTGCTTCTCGCAGCCCAGGCTGCGTGCACACAACAGGGGCCGTGCCCGGCAATGCCGGTGAACGAAGCGGTGGCGCCGAACGCGCCGGCCGCTGCGACGGCGG
>Ga0315912_10006326_pt1 | contig 10627 bp, 6 predicted proteins | sample VfabasoilMG_FD_204469 | JGI IMG/M metagenome (GOLD analysis project Ga0315912, IMG submission 204469) | Garden soil microbial communities collected in Santa Monica, California, United States - V. faba soil | ecosystem: Environmental > Terrestrial > Soil > Garden | place: USA: California... | reverse complement strand
TCCTTTCTGCCGCGGCCGTATTTTTGATACGGTTGAAACAGATACCGGCCAGTACAACGAACCTACGGAAATATTCTGGGCCAGCGGCGCCTGCCTGTTTATCCGTCCCGCTGTCTTCCGGGACTGCGGCGGTTTTGACGCGGGCTTTTTTGCCCACATGGAAGAAATTGATTTATGCTGGCGAATGAAATTGAAAGGACACCGGATCTGTTATGTTCCCGGCTCAACGGTCTATCATGTAGGCGGCGGAACGCTGGAAAAAGTGAATCCGCATAAAACCTACCTGAATTTCCGGAACAACCTGAGGATGCTGAAGAAGAACCTCGATGCAGCGCAATTCAAACAGGTGATGAAGGCAAGGTTCTTTCTCGATATGATAGCCGCCGTGAAAAATCTGTTGACACTGAATACCGGGAATTTCAGCGCCATCCTGAAAGCCTACAGGAGTTTCCTGCAGGATACTGGCAATAACGGATCGGTCTCTGCAGCCCATGCACCAATGACGGGAGTCTATGAATCCTCGATCGTTTGGAATTATTATGCCAAAGGGAAAAAGACATTTGCCTCCCTGGATATGGCCGCTTTTCAGTCCGGCGATTCCCGGAACTTCCGGGGGATGAAAACCGGTGAAACAGTAACATGAAATGATTCTTTACGTTTGAACCGACAATGACGTCCGCCAAAAAAGATTTCTCAAACCTCAGCATCCTTGTTGTGGAAGACAACAAAGTGAACCAGTTGCTGGTCAAAGGGGTATTGAAGAAATTTGGCTTTACCCGGGTGGATGCCGCCGACGACGGCCAGGATGCTTTTCGCCAGCTTGACGGTAAAAGCTACGACCTGATCCTGATGGATATACAGATGCCGGGCATGGACGGTTACCAGGTAACCCGGACGCTTCGGGCCAGCCAGGATGAGCGGATCCGGAGTATTCCGGTGATTGCCCTTACCGGCGATGCTTCCGAAAAAGAGAAACAGAAAGCCACGGAAGCCGGCATGAATGCCTATGTCGTGAAGCCTTATACGCCGGAGGAACTTTATAATACCCTGCTCAGGTTTGCCAACCCGGCAGCGAAAGCCATGACTGCCGACCAGCCTCCACCGGGAACGCATGGTATGGACCTTGGTTTTCTCTCCAAATTCACCGGCGGAGATCCTGCTATGACCATCCAGCTTATCGAGATTTTTATTCAGCAGGTTCCCGATGCTATTGAACGGATCGGCATGCTGTTGCCGGAAAGAAAATGGATGGAGATATTTCCCATTGCCCACAAAGTAAAGTCCAGCCTGGCGATATTTGAACTGGAGGATTTGAAAAACTGCGTCATCTCCATCGAAGAATATTCGCGCGACCAGGTTAAACTGGATGCCATGCCTGCGCTATACACAAAGTTTAAGACGGAAGGACAGGTCGCAGTACTTAATTTAAAAGTTGAACTTCAGCGGCTGAAAAACCTGAATGCATAACGGTCCTGGTATAATTTATTTTCCACCACAGAGGCACAAAAGCACAAAGAAAGCGGCTCTGCGGTAATTTTTTTTCACGTTAACATGCCACCATCCACATGTACTACCTGGCCGGTAACATAGGAGGATAAGCCGGATGCCAGGAACAAAACACAGTTAGCTACATCGTCAGGAGTACCCCCTCTTTTAAGAGGAATCGCTTCTCTCCACTGTTTAACGGTATCCGGCGGCAGGGCATCGGTCATTTCCGTTTCAATAAATCCCGGGGCAATGGCATTGCAGCGGATATTCCGGGAACCTAATTCCAGTGCCACGGATTTGGTAAAGCCTATGATGCCCGCTTTGGATGCTGCATAGTTGGCCTGTCCGGCATTCCCTTTCACTCCCACTACGCTGCTCATATTGATGATGCTGCCACTGCGCTGCTTCAACATGGGCTTTTGCGCGGCCTTAGTCACATTGAAAACGGAATTCAGGTTGGTTCGAAGCACTTCGTTGAACTGCTCCTCGCTCATGCGCATCAACAGTCCGTCGCGGGTGATGCCGGCATTGTTTACGACGATGTCGAGCGAACCGAAATCAGCAACGATGGCATTCACCAGCTCTTCAGAAGCCTTAAAATCAGAGGCGTCGGAACGGTATCCTTTTACCTGGGTACCGAATTGGGCCAGTTCCTTTTCCAAAGCCTGGCCCTTTTCTACAGATGACAAATAAGTGAATGCAACCTTGGCACCATGCTCCGCCAGTTTCATGGCAATGCCACGGCCTATTCCTTTCGAGGCACCGGTAACCAGGGCCACCTTGTTTTCAAGTAGTTTCATAACGGTTCTTATTTAGAAATAGTTACGTCTTCAGGCAGTGACCTTGTTCAGGATGCTAGCAATTTTATCGCCGATGTCGGCAGGAGACTCCACCACATGAATGCCGCACTCTCTCATGATTTTCATTTTAGCGACAGCGGTATCTTCCGAGCCACCCACAATAGCTCCGGCATGACCCATTCTCCGGCCCGGAGGAGCTGTTTGCCCGGCAATAAATCCAACTACCGGTTTCTTATTTCCATTAGCCTTGATCCAACGCGCAGCTTCAGCTTCCAGTCCGCCGCCGATTTCACCGATCATGACGATAGCTTCTGTATCCGGGTCATTCATAAACAATTCAATCGCTTCACGGGTAGTAGTTCCAATGATAGGATCGCCGCCGATTCCAATTGCAGTAGATATTCCGTAACCGGCTTTAACTACCTGGTCGGCAGCCTCGTATGTTAGCGTACCTGATTTAGAAACTACGCCTACTTTACCTTTCTTAAAAACAAAGCCGGGCATAATCCCAACCTTGCATTCCCCGGCAGTAATCACACCCGGACAATTTGGTCCTACCAGACGGGTTGGTCTTCCGTTCAGGTATTCCTTAACTTTTATCATGTCCCTGGTAGGAATGCCTTCTGTAATGCAAACCACCAGCTTAATTCCGGCTTCTGCGGCTTCCATCACAGCATCGGCCGCAAAGGCAGGCGGTACAAAGACGATGGAAACATCTGCACCGGCTTCTTTCACTGCCTGGGCAACGGTATTAAAAACAGGACGGTCAAGGTGCTTCGTTCCGCCTTTGCCGGGCGTCACTCCTCCCACTACATTGGTACCGTACTCTATCATCTGCGTAGCATGAAAGGTCCCTTCTGAACCAGTGAAGCCCTGGACGATGACTTTGGAATTTTTATTTACGAGAACACTCATTTATTTAGGGATTTAAGGTAACTGAGGTTATTAAGGTGATTGAGGTGCTTGCGGTAATTGCATTAATTCGTCTGGTCAATGGTCAATGGGCAATGCTCAATGGTCAATGGTCAATGGTCAACCTCATCTTCCTACTTGGCGAAAGTAGAATATTGCCCGCTTCCTTCAAATTTAAATGAATATTTTTGTGCCTCTTTTCACCATGCATCCCAGCCAATCCCAGGAAACCATTGTTGCTCTTGCCACGCCACCCGGACAGGGAGCCATTGCTGTGATCAGGCTATCGGGGAAAAAGGCATTTCAGATCCTGGATGCCGTCTTTGAATCGAAGTCAAAAAAGAAAATCAGCGAACAGAAAACGCATACCCTGCACTTCGGACAAATCAAAAATAAGGAGTCTCTAATTGATGAGGTATTGGTTTCCGTTTTCCGTGCGCCGCACTCCTATTCCGGTGATGATACAGCGGAGATCTCCTGTCATGGATCTTCCTATATACAACAACAGCTCCTGGATTTGTTTAGCAGCCATGGTGCACGCCTGGCACAGCCCGGCGAATTTACCCAAAGAGCCTTCCTGAACGGCAAGCTGGACCTCAGCCAGGCCGAAGCTGTCGCCGACCTGGTTGCCAGCGGCTCGGAAGCCGAACATAAGCTGGCCATGCAGCAGATGCGAGGCGGTTATTCGGAAGAAATGAAACAGTTGCGCGACCGGCTAATTCATTTCGCTTCCCTGATAGAGCTGGAACTCGATTTCGCAGAAGAAGATGTGCAGTTTGCGGACAGGGAACAGCTTACCGGCCTGATCGATGCCATCTCCGGGCGAATTGACCAGTTGCTGCACTCCTTTGCCATGGGCAACGTAATACGCGAAGGAATTCCCGTAGCCATAGCCGGCAAGCCCAATGCAGGTAAAAGCACCCTGCTCAATGCCATCCTTCGCGAGGAACGCGCCCTGGTCAGCGACATTCCGGGTACGACGCGCGACACCATTGAAGAAAAAGTGGTGATTGACGGCATCCCCTTCCGGTTTATCGATACGGCCGGTATCCGCGAATCCACAGACACGGTTGAACGGATGGGTGTCAGCCGTACTTTTGAAAAGATGGCCGGCGCTTCCGTGATCTTCTACGTTTTTGACCCGGCCAACGAAGCTGCCGGCGCATTAAAACATCAGCAGGAGGAACTCCGGGAGAAATATCCCGCTGCGGAACTGAAATTTATCTGCAACAAAGCCGACCTGTATCAGGAAGCCGGACTCCTGGAAAAATACAAAGACCTTACGGGTTTACTTATTCTGTCCGCGAAGGAATCCACCCATCTCGATTTAATTCATAATTCCCTTCATGAATTTGTGTCCGCGCAAAAGATAGACTTTCACAGCACCGTCATTACGAATGCCCGTCATGCCGAAGCCTTGCGGAATACGCTGAAAGCGCTGCAGGATGTTCGTGAAGGCATTACTTCCGGGCTCACCGGCGACCTGCTCTCCATCCATCTGCGCAGTGCCCTGCATCACCTGGGAAGCATTACCGGAGAGATTGCAACGGATGATCTTTTGAAAAATATTTTTTCGAAGTTTTGTATCGGAAAGTAGATTTCGGCTAGTTCTTAATGAGCTTTAATGAAACTTCCCTGTTTTCCAGAACCACTTTTACAAAATAAATACCCGATGAGAATTTTGAAAGATCAATCTCTTCTGTGTGAGCGTGTTTTAGATTTTTTTTGAAATATTTTTTACTTCCCAGGATATCAAATATTTCTATTTTTATAATGCCAGTCTCTAAACTCCTTATGCTTATCTGATCATACACCGGGTTAGGTGCTATGACTATTCCGTCTTCATTATTGGCATATTCTGAAATTGCGGTCGGAGTTTCACTCAGTTTTAATACAAACGCATCCAAGTAAGCCCAACCTGTATTTGAATATATTCCGATGCCGGGATCGAAATCCATGGTGCCGTCAAATTGACCAGTAGCATATACTTTTCCAAGAGAATCTGCATTCAAGGAAAACAAGTGACATTGATGTGAGACTGATATTCCTGATAATTGAACAGCCCAAAGCAGGTTTCCGGAAACATGAATTTTACAGATAAAAGGAAGATAATGACCAAAGGTATTCATCATAAAGTTTCCAGGACCAGGATCAAAATCTGCCTGACCAACGAAGACTCCACCTAAATAAAGATTTTCATATTTATCGAATATGATATTTGCACTAACGAGGCTTGAATTACCACTGAGCTGTCCAGCCCAGACAAAATTTCCTAAAGAATCTAGAGTTAAAATAAAAATGTTATCTGTCCCCGAACCATATAAATTATAAATTGTCGGTCCTGGATCAAAATCCAAAGTATCTCTGAAAGTTCCAACGAAATAAACATTCTTCGAATAATCTATTGCTACCGATGTACCTCCATCGGCTAACAGTCCTCCAATGTTATGACCCCACAAAAAACTCCCTGTGGAATCGAGCTTGCAAATAAAAGCATCGCTCTGTCCGTTTGAAATCAAATAATGAGAACCCGGTCCGGGATCAACATCTGCACTATCAGAAAATAAACCGGACAGGTAAATATTTCCAGAGGTGTCCGTAGCAATCACGGCATATTCTGTAGAAGGACCACCGATTTGACCTACACGAATAAAATTTCCGGATTTATCTAGTTTCAAGAAAAACAAATCAATGTTTGACGGGGCATATAGATAAGAAGAAGCTGGTCCAGGATCAAAGTCGACCGAATCACCGAATGTGCCGGCAACCCACACATTGCTTGCAATATCAGTTATAATATTCTGGCCTACAAAATCACTTAAACCATTCCCAATTGCAGTTGCCCACTTAAAATTACCTGCGGAATCCAGCTTACAGACAAATAATGAATGCTGCAATGGGGAGTTCAAAAAATAATTAGCAGGACCAGGATCAAAATCGATGGTTCCAGTAAAACTGCCAGTAACATAAATATAAGCTGAATCATCGAGGGTAATTGAATTTACAGATTGGTTTGTCGAGCTAATAAAAGGTTTGGCCCATACCAAATAGCCATTAGCATCCAGTTTACTTATGGCAATATTGTACACAGTAGATGGAGTAGTGACTAGATTAAAGGTCATTGGACCCGGATCAAAATCAGCTGAGCCGGCAAATTTAAAGGCTGTGAATACATTTCCGTCCTTATCGGCAATTACAGACTGTCCTGAAGCAGCGCTTGCTGTATCTCCAATGAATTTTGCCCATTCAAAAAATTGAGCAGAAACTGTGTTAGAAATTAAAATAGTAGATAGAAGTATAAAGACTACTTTAATTTGATTCATTTAGTTTCCAAAAACAAAAATGGTCAAGAAAATAATTTTGTTTTTCATGGGTTATTGTTTTTGTGTTAATGTCTTTTCAATTCATGTTAATGCAATTTAATACTATTTTTTTGAATCAAATTTATCCTCGATTCTTATCCCTAATATTAGGGACAAGATGCAGATCAATTTGATTAGAGATTATGTCCGAAAAGTGGGAATCGTATATAAATGTTTGAAAACACTGAATTAGAAGGAATTAAGTATTTGTTTCCTGTTGCAATTAGTTTAATTTAGTACCGTTGAGTTTTTCTATTTTTTTCAAAGGCTAAATAATGCGTAGCAAATTACGAACCTTTGTTTTAGGTATTCTCTTTTTCGTATTCGTCCTGGATTCTTACGCCACGGCACCAATCACCAATTCCGGGCTAAGCTTTGAAAAGAATAAAAGTCAATGGCCTTCTCAGGTTTTATTCAAAGCAGATATCCCTTCCGGCAGACTTTTTATTGAAAAAAGCAAGTTGACGTATTTATATTATAATCAAGAAGACCTGGATCGATGCCATAATTTCCAAGAGGATGAATCAGGCGAAGGAATTATGCCTGATAATTCGATGAAAGTTCATTGCCATGCTTTCAAAGTCAATTTTCTTGGGAGTTCTGAAACCGCAAGCGTAACTGGAGAGCAAATAAAATCAGAATATTTTAATTATTTCATTGGAAATGACTCGACAAAATGGTCTTCAAATGTGCAGGTTTTTAATGGTGCGAGTTACTCAAACATCTATCCATCAATTGATTTAAAATTATATAGTCTGAAGAATCAATTAAAGTATGATTTTATATTAAAACCAGGCGCACATGTTGACGATATCAAATTAGAATATGAAGGCGTAAATAGCATAACCCTTAAAGACGGGAACTTATTAATTGAAATTTCAACTGGGGTTATTTTGGAACAAGCACCTTATGCCTTTCAGATTATTAATGGAACAAGATCTATTGTCCAATGTACCTATAGATTAATTGAAGACCAGGTCACTTTTTCTATTGGCAGCGAATATGACAATAGATATCCCTTGGTAATTGACCCGCTGATTGTTGCTGCAACATATACTGGTTCAACTGTTGACGCCATTGGCTGTTCTGCTACTTATGATTCACAAGGGAATATATATTCCAGTGGCTATGCATGGAACCAGGGCTACCCAACTACAATTGGGGCTTTTGATACGACGTATACAAGTATCAATGATATTGTCGTTAGTAAATTTAATCCAAATGGCAGTACATTAGTTTATTCGACATACTTGGGTGGTACCGGCCAGGAAGAAACGATAAGCATGGTAACTAATTCGAATAACGAATTATGTTTGTTTGGCCAAGTTAGATTTACTGCGGATTACCCTATTACACTAAATAGTTTCGATAATTCCTATAATGGTAGGGATGATATTATAATTACACATTTAAATAGCACTGGTACTGCATTGCTTGGCTCCACTTATATTGGAGGAACCCAACAGGAGAGCAATGAAGGGGAAATAATAGTTGACTCACTTGGAAATTATTATGTTGTAGGTACAACCAATTCTACTGATTTTCCTTTAACATTTGGGACCAGGCCAAATATAAATAATCGGGATGCTGTTGTATTTGCTCTGAATAGTTCTTGTAGCAATTTGCTTTGGAGCACTTTTCTGGGTGGTTCAATGGATGAAGAAGGATATTCGATCAGGATTTATGATCCAGTTAGTGTTGTTATTGCCGGGGCAACTCGATCTGCTGACTTCCCAGTTACAGCAGGCGCTTTTCAATCAAGCATACAGGGTGGTTGGGATGGTTTTATAACTCGGCTGAATTTCCAAAATAATTCTGTACTTGCTTCAACTTATTTTGGAACAAACGTATATGATGATTTGCATTTTATTGATTTGGATAGTGCAAAAAATATTTATGTATTCGGAGAAACTAGGGGATTTCTTTCTATAACTCCCGGCGCCTATAGCAATATAGGAAGTCATAATGCAATTGCAAAATTCACAGCCGCACTGGATTCGCCCATTTTCCAAACTGTGATTGGCAATACGGTTAATCCCACGGCGCTTGTCCCCACAGCCTTTGGCTTAGATGTTTGTAATAATATTCATCTTGCTGGTTTTGTTCAAAGGGGTTTAGGTTATCCAGTGACGCCTGATGCTCTTAGTCCAACCCCGACTTTAGCTACCGGGCCTGTTTTTTATGCTGCTGAATTATCTGGCGATGGTGGCGCTTTTTTACATGGTACTTTTTTAGTTGCGGGAAATTCATGGGGCGCAAGCAGGTTCGACAGGAATGGGGTTCTTTATCAAGCCTGTAATGCCGATTCAGGCTTGACCACAACTTCTAACGCATTTGCTCCAAATAACCTATCGGGTGGAAAAGATATTTTTGCATTAAAGTTTGATATGCAATCTGTAGGTGCAGTCGCAACTGCAAATGCCGAAACATCTTCGATAGGTTGCGCTCCTGACACTATCCAGTTTTCTTCTTTAGGTAATGGTATGAGTTTCCTGTGGAATTTCGGAGATGGAACACCTGTTGATACCATGCAGAACCCGGTTCATTTATTTACTGATTCCGGTCAATACAATGTGCAATTGATCGTATTTGATAGTACAGGGTGCGTAGCTTCAGACACTGCTTATATTAATTTTTATATTGCCCCAAGTTTAGTACAACATAGTGGTATTGATACAATTATTTGTTCTATTCCTTCTATTTCACTCAATACTAATTCAAATTGCTCTGGTTGTTCATATGCATGGAATAATAGCCAAGACAGTAGTAGCATTTATGTTTCCAGTCCAGGAATATATTCGGTAACTGTGTCAAATGGTCAATGCGCAATAACTGACACATTTTTTGTCGATAAATTAATTATTCCAACACTTGGTAATGACACTTCACTTTGTGATGGACAAATACTAAATTTAAATTCTAATACTATTGGAAATAGTTTTGTTTGGTCAACAGGTGATACGCTAACGTCAATAATTGTTAATCAGTCCAACATCTATTGGGTTGATGCATCCAAGCAGGATTGCATATTGCGTGACAGCATTGAAGTGATTTTCCTGGATTATCCCATGGCTAATTTGGGAAATGATACATTGATTTGCCCGAATACTTATATAAATATTCCTTTGGATGCAAGTAGCCCTAATACCAACTACTTATATCTATGGTCAACCGGTGAAATAACAGGAAACATAATAGCAAATAGTGCTGGTGTTTATTTTGTATCCGTAGCAAATGAGCATTGTATTAGTTATGACACAATTCAGATAAATCAATCACTTCCGTTGATTAAGCCAAAATCTGATTTAGCCTTTTGCAGCAATACAGAGGCTTGGTTGGATGTCGAAATAGATAGTGTAAGTTATCTTTGGAATACCGGTGACTCTTCGCGTAAAATTCTTGCTCTTAATTCCGGGCTTTACTGGTATCAAATCAGCTATGCGAACTGCCTGGAAACGGATTCCATTGATGTTACCATAACCAATTCCGGGCTTTGGATTCCAAACGCTTTCACACCGAATGGTGACGGCAGAAATGATATTTTCATGCCTTTTGGAAGCGATATACAGGAGCTGAGCCTGGATATTTACAACCGCTGGGGAGAACACCTCTTCTCATCTAATAACCTCTCTAAGGGCTGGGATGGCACTGCCAATGGAAACCTGGTTCAGCCTGGAGTCTATGCCTTCAAGATATCGTACTTAACCGGCTGCTCGCAGGAGTATTTTTATAAAGACGGCTATGTGTTAGTGGTGGAGTAACCAAGGCATTTCCTTCCGATCTTTTACCTCATTTGTACCCTGTATTTCTAACTTGCTGATCATCAATAGCAAATACTTTTTGTATCGGAAAATAATACTGCACAAATAACACTCTATAAAGCGAAGCTACGATTGCCGGAATATGGGATGGCAACCGGAAACTTTTTAAAGCAAAAAGCCAGGAGATATTCCTCCTGGCTTTTTCAGACATCCTGTCTAATCCTGTTCCTTTAGCGCACAACCATTTTTTTAGTCAAGGTGTGTTTGTCAGTTACGAGGGTATAATAATAAATGCCTGGCTGCA
>Ga0315912_10006325_pt1 | contig 10629 bp, 10 predicted proteins | sample VfabasoilMG_FD_204469 | JGI IMG/M metagenome (GOLD analysis project Ga0315912, IMG submission 204469) | Garden soil microbial communities collected in Santa Monica, California, United States - V. faba soil | ecosystem: Environmental > Terrestrial > Soil > Garden | place: USA: California... | reverse complement strand
GAGCCCGGACATGAAGCTGCCCGGCGCGATGCGGCTGAAGGCCTCGCTGCGCGTGCCGATGTGGAACGGGCCTATCGAATGCCGGCTGTTCCGCTTCGAGCTGGTGGCCGGTTCGGCGCGCGCTCAGTGAAGCGCGCAGGACCCCGGGCCGTCGGGGTGGCCGCAACTGCCGCAGGGGCCGCCGGCCATCGGTAGCGCCGCCTCGGTGGAGGCGGCGGTGGCAAACACCGACAGCTGCTTGGCCAGCTGCGGCGAATGGCATTGAGGACATTCGAGCACCGTGTCCGAGCGCACCAGCAGCTCGAAGGCGCTGCCGCAGTCCTGGCAGGAGTATTCGTAGATCGGCATGTTCGGCTTCCTCGCGCCGACATTTTGAACGCAGTCCGCGTTATCGTGCCACCTGCAACCAGGAGAACAAGAGCATGAAGATCGCCTTTTTCGGCGCCGGGCTGATGGGCTCGGGCTTCGTACGCCGCGCACGGGCCAACGGCCTCGAGGTCAACGTCTGGAACCGCAGCGCCGCCAAGGCCCGGGCGCTCGGCACGCTGGGCGCGCGCGCCTTCGACGACCCGGCCGCGGCCCTGGCCGGCGTGCGGCGCATCCACCTGTCGCTGGCCGACGATGCCTCGGTGGACGCGGTGCTGGAGCCGATCGCCGATGCCATTCCTGCCGGCACCTGGATCGTCGACCACACAACCACCGCGGTGCGGCCGACGGCCGAGCGTGCGGCGCGCTGGCGCTCGCGCGGCCGGGTGTTCGTGCATGCGCCGGTGTTCATGGGTCCGGCCAACGCCGCCGACGGCACCGGGTTGATGCTGCTGTCGGGCGACAAGGCCCACCACGATGCGCTGCTGCCGGCGCTGCAGCCGATGACCGGCAAGGTGCACTACCTGGGCGAGGCGCCCGAACGCGCCGCGGCCTTCAAGCTCTTCGGCAATCTGACGCTGATCGGTCTGCTGGGCGTGCTCGGCGACGTCAACCGTCTGGCGCATGCGGTGGGCATTTCCACCGCGGACGCCTTCTCGCTGTTCCAGCAGTTCAACCCCGGCCAGACACTGCCGGCGCGCGCCGCGCGCATCACTGCGGCCGAATTCGACAAGCCCTCGTTCGAGATCGCGATGGCGCGCAAGGACGTGCGACTGATGATCGAAGAAGCGCAGCGCAGCGGCGTCGATCTGTTCGTGATGCCCGGTGTGGCCGCGATGTTCGACGCCGCCATCGCGCGCGGCGAAGGCGCGCTGGACTCGGCCGCTGCGGCGCGCGCGCCCGACTGAACGCGGCTTCAGCGCCGCATCAGGCTGCCGAGCAGGCTGCCCAGGTCGCCGAGACCGCCTTCGGGCAGCTGGCCCTGCGGCGTCAGCCGGTCCACCGCCTGCGGCAGCATCTGCGACAGCTGCGCACCCAGGTCGCCGGTGGACAGGCCCATGCGCTCGGCCATCTGCGACATCTGGTCGGCGCCGAAGGCGCCCTGCAGTTGCTCGGCCGAAACCGGCAGGTTCTGGCCGGTGCCGACCCAGGAGTTCACCTGTTCGGCCATGCCGGCGGACTGGAACTTCTCCACCAGGCCGGCGAGGCCGCCGCCCTGGCCGTTGTCGGCCAGCAGGCTCATCAACAGCTTCAGCAACTCGGCCTGGCCGCCGCCCGCGCCGCCGGCACCCGGCTGGCCGCCCATCATGCCGCCCACGATATCCAGCAGTCCCATCTTCATCCCCCCGTAGTGGTGGTGGGCCGATTCTGCGGGGCACGCCGATGGCTGGCAAGACAGCAGCGGCCGAGTCCGGCCAAGCTCAGGCGCGCAGTCCGATCCATGCCAGCACCGCCAGGGGTGCGGTTTCGGCACGCAGCACACGCTCGCCCAGACGCGCACGCCGGAAGCCATGCACCAGCGCGGCCCGCTCCTCGGCGGGCGACAGGCCGCCTTCCGGGCCGCTGAGCGTGAGCAGCGCCTGCGCGCCGGCCGCCACCGCATGCAGCGGCGGCGCGCCCTCGGCCGGGCTCAGCAGCAGGCGCAGCGCAGCGTCCGGCGGCTGCGCCAGCAAACGCTCCAGCGTCTGCACGGCGGCCACCTGCGGCACGCGCGTGCGGCCGCACTGTTCGGCCGCGGCAGCGGCGATGGCCTGCCAGTGCTCGCGCTTGCGCAACGCGCGATCGCCGGCCAGGCGCAGCACCGAGCGGTCGCACTGCAGCGGCAGGATCGCGTGCACGCCCAGTTCGGTGGCCTTCTCGACGAGCAAGTCCATGCGTTCGTTGGCCGGCATGCCCAGCGCCACCGTGACGCGCGGCGCCAGCTCGCGCTCCAACGGGTCGAAGTCGCCGACGCGCACCACCACCTGGCTGCGGCCCATGCGCAGCACGCTCGCGTGCCACTCGCCGCCCTGGCCGTTGAACAGTCGCAGCGGGTCGGCCGGCTGCAGGCGACGCACCTGTACATGACGTGCGGCCGCAGCAGGCAAGTCGATTTCGGCGTCGCGCTGCAAGGCAGCGTCGACGTACAGGCGCACGCTCATCGTCCGCCAGTGTGCCCGAAGGCGCGTCAGGCTTTGGCGTCACGCAGCTCGCGGCGCAGGATCTTGCCAATGGTGCTCTTCGGCAGCTGTTCGCGAAACTCGATGCAGCGCGGCCGCTTGTAGCCGGTGAGGTGGGCCTCGCAGAAGTGGCGGATATCGGCTTCGCTCAGCGACGCGTCCTTCTTCACCACCACCAGCTTCACCGCCTCGCCGGCCTTGGCATCGGGCACGCCATAGGCCGCGCATTCGAGCACGCCGGGCAGCGTGCTGATCAGGTCCTCGATCTCGTTCGGGTAGACGTTGAAGCCGCTGACCAGGATCATGTCCTTCTTGCGGTCGACGATGCGCAAATAGCCGCGCTCGTCGACCATGCCGATGTCGCCGCTGCGGAAGAAGCCGTCGCGCGTCATCACCTTGGCCGTTTCGTCGGGGCGCTGCCAGTAGCCGGCCATGACCTGCGGGCCACGGATGGCGATCTCGCCGGCCAGGCCGGGGCCCACCTCCTGGCCGGCATCGTCGAGCAGGGCGATCTCGGTGCTCGGCAGCGGCAACCCGATGTTGCCGCTGTACTCGCCGCTGTCCACCGGGTTGCAGGTCACCGACGGGCTGGTTTCCGACAGGCCATAGCCTTCGCAGATCGGGCAGCCGGTCTTTTCCAGCCACAGCCGGGCCGTGCCCTGCTGCACCGCCATGCCGCCGCCCACCGCCAGCACCAGGCGGCTCCAGTCGACGGTGTTGAAGGCCGGGTGGTGGGCCATGGCGTTGAACATCGTGTTCACCGCCGGGAAGCTGTGGAAGCGGTGCTTGGACAGCTCCTTCAGCACCGCGCCGATGTCGCACGGGTTCGGGATCAGGATGTTGCAGCCGCCCAGGTGCAGGCCCAGCATCATGTTCGCGGTGAAGCCGAAGATGTGATGCAGCGGCAGCGCGCACACCGTGCACAGCTGTTCGCCCGGCGGCAGCTGCTTCAGCGCCGGCGCGTTCCAGGCTTCGGCCTGCAGCACGTTGGCCACCAGGTTGCGGTGCAGCAGCACCGCGCCCTTGCTCACGCCGGTGGTGCCGCCGGTGTACTGCAGCACGGCGATGTCGTCGGGCCCGACCGTCGGCGCAACGTAGCTGCTGCCGCGGCCCCGCGCCAGGGCATCGTTGAAGCGCAGCGCATCGGGCAGCTGGAAGGGCGGCACCAGCTTCTTCGTCTTGCGCACCACGTGGTTGACGAGCGCCCCTTTCAGGCTCCCGAGCATGTCGCCCATCGAGGCCAGGATCACCTGCTTGCTCGGTACCGCATCCAGCACCTGCTGCAGCGTGGCGGCGAAGTTCTCCAGCACGATGATGGCCCGCGCGCCCGAATCCTTGAGCTGGTGCTCCAGCTCGCGCGGCGTGTACAGCGGGTTGACGTTGACCACCACGAAGCCGGCGCGCAGGATGGCCGCCACCGCCACCGGGTACTGCGGAATGTTCGGCAGCATGATGGCGACGCGGTCCCCGCGTTCCAACCCCAGGCCCTGCAGGTAGGCCGCCAGCGCGCGCGCATGAGCATCGATGTCGGCGAAGCTGTAGCTGCGCCCCATGTACTTGTAAGCCGGCAGCGCGCCGTGCTTGCGAAAGCCCTCGTCCAGCAGCGCCAGCAGCGAGGAATAGCGATCGGTGCGCACCTGCGCCGGCACGCCGGCCGGGTAGTGCTTCAACCAGATCTTCTCCATCCACGCTCTCCAGGTGCAGGCGGGGATTCTGACGGCTGGCTGACAGTGCCAGCATCAGGGGATTCGATGAACCCCTGCGGGGTTTCCCCGCGTTGCCGCCGCGGCGGGGCGATGACAAATTCGCCAGCTTCAGCCTCGTCCAACCACCCTCGGAGACAAGATGACCCGCCTGCTGCAACCCTTGCGCGCGCTGTTCGCGCTGCTGGCCCTGAGTCTTTGTGCGAGCGCCTTCGCGCAATACCCGAACCGACCGCTGACGCTGGTGGTGCCCTGGGGCGCGGGCGGCGGCACCGATGCGGTGGCGCGCTTCATCGCCAGCCTGATGGAAAAGGACCTGGGCCAGCCGGTGAACGTGGTCAACCGCACCGGCGGCTCCGGCGTGGTCGGCCATTCGGCCATTGCCTCGGCTGCACCCGACGGCTACACCATCGGCATGATCACCGTGGAGATCACGATGATGCATCACCAGAAGCTGACGGAGCTGGCACCCGACAGCTACACGCCGATCGCGCTGGTCAACCTCGACCCGGCCGGCTTCCAGGTGCGTGCGGATTCGAGCTACAAGACGATGGCCGACGTGCTCGCCGCGATCAAGGCGGCCCCTGCCGGCAAGTTCAAGGCCTCGGGCACCGGCCAGGGCGGCATCTGGCACCTGGCGCTGGCCGGCATGCTCAGCGACCTGAAGATCGACCCGGCCAGCGTGCCCTGGGTGCCGAGCAACGGCGCCGCGCCGGGCCTGCAGGACCTGGTGGCTGGCGGCGTCGAATTCGTGCCCTGTTCGCTGCCCGAGGCGCGTTCGCTGATCGACGCCGGCAAGGTGCGTGCGCTGACCGTGATGGACAGCAAGCGCGCGGCACTCTTCCCCGACGTGCCCACGCTGAAGGAAGCCACCGGTTCGGGCTGGACTTCCGGCGCCTGGCGCGGCATCGCCGCGCCGAAGGGCCTGAGCGCCGATGTGCAGGCGCGGCTCGAAGCCTCGGTGAAGAAGGCCTACGACAGCAAGGACTACAAGGACTTCATGACGCAGCGCGGCTTCGGCGTGTTGTGGGGCAACTCACAGGAGTTCGCCAGCTTCATGGCCAAGGGCGACGCCGACATGAAGCGCGTGATGACGGCGGTGGGCATCGCCAAGTAGCTGCCCGCTCGATGCAGCGCACCGATCGTTGGGTCGGCATCGCCCTGGCGCTGCTGGGGCTGGCCGTGCTGTGGAGCGCGCGCGCCTTCCCCGATGTGCCGGGACAGAAGCTCGGCGCGGCCTTCCTGCCGATGCTGGTCGGCGCCGGGCTGCTGCTGTGCGCTTTCAGCCTGATCGTGCGCAGCCAGCGCGGCCGCGCCTATGCCGAGGACAGCGCGCGCGCCGCCGGCAGCGAACACATCGGCAGTTCGCTGGTGATCATCGGCTCGGTGCTGGCCTACGTCTTCCTGTCTGAACGCATCGGTTTCCTGATCATCGCGCCGCTGTGCCTGATGGCCGGCTTCCTGGCCTTCCGCATCGGCTGGCGCCGCGCGTTGCTGTGGGCCGTGGTCGGCACGGTGGTCGTGCACTTCAGCTTCTACAAACTGCTGCGCGTACCCCTGCCCTGGGGTCTGATCACGCCCTTCTATTGATGGATGCCGTCGCCACCGCCTTCGGGCTGGTCTTCCAGCCCTACGTGCTGCTGGTCATCGCGCTGTCGGCGATCTACGGCCTGTTCGTCGGCGCCATCCCCGGCCTGACCGCCACCATGGCCACGGCACTGCTGGTGCCGGTGACCTTCTTCATGGCGCCGGTGCCGGCGGTGGCCGCCATCGTCACCGCCACCGCGATGGCCATCTTCTCCGGCGACATCCCGAGCGCGCTGCTGCGCATGCCGGGCACGCCGGCCTCGGCTGCGTACACCGACGAGGCCTTCCTGCTGACGAAGAAGGGCCAGGCCGAGACCGCGCTCGGCGCCGGGCTGGTGTTCTCGGTGCTGGGCGGCATCTTCGGCGTGCTGGTGCTGATCGTCGCCGCGCCGGCGCTGGCCGAGGTGGCGCTGAAGTTCAGCTCCTTCGAGTACTTCTGGCTGGTGATGCTGGGCTTCACCTGCGCCATCTTCATCGCCGGCAACGACCCGCTGAAAGGCCTGGTGTCGCTGCTGCTCGGGCTGCTGTTCGCGGTGGTCGGACTTGAGAACCCGGCCGGCGCGCCGCGCTACACCTTCGGCAATGCCGACCTCACCGGCGGCATCCCGATGATCCCGCTGATGATCGGCCTGTTCGCGATGTCCGAGATCCTGCGCTATGCCGTGGTGGTGGTGAAGCCGGAGATGGCCACCGACCGGCCCTTCGGCAACGTCTTCGCCGGCATGTGGACACTGCTGAAGAAGTACCCGCTGCAGCTGTTCCGCGGCTCGGCGCTGGGCACGCTGGTCGGTGCGCTGCCGGGGGCCGGCGCCGACATCGCCGCGTGGATGTCCTATGGCATGTCGAAGCGCTTTTCCAAGGAGCCCGAGAAGTTCGGGACCGGCCATGTCGAAGGCATCGTCGAATCGGGTGCGGCCAACAACTCGGCGCTGGGCGGCGCGTGGATTCCGGCGCTGGTGTTCGGCATTCCGGGCGATTCGATCACCGCCATCGCCATCGGCGTGCTCTACCTGAAGGACATGAATCCGGGGCCGACGCTGTTCATCCACAACCCGCAGAACATCTATGCGGTGTTCATCGTCTTCATCCTGGCGCAGCTGCTGATGCTGCCCTTCGGCTGGGGCGCGATCAAGGTGGCCAAGCGCATTCTGCGCATCCCGGCGGCGCTGCTGATGCCGCTGATCCTGCTGTTCTGCGTGGTCGGCAGCTTCGCCATCAACAACAGCCTGTTCGGCGTGGTGGTGATGCTCGTCGCCGGCGTGCTGGGCTTCTTCATGGAGCGCTGGGGCTTCCCGGTGGCACCCACCATCCTGGGCGTGGTGCTGGGCACGATGCTGGAAGAGCACTTCTTCAGCAGCCTGATCAAGGCCGACGGCAACTTCCTGGTCTTCTTCGAGCGGCCGATCGCCGGCACGCTGGGTGTGTTGTGCCTGCTGATCTGGCTGTGGCCGGTGCTGCGGATGCTGCGGCGCCGCTCAGGCTGAGCGGCGCCGCGCTCAGAGCAGCCAGCTGACGGCCGCCAGGCCCGTCAGCGTCATGACCACGGTGTAGGGCAGCGCCATCACGGTCATGCGCACGTAGGACAACCGGATCAGCGGCGCCAGCGCCGAGGTGAGCAAGAACAGGAACGCCGCCTGACCGTTGGGCGTGGCGATGCTCGGCACGTTGGTGCCGGTGTTGACGGCGACGGCCAGCAGCTCGAACTGGGCGCGGTCGATGGCGCCGTTCTGGAACGCGTCGTTCACCTCCTTGATGAACACGGTGGCGATGAACACGTTCTCGGTGACCAGCGACAGGACACCGTTGACGACGTACAGCGCCGGCGGCTGCAGTTCACGCGGCAACTGCAGCACCAGGTCGAAGACCGGGCCCAGCAGGTGCTGATCGTGGATCACCGCCACGACGGCGAAGAACACCACCAGCAGCGCGGTGAAGGGCAGCGATTCCTGGAACGCGTGGCCCAGGCGGCGCTCGTCGACGATGCCGAGGAAGGACGTCGCCAGCACGATCACCGACACACCGATCAGCCCGACCGCGGTCAGGTGCAGCGCCAGCCCGAGGATCAGGAATACGAGCACCGCGGCCTGGGTCACGAGCATGGCCTTGTCGCGCGCGTTGCGCCGGCTGTCCTCGGCCTGGTCGAAGGCGACGAGCACCGCCCGCACCGACTCCGGCAGCTCCGCGCCGTAGCCGAACAGGCGGAAGCGCTCGAGCAGATAGCAGGTGATCAGTCCGGCAACGACGACGGGGATCGATACCGGCGCCATGCGCAGGAAGAACTCCTGGAAGTCCCAGCCCGCGAGCGAGCCGATCAGCAGGTTCTGCGGCTCGCCGACCAGCGTCATCACGCCGCCCAGCGCGGTCGCGACCGCGCCGTGCATCACCAGGCTGCGCAGGAACGCGCGGAACTGCTCCAGGTCCTCGAGCCGCACGAGGTCCCACTCGAAGCTGGTCGCCCGCAGCAGCGCATGCACCTGCTCGACGTCCTCGGAGCGCTGCGGCGGCGCCGGGTGGGGGTCGGCCGGCGCGTCCGCATCGGCGTGGGCCAGGTGCTTGCCCGAGGCCACCCGGTGGTACACGCCATAGAAGCCCATGGCCACCGTGATGATGATCGCGATCCCGGTGAGCGCGTCCAGAAACGCCGACAGCGCCACCGTGAGCGAGGCGAACGACAGCATCAGCACCTGCTTCGAGCGGATCGTGACCACCAGCTTGGTGACCATGTACAGCAGCAGCTCCTTGAGGAAGGAGATGCCCGCCACCATGAAGATCAGCAACAGGATCACGTCGAAGCCCCGCACCACCTCGCGGTAAACCGCCAGCGGCGTGGTCATGCCGATCGCGATGGCCTCGATGGCGAGCAGCCCGCCCGGTTGCAGCGGATAGCAGCGCAGCGACATGACCAGCGTGAACAGGAACTGGCACAACAGCAGCCAGCCCGCGGCGTAGGGGTTGACGGCGAACACCAGCGGGTTCACGACCAGGAAGCCGAGGATCGTGTGCTTGTACCAAGGCGGTGCACTGCCCAGAAAGTTCTGCAGGAACGCGCGCGCAAGGCTTTGCTGAATCATCCGTTCCCTCGAGTAGACCCGGACCGCCGGCCGCGCGCCGACGTCGTGCGGCCTGAAGCTGCTTGTAGCATCCACTGCACACCGCACTGCCGCAGTGGCTGCGGCGCATACGTTAACGGCCATCCCGCCCGGCATGGCGCCGGATTTACCATGAAGCTGGACAACCTCCTGGTGATCGCGGATCGGGACGACCCCAGGCAACGGGCCGTGCGCGCTGCGCTCGAGCTGCTGCCCGCCGCCACGGGCTGCCTGCACATCGCGGGTTTCGTCTACGAACACGCCGCAGCCGAACCCGGCCTGCTCTCGGCGACGGCGGCGGCCACGCTGCAGCGTGCGCTGCTGGCCGCCAAGCGGCGCTGGCTGAAGCGCAGCGTCGCCGCACTGCTGCCCGATGGCGTGCGCTCTCGCGTCGAAATCGCCTGGGCGGCGGACATCGTGGACTGGGTGCGCGAGGCCGCACCGCGCGACGGCATCGACCTGGTCGTCAAGACCGGCCAGCGCAGCGAAACCCTGTTCTACACGCCGACCGACTGGCAGCTGCTGCGCCGCTGCCCGGTGCCGGTGCTGATCGTGGGCCACAGGCCGCGCGCGAAGAAGCACCGCATCCTCGCCGCGGTCGACGCCGGCTCGACCGACCCGGTGCAGATCGGGCTGAACCGCAAGGTGCTGGCCACCGCGGAGCGGCTGGGCGCGGCGCTGGGGGCGCGTGTCCACGCGGCCTATGTCGTGCCGGTGTCCGCCGTGGCCAAGGACCTGGACCTGATCGACGTCGCCGCCCTGGAGCGGCGCGCCCGCGCCAGGCTCGCCGCACCGCTCGCGGCTCTGGCCGGCGAGCACGGCATCGCCGCCGAGCATGTCGTGATCAAGGCAGGGGCGCCGGACCGTGTGCTGCCCAGCATCGCTTCCCGGCTGAAGGCGGACATCATGGTGATGGGCACCGTCGGCCGCACCGGCGCCGCCGGCAAGCTGCTCGGCAACACTGCCGAGCAGGTGCTGCAGCGGCTGCACACCAGCCTGCTCGTGCTGCGGCCCGACTGATCGGCAGCGTTGCCGCGCGCGGGCGCGGCTCTCTGTTCAGCCCTTCAGCGCCGCCAGCACCTCGTCGAGCATCTTCTTCGCATCGCCGAAGAGCATGCGGTTGTTGTCCTTGTAGAACAGCGGGTTGTCGACCCCGGCGTAGCCCGAGGCCATGCTGCGCTTCATGACGATCGAGTGCCTGGCCTTCCACACTTCCAGCACCGGCATGCCGGCGATCGGGCTCGCCGGGTCGTCCTGCGCGGCGGGGTTGACGATGTCGTTGGCGCCGATGACCATGGCCACGTCGGTGTCGGGGAAGTCCTCGTTGATCTCGTCCATCTCCAGCACGATGTCGTAGGGCACCTTGGCCTCGGCCAGCAGCACGTTCATGTGGCCGGGCATGCGGCCAGCCACCGGGTGGATGCCGAAGCGCACGTTGACGCCCTTCTCGCGCAAGTGCTTGGTGATCTCGTACACCGTGTGCTGCGCCTGCGCCACCGCCATGCCATAGCCGGGCACGATGACCACGTTCTTGGCCTCGCGCAGCATCTCCGCGGTTTCCGCCGCGGCGATCGGCACCACCTCGCCGGCCGGCTGCGCCCCGCCGGCTGCGGCCGCGGGCGCGCCGCCGCCGGTGCCGAAGCCGCCGGCGATGACGCTGATGAAGTTGCGGTTCATCGCGCGGCACATGATGTACGACAGGATCGCACCCGACGAGCCGACCAG
>Ga0315912_10006324_pt1 | contig 10630 bp, 7 predicted proteins | sample VfabasoilMG_FD_204469 | JGI IMG/M metagenome (GOLD analysis project Ga0315912, IMG submission 204469) | Garden soil microbial communities collected in Santa Monica, California, United States - V. faba soil | ecosystem: Environmental > Terrestrial > Soil > Garden | place: USA: California... | reverse complement strand
TAACACCCCATTCTCTCGGCGTGCGATAATCACACGCTCTAAACCGCGAATGTTATCAAGCACGATGAGCGAGTTTCGCGGCATCCCTGTCGTGACGAGCGGTACGAAGTACCAAACCGAGCAGGGGTTCGCCGCCATCAAGAACGGTGTCAAAGCGCGCACGGAGCGCCAGCAAGCGCCGCGCGAGCCGAAGCCGCCGTGGCTCAAGGCACGCGTGCCGGCCGGCGAGCGTTTCGAGGCTCTGCGCGCAACCGTGCGCGAGCATCGGCTCGCGACGGTCTGCGAGGAATCGATTTGCCCGAATATCGGCGAGTGCTGGAACAACGGCACGGCCACGATCATGTTGATGGGCAAGGTCTGCACGCGCGCGTGCCAGTTCTGCGCCGTCGACACCGGTAACCCGCACGGTTGGCTCGATCCCGACGAGGTCGAGAACTCGGCTCGTACGGTCGAGCTCATGGATTTGAAGTACGTCGTGCTGACCTCCGTCGACCGCGACGACTTGCCGGACGGCGGCGCGCGCCACTACGCCGATTGCATCCGTGCGATCAAAGCGCGTTGCCCGCAGACGGCCGTCGAAGCGTTGACGCCTGACTTCGCCGGCAAGGAGGCCGACGTCGCAACCGTCGTCGACTCGGGTCTAGACGTCTTCGCGCAGAATCTCGAGACCGTCGAACGCCTCACACACCGAGTGCGCGATGCCCGCGCGGGGTATCGGCAGACGCTCGACGTGCTCGCGTTCGCAAAGCGGCACAAGCCACAAGTGCTGACGAAATCGAGCCTCATGCTCGGCCTCGGCGAGACCGACGACGAGATCGTCGCGGCGCTCGACGATCTCAAAGCAGCCGGCGTCGACATCGTCACGTTCGGCCAATACCTGCGGCCGACGCCGAACCATCTCGCCGTCGAGCGCTACGTGACGCCGGCCGAGTTCGAGCGCTATCGCAGCTTGGGGCTCGAGCGGGGTTTCCTCGAGGTCGTCGCGGGCCCGCTCGTGCGCTCGAGCTATCGCGCCGACCGCGTCTTCGAGAAGAACAACGTCGGGCTCGCCCCGTAAGTGAGCGAGTTTCTCGCCGCGTACGGCCTCTTCCTCGCCCAGCTCGCGACTTTCATCGTCGTGCTCATCGTCGCCGTCGTGCTCGTCGCGTCGTCACGCCGCCGCGGACGCGGCGAAGGTCTCGTCGTCGAGCACCTGAATCGCCAGTTCGAGGATGCGGCCGACGAGCTGAAGCTCGCGCTCGAGGGCAAAGGCCGTCACAAGAAGGCGATCAAGGCGCGGCACAAGGACCGCAAACGCGAGGACAAGGCGCGCGACAAGGACGGTAGCTCGAAGCCGCGCGTTTTCGTGCTCGACTTCAAAGGCGACCTGCGCGCGAGCGCAGCGGCTTCGCTGCGCGAAGAGGTTTCCGCAGTGCTGCGCGTCGCGGCGCCCGGCGATCAGGTGCTCGTGCGGCTCGAGAACTCCGGCGGTACGGTGCACGAACACGGTCTTGCCGCGTCGCAGCTCACGCGCTTGAAGCAGGGCAAGCTCAAGCTCACCGTGGCCGTCGACAAAGTGGCCGCGAGCGGCGGCTACCTGATGGCCTGCGTCGCGGACCGTCTCATCGCCGCGCCGTTCGCGATCGTAGGGTCGATCGGCGTGCTCGCGCAGCTGCCGAATTTCCATCGCTTGCTCGAGGAGAAGGGCATCGACTTCGAGCAAATCACGGCGGGCCGCTACAAACGAACGCTGACGATGTTCGGCGAGAACACCGAAGAGGGACGCGCGAAGCTCAAGGAGCAGGTCGAGGACATTCACGAGCTGTTCAAAGCGCAAATTCGCGAGCACAGGCCCCAAGTTGACGTCGATCTCGTCGCGACGGGCGAGCATTGGTACGGTGTCCGCGCTCTCGAGCTCAAGCTCGTCGACGAGCTCAAGACGAGCGACGACGTGTTGCTCGATGCAGCCAAGGACCACGAGGTCTATCGCCTCGCCTACAAGCGGCGGCGCAGCTTTCAGGAACGCATTCTCGGCGAAGCGGAGAGCCTGCTCCGGCACTGACGAGTTATGTAGAAGCACGGCCCAGGCCGCAACCGCGCTCGGGCATACTTCTCGCGACATCCGCTAACTACAACAACGACGAGGATGCCCGTGTTTCCGACTCTGCGGCGTGCGGCCGCACTGCTCGTTTCACTATTGACGTTCGCTGCCGCGGCCGACGACGAGGGCGGTGCGCGCGTTTCGCCGCTGACGCAATGGACGACGGCTATGAGCCGTTCGGACGTGCAGCTCGGCCGCGTCGACGCCGATCACGACGACGCGTATCTCTACCGCCTCCCGTACGGCGACGAGGCGAGCTTCAGAATCATCCAGGGCTACGGCGCCAAGCTGAGCCACAGGGGCGCAGAGCGCTTCACGCTCGACTTCGGGATGCCGGTCGGCACGCCCGTGCACGCGGCCCGAGACGGGGTCGTCGTCCTCGTCGAAGATTCGCACGACGCGGGCTGCGCGCGCGAGGAGTGCGGCCGGTTCGCGAACTTCGTCGTCGTGCTGCACTCCGACGGCACGACTGGCGAGTACTTCCATCTCGAGCACGGCAGCGCGCAAGTCCGGGTCGGCGAGCGTGTGGAGCGGGGCAAGCAGATCGCCCGCTCGGGGAACACCGGCTTCAGCACGGCGCCGCACTTGCACTTCGGCGTGTATCGAACCGGGCGCGATCTCACGACGCAGTCGCTCGCCGTGCGGTTCGAGACGCGCGCCGGCGCCCTCAACAATCCGCGCAGCGGCGCCTACTACTTGAACCCGCTCGACTGAGCTTCGGGCCGCCCACTCACGACGGCGAGTTTGAAAATTCGGCTTAGGTATACTCCCCGCTAGGACAGGGGAGCCGACCGCCGCCATGCATCGTTCGAATCCGCGTGCCGCTTTGCGGCAGTCGATGTTCGTCGCCGCCGCCTGGTTGCTCGGCGGCTGCTCGTTGCTGATGCCGACCCACGAGCCCGCGGCTCCGGTCGCAGCGGCGCCGCCCGTCGCGCCGAACCCAGCGGCGCCGCGCCTTGCCGCGCTCGAGACGCGGCACTTCGCGCTCGCGCCGAACCAAGAGGTCGTCGGCGAGACACAGGTAATCTTCGCGCGCCACGAGAACACGTTCTCGGCGATCGGGCGCCAGTACAACCTCGGTTACGAGGAAATGCGCAGCGCGAATCCCGGCGTCGATCAGTGGCTGCCCGGCGAAGGCACGCCGATCTACCTGCCGACGCAGTCGATCCTGCCGGAGGTGCCGCGCGCCGGCATCGTCGTCAACGTTCCGGCCATGCGCCTCTACTACTTCTCGACCGAGAAGCCGGCCGCCGCCGGCGGCCCCGAGGTCGTGAAAGTCTCGAGCCACCCGATCGGCATCGGCGTCGAGGGTTGGGCCACGCCGTTCGGCGAGGCGAAGGTCATTCAGAAGGTCAAGGATCCTGTCTGGTACGTGCCGGCGTCGATCCGCAAGGAGCACGCCGAGCGCGGCGATCCGCTGCCGAGCGTCGTCAAGCCGGGTCCCGACAATCCGCTCGGCGAGTACGCGCTGACGCTGTCGCTGCCGAGCTATTTGATTCACGGCACGAACAAGCCGGCCGGTGTCGGCATGCGCTCGAGCCACGGCTGCATTCGGCTGTACCCCGAAGACATCAAGGCGCTGTTCGAGCGAGTCGCGCGCGGAACGGCCGTGCGGATCGTGAACCAGCCCGTGCTGGCGGGTTGGCGCGACGGCCAGCTCTACCTCGAGGTTCATCCGCCGCTCGCGGAAGAGCAGCACGATCTCGTCGCCGAGGCCGAGGCGGCGCTCCGCCGCGCTATCGAGCGGGCCGGCGCCGCGGTCGCTGCGGTCTCGATCGATCACGCCGCCGTCGTCAAGATCGTCGGCGAGCAGCGCGGGATTCCGCTGCCGGTCCTTACCGGCAACCGCTCGCTCGAGCAGTATCTGGCGAACGCACGCATCGTCGAGAACACGGTCCCGGTTTCGTTGGCCGAGGAGACGGCGCGGCTGCAAGAGCCGCCCGTGAATGCGGGCCTCTGAGCGTTCCGTCGCGGCGGGCTGACTCGCGCGCCGCGAGCCTATGATTCCGATTCGCGACGACAATCCGGTGCGCGCGCTGCCGGTCGTCACCGTATGCCTGATTCTCGCGTGCATGGCCGTGTACCTCTGGGAGCTCTCGCTGCCGCCGGACGCGCGGCACACGGCGATCACGCTCCTCGGCTTCATGCCTGCGGTTCTATTCGGTTACGCGCGCATCGAAGGCGACGTCTGGGTGTCGCCGGTTGGCGCGATCTTCACGGCGATGTTCGTGCACGGCGGGTTCTTCCACCTCGCGGGCAACATGATTTATCTCTGGATCTTCGGCGACAACGTCGAGGATCGCGTCGGCCGCGGCCGGTTCGTTGCGTTCTATCTGATCTGCGGCGCGGTCGCGGCACTCGCCCAGGCGCTTCCCGACATGCGGTCGACCGTCCCGATGATCGGCGCGAGCGGCGCCGTCTCCGGCGTCCTCGGCGCTTACATCGTGCTTTACCCGCGCGCGAACGTGCTCGTCGCGATGCCGTTTCTGCTGGCGCGCGTTCCTGCGCTGCTCATGCTCGGGTTGTGGTTTGCGGCGCAGCTCGCGCGCTCGTTGCTGATCGAGCCCGGCGCCGGCGGCGTCACGTTCACGGCGCACATCGCCGGGTTCATCGCCGGTGCGGTGCTCGTCCGCTGGTTCTTGCGCGACCGGAGAAAGCGGGCGAACTGACACCTCGTCGACATTGCCATGCTGCAAGCGCCTGCGCCGCCCGCTATGATGCACGCGGTCTTTCAACGCGGGCTTCAATGGCCTCCGAACCTGTCGACTTCAGTTCCGGTCCGGGGGAATCCGAAGACGGCGCGGAAGTCATTCCGATCGTTGCCCCCACCGTCGTCGCGTTCATTGGACGCACCGAACGCGGGCCGTTGAACGAACCCGTCGTCATCAAGAGCTTCGAAGAGTTCAGCCGCTCGTTCGGCGGGCACGTGGCGTTCAGTTTCGTGTCGTTGGCCGTGCAGCACTTCTTTTGGCAAGGCGGCGAGAAGGCCGTCATCGTGCGCGTGGCCAACCGCGCGACGCGTGCGACGCTCGAGGTTCCCGCCGGCCGAGAAGTGCTTCGCCTCCAAGCGCGCCAGCCCGGCAGCCGCGAGCATCTGCGCGTCTCGGTCGACTACGATCGAGTCGAGCGCGCGCTCGACAAGTTCAATCTGGTCATCCAGCGTGTCTCGCGGCCCGGCTCGCAGCTCGTCGACGACCAAGAAGTCTTCGACGGCTTGTCGATGGACCCGACCGACGAGCGCTTCATCGTCGATGCGCTGCACGACTCGGAGCTCGTGCGGCTCGTGGGGCCGTTGCCGAGCTACCGGCCGACCGCGACGGCGGCGGCGGGCCCGGGTCAGCCGATTCCTTATATAACGGTCAAGCAGCCCGGCTCCGACGGCGAAGAGCTGACCGACTACGACGTGATCGGATCGAACGCCGAAGGCACGGGTTTGTTTGCGCTCGAGCGCTGCGCGCGCGTCGACCTCGTCTGCGTGCCGGCTCCTCCGGGGCGCGACTTGGGTAGCACGAGCTTCCTCGCCGCGACGCGTTACTGCGAGCGCCGACGCGCATTGCTCGTTTGGGATCCGCCGTGGGCTTGGACCAGCGCCGACACCGCCGTGCTCGCGTTGCGCGGCTCGGCCGAGATGAGCCGGCACGCGTTGACGTACTTCCCGCGCGTGCGGCCGCGCGGCGATCTCGGGCGTTACGCCTCGGGCATCCCGGCGTGCGGCGTCGTCGCCGGCATGCTCGCGCGCTGCGACCAGGGCGGCGTCTGGCATCGAATGCCGCCCGTCGACGCGACGTTGAAGGGCGGTCTCGCGCCGCTCGTCGAGATCGGCCAGAAGCAGGCGACGACGCTGCAGCGCATGGGCGTCAACACGTTCGTGCGCTTGCAACCCGCCGTCACGGCGCTGCAAGGCAACGTGAGCCTAGCGGGGTCCACGACCGTCGACGCGGTGTGGCAGAGCCTGAGCGTGAGCCGCCTCACGGCGTTCATTCTGCGCTCGATCGAAACCGAGACGCGCTGGGTGTTCACGGCCGAGCGGCCGGATCAGCTTGCAGCCGATCTCGAGCGGCAGGTCTGGGTATTCCTCTCGCGCCTGAGGCAGCGCGGGGCGTTCGCGGGCGCTACGGCAGACCAGGCCTTCTTCGTCCGCACGAGCGCGTCGCTCGAGCCGAGCCGCGATGGCCGTGCCGTGGCCGTGCTGCGAATCGGCTTCGCGCCGCGCACGCCGAACGAGTTCTTGACCTACGACTTCCGCTATCACGCGACGAGCCTCACGACCGAGGTGCGGCCCGTGCGCGACGCCGAGCGCCATCTCGGCTGAGTCGTCGCGATTGCGGCGCGGGTCAGCTCGCGCCGTAGCCGCCGCCGCCCGGCGTCTCGATCACGAATCGGTCGCCGGCTTCGAGCGCGACGGCGGCCGTCGCGCCGAGCTGCTCGACGCGCCCGTCGCGGCGTAGCAGGTAGTTACGTCCGCACGCGCCCGGCTCGCCGCCCGCGAGGCCGGCCGGCGCCACGCGCCGCCGGTTCGACAAGATCGCGGCCTGCATGGGCTCGAGAAACTCCACGTCGCGAATGACGCCGTCGCCGCCGTGCCAGCGGCCGGCGCCGCCCGAGCCGCGGCGAATCGCGAACCTCACGATCCGCACGGGATAGCGTTGCTCGAGCACTTCGGGATCGGTCAAGCGCGAGTTCGTCATGTGCGTGTGCACGGCGCTCGCGCCGTGAAACCCGGGCCCCGCGCCCGCGCCGCCGCAGAGCGTCTCGTAGTACTGGTGGCGCTCGTTGCCGAACGTGAAGTTGTTCATCGTGCCTTGCGAGCCGGCGCATGCGTCGAGCGCGGCGAGCAACGCATCCGTGATGCACTGTGAGGTCTCGACGTTGCCGGCGACGACGGCCGCGGGAGCGTGCGGGTCGAGCAACGAGCGCTCCGGCAGCACGATCGAGATCGGTTCGAGGCAGCCGGCGTTCAGCGGAATGCTCTGCCGCACGAGCGTCCTGAACACGTACAGCACGGCCGCGCGCACGATCGACGACGGCGCGTTGAAGTTGCCGGCGCTTGCTGCGGACGTGCCCGTGAAGTCCACGACGGCGTCGCGGCCCTCGCGGCCGATGCGCACAGCCACGCTGATCTGCTCGCCGCCGTCGAGCTCGACCGCGCTCCGCCCGCTTCTCGAAGCCGCGATGGCCGCGCGCACGCACGCCGTCGCATTGCGCTGCACGTGCTCCATGTAGCGCGTGACGGTGCGAACACCGAAGCGCTCGATGAGGCGCTCGAGCTCCGCGATGCCGCGCGCGTTGGCCGCGAGCTGCGCCTTCAAGTCGGCAATATTCTGGTCGGGATTGCGTGCAGGGAACGTGCCGCGCGCGAGCAGCGCGCGAACCTCGGCCTCGAGCAGCTCGCCGTTTGCGACGATCTTGACGCCGTCGAACAGCACGCCTTCCTCGTCGATCGTGCGGCTCGTCGGCGGCATCGACCCCGGTGTGCTGCCGCCGATGTCGGCGTGGTGAGCGCGGCTCGCGACGAAGTAGCGCAGCTTTCGATTGCGCGAGTCGAAGACCGGCGACACGACCGTGAGATCGGGCAAGTGCGTGCCCCCGGCGTAGGGGCTATTGAGCAGATAGGCGTCGCCGGGCGCGAGCTTTTTCGAAGCGAGAATCGTCTGCACGCTGTCGCCCATCGAGCCCAAGTGCACGGGAATGTGCGGCGCGTTCGCGATCAAGTGGCCTTCGGCCGAGAACAGCGCGCACGAGAAGTCGAGGCGCTCCTTGATGTTGACGGAGTGCGCCGTGTGCTCGAGCACGATGCCCATTTCCTCGGCGACGTGCATGAAGAGATTGTTGAAGACCTCGAGCATGATCGGATCGGCCTCGCGGCCGAACGATTCGCGCCGCGCGCGACGGCCGATGCGCGTGAGAAGCAGCGTGCCGCTCGCGTGCACCTCGGCGCGCCAACCGGGCTCGACGACCGTCGTTGCGTTCGGTTCGACGATCAGCGTGGGGCCGGTCAAACGAGTGCCGGCCGGCAGCTTGGCGCGGTCGTGGAGCGGCACGTTTCGCCAGCCGCCGTCGCACCAGACGTCGCGGCGTCCAATCGGCTTCACTCGGCCGCCCGGCACGGGTGCGGGCGCGCTCGGCGATGCGGCGTCTGCTCCGGGCACGACGGCCTCGAGCTCGAGGGATTCGACGACGAGTGCCGCATCTGCGCCCGCGCGAAAGCCGAAATGCCGATCGTGCAGCGCGCCGAACGCCGCTGCGATCGCTGCTGCGTCGGTGCCGGGCTGCCACGCGACGGGCAGCGCCGTATCGGCGCCCGCGACTTTGACGAGCAGGCGGCGCTCGAACCGGACAGGAATTCGCGCTGGATCGGCGCCTTGCTCGCGCAGCGCTGCGAGCGCCTGCGCTTCGAGCGGTGCGAAGCGGGTCGGCAGCGAGGCGGCGAGGTCGTCCGCGAGCGTCGCTTCGACTCCGGCTTGGCGCAGCACGCGGACGTCGGCGACGCCCAGCCCAAACGCGGACAGCACGCCGGCCAACGGATGGATGATCACGCGGCGAATGCCGAGCGCTTCGGCGACCTGGGCCGCGTGCTGGCCCCCGGCCCCGCCGAAAGAGCACAGCGAGAACCGCGTGACGTCGTGACCGCGCTGCACCGATATCTGTTTGATCGCGTTCGCCATGCGCTCGACGGCGACGCGCAGGAAGCCCGCCGCGATCTGCTCGAGCTGGGGCGAGTCGCCGGTCGTTGCAGTGATGCCGCGCGCCAACGCCTCGAACGCCGCGCGCGTCGCCGCGGCGTCGAGCGGCTCGTTGCCGCCGCCGCCGAATACGTGCGGAAAGAAGCCGGGATCGATGCGGCCGAGCAGTAGGTTCGCGTCCGTGACCGTCAGCGGCCCGCCGCGTCGGTAGCAAGCGGGCCCCGGGTCGGCGCCCGCGGACTCGGGGCCGACCAAGAGGCGGCCTTGAGCGAACGACAAGATCGAGCCGCCTCCGGCCGCGACCGTTTGAATGCGCAGCATCGGAGCGCTGACGCGCACCTCCGCGATGACGGCATCCGTCGTGCGCTCGAGCTCGCCGGCGTAGAGAGCGACGTCGGTCGACGTGCCGCCCATGTCGAAGCCGATGACCTCCGTGCAGTCGACGGCGCGTGCCGCACGCACCATGCCGACGACGCCGCCCGCGGGACCCGAGAGCAGGCTGTCCTTGCCGCGAAACTGCTCGGCCACCGTGAGACCGCCGTGGCTTTGCATGAAGTACAGCGGCGTGCTTCCGCGCGAATTCCCGCCGAGGCCGCGGCGCAGGCTTGCGACATAGCGGTCGAGCACGGGCGACAAGTACGCGTCGGCGAGCGTCGTGTCGCCGCGCACGACGAGCTTCGGCAGCGGCAGCACGCGATGCGATACCGACACCTGACGGAACCCGACCGCGCGCGCGAGCTCCTCTGCCATGACCTCGTGCTGCGGGAAGCGGTGGCCGTGCAGCAGCACGATCGCGACGCTGTCGAAGCCGGCGGCGCGTGCGTCAGCGAGATCGCGGCTTAGGCGCGCAGTGTCGAGCGGGGCGAGCACGCGCCCTTGCGCGTCGATGCGCTCGCCGGCGCCGACGACGCGCGCATACAGCATCTCCGGCAGGCGGATGTCGAGCGCGAAGATGTCGGGCCGCTGTTGCCCGCCGATGCGGATCGCGTCCTCGAATCCGGCCGTGATGACGAGAACGGTGGGCTCGCCGCGCCGTTCGAGCAGCGCGTTCGTTGCGACCGTGGTGCCCATTTTGATGGCCGTGACGGCGCGCTCGCCCTCGGAAGCCGCCGCGAGCACGCGCTCGATGCCGGCCACGGCTGCGTCGTCGTACCGGCCTGGATCGACGGACAAGAGCTTCAGCGTCTCGAGCCGGCCTGACGGCGACCGTGCGACGACGTCCGTGAACGTGCCGCCGCGGTCGATCCAGAATTCCCAGCCTCGATACGTCAATGCGCCGCCGTAGTGCAATTCATGCTTGCGAGATTACAGAACGCGCGCGCATGCGACGTAATCGGCGCAGTGAGAGCGCCGTCACGCTCAGGGCGCCGTCCTGTGCCCTCGGTCACAGCCGCGCCGAGCGCCGATCCGTAGAGTCCACGCCTGCGATGCCCGCGGATTGAGTACGGAGGAGCGCTGTAGTGAGCAAGCGGATTCAGAGCGGTTTCACGCTGATCGAGCTCGTCGTCGTCGTCACGATTCTCGGCATTCTCGCGGCGTTCGCCGTGCCTCGCTTTACGTCCCTCGAAGGCCAAGCACGCCTCGCTTCCACGCAGGCGCTCGCGGGCAGCGTCCGGTCGGGCGCGGCGCTCGCTCACGCAGTGTGGCTCGCGCAGGGCGACCCTGCGAGCCCGAGCGTTCTGATGGAGGGGCAGCCCATCACGATGGCATTCGGCTATCCGGACTCCGCGACGATCGAAGGCACGCTGATCGAGTACTCGGGCTTCAAGCTGGCTCAGTCCGGCGGTGCGGCCGTGTTCATGAAGGAATCGCCTTCCGGCTCCGTGGTCCCGAATTGCTTCGTGACCTACGTGCCGGCGGGCGCCGC
>Ga0315912_10006323_pt1 | contig 10631 bp, 11 predicted proteins | sample VfabasoilMG_FD_204469 | JGI IMG/M metagenome (GOLD analysis project Ga0315912, IMG submission 204469) | Garden soil microbial communities collected in Santa Monica, California, United States - V. faba soil | ecosystem: Environmental > Terrestrial > Soil > Garden | place: USA: California... | reverse complement strand
TGAATTTCATTATCAGTTTGCGAGAAGCAGGCTGGTCGTTGGAAGAAGTGACGGAGGTCTTGTCTGTCCGCGACGGGGCTGCAAGCGACGGCGCAGCACTCCACGAACTAGGGGAGACCCTGAGGCGGCAGCGAGATCGCCTCCAGCGTAAGCTCGATCTTCTTCAACGACTCTACGACGACCTGACGCACACGACCGAAATCCTACAGATTTGCAAGGACTGCACCGAGGTCCAAGTCCGTGCGGAGTGCCATGCGTGCGATCGCGTTCCGGCATTGGACACCCTACCGAGATCGTTCCGACTCATTTGGAGGGCCCGCGACCTCGGCGGACCGCAGGTTTACGATGAACCCGCGGCCGACGAACTCGAGGACGGCACGGCGCCCGAACACTGAGAGGGTTATTCGACGGTTCGAAGTAGTGAACTACGCTTCGGGCCTGTCGCGCTGCGCTTGCTCGCTTCGAGTGCGGCTGCCGCCGCGAGTTCGACGAACGAACGTGCTTGAGCGCTCTGAGGAGTCGTTTCCACGATAGGTCGACCCGATTCCCCGCCGAAGGCGATCTGCGGATCGATGGGAATGCGGGCAAGCACTTCGACCCCAAACTCTTTGGCGAGGCGGTCTCCGCCCCCGACTCCGAAGATTTCGGCATGGTGGCCACATGCGGGGCATCGATAGTGGCTCATGTTCTCGGCAACGCCGAGGACGGGTACTTTCAGTTTTTGGAACATGTTGATCGCTTTGCGGACGTCGATGAGCGCGACTTCCTGAGGCGTCGTCACGATCACACCGCCCGTGATCGGGATCAGCTGACAGAGCGAAAGTTGAGCGTCGCCTGTGCCAGGAGGGAGATCGACGATGAGATAGTCGAGTTCCCCCCATCGCACGTCTTCCAGAAACTGCGTGAGCAGCTTGTGGATCATCGGCCCCCGCCAAATCACGGCGTTTCCAGGTTCGACGAAATACTCAACGCTCATCACCGGCATGCCTCGATAGATTGCGGGTGAGATCCCGTTCCCTTCGGCAGCGGTTCCTGCTTCTCGTTCGGGCTGTCCCAGCATCTTGGGGATACTGGGGCCGTAAATGTCGGCATCGAGGATCCCGACGCTGCCGCCGAGTTGTCGGAGCGCCATCGCAATGTTCACCGTCACCGTGCTCTTGCCTACGCCACCTTTGCCTGCCGCGACCGCGATCACGTTTTTCACGGTGGGAAGTCGGTTAAGATCCTCACGCGCCGGTTTGCGTGGGACACCGAGCGTATAGCGAAAGGTCGCGCGTTCACCCGGCGCTCCGAGAGCGGCGCGAATGTCGCTCTCGAGCTGAGCGCGCAGTGGATAGCCAGGCGAGATGAGGCTCACCGTCAACCGAACGTCGCCCCCTTCCACAATTTCGATCGCTTGGAGCTGTCCGTTGGCCACGATTCCATGACCAGTGGCGGGGTCTTTGACCGATGAGAGAGCGGTTCGAATCTGTTCGACGGTGGTGTTCATCGCGCGTGGATGCCGGAATGGCGGCTCCTGCTGGCAGCTAGCACGTGCGAGGGCCGCGAGCTACCCTTGAGCGAAATCATCATGGCTGTTCTCGACATCGTCATGTTTCCCGATCCCCGCCTGAGAGAGCCCACCGTGCCGGTGGCCGAGATCGACGATGGCATCCGGCAGCTCATTGCGGACCTCACCGACACGATGTACGCGCTCAACGGAGCGGGCATCGCTGCGATTCAAGTCGGTCGACTCGAACGCATCTTCTTGATCGACGGCAAAGTAGCGGGAGGAGACGAAAACTCGCCCCCCATCGTGTTCATCAACCCCGAGATCGTGGAGACGGGTCGTGGCACTGTGGTCGAAGAGGAAGGGTGTCTCAGTTTTCCCGGAGTGTTCGTCGAGGTGAAGCGACCACGTTGGGCCGAGGTACGGGCAACGAACCTTGCAGGCGAGGTCTTCATGATGGAGGGCGAAGGACTGCTCGGCCGTGCTCTGCAACACGAGTACGATCATTTGACGGGCCGCTTGCTCGTCGACCTCGTGGGAATGGTCAAAAAAGAGATGATCAAGCGAAAGATGAAGCGCTGGCACAGTGAAAGTGACCGCGCGGCAGCCGACGCAGTTTGAGCGAAGCTCCGTGCTACGAACGTGGACCTCAGGTGGGCCGTCGGACGAGCTGCACCACGCTTGATCCAACCGTATCCGTCGCGCCTGAGGAATCGACCACACGTCGTCGATGCCGCGCCCTCATGTGGCGCGACGCGGATGACGTCTGGTTCAACGTGAGCGACCTATCGAACGCGCTACGCGTGTCGTTGAACCAGGTCGACGATCTTCGAACGATTCCCAGGGTTCCCGACCAAGCGATCGACGACCTCGCCGCCCTTGAACAGAAGGAGCGTCGGAATGCTCCGAATCCCATATTTCTGAGGAGTCTGCGGGTTGCTGTCGATGTCGATCTTCACGACTTTCGCCCTGCCATCGAACTCGGTTGCGACAGCTTCGACGTGCGGCGCAATCGCTTTGCAGGGGGCGCACCACGTCGCCCAGAAGTCCACGAGCACCGGGACATCGGACTGAAGGACTTCGCTCTCGAAAGTCGCATCGGTCGCGTTAAGAACGTTCTCGGTCATGACCCTCACAGTAACGCAATCCTACGTCCAGGTGCTCGACGTGCAAGGAGGCGAAGGGCGATGGTTGCTAGACCTTCGCCCCTCGAAAGGGGACCGCATGCGGACGGAACGCAGATTGCGGCCACTCGTGCGAGCCCGATCCTTCTACGGGATCGGAGCTGCAGCTTTCGTGTCCTTGGGGGTTGCTGCGGAAGGAGCCTCCGTCCCGTCTGGCACCTGGTCCGGCTCGGCCGGGGCGACCACCGTTGCCGCTCCTCGCTTCGTGATGAAGATGTCCGCACGCCGATTTGCGGTCCTTCCCGCGGCCGTCATGTTGGATGAGATCGGCTGTTGCGATTCCGCCGCTTCGATCTCGATGTCGGTCGTCGGCACCCCGTGGGACTCGAGGTTCCGCGCGACGATTTCGGCCCGTCGATAGGACGTCTCCAGATTTTCGTTGCGGCCACCGCCCGCGTCCACGTTGCCGACGATGAGCACCTTACGATCACCGGCGGCTACGAGACGCTCAGCCAGCTCTTCGAGTTGCAGCAACGAGGACGCATCCAACTCTTGGCCCACGTGCGCAAAGTAGACACGTTCGACCTCGGGGGCGCTCGGGTCTGGGTTGTCATCCGGGCGGCTTGGAATCGCGATCGCGGCTCCTGGAGGAACGAACCCGCTGTCGGCCACGATATCTCGGCCCGGCGGCGAGACGACGAACCGTAGGAAGTTCGCGGTGGTTTGGCTGGGCACGCCGACCGTGTACATGAGCAGTGGTCGGAACAACGGATAGTCGCCCGAACGAACGGTTTCCTCGGTTGGTTTGACACCAGGTTCGCCCGCACGGGGGCTCAACCCGAGGATCTTCACCCTGGGTCCGACCCAACCAAGACCCACGTAGCTGATCGCTGTCTTGTCTTTGGCGACCATCTTCGAGATTTGGTCCGATGATTCGACGTATTCCGTGTTGGGTGAGAAGTCGCCGGGTGCTTCTGCGTCGCCTCCGCGAAGTACCTTGTGCTTGAACTCGCTGTGCGTCCCCGAGTAGTTCGGGTGGCTGATCAGGTGGATCGGAAGGTCGTACCAGCCGAACTCGTTCCAGTTCACGACCTCGCCCCGAAAGATTCGCCCCGCTTGTGCGACCGTGAGGTCCTTGAGGGGATTGTCTTGGTGCACGATGATCGCGATTCCATCGTATCCGATGACGAACTCTTGGAGCTCGACACCGAGTTTGCGCGCATTGGCAAGCTCGGTGGGATTGACGAGCCGCGACGAGGCCCCGATGTCGGCCGAGCCATCGAAGAGCCCCACGAAAGCTGTGCTCGAGCCAAGCGCCTCCGTGACGATTTCGACGTTTTCGTTGATGGCACTATAGGCCGTGCCCAACGCTGGGGCCAAGGCACCACCGATCGTGTCGGAACCCTTGATGCGGATCTTTCGTTCGGGTGGAGCTTTGGCGTTCACGAACGTGATCGGCCAGTTGATCCAAACCGCGACCGGTCGGCCATCCTTTACAGCGGGCTTGAACACATAGGTTTTGATCGCGCGGAGGGCCTCCTCTTCGAATGACGCAAGGTCGAGGCGAGGTCGGTAGACCCGTGCGTCCGAAACCTTGCCCTGATCGTCGATGAGGACTCGGCAAACGATCGTCGGGGCGAGCGGAACGTCGACGTTCGGAGTCCCAGGAGGTTGTCCCTGGATCAATTCGGGGTGGCTGTCTTGGGGACCTTCGAGTGCCATCGCATCGATCGCGGCCGCAGCAACACTGGCGGTCTGGTCGGGCGGAGGCGGGGGTGGGCGGGTCGACCAGTACAACACTGCCAGTAGCGCAGCGACGGCTCCGACGATGAGGAAAGCCGGCCCTCGGCGCGTGGCCAGGCCGACCGTAACCTCTTCGTTACCCGCATCGGCGGGTGCAGACTTGGGGGAGGGGCTCTCGTTCACCATCGTTGTGGGCCGCATTGTGACCACGGTTCGGTTTCACCGATGTGGATGGAATGAAACGGTTACGTGGGGCTCTCGCGAGAAGGCGCGCTAGAAGCCGTAGGATTGACGCCGATCCTGGAAGATTTGCTCCAACACTCGCTCGAGTTCCTGCCGCCCTTCGCCAGCGCCGACAGCGGCGAAATTGTTTCGGGCAATTTCGGCGGACAGTTCCGAGTCCGTTTGAACGCTCTGAGCGATGAGGGCTCGCAGCTGTGGATCTTTTCCCCCCACGCTTTCGAGTAGTTTTTCGCGTGCATTGCGCTGTGCCTGAGCGCGCGCGCGTTCGAGCACGGATGCTCGGACACATTGGATGACGGGATCGGGGGATCGTCGAATGACGGACACGAGCGAGTCCCGGGTGAGGGGGGGTCGCGACGAGGGCAGGCTCCACTCGCCGAGCCGTGGGTGAAACGCCACCATGAAGAATGGTTCACGTCCGGATTGCGAATACGCATCGCGGATACGAGCGACAAACGACTCGAACTCGAGGGGGGACGCGAAGTGTCCGTGTCGGTCCACGAAAGTCACCAGAACGATCTCCACATCCCGTTGAGTCGCGATTGCGGTGTGGATCACCTCCAATACATCACGAATCTTCGAGGGGGCGTCCGTGGTTCGGACGAGGGGGCGGTAAACGCGACCGAGCTCACGACTTCGACGGGCAAAGGGACAGAGTCCAAGCGCCTCGACGACTTCGGTGAGATACCGATCGTGGATTCGATGGACCACCGCGGCGGAAGGACAATCCTCGTTCGGATCCTCGACTTTGGTCACGTGCGAACCCTATCAGACAGCGTGCGACCGCTGCGGAGGGCCTTGCATCGGCGGTCGAGCAGCGGCATTCAACGGGTTCATGGTGCGTTCGGCCGCGACTCTGGGTGACGCTCGTACAGCGGCGCAGCGATTCGCCGAGCTCGACGCTGGTTTCGAAGTGTCTCGGCTTGGAAACGGACTCATCCACGACACCTTCGCCGTCGACTCTGGAACGGGTGCGTTCGTCCTCCAGCGAGTTCATCCCGTCTTCCCACCGGAAATCCACATCAATATCCTCGCCACAACGCAGCATCTCGCTCGCAAAGGCGTTCCAGCGCCGCGGCTGCTGCCCGAACGGGACGGTCGATTGTGGGCGGAGACGAACCTCGGAATCTGGCGTCTGATGACTCGCCTGCCAGGGTCCAGCTTCGATGCCGTCACGGACCCCGCGGAGGCGGAAGCCGCAGCATTTGCCCTTGGCCGATTCCATGGAGCGTTGGCCGATCTTGCGCATGAATTCGTTGGGCGACGAAGCGGAGTTCATGACACCGCCGCGCATCTCGTCGGCCTCGAGCAAGCCCTCGCCGAGCATCCGGCGCATCGTTTGGCCCATGACGTCGAACGGCTCGCCGATCGGATCTTCCACAGTGTCGAACGCTTGCAGCGAGTCGAGGGGGTCGCCAAGCGGCTGGTTCACGGCGATCCGAAATTCAACAACGTACTGTTCGCGGACGAGGCGGACGGCCGCCCCCGCGATGCCATAGGTCTCGTGGATCTCGACACGGTGGGGCCCATGGAACTTCATCTCGAACTCGGGGACGCTTGGCGATCCTGGTGTAATCCCAAGGGGGAGGACGACCGCGAAGGACACTTTCGGCTCGACGTGTTCGAGGCCTCGCTGGCGGGGTATGCCCGCGCTCGTCCGTTCCCACTCGAGGCGCTTGAGCGGGAGGCGCTCCTCGATGGGGTGGAGTGGATCACCGTCGAGTTGGCGGCTCGTTTTGCCGCGGACGCGCTGCGCGAAAGCTACTTTGGCTGGGATCCGACGCGATATACCACCCGGGGAGCCCACAATCTCGAGCGCGCGAGTGGACAATGGGCGCTGCACGAGCGTGTGCTCGCGACGAGAGGCGAACGAGCTCGCCTGTTGCGGGCCGTTGCGTCTCGCTTGTGACACACGTTCGGCGGATGAGAGGGGGGACGCCAAGCGCCTTCGGTTGAGTATAATGGGCGGGTGAGCTCGACGGTTCTTTGTCGCGTCGCCGTATACCCGGGGTCCTTCGACCCGATTACGTTGGGACACATCGATATCGTGCAGCGGGCCCTCAAGCTGTTCGATGAGGTCGTCGTTGCGGTGGGAAGTCATCCGAAGAAGCACGGCTTTTTTTCGGTCGAGGAGCGTCTTGCACTCATCCAAGCGAGTGTCGAAGACTTGAGCCGGGTTTCCGTCGCGAGCTTTGCGGGTCTTGCCGTCGAGTTCTGTACGGAGCGAGGGGCGACGGCGATCGTTCGGGGTCTCCGAGCCACGGGCGACTTCGAGGGAGAGTTTCGTATGGCGATGGCCAATCGTGATCTCTCACCCCAGATCGAGACCGTGTTGCTCGTTCCCGGAACCGACCGGATGTTCATTTCGAGTTCGATGGTGCGAGAGATCGCCGGACACGGTGGGGACGTGGGTCGCTACGTGACCCCGGCCGTCGCCAAAGCGGTTCATCATCGTCTCGGTCCTACTCCCAGCCCCGGGCGATGAAGCCGCTCCGCGGGAGCTTGGGCACTCGAATAGGCCGGCGTATACTCGCCCCGTGCCAAAATCCGGATCGGGGCAAGGGGAAGCTGCGACGGCGATGGAACGATCGTTCGGTGCTTCACGCCCTGACGAGGGTGAAGAGACCGGTCTCGCGTGGCGGGGTGACGAGCATCGTCTCCAGATCGAAGCGGCAAAAGACGCAGGACTGGCTGTTCGGGGGCTCGAACTCGACATGTACACTGCTGGGTTCAAGAACGGCATCACTGTCGAAGACCCGCTCGATGGAGCCATCGTTGCGCGGGGTCGGACGGTACTGAACGAGCAGGAGTTGCATCGTTCTTTGCGGGCGACGATGCGTTATCTGGGTCTGAGTTCCGAAGCCATCAAGGTGCGAGTCCACGACGGCGAGTTCGAACTTCGGGTCGCGAAGCGGGTCGCCGAGGCGAGTCGGGCGGTCGTGGATGCGGGTTGGACTGCGCTGCAGATCTGGATCGGATTCGGCTTATTGGGCTTGGCGGCGCGAGCGATGATGCCCGCCGTCGGCGCGGCGATCTTTTGGGGGGTTGGGTTGCTGCTCGGCGCGTGGCAGCTGCGGCGCGGCATGGCGAGCGGTCGCGCCATGCTGTCGGCTCGACTCGCGCTCGCTCTTGGGATGTTGGCTCGCGAAGAGCAACTCATCTTGCCGCCGACGATCGAAGCCGATCCGACGTGACCCCTCCATTCGGTCTGTGCGATGGGTGCCGGCATGGCCGTCGGGTCGTTACATCTCGCGGTTCGGTCTTCCTGCGCTGCGACGTCCACGACATCGACCGGAACTGGCCAAAGTATCCGCGCATCCCCGTGCTCGTCTGCCCGCATCAGGTCGACGATCACGGAGCCACCAAATGAAGCGCCCTGGACTCGACGCCACGCCACCTAAATGGGCGGGGGGTCCGCACGTGCGACCATTCGAGGGGCCGTGTATCCTGCGCGGCAATCGTGATGCGCGACGATACGATTCCGAAACTCATCGCCGAACTCTGCCGTCAGTTTTACGGGCTCGGCTGGGTCACAGGAACCGGAGGCGGGATTTCGATCCGCGGTGCCGAAGGCATCTACATGGCGCCATCTGGGGTCCAAAAGGAGCGCATCGTTCCCGAGGACGTATTTCTGCTCGAGGCGGGCGATTTTTCGTGTTGTCGAGTGGTTCGGGCACCTGCCAATCCCTCGCTGCGTGTCAGCGAGTGTCAGCCGCTCTTTTTCAACGCGTACCGCCTTCGTGACGCAGGTGCGGTGATCCATAGCCACTCGGTTTGGGCGGTGCTCGCAGCGCGAATGTTTGCCCCGCACGGGCATCGAGGTGCGTTCGTTTCCGAGGGGCTCGAGATGCAAAAGGGCCTACGAGGTAAGGGGTGTTTCGATCGGGTGCGGATTCCGATCATCGCGAACACACCGCGGGAAGCCGAGCTGACGGAAAGCATGGCCGATGCCATGCAAACTCATCCCGATGTCGACGCCGTACTCGTTGCGGGACATGGCGTGTATGTTTGGGGAATCGATTGGGTCCAGGCGAAAACCCAGGCGGAGTGCCTCGATTATTTGTTTCGCGCAGTGGTCGAATCCGACCGGCTTGCGCTGACGCGAGCAGAGGGAGCAGAACGATGAAACTCGAATGGCTAGACGACTCACAGCGGCAACGCGAACAGCCGCTCTCGATGGGCGACTTGGAGCGCGTCGGAGTGCTCCACGAGCGTTTGGAGCTCACCCCCGAGTCCTATCAACCGGCGCTCGATCGCCTCATGGGAGAACGGGGTTATGTCGAGCAAGATATCGTGGAGCTCAACCCGCAAACGCCGCAGCTGACCGAGATCTGTGCGAAGTTCGTAGGAGAACACTTGCACACCGATGACGAAGTCCGATACGTGCTCGCAGGCAGTGGAATCTTCGACATTCGCTCGGCCGACGACCGTTGGATGAGGGTCACGGTCGAGCAAGGGGATCTGCTCGTGGTCCCTGCGAATCTTCATCATCGCTTCAGTTTGTCCGAGCGAAAGCACATTCGTTGCGTTCGCTTGTTCAAGGATCGCTCGGGGTGGGTTCCCCACTATCGACCTTCACCCTCGAATCGTGAAGCAGATCTGCCTCCGAGTGAGTGACTTCATCAGTAGCAGCATTTCGATTCTCCGGAAATATCAAGAACGATGGACACTTCCGTAATCAACAAACAAGACTTCAAAGTTGCCGATCTCGGCCAAGCCGACTGGGGTCGCAAAGAGATCCGTCTCGCGGAGAAGGAAATGCCGGGTCTGATGGCCCTGCGCGAGAAATATGGCGCCGACAAACCCCTCCGTGGGGCGAAAATCGCCGGTTGCCTCCACATGACCATCCAGACCGCAGTGCTGATCGAGACCCTCACGGCGTTGGGTGCCGAGGTTCGCTGGTCGTCCTGCAATATCTTTTCGACCCAGGACCACGCGGCCGCCGCGATCGCGGTGACGAATGTCCCCGTGTTTGCGTGGAAGGGCGAAACCGAGGCCGAATATTGGTGGTGTGTCGAGCAAACCGTTCGTTGGCCGGATGGCACTCCGCCAAATCTCTTGCTCGACGACGGCGGGGACCTCACGCTCGTCATGCATCGCGATCAGCCCGAGGTCGTGCGATCGCAAGTTCGCGGTGTCAGCGAAGAGACGACGACCGGAGTCCATCGCCTTTACCAAATGTCAGAGCGGGGAGAGTTGCTCATCCCGGCGATCAACGTCAATGATTCGGTGACGAAGAGCAAATTCGACAACTTGTACGGCTGCCGTGAGAGCTTGGCTGACGGTCTCAAACGAGCGACCGACATCATGATCGCGGGCAAGACGGTTGTCGTCTGTGGCTATGGCGACGTGGGCAAGGGATGTGCTCAATCGATGCGTGGCTTCGGAGCACGCGTCGTCGTGACCGAGATCGATCCCATCTGTGCCCTTCAAGCTGCGATGGAAGGGTTCGCGGTCATGCGGATGGACGAAGTTGCTCCGGTCGGAGACATCTTCGTATCCGCCACCGGATGCGTCAGTGTGATCACGAAAGAACACATGGCGCGCATGAAGGACGAAGCGATCATTTGCAACATTGGTCACTTCGACAGCGAGGTCGAAATCGGTCGACTCGAACAAGACCCCGAAATTCGGGAAGTGAACGTCAAACCGCAGGTGGACCGCTTCGTCTTTCCCGACGGTCATGCGGTCATCATTCTTGCCCGCGGTCGTCTCGTGAACTTGGGTTGTGCGACGGGACACCCGAGCTTCGTGATGAGCAGCAGCTTCACCAATCAGGTGCTCGCTCAACTCGCGTTGTGGCAGGACTCCGGCAAATACGAACGTGGACGAGTCTATACGTTGCCGAAGGAACTCGACGAAGAGGTGGCACGGTTGCACTTGGCCAAGCTCGGGGTGTCGTTGACGACCCTCACCGATGAGCAGGCGCGTTATCTCGGTCTCTCCCCTCGCGGACCGTTCAAGCCCGAGCACTATCGGTATTAGGCTCTGTCCGGATTCCGGCGGAGTCGTTTCACGCCGGTAGGCGTGCG
>Ga0315912_10006322_pt1 | contig 10631 bp, 8 predicted proteins | sample VfabasoilMG_FD_204469 | JGI IMG/M metagenome (GOLD analysis project Ga0315912, IMG submission 204469) | Garden soil microbial communities collected in Santa Monica, California, United States - V. faba soil | ecosystem: Environmental > Terrestrial > Soil > Garden | place: USA: California... | reverse complement strand
GAGGCTCTCGGCGAGCTGCGCGTCCATGACGGTGAGGCCCGTGCGAACGGCGGCGAGCGCGGCATGGATGCCGGGACCGACCTGGTCACGGAGCAGCACGCCGCGCGCGCCCGCCGCGAGGGCAGGGGCCACGTGTGCATGATCGCTGACCACAGCGACGGCCGGAACCGGCAGCGCGCGAAGCTCGGCAAAGCGGCCGAGCGCCTTCTCGCCATCGACGCCTGCGTCCCACAGCGCAACTTCGGCTTGGTCGCCTTCGACGACCTCGATCGAACCCACTTGAGCAAGCAAGCTCGACAGCCCCGCGCGCAGTAGCGAATCGTCGGTAAGCAGCGAGACCTTGATCTGGTCCGTGACCGTACCGAGCGAGATGTTTGGATTGCGGGTCATCGGGTTCTCCTTGTAAGGGACCAACATGGGCACGCTGATCGTGCGGGTCAACCCTGCCCATGTTGGCAGGCGATCTTCGGACGGGATGCCCGATGGCCGGCCACCTGCCTGATTTCTCGACGGAAACCTCGCCGAACGGAGGATATGCGCGCCTACGCAAACCGCGCAGAGTTGGTTCGAAGGAGACACTGTTCCAATGGCGCAACCAGCCCTCGATATCTTCCGTCAGCTCGATGCTGCCCTCGCGGCGGCCGTTTCCACCGCTTCCCCGTCCGTCGTCCAGGTATCCCGTGGCCGGGGTGGCGGCACCGGGATCGCATGGTCGGCGGACCTCGTAATCACCAGTAACTTCCACACTCCCGACCAGACGACCGTCGGAATAGGCAAAGACGACGGGACGCTCGACGAGCGCGACGCGGAGGTCATCGGCCGTGATGCCGGCACTGACATCGCGCTATTGCGGGTCAAGGGTGGCGGGCTTACCCCGGCAACGTTCCGCGAGCTCGATGGACTCGCGGTCGGCAACCTCGCGCTCGCGCTCGGCCGCCCGGGTCGCACCGCGCGTGCATCGCTACGCGCGATCGGCGTGCTCGGTCCGGAGGTTCGCACGCACTGGGGCGGTCGCCTCGATCGCTACGTCGAATCGGATCGCCAGATCCCGCGCGGCTTCGCCGGTGGTCCGCTGATCGATGCCGAAGGCAAGGTCATCGGCATGAACACGCGCACGCTGCTGCGTGGCACCGACCTCGCGGTTCCTGTCGTCACCCTGCGCCGGATCGTTGCCGAGCTCGAACAGCACGGCGGCGTGCGCCGCGGTTACCTCGGTGTCGGCACGTATCCGGTCGCGAATGGCGCCCTCGTCGCGAACGTCGAGGACGGCGGTCCGGCGGCCACCGCAGGCGTGCTTGTCGGCGACACCATCATCGAAGCGGCCGGTACCGCGATCACCGGGCCAGACACGCTGCGCAGTGCACTGAACGACCGCCCGGGCGAGACCATCAAGCTCGCCGTGCTTCGCGCTGGCACGAGGCACGACCTCGATGTCACGCTCGGGAGCAAGGCGTGACGGCAACGGTCACGGCCATCAAGTCCGTGCCGACCGACGACGAGCTCCTAGATGCCTATTCGAACGCGGTGATCAGCGTTGTCGATCGCGCGGGGCCGGCGGTCGTCAGCCTCGAGGTGAGTCAGAAGAGCGGGGCAGGGCCGTTCGGCGGTAGTGGTGCGGGCTCCGGCTTCATCGTCACGCCCGATGGCTACATCCTGACGAACAGCCACGTGGTGTCCGGCATGCGCAAGATCAAGGTGCGCACGTCGTCGGGTGAGGTGACCGACGCGCGGGTTGTCGGTGATGACCCGGCGACCGACCTCGCGCTCATTCGCGCCGAGGCAGCGGCACTTGCGGGCGCCGCGGCGGCTGTTCCGTATTTGTCAATCGATGGCGCGCTCGCGCCGAAGGTCGGCCAGGTCGCGGTCGCGATCGGCAATCCACTCGGCTTCGAGTCGACGGTGTCGACCGGCGTCGTGTCTGCTCTCGGGCGCAGCCTGCGCGGGCGCGGCAATCGTTTGATCGATGGCGTGATCCAGCACACCGCGCCGCTCAACCCCGGTAACTCCGGCGGACCATTGCTCGACACGCGTGGTCGCGTGATCGGCGTGAACACGGCGATCATCGCGCGCTCGCAGAATCTTGGCTTCGCGATCGCGGTCGAGCTCGCAGCGTGGGTGCTTGGCGAGCTCCTCCAGCATGGTCGCGTCCGCCGCGCGTGGCTCGGTATCGGTGCCGCCCGCCGCCCGCTCGATCGCAGGCTCGCCTACCACCACGGACTAGGTGCCGCGGCGGTCGAAGTACAATCCGTCGAGCCGCACAGCCCGGCGGCGAAGACCGGTCTCGTCGACGGCGATCTGCTCATCCGGTTCGCCGACAAGCCGATCGAGAGTGTCGATGACCTGCACAAGGCGTTGCGTGCTCACTCCGCCGGAACGACCGCACGCCTCGCCATCATCCGCCGTGGCACGCGCATCGATCTCGACATCACGCCGGCGCTTGCACAGTAGCGCCGAGCGTCGCGTGCAGTCCGTCGATGACCGCTTTGGCACGCCCGGCCACGACCGCTTCGAGCTCGGCGTAACCGGCTAGCCCGCGCAGCGGCGCGAGCATCGGGCAGCGCTTCAACCAGCAGTAATCTTGAAGACCTGCGTCGACCGAGACCTGCACGTACTCCATCGCCTTCGGGATGTTGCCGACGTGCACCATGAACTCGACGAGGAACTGCCCGCGCGTGGCTCGCAACCGCGGGTTTGGTACCCGCGTGTTGAGCTCGAGCATGGCGAGATCCTCGGGCGAGATCGTACGCGTGCGCTGGAGCTCCTCCACGATCTCGAAGTAGCGGCGCTGCGCCTCGGGGACATCGTCGTAGGTCGTGATTCGCTCGAGTGACTGGCCGCGCCACATGAGGAAGCGTGCGCGCAGCATGCGTGCGCCGAGGTGAGTTGGTGAGACATCATCGGCGAGGGCTTCGACCTCGGGATCGGGGCGACCGGCGTAGATGTGCGCGCGCACGAGGTCGGCGAGCTGCGGACCGTGACGGTCGAGCGCATGGGCACCTTCGAGGTGCAGCAGCGCGTCGTCGAGAGCGTTTGCCTCGAGCAGGACCGCGCCGAGTAGGGCCTGGGCGTGGGCGAGACCAGGCGAATGGCGAACGGCCTGTGCGAGCATCGGGGCCGCCTCGGCGATGCGCGATCCGTACATGTGCGCGATGCCGAGCGCGAGATACGTCTCGCCCGACGTCGGCGAGAGGGCGATCGCACGTTCGGCGAGCCGCTGCGCGGTCGCGAGGTCATCGGATCCATAAAACGCCGCTCGCGCGTACGCCATCGCGAGCATCGCGAGAATGCTCGCGTCGTCAGGTACCAGTGCGCGCGCTTCCTCGAGTCCGCTGATCGCATCGGAAACATCGCCGTAGTCCCAGCCCATACGCAGCTTCGCCTTGCTTTCGAGGTAGAGCGCCGTGGCGCGCGGACTATCGGCTCGACGAGCGGGCATCGGATCGAGCTCGACGGTCAGTGCCCGTGCGATCGCGCGCGCGACCTCGTCACCGGCCGCGAGTAGTCCCGCCGCGTTCGTGTCGACGTGGCTTGCCCACAGCTGAAATCCGTCGACGACACCGATCGCGCGTGCGCCGATCCGTACCTGGTCGCCGCGTCGGCGCACCGAGCCGTCGACGACAACGTCGACGCCGAGCGCGCGGCCGATCGCTTGCGCATCGTCGACACCTCGCGCTGCTTGACGAACCGATCCGAGCGGGCGCACGCGCAGTGCGCGAGTGTTGGTCAGTGCGTCGACGATCTCCTCGCTGAGACCATCCGCAATCTCGGTGAGGTCTCCGGTTGCGCGAAGCGGTACGAGAGCGACCGAGCGAGACGACTTTGCCGGCACCGACTGCGGCACCGGCGCGGCGCGCGCTGCCATCCGGGCAGTGTCGAGCTCACCGAGCGCGGTCGCGAGAGCCGCACCGTCGGCAAGGCGCCGGGCCGGCTCGATCGCGAGACAGCGCAATACGAGCTCGGCGAGGTCATCCGGCATCGTGCAGTACGACCGCGGATCCGGTGGCGGCTTGGTGAGCCGCGCCATCATCACGGCCGCGAGGTCCTTGCCGGTGAACGGCCGCGCCCCGGTGACCATCTCGAACAGGATCGCGCCGAACGCGTAGACGTCGGCGGGCGGCCCGATCTCGGCGCGTCCCTCGACCTGCTCGGGCGCCATGTACGCCGGCGTTCCCGCATGCGAATCGCGACTGTCGCCGGTCGCCTGCGCGATGCCGAAATCGGTGATCGCGACGCGGCCGCTCTTGGCGACCAGAATGTTGTCGGGCTTGAGGTCGCGATGCAGCACGCCGGCGGCATGCGCGGCGGCGATGCCCGCACACGCTGCTCGCGCGATCCGAAACAGCTCGTCGAGCGGCAACAGCCCGTCGTCGAGGTGCTGCGCGAGCGAGCGACCTTCGATGTACTCCATCGTCAGGAAGTGATCGGCGGCGTGCACGCCGAGGTCGAACGTACGGACGACGTTGGGATGCGTGACCCGGCGAGCGAGCTTGACCTCCTGGCGGAATCGGTCGAGCACGCCACCAAGGTCGAGCAGGTCTCGGCGCAGGAGCTTGAGCGCGACCACCTCGTCGAGCGAGCGGTCGTGTACGCGGTAAACGCGCCCCATGCCTCCGACGCCAAGGAGTGCGAGCACTTCATAGCGATCGGCGATCACGCTCGCGGGGGTGTCGGGCGGCCCGGACACTGGCGCCGTCGGCTGCGATGGCTGGGTGCCAATCGCAGTCTTCGCCGACGCGATGTCCTCGTCCGTGGGCACCGCCCGATACTACGCAAATTCGCCTCCGGGCGGCGGCTGGCGGAAAATTGCCTCGTGGCGGCGAAGACGGACCAAGTACTCGACGTCCGCGGCCGGCCGATGATCGAGCGCCGCGGCGTGCGGCTGTCGTCGCTTGGCAACGACGCCTATCACTGGCTGCGCACGACCACGTGGACCCGCCTGATGCTGCTGATCGCGGTGGTCTACCTGGTCTCGAACCTATTCTTCGCGTTTGCCTACTGGCTCGCCGGCTCCAAGGTCGCGAACGCCGACGGCTTTCACGATCTGTACTGGTTCAGCGTCCAGACGATGGCGACGATCGGCTACGGCTATCTCGCGCCGCTCGACGACGTCACGAATGCGATCGTCACCGTCGAGAGCTTTGTCGGTATCACGCTGACCGCACTGGTCACCGGCCTGTTCTTCGCGCGGTTCTCGACGCCGCGGGCTCGCGTGCTGTTCGGCCGTACCGCGGTGATCGCTCCCTACGATGGCAAGCGCTCGCTGATGTTCCGGATGGCGAACGAGCGCTCGACCGCGATCGTGGAGGCCTCGATTCGCGCGTACATCGTGCGCGATGACAGGCTCGCGAACGGCGAGTGGATCCGGCGCGTGTACGACCTGACATTGCGGCGCAGCACGTCACCAATCTTCGCGCTGTCATTCCTGGCGACGCACGCGATCGACGAGGCGAGCCCGCTCTACGGCGCGACGTATGAAACCCTGCGCGCGGCGAATACGAGCCTCATCGTCACGTTCACCGGCATCGACGACGAGCTAGCGCAGACCGTGCACGCGCGTCACGTGTGGCAGGTCGACGAGATCGAGCTCGACCGCCGCTTCGCCGACATCTTCAAGACCGATCCGAAAACGGGCAAGCGCTACTTGGATCTCGAGCCATTCCACGAGACCCAGCCACTTCCCGAGCCGCCTACGACGGCTTGACGGGAAGGTCCGGGACGAGCTGGATGAACAGCTCGTCGAGCTGCTTCTTCGACACGCCGGTCGGGCAGTCGGTCATGAGGTCCGAGCCCTTCTGCGTCTTGGGGAACGCGATCACGTCACGCAGCGAGTCCGCGCCGGTCATCAGCATCGCAAGACGGTCGAGACCGAACGCGATACCGCCGTGCGGGGGCGGGCCGTACTTGAACGCGTCGAGCAGGAAGCCGAACTTGCGGCGGCGCTCCTCTTCGCTGATGCCGAGCGCCTTGAACGCGCGGTCCTGTAGCTCGCTGCGGTGGATACGAATCGAGCCACCGCCCACCTCGACGCCGTTGAGCACGAGGTCGTACGCGCGCGCGAGCACCTTGCCCGGATCGCTCTCGAGCTTGTCCTCGTCCTCGACACGTGGCGACGTGAACGGGTGGTGTGCAGCCGCGATCTCGCCGTCGTCGATCTCGAACAGCGGCGGGTCGGTCAGCCACATGAACTGCCACTCGCCCTTACGGATGAGCCCCAGCTTCTCGCCGATGTAGTGGATGCGGATCGCGCCGAGGCACGCGTTGGCGACCTTGGCCTTGTCCGCGACGAAGATCAGCGTGTCGCCAACCTGCGCGCCGGCAATGCGGTTGATCTCCGCTCGCGACTCGTCGGTGAAGCCCTTGAGCCCCTGCCACTGACCGCCCTCTTGCACGCGCGCCCATGCGGCCTTCGCGTTGAACGACTTCGCGAAGTCGTTGAGGCCATCGAGGATCGAGCGCGGAAGCTTTTCAGCCGGGCCGGGCACGCGCAGGCACTTCACGATGCCGCCGCTCTGCACGACGCTCTCGAACACGCGGAAGCCACACGTCTTGGCCGCCTCGGTGGCGTCGCAGAGCACGAGGTCGCAGCGGAGGTCCGGCTTGTCGACGCCGTATTTCTCCATCGCCTCGGCGTACGGCATGCGCCGCAATGGCAGCTTGATTTCAACGCCGAGCACCTCGCGCCACAGCGTCGAGATCAAGCCTTCCATCGTCGACTGCAGGATCTGCTCGTTGACGAACGACATCTCGATGTCGATCTGGGTGAACTCGGGTTGGCGATCGAGGCGCAGGTCCTCGTCGCGGAAGCAGCGCACGATCTGGAAGTAGCGCTCGTAGCCCGCGACCATCAGCAGCTGCTTGAAGATCTGCGGCGACTCGGCCAGCGCGTAGAACTGGCCGGGGTTGAGGCGCGACGGCACCAGGAAGTTACGCGCACCGCCCGGCGTGTACTTCACCATGAACGGCGTCTCCATCTCGAGGAAGCTGTTCTTCCCGAGGTAGTCGCGCGTCACGCGCGTGATCGCCGAGCGCATGATGAGGTTCTTCTGCAGCTTGGGACGGCGCAGGTCGAGGTAGCGGTACTTCAGGCGCAGCGCCTCGTTCGTGTCGACCGAGTCCTCGATCTGGAACGGCGGCGTCTCGGCGCGCGAGAACACTTCGATGCCCTTGACCCACACTTCGATCGCACCGGTGGCGAGCTTGTCGTTGACCATGTCTCCGCGCGAGCGCACTTCGCCGGTGATGCCGATGCACCACTCCGAGCGGAGATCGCGCGCTGCCTCGTGTGCACTCTTCTCGAACGACTCGTCGAAGACCAGCTGGGTAATGCCCTCGCGGTCTCGGAGATCGATGAACACGCAGCCGCGGTGATCGCGGTACGACTTCACCCAGCCCGTCAGAACGACGTGCTTGCCGACATCAGCGGCCCGAAGGGCGCCGCAGGTATGGGTCCGGGTATGCGTGGCCAGGAACACACTCATGGAGGAGGCACTTTACCCGCTTTCTTCCGATCGGGTGCGATCCCGGCGTACATGCGTTTTTTTCAATGGTTGCGATCAGATGAGATCCCTCGGGTGGTCGGAAATTTGATCCATCGCGAGAGCGCGCGATACGATTTTTCTCATCGGGGCAGCTGGGTTTAGACGTTGAACGCTGCCCTCAACGGCCTCCTGGCCGAACGCCACAGGTGTGCCCTGAACCACCCCTGAAGGCGGAACTACGCCACCTCTTCAATAGATGCTTAAATAAGAGGAGTTACTCGATTGAGCGAAGCGCTCCACGAACGTGGGCACGCCTTACATATGCCCGCCACCCCCTCGCCATGTGCTGATCCGTGCGGAGTTGTTGCAGAGAGCAACGACCCGAGCGACGTCGCCATCGCACTGGCCGAGGCGCTTCGAAAGAAGCGTTCAAGCCCCGACGTTCCGCCTGAAATCGTCGAAGCCCAGGACAGTCTCGAGCGCCGCATCCGCGCTCACCTCGCGAAGGGCCGCGTCTCCGTCACGCTCACCGACAATCGCTACACGATGATCTCGGTACGGCGCATCGCGAAGGAGAAGCGCTACGAGGTCCGCCTCCATCACATGTTCGCGGACGCGGATCCGGTGATCACGCGCGCACTCGCGCACTACATCGCCGACAACGACTCGGACTCGTCGCGCGTCCTCGGTGATTTCATCGATCAGAACTCCGGGCACGTGCGTGGTCGAGCGCGTCGCCAGCCGACGCAGGTCATCTTCACCGCAGGCGAGCAACACGACCTGCGCCAGATCTACGACGAGCTCAATCAGCGCTACTTCGAGAACAAGATCGACGCGATGATCACGTGGGGCCAGCGCACTGGCCGTCCCAAGCGTCGCAACTCGATCAAGATGGGCAGCTACTCCGTGGAGGATCGCCTCATCCGGATCCACCGCTCACTCGACCGGGCATTTGTCCCCAAGTTCTTCGTCGCGTGGATCGTGTTCCACGAGATGCTTCATCAAGTGCACGACATCCGCGTGAAGAACGGGCGCCGTGAGTTCCATTCGAAGGAATTCCTCGCCGACGAAGCGATGTACGAGCATTACGATGAGGCGAAGCTCTGGGAACGCCGGCACCTCGACGCGCTGCTCACGTATTGAGAGTGAGTGCGCTAGTCGCGCACGGCGATCGGCAAAGACATCAGCTGTCAGCCCATTAACGCAGTGCGTGCAGAAGAAAGACGGATCGGATCCGATCCGACGCGTCTATGCTCCGCACCCGGAGGGTAGCCATGGGTGACGTCGCCGAGCGTAGGACAGCGTTGCGCGTGCCAGTACACGGAGTCGCCGTTTGCTATGGCGACACGAACCTGCCCATCCGCGGCACGATCGAGAATTTGTCGTCGAGCGGCGCGCTGATCAACGTCAGCGGCGCGCCCGGCACCGACGCACTCCAGCTCGAGCTCAAGCTCGGTGCGAGCAGCGGTCGCGTCACGGCGCGCGCGGTTCGCGTCGAGCGTGGCCCGCGCCGCACGCGCATCGCGATCTGTTTCGACGAGGTCGACGATCGCGTCCGCGCCGCTATCGATGCCGCGATCGATCACGCCGTGATCGCCGCCGAGCGCCGCCCCGTGCTCGTCATCGACGAGAACCTGCGCCGCCGCGCAATGCTGCACGCCCTGCTCGAAGCCCACGGGATGACGCCGGTCGCCGCCCGCACGCCGCTCGACGCGATCGCGGTGCTCACGAACCCGCACCTTGCCGTCTCGGTCGCATTGATCGCCCCGAGCTTCGGCCACACACGCGAGGCCCTTCACCACCTCGTGTCCGACAGCTTCCCGTGGGTGCGCTCCGCCGAGATCAGCGATGACCTCGCCGAGACCGTCGAGGCCGCCGATGCCGCGTGGTCGTCGACCGATAGCGCTCGCCTCGCACACGCGATCGCCTAACGGGCGCCCAGCTGGCCGGCCTGCCGGTGCACGTACCATCGCAGCATGCGACGGTGGCTCGTTCTCGCGTTGGTCGGTGGTTGTGTCGGGTCGAGCTCGGAGATCTGTCCGAGCGGTCGCGTGTGCCCGGAGAACACGCAATGCGTGGTCAGCCTGGTCGCAACTCAGCGTCCGTGCATCTTGCGCGAGGTCCAGTCGTGAAACGCGAACGCAGGGCCCACGGGCAGTACGCCGATCAGCGGATGTGCGATCACGTTGTGCACGACCCACCACGCGGTGTGCTGCGCCCACGGGATGGATGCGCGACGCTCGCGATAGCGCTCGCGCGATCCGTCCTCCGGCTCGTTGAACCCACGCACACCGCTGCGTTCGCCCCTTGCGAGGCACGTCGGGCACAGCCAGGTGTCGTCGCCGATCTCCTCCCAGCCGCTGCTCGCGTACTCGGCGATCCGCTCTCCGCACCCATCACAGGTCAAGAGGAACATGGCGGCGCAAGGTAGCAGGCTGTTGCGAGAGGGCCACAGGCGTGCCGGTGCTGCGTCGGTCGGTGCCACGATCGCGTCGGCGTTCCAGGTACTTGCCCCGGCGCACCCGTTGCACGAGATCCGGCCTCGATGCGCGCACTGGTGGTCGCCGCCCTCCTGACGATGTCGACCTCAGCGCTCGCGGGTGGCAAGCCCGCCGGGATCATCGTTCCGCCGCTCGAGGCCGACGTCGGTGCGCTCGCACCGCTTGGCGCGACGACGGCGATCACGAACAGCACCGAGGTCCACGTCGGCGTGCACTGGGCGTCGCTGGCGTGGTCGCCAACGAGGCTCGACGTTGGTGCGGGCTATGTGGGCTCGTATCGCGGCCTGCCGATCGACTCGCTCGCGCGCACGCAGAATACGAATCTCCTGAGCGAGCCCGAGCTTCGGCTACACGGCGCGTACTTCTCGATGGCGTATGCGATCGAGAACCATCGCTACTGGCGGACGTGGATCGGTGGGCGCGTCGAGGCCCTCGAGGGCGATTATCAAGATCGCAGCCTGTTTGTCGTCGGCGGCACGGTGCGGCTCGGCGCCGAGCTGTACGCAGCGGGGGCCGGCGCAGCGGGCGATCGTAATGTGCTCGCATTCATGGCCGGCGCGTTCGCACTCGGCGTCTACGTCGAAGGCACCGCCCGCAACGTTCCCGACGAGCTCGGCCCGATCGGCGTCGGTGCAGGCGTGTCGATGCGCGT
>Ga0315912_10006321_pt1 | contig 10632 bp, 7 predicted proteins | sample VfabasoilMG_FD_204469 | JGI IMG/M metagenome (GOLD analysis project Ga0315912, IMG submission 204469) | Garden soil microbial communities collected in Santa Monica, California, United States - V. faba soil | ecosystem: Environmental > Terrestrial > Soil > Garden | place: USA: California... | reverse complement strand
GATGGTGTCGTACACGGCCGTGTCGCCGTGCGGGTGGTACTTGCCGATGACGTCGCCGACGATGCGCGCCGACTTCTTCGGCGGCTTCTGGTGCGTGTTGCCCTGCTCGTGCATGGCGAACAGGCAGCGGCGATGGACAGGCTTCAGCCCGTCCCGCACGTCCGGCAGCGCGCGTCCGATGATGACCGACATCGCGTAGGCGAGATAGGACTGCTCCATCTCGTCGCGGATGTTGGTGGGGATGACGCGATCCTGATGACCTTCCATCGTTCCTCTCGGTCGGCTGCGGGCGCGGGGCGCCGTCTCAGACGTCCAGGTTCAACACTTCGAGGGCGTTCTGCTCGATGAAGCGGCGGCGCCCCTCGACCTCGTCGCCCATGAGCAGGTCGAAGATCTCCTCCGCGGCCTCGAGATCCTCGAGCTTCACCTGGAGGAGCGAGCGCTTGTCGGGATCGAGCGTCGTCTCCCAGAGCTGCTCGGGGTTCATCTCGCCGAGGCCCTTGTACCGCTGGATCGACCAGCCCTTCTGGCCGCGAGCCTTGAGATCCTCGAGGAATTTCGCGCGATCCGTGAACGACGCCGGCTGATCCGCGACCGTGATGACGTACGGCGCCGGGAAGCTCGCGCGCAGGTCGTTCTCGAGCACGCGCACGCGCACGTAGCGGCGCGTCGAGAGCAGCGCGTTGACGTCGGTGGCTCCGGCGCGGACGCGGAAGCCCTCGACGGCCGGCGCCTCCGCGCGCGGCGCCGCTGCGCCCTCCGCCGTCTCGCCTGCCGGCGGCGCCGCTGCGGGCGGCGCCTCGATGCGCGAGATCTCCGACTCGATGCCTGCCTTCGTCAGGGCATCGACGACGGCCTGCGCCTGCTCGACGCTGCGGAAGGGGTGCCCGCCCGCCAGGGGCTCCGTGGAAGCGGCGACGAGCGCGTCGAGGACGGCTTCGGGGAAGCGCTTCGCCAGCATCTCGCGCGCCTGGATGAGCTCCTCGAGCTTGCGCACGATCTCGCCCAGCTCGCGCGCGTCGAGCGGCCGCGGCGGAGTGCCGACGCTCACCGTCGAGGACGTCGCGGCGTCCTGCACGATGAGGCGCGTCAGCTCCGCCTCGTCCTTCACGTAGCGCTCGTCCTTCCCCTTCTTCACGCGATAGAGCGGCGGCTGCGCGATGTAGAGGTAGCCGCGCTCGATCACCTCGCGGAAGTGGTTGTGGAAGAACGTCAGCAGCAGCGTGCGGATGTGGCTGCCGTCCACGTCGGCGTCCGTCATGATCACGACGCGGTGATAGCGCAGCTTCGCGAGATCGAGCTCGTTGCCGATGCTCGCGCCGAGCGCCTGCACCAGCAGCAGGATCTCCTGGTTGCCGAGCACCTTGTCGAGGCGCGCCCTCTGGACGTTCAGGATCTTGCCGCGTAGCGGGAGGATGGCCTGGTAGGCGCGGTTCCTTCCCTGCTTCGCGGTGCCGCCCGCCGAGTCGCCCTCGACGAGGTAGAGCTCGGCCTTCGCGGGGTCGCGCTCCTGGCAGTCGGCGAGCTTGCCGGGCAGGCCCGCCATGTCGAGCGCCGACTTGCGCCGCGTCGCCTCACGCGCCTTGCGGGCGGCCTCGCGCGCATGCGCCGCGTCGATGGTCTTGCCGACGATCGCCTTCGCGATGCGCGGGTTCTCGTCGAGGAAGGCGGAGAGCTTCTCGTAGACGAGCTGCTCCACGAAGCTCTTCACCTCCGTGGTGCCCAGCTTCGCCTTCGTCTGGCCCTCGAACTGGGGCTGCGGCAGCTTGACGGAGATGATGCACGTGAGGCCCTCGCGCACGTCCTCGCCGTCGAGCTTCACCTTCGCCTTCTCGAGCATGCCCTGGCGCGTCGCGTAGTTCGAGAGCGCCTTCGTGAGCGCCGCGCGGAAGCCGGTCTCGTGCGTGCCGCCGTCGGTCGTGTGGATCGAGTTCGCGAACGAGAGCACGTGGGACGAGTAGCTGTCGTTCCACTGCATCGCGATCTCGGCGGTCATGCCGGCCTGCTCGCCCTCGAGGAAGACGGGCTTCTCGTGCAGGACGGTGCGCCCGTCGTTGAGGCTGCGCACGAACTCGTAGATGCCGCCCTTGTACAGGAAGTCCGCCGACTTGCCGGTGCGCCGGTCCACCATCGCGATGCGCAGGCCGCGATTGAGGAAGGCCAGCTCGCGCAGGCGCTGCGCCAGCGTGTCGAACGCGAACTCCGTCGTCTCGGTGAAGATCTCGGGATCCGCCCAGAACGTCACGCGCGTGCCGCGATGAGTCGTCGGCCCTGCGTCCTTCAGGTCGCCCATGACGACGCCGCGGCGGTACTCCTGCGTCCACTTGCGGCCCTTCTGGTGGACCTCGATCTGAAGGAGCTCCGACAGAGCGTTCACGACGGAGACGCCGACGCCGTGCAGGCCGCCCGAGACCTTGTAGGCGCCGCCCTCCCCGAACTTGCCTCCGGCGTGGAGGACGGTCAGCACGACTTCGACGGCCGGGCGGCCGAGCTCGGGATGGATGTCGATCGGGATCCCGCGTCCGTTGTCGAGCACGGAGATGCCGCCGTCCTCGAGGATGGTCAGCTCGATGGTGTCGGCGATGCCGGCCTGGGCCTCGTCGACGGAGTTGTCCACGACCTCCCACACGAGGTGATGGAGACCATCGACGCCCGTCGTGCCGATGTACATGGCCGGGCGCTTGCGCACGGCCTCGAGTCCCTCGAGCACCTGGATGGTGGAGGCGTCGTAGTCGGACGTGACGCGCTCGACGCCGGTGCCACCATCGAGGGGCGCGCCGCAGTCGCGGCACTTCCCCGATAGCGCCGTCACGCGCGCCTGGCAGCTCGGGCACTGGAAGAGCGGCTTGTCGGGACCCGGTGGACCCTGTGTCGTCATGTCGGCCACGTCGAAACCCTGGCAGCGGGGGCCGAAAAATGGAGGCATGGCGAGGGCCCCGGCGGGCCCCTCGAGAGGGCGTCGAAATCGCGGCCGCGCCGCGCCCGATGCCCCGCCCCCAACGGGGCCCGGAAGTGGACCCCTTCAGTGCGCTCGATCCCCTAATGCGGTCAATATTTTAGCACGCATCCAGCAGGGTGTCAGCAAGGGCTGGTTCGACCCCCCTCCACGGCGAGAAAAAGGGCCTCTTCAGGGCGGTCCCGGAAGAGGTCGCGCTTCGAGGACGTCAGCACGGCCTGGGCGCTCCCGCCGACGCGCTCGAGGAAGCGGATCAGGCGGCGCCTGTCGATCTCCGTATCGACGTCGTCGACGAGGAGCACCGGCGTCTCGTGGCGGCCTCGCCGGAAGGCCTCGATCTTCGCGAGCTTGAGGGCGAGGAGAGCGTTGCGTTGCTGTCCGGAGGACGCGAAGCGGCGGACGTCGCGACCGCCGAGCGTGATGCGCAGGTCGTCGTGATGGGGACCGACGAGCGATCGGCCCTGCGCGACCTCGCGCGGGCGCGCCGTCTCGAAGGCCTCGAGCAGGGTTTCGGCGATGGCCTCGCGCGACGGCGGCTCGGAGGACGCGTCGAGCGTCTCCGAGAGAGCGTCGCGCACCGAGAGGCCGATCTCCTCGCCCTCCGGAACGAATCCCGGACCGATCTCGTCGAGGATGGCGCCGAGGCTCGCGGCGAGCAGGCGCCGCTGGAGCGTGATCTCGGCGCCGTCCTCGGCAAGGCGGCCGTTCCACGCCGCGAGCTCGCTCTCGCGCCCGAGGGCTCCTGCGCGCAGCAGGGCGGCCTTCTGCTTCAGAGCGCGGCGGTAGCGCGAGAGGCTGCGCAGGTAGGACGGCCGCAGGCCGAGCAGTCCGCGATCGAGGAAGGCGCGCCGATCCTGCGGACCCCCGCGCACGATGCCCGCCTGCGCCTGCGTGATGGGCACGACGGTGAGATGGCTGATGTACGACGCGAGCTCCTCGTCCGCGCGTCCCACGCGCGTGACGCGCTTCCCGTTCGAGAAGGCCACCTCGAGGTCGAGCGCGCGGCCCCCCTCGTCGATGACTTGGCCCGCGACGCGGAAGGCGTGCGTGCCGTGGCGCGCCATCTCGCCCGGCCGAGCTCCGCGGAACGACTTCGTCGTCGCCAGCAGCCCCACGGCCTCGAGCAGGCTCGTCTTCCCCTGCCCGTTGTCACCGAGCAGCGCCGTGGTGGCCGGCGACAGCTCGACCCGCCCGTCAACCAGGTTCCGAAACCCCTCGACCGCCAGCCACTCCAGCCTCACGCGAGACCTCCTGCGCCACGCGAGTCCGGACTAGCGCTCCCTCGTGGGTGCACGCCGGATTGCGGGGAGCGCCGGATGGCCAGATGCTAGGAGGCCGAGCGCGCGGCCGCGACGACAGTACTTCCTGTGCGGCGAGCGGCCGCGCGCGACGGCCGACGCCGCAGATGGCCGTCCGCCGCCCCCGCAATCATTGGAGGCGCATGGGCATGACGACGTACTGGTAGGTCATCGCCTTGTCTCCCGCCGGCAGGAACAGCGCCTGCGACGTCGAGTCCTTCAGCTTGACCTCGACCTGCTCGTCGTCGAGCACGGAGAGGAACTGCTGCACGTAATCGTGGTTGAGCCCGATGAGCACGTCCGCGCCGACATGCTCGGACTCGAGCGACTCGACGGCCTCGCCCTGGCTCATGGACGAGCCCGATGTCGAGATGGTGACGCCCGTCTTCGTGAACTCGAACTTCACGAGCTGGAGCGCGTCGTTCGCGAGCAGCGCCACTCGGTTGATGACGTCCATGAAGGGGCGCCGCGGCACCCGGACGGTGACGGGGTTCTCGTGCGGGATCACCTTGTCGTAGTTCGGGAACGTGCCCTCGAGGGTGCGCGAGAAGAGCTGGCGCTGTCCGATGCGGAAGAACACGTGGTTCCCGCTCGTCGCCAGCACGACCTCCTCGTTCTCGTCGGCGGCCTTCATCCGGTTGATCTCGAGCAGCGCCTTGCGCGGCACGAGCACGGAGAGATCCCCCGTCAGGCCCTCGGTGTCGAGGCTGCGCTGCACGTGCGCCAGCCTGTGACCGTCGGTCGCGACCAGCGTCAGCGAGCGCGGCGTGATCTTGAGCAGCGCGCCGTTGATCGAGAAGCGCGTGTTCTCGGCGGTGACGGCGAACACGGTGCGCGTGATCATCTGCTGTAGCACGGCGAGCGGCACGCGCACGCTGGCCGACCTGTCCGGGAACGTCGGCTGCGTCGGGAAGTCGGACTCAGGCAGTCCGACGACGCGGCTCTTGAAGGAACCGCCCTCGACCTTCAGCCAGTTGTTCGCCTCGGACTCGAGCGAGACGACATCGCTGCCGAGCGCCCTCACGATGTCGTGGAGCACTCGCCCGGGAACAGCCGCGGATCCGGCGACGCCGACATCCGCCTTGGTTCGCGTGCGGAGTCCGCTCTCGAGATCCGTGGCGACGAGCTCGAGCCCGCTGCTGTCGGCGCGAAGGAGGATGTGCGAGAGGATCGGGATCGTTCCCTTGCCTTCCGCGATGCCCTGGCACAGCGCGAGCTCCTGCTGGAGGTCCTGCCTGCGGATGGTCAGTTTCATGTCGTCCTCCGGCTTCCTGCTTCAGCTCTCCGAGAGAAGAACAGGAGAGAGATCTCCTAGTAGAACCAGTAGGTGGCGTGGATGTCGCGGAAGCAAGTGTAGCTCCTCCTGGCTCAAGCAGTTGGGTGGCGCCTCATGTCGCGACGTGTCGCGGGCTGCTTGTGGCTGGAATGAGGAACTCTCGGAGGCGCGAGCATCCCACAGCCGATCCGAAGGTCGTCGTCGCGGATGTCGCGGAACCCGAGCATCGAAACCGCTCCGAACGGCCCGCGAGGCTCAGTGGATCTGCTCCATCAGCCTGTTGAGCAAGTGGTGGAACTCCTCCGACTGCGCCGCCTGCGAGGAGATCTTGTTGACGCTGTGGATGACGGTCGAGTGGTGCTTGCCGCCGAACTTCTTCCCGATGTCGGGGAACGACGCGGTCGTCATCTTCTTGCAGAGGTACATCGCGACCTGGCGCGGAAAGGCGACGACGCGCGACTTGTTGGTGGCCTTGAGGTCGGCGATCTTCAGGTTGTAGTAGTCGGCCACCACGCGCTGGATCGTCTCGACCGTGACCGGCTTGGAGTCCTCGGGGAAGATCTCCCGCGTCGCCTCCTTGGCGAGCTCGAGGTCGGGCACGCGCTGGCGCAGCGAGGCGAGCGCCAGAAGCCGCGTCAGGCAGCCTTCGAGCTCGCGCACGTTGCTGCGCACGCGGTTCGCGAGGAACAGGGCCACGTCGTCGGGGAGAGCGAGGCCCTCGGCTTCCGCCTTGCGGCGCAGGATCGCGAGCTTCGTCTCGAGATCCGGCACCTGCATGTCCGTGATGAGCCCGGACTCGAAGCGCGAGCGCAGGCGCTCCTCGAGAGTGGCCAGCTCGCGTGGCGGCCGATCGCTCGACAGCACGATCTGCTTGCGCTGCTCGTACAGGGCGCGGAACGTGTGGAAGAACTCCTCCTGGGTGGCCTCCTTGCCCTCCAGGAACTGGATGTCGTCCACCAGCAGCAGGTCGATGCTGCGGAACTTGTCGCGGAAATCCGGCGTGCGCTTCCAGCGGATGGCGTTGATCATCTCGCACATGAAGCGCTCGGCCGAGACGTAGGCGATGCGCACGCCCTGCCGGCGGTTCTGCATCTCGTGGCCGATGGCGTGCATGAGATGCGTCTTGCCGAGGCCCACGCCGCCGTAGAGGAAGAGCGGGTTGTAGCTGCGGCCGGGATTGTCGGCGACGGCGCGGGCGGCCGCGTGGGCGAACTGGTTGCACGAGCCGACGATGAAGTTGTCGAAGGTGTAGCGAGGATCGAGTCCGGCATGGACCTGGATCTCGCGCGGCGGCGTGGACGGCAGCTCGTCGGGATCGACGTCGCGCTCGACGCGCGGACCGAGATCCGGCACGGGACGCGGGCGCGGCATCACCTCCTTCTTGGGACGCGCCGTCTTGCTGGCCGAGGCGGCCGCTGCGGGCTCGCCGCCCTCGCCCGCGACGACGAAGCGCACCTGGCGGGGCGCCGGGCTGCCCTGCTCCTCCGCGACCTCGGCGAGCGCCTCCTCCGCGACGGCGAGGAAGTTGCGTTCGAGCCACTCCCTCACGAGGAGGTTCGGCACCAGGATGCGCATCTCGTTCGCGTCGAACGAGTGGAGCTGCGTCGGCTCGAACCAGTCGCGGTACGACTTGGCGCCGATGACACGGGCAATCCGCTTGAGGGCCGCGGACCAGAGATCAGTCATGTGCCGTGCACGCTCCTTGGCGGCACGCGCGACCCCTTCCGCGAGGCTGTCCACGGATTCCACAGATGTTCACGACATGTGGAAATCGCGGCCGCTCTTCCCCGGCGCCGCTTCGTGGAAAGGTCCATGCGGGCAGGGCGACGCGGCCACCTCCTGGGTCACGCCGGCGGCGGCGTGCTGGGGCGAAAACGAGCCGAACACGGGGTCAGCCAGGTGCGTCCCCAACGACGCGGCACCGGATCGGCTGACGGCCTGTCGGCTCCTGCGATTTCTGACGGAATCGGCGCATCGTAGCACTGCTCTCACGGAGGGTCAACGGCGCGCGAATCTTTCCGTGGCAACGGCCTAACTAGCTTCGATTGAAGCGCTTACCTGTACCATGGCGCACCAATCCGCCGTCCTTCGCGATTGGCTCGTTGCTTGAACGAAAGGGACAGTCCGCCGAGCGAATGCTGCGGTTGTTTCAGAGCCACTTGGCAGTGCCCGATGGAGCCTCTTCGCGCTTCCAGATCGGCAGCGACTCCTTGATGCGATCCATGGCGAGGCGGCAGGCCGCGAAAGCCTCGCGTCGATGGGCCGCTCCGCAGGCGACGACGACGCTCGCCTCGCCGACGACGAGGCGTCCGACGCGATGCGCGAGCGCGAGGCGCACGCCATCGTGTCGCGCCTCGACCTCGTCGCGGATCCGGCGCAGCATGGAGAGCGCCATCTCCTCGTAGGCCTCGTAGGTGATGGCCGCGACGGGCCCATCGGCGTGATCGCGCACGGTCCCTTCGAAGACGACGATGGCGCCATGGCCCGCCGCCCGGACGAGATCCGCGAGCGCCTTGGCATCGAGTGATTCGGAGGTCAGCGAGATGCAGGGATCCTCGCTTCCGCCGGAAACGGGCGGAAACACCGCGACCTCGTCGCCCGCATGGACGGCGGCGTCGAGGGCCACGTGCTCGCGGTTGATGGCGACGAGCGGGCGGCCGGCGCCCGGCAGGACGAGGAGCGGACCGCGGCGAAGCCACTCGATGACGTCGCGCGCCGTCGCGGGCTCCTTGATCTCGCACTCCTTCTGCCGCCAGCCGGCCGCCTGCGCGTAGGCGGCGAAGAGGCGGATGCTGATCTTCATCGGCGAAGCTGCGCGAGCAGGTGCCCTGCGTCGGGAAGGATCAGGCGGGTGAGCGCCAGGCGCACGGCAGACGGCGACCCGGGAAGCGCGAACACGGGCTTGCCGCAGACGACGCCCGCGCAGGCGCGCGAGAGCATGGCGGCGGCGCCGACCTCGGCGAACGAAAGCATCCGGAAGAGCTCGGCGAAGCCGGGAATGGGTGGATCGAAGAGCTCGCCGATCGCGTCCGGCGTCGCGTCGCGTCGCGCGAAGCCGGTGCCGCCCGTCAGGACGACGACGTCCACGTCCTCGCGGGCGCTGGTCTCCGTCACCCACGTGCGCACCGCGGCGGGATCGTCGCGGACGATCTCGCGCCGGGACACCTCGTGGAAGTGCGCGATCACCAGCTCGCCGACGAGCGATCCACCCTCGTCCGTCTCGATCGTGCGCGTGTCCGACACCGTGAGGATGGCGAAGCGCAGCCGCTCGGGCGCCGAAGCGCGGTGCTCGGAGGCGCTCACGTCACTCCAGGTTGGCGAGCCATGCGGCGAGCGTGCGCACGCCGATGCCCGTCGCACCCTTAGGGCAGCACGCGAGATCGCGGCCCACCCACGCGCTGCCGGCGATGTCGAGATGCGCCCAGGGGATGTCGCGCGGCACCCACTCCGCGAGGAAGAGGCCGGCCGTCAGCGCCCCGCCGTAGCGGTCGCCGAGATTCTTCACGTCGGCGTGCTCGCTCTTGAGCTGCGAGCGGTAGTCCTCGAAGAGCGGCAGGGGCCACGCCCGCTCGCCGGTCGCATCCGACGCCGCCATGAGCGCGTCGCGCAGGCCGTCGTCGTTCGCCATGATGCCGGTCGCCTCGCCGAGCGCCACGGCGCAGGCGCCGGTCAGCGTCGCGAGATCGACGATCACGTCGGGCTTCGCCCGCAGCGCGTAGGTGATCGCGTCCACGAGCGTGAGCCGGCCCTCGGCATCCGTGTTGATGACCTCGATGGTCCTGCCCGCCATGGACTTGACGATGTCGCCGGGCCGGACCGCCGCGCCGGACGGCATGTTTTCCGTCGCTGCGACGTATCCGTGCACCTCGTGCGTGACGCCGAGATCCGGGAGGCAGCTGAAGAGTCCGATCACGGCGGCCGCGCCGCACATGTCGTACTTCATGTCCTCCATGTTGGCGGCCGGCTTGATCGAGATGCCCCCCGAGTCGAAGCAGAGGCCCTTGCCGACCAGCGCGACGCGCCGGCGCTTGCCGGCGCCCTTGGGCGAGTAGCTGAGGTGGATGAAGCGCGGCTTCTCGGCGCTCCCCCATCCGACGGCCAGGTAGGCGCCCATCCCGAGCTTCTCGATGGCGGCCTGCTCGAGGATCTCGCAGGTGATGCCGTCCTTGCGGCGCTGCCGCGCCACCTCCTCTGCCGCCGCGGCGAGGCGCGCCGGCGTCATGACGTTGCCCGGCTCGTTGCTGAGATCGCGCGCGAGCTTCGTGCCTGCCGTGACGGACGCGATGACGGCGAGCCCGGACTTCGCTGCGGGAAGCGCGTTCTTCGAGGCATGGACCGTGACGGTGACGTTGCTCTTGGCGAAGCTGCTCGTCTTGTAGCGCGTGAAGGCGTAGTCGGCGAGATGGAAGCCTTCGGTGGCCGCGAGCGCGATGGCCGCGCCGCCATCCGGCGGCAGGAACGCGATGCTCTTCGCCGCGAGCTCGCCGGCCTTCGTCAGCGTCGTGCCCGCCGCGCGACGCGTCGCCTCGGCGAGATCGCGTCCCTCGCGACCGAGGCCGACGAGCAGGACTGCACCGGCCGAGATCCCGCGGGGGGCCGGCACGAGCACGGCCTTGCCGTCCTTGCCGTTGAATGCGGTCGAGCGGATGAGCGCGGCGAAGGCCTTGCGGGCGGCGGGCGGCATCTCGCCTTGGGGCGACTTCGCGCCCTCGAAGGCGGTGACGGCGAGGAGATCCGCGCGCGCGGAAGCCGGCGAGATGGTTGCGACGACGAGCTTCACGCATCACTCCTGGAGGGGTCGGCCATAATAGCAACTCGCCGCGCCTGTGGGGCGAGGCGGCCGTTGCGGAGACTTCGCGGCTATCCTTGCGCGGCATGAGTGCTTCGTGGACGACGCTGCGCTGGGAGGGGGGCGCCCTTCACCTGCTCGATCAGCGGCTGCTGCCGCTCGTCGAGACGGAGATCACGTGCCGCACGGCGGCCGATGTCGTGGCCGCCATCAAGGAAATGGTCGTTCGCGGCGCGCCCGCGATCGGCGTGAGCGCGGCTTACGGCGTCGCCCTCTCCGCGTTGGCGCATGCGCCGCACGCGACGGACGGCGA
>Ga0315912_10006320_pt1 | contig 10639 bp, 11 predicted proteins | sample VfabasoilMG_FD_204469 | JGI IMG/M metagenome (GOLD analysis project Ga0315912, IMG submission 204469) | Garden soil microbial communities collected in Santa Monica, California, United States - V. faba soil | ecosystem: Environmental > Terrestrial > Soil > Garden | place: USA: California... | reverse complement strand
TCGCTCATCTCGCGATAGTCGTCTTGGATCAGCTGCCAACCGATCCACGGGTAAACGAGCTTGCGATTCTCGGGCAGCAGCAGCGGGTTCGGTGTGTCGAGCGTCGGATAGAACATGTCTTCCGACGAAGTCGCGCCGACCAGCCAGCGCGCGACGCGGCCGTCGGCGTAGCCTCGCGACCACCCGCCCTGCACGGTGAAACCCTTGACGTCGTGGCCGAACTCGTCGATCTGCTCGCCGCGGTCGTAGACGGGATCGACGCGCTGCTCGTCGGCCAAGTTGCCGCCGAGCATCCAACGCGTGTCGAGCGAATAGAACGGCCGCTCCGCGGTCAAGAGATGCCGGTAACCGTCGGTCGCGTCCGCGAACACGGCGTTGAGCCGCACGCGGCTGCCGAGCAGGTTCGGGTCGCCGTACGCGAGCAGCGTCTCGTCGCGGTCGAGCAGACTCTTCTCGATGATCTGAACCTGCTTGCCCGTGCCGAACAGGTTGCGATCGTCGAGCCCGATCGCCCACTCGCTGGCGCCGCCTTTGTGCGAGAACTTGAGCTCCGGAGCGAGCGTCCACGCATCGCGTACTCGAACGTCGACGGCCACGGTGTTCGCAACGGGGTCGTACTCTTCCGGAACGATCTTGACGTCCGCGAGGTACCCGCGTCCGCGCAGCGCACGCGCCGATTCCCCGAGCACACGCGATTCGTATCGATCGCCGACGCGGAACAGCAACGCGCTCTCGACGACAGGGTCGTGCGTGCGGAAGTGCACTTTGTTCGCCCAGCGATAGAGCGGCTTGTCTTCCTTCGGATTGCTCGGGTCGAACACATTTTCGACCGTTATGTTGATCGCGCGGATCGTGGCACCGGCCAGCTCGAGCTGTGCCTCGAGCGCCGCTGCGTCCTGCGGGACTTCAGGCGTGTGCGCACCTTCGAGCGGCGCAGTGGCTTCTTCGCTCTGCCCTTGCGCCGTCGCAGCAATGAGCGCGCAAACGGCTACCGAAGCCCAGCGCGCCGACATAGATAGTATCTTCATGCGTGGCTGTTGGACGGCGGCGAAGCCGGAAAGCGGTCGAGACCCGCCGCGCATGCGGCTCGCGCGGCTCTCGTGCCGCGATGCTCACAAGCGCGCGCGTGCCGCCGGCCTCACGAAGCGAAAGGCGAGCTTGAAAAACAGGTCGTTGTCCCATGCCAGCACCGGGGGCAAGCCCGGCGTCGAATAACGCTCGAGGTTGTACTCGTTCGACTCGACACTGAAGCCGACCTCACTACCCTTCCCCCAACGCTCCGCCGCGACGCGGAAACCCGCGACGTACTGCGTTTGAATCCAATCGTCGCTGTCGCGCCATTCCTCGGCGTGGCCGAAGACCTGCCACCGCGCGCCGACCTTGATGCTCGCGTCCGCGGCAACCGCTCCGGCGCTCGTGGTTTGGCGAAGATTCGTTCGATCGTAGCCGCGCAACCTCGGCGCGTCGTCGTCGATCTCGAGGAAGTTGTAGCCGATTCCCGTCTTCAGCGAAGCACGCGCGGAATCGCCGGCGAATCCGGCCTCGACCGCGGGCAGAAAGTGCACCTGCCGCTCGATCGAGCTCACGGTGTTCATGCGAGTGTCCTGGGAGACAGCCCAGCCGACGAACATCTTTCGCTCGCCCGTGAAGAACTTGCCGTCCACGCCCAAGCTCGTCTGCCACCAAACCGGGATGTGGTCGGGATCGAGGTGGTCCTCGTCGTGATCGACATACACGTCGAAGGAGGCGTAGCGGTGCCGGTCTGCCGGCGTGACGTCGTCGACTTCCGCATGGCCGCCGATGCCCCACGTGGTCGAGCTCACATCCGGGACCGTCATGTCCTGAACGCCGAGTGCGTACTTCCATTGCGCCGCGTGCGCGGTTCCCGAGATCAATGGCAATACGAGGGCTGCGAGCGCAGCGGTTCGCGTCAGAGTGCCAATCACGCGTGTCTCCCGGCCTTGGCCTTGTCGGAGCGGTTAGACGGGCCCGGCTGGAAAAATCGGTCGCGATCTCAAGCCCGCACGAACGCCCAGTACTTGCTCGCCAGCAGCTTGCCGATCACGAGCGCAGAGAGCCAACACTTGAAGCGCGCAGTCGCGAATCGGCGACGGTTACGCCTTCCCGGCATTACGGTTCTGTCATTCGCGCATGAGCTTCGACCGGTCGTCGCAGGCAGCACGGTCTAAACCTGAAAGCACACCGTCACCGAGCGAACGAGTCAGGAGGACCGCGTGACTTCCGAAATCTGCTTCGACAGCGCACCCGCTGCCGCATTCGTCAAACCGCCGCGCACGCTGCACCGGGCGTCCGAACCGCAGGCGCGGCTCGTCGAGCATGGTCCGCTATCGCCGCAGCGCGCACTGCTCGAAGACTTCGTGCGGCACGAGTTCCTCACGCACTTCGGCGCGCACATTCGTCACTTCATGCCGCAGCTGATCGGTCTGCACTCCCTCGACGGCTCCGTCCGAGCGGTCGTCGGCGCGCGCGCCGCCGCGCTCGAACCCCTGTTCCTCGAGACCTACACGCGCGAGCCGATCGAAACAGCGCTCGCGTCGCTGAATGGCTTCTTCGTGCCACGCGAGCACATCGTCGAGATCGGCAGCCTCGCGTGCCGCAACGCCACTGCCGCGGTCGCAATCGTTCGTGCGCTCGTGCCGCATTTGCTGCGGGCCGGCTTTACTTGGGTGGTTTTCACGGGCGCAGACACGGTCATGAATGTCTTCCGACATCTCGGGCTTGCGCCGCGCGAGCTTTGCCACGCCGACCCGCTGCTACTCGGGGAAACGCGGCACGAATGGGGCTCGTACTACGACCACAACCCTCGCGTCATGGCCGGCCGCATCGCCGACGGCGCGCGAGCGCGACGCACGTGGCAGCAATGAACGTCGCGGACTCGACCAAGCCGGTCACAGCGTTGCGGCACGCGCGCGCAGTCGCACTGCTGCCCTTCACGAACACCGTGGCGATCCCCGCCGCGCTGCTTTGGCTTTTTCCGAGCGCGCCGCCGACCATCGGTGCAGCAGCCATCGCGGGCGCTGCGCTCGCCGTCTGCGGGGCCCTGCTCGTCGTCCATTGCATTCGACTCTTCGTGCGTTTCGGTAACGGCACGCTCGCGCCGTGGGATCCGACTCGCGCGCTCGTCGCCGCCGGAGCGTATCGCTATATCCGCAATCCGATGAAGGCTGGCTTGTTTCTCGTGCTCGCCGGCGAAGCGTTGTTTACGCAGTCGCCGGCTCTCATCTCTTGGTTCGTGTGCTTCGCGCTGGCCAACATCGTCTACATCCGCTTGCACGAGGAACCGGGACTCGAAGCACGTTTCGGCGACCGCTATCGCGACTATTGCGCACGCGTACCGCGCTGGTGGCCGAAGAACCTGCGCTCGCAGCTCAAGAGCGCCGCTCAGGAGGCAAGAACATGACCACGACTCTCGACGCCGTTCGCCGCTTTGCCGCTTGCTCCCCGCAGCGCGTCGCGGTCCGGTCCTCACGGACGCTTTGCTACGGCGAGCTTCTCGAGCGCGCCACGACAATCGCGTCCGAGCTCGAGGCCCGCGACATCGAGGTCGTCGCGCTGGCCGCAGACAACAGCGCGACGTGGATCGCCGTCGATCTCGCGGCGCAGATCTCGCGAACGGTCGTCGTGCCGCTTCCGCCGTACTTCTCGGACGAGCAAATCGCGCACGCGGTCGCCGATAGCGGGGCCGATGCGCTGCTCGTCGCTGCTCGCCTGCATGCGCGGAGCGGTTTCGGCGTCGGAGCGGCCGCGCCGTTCCCCGGGGTCGATAGCGAGCTCGTCTGGAGGCGCCTGCGCGCGAGCCCGCGGGTCACGATGCCTGAGAACACGGCGAAGATCAGCTACACGTCGGGCACGACGGGCCGGCCGAAGGGTGTGTGCTTGACGCAAGCCGGAATGGACGCCGTGGCCGCTTCGCTGCGTGGGGCCGTCGCCGAAATCGACGTCACGAAACACCTTTGCGTGTTGCCGCTCGCCACCTTGCTCGAAAACGTCGCCGGCGTGTACGCGCCGCTCATGAACGGGGCGGAGATCGTAGTGCCGAGCGCCGCGGAAACGGGACTCGTCGGAGCCACGCGTTTCGACGCCTTGGCGCTGCTCGACTCGCTCGCGCGCTATAGGCCCCAGAGCATCATTCTCGTGCCGCAGCTGCTCGCGGAGCTCGTCACGGCCATCGAGCGCGGCGCGCCGCAGCCGACGACTCTGGAATTCATTGCCGTGGGCGGCGGGCGCGTCTCGCGCGCACTGCTCGACCGCGCGGACCGCGTGGGTCTTCCCGTCTACGAAGGCTACGGCCTGACGGAGTGCGCTTCCGTCGTGACGCTGAATACGCCCGCCGCGCGCCGCGTCGGCAGCGTCGGCAAGCCCCTCCCACACGCAACGCTCACGCTCGACTCGCGCGGCCAGATTCACGTCGCCGGACCCGCTGTCGGCGGCTACGTCGGCAGCGCCGAGGGAGCCGAGCCGCTCGCGACGGGCGACCTCGGTTACCTCGATGCCGAAGGGTTCCTGCACGTCAGCGGCCGAAGCAAGAACGTCTTCATCACGAGCTACGGCCGCAACGTATCGCCCGAATGGGTCGAGGCGGAGCTCTGCGAGCAGACGCCGATTCGCCAAGCCGCTGTCTTCGGCGAAGCGCGGCCATGGAACGTCGCAGTCGTCGTACCGGCAGCCGACGCTACGCAGCAAACGATCGAGGCCGCGATCGCGGAGACCAACAGGCGCCTCCCCGACTATGCGCGCGTTTCGGATTGGCTCATCGCGAACGAACCGTTCTCCGCCGAAAACGCAGAGCTGACTCCCAACGGACGCATTCGCCGCGCGGCAATCTCCGTCCGTTATCGGCGGCAAATCGACGAGTTGTATGACCAGACCCTTGATCTCACGGGCTGAAACACAAGGAGGATTCGTGACATTTTTCGCAGAGCTACACGCCGCGACCGAGAGCGACCGCCAACGATTGCTCGCGGCGCCGATCATCACCGACTGCCTCGAGGGACGCGTCAGCCGCGAGAGCTATTGCGCTTTCCTCACCGAGGCCTATCACCACGTGAAGCACACGGTGCCGCTGCTCATGGCCTGCGGCGCTCGCTTGCCGGAGCGCCTGGACTGGCTGCGGCACGGCGTCGCGGAGTACATCGACGAGGAGCGCGGCCACGAGCACTGGATCCTCGCCGATCTCGAGGAAGCCGGCTTCGATGCTGCCGCCGCTCGCGAGCGCGGCCCGTCGCCGGAGACCGAGATCATGGTCAGCTACGCGTACGACACGATTCAGCGCGGCAACCCCGTTGGCTTCTTCGGCATGGTCATGGTGCTCGAAGGCACGAGTGCGGCGATCGCCTCGCGGGCCGCAGAAATCATTGCGGCGCGGCTCGACCTACCGCGGCGCGCGTTCACCTATCTCCTGTCGCACGGCGCGCTCGACCAGCATCACATCGGGCACTTCGAAGGCTTGGTCGACAAGCTCGACAACGTCGGCGATCGCGCCGCGCTGCGGCATGCAGCGCGAATGTTCTATCGGCTCTACGGCGACGTTTTTCGCGCGTTGCCGCGCGCCGAATCTTCCACGAACACGAGGGCTGCGGCATGAACTTGAATGAAGCGCGCATCGTTCTAACGGGCGCCGCTGGCGGCATCGGCTCGACGACGGCCGGCTGGCTCGCAAATGCCGGGGCCAAGCTCCTGCTCACCGACTTGCGACAGGAGCCGCTCGACCGGCTTGCCACGAGGCTCGGGCCCGAACGCGTGCTCGCGACCGTGGCTGCCGACATCGCGAGCGCACCGGGCCGCGCGGCCGTCGTAGCCGCCGCACGCGAGCACGAGGCTAACGTGCTCGTCAACGCGGCCGGAATCAACCCGTTCGGGCTGTTCGCCGAGCAGACCGAGGACGAGATCGCGAAGGCGCTCGCAATCAACACCGTTGCGCCGACGTTGCTCTGCCGCGCGCTGTTGCCCGTGCTGCTCGCGCGTCATAGCGCACACATCGTCCTCATCGGCTCGACGTTCGGCTCGATCGGCTTTCCGGGATTCGCCGCCTACTCGGCGAGCAAGTTCGCCGTGCGCGGACTATCCGAAGCATTGCGCCGCGAGCTAGCCGACACGGGGGTTCGCGTCCACTACGTCGCGCCGCGCGCGACGAAGACTGCCCTCGCGACGGACCGGGTTCGCGCGCTGAACGCCGAGCTCGGCGTCGGTATGGATACGCCGGGCGCCGTGGCGAGCGCGATCGTCGACGCGTTGCAAAGCGAACGCCGCGAGCTGCTGCTCGGCGGACCCGAGCGCGTGTTCGCGAAGCTGAACGCCTTGTTCCCGGCACTCGTAGACCTTTCGCTGCGGCGACGACTCGCCATCGTGCGACGCCATGCCGCGACGGAAAGCCTTGCCCCAAATCTCATCCATCGACCACAGGAGATCCAATCATGATTCGGCGTCTAGCAGTGATAGCCCTCGTTGCCACATTGGGCGCCCCGCCCGTTCTCGCCGACGAGTTCGGCGACGGTTTGGCCGCCATTCAGAACGAATGGGCGGCCGCGAACTACCAAAGCGCCGACGAAACGCGCAGCGCCGCATTCGCCGCGCTCGTCGAGCACGCCGCGGCGTTCCGCGAGCGCTACCCGTCACGTGCAGAGGCGCTGGCCTGGGAAGGCATCGTGCTCAGCACGTACGCCGGCGAAGTCTCCGCGATGAGTGCGATGAAGTACGCGAAGGCCGCGCGGGCGGCGCTCGAGAAAGCCGAGAAAGCCGACGCAACGGCGCTCGCCGGCGGCATCTACGCCTCGCTCGGCGCGCTCTACTCCAAGGTGCCCGGCGGCATCATCGGCTTCGGCGACGATGAGCTCGCCGCACAGTACTTCACCAAAGCGTTGGCAGTCGACGCGAACAACCTCGACAACAACTTTTTCTATGGCGAGTTTCTGATCGATCAAGGCGACTATGCACGCGCGCGCACCGTGCTCGAGCACGCGCTCGCCGCGCCGACCGTCGCCGATCGGCCCGTGTTCGATGCCGGGCGTCGCGCCGAGATCCGCGAGCTGCTCGCCGTCGCCGAGCGCAAGCTCGCGAGCTGACGGAGCTCACGCGCTCGCGAACGCCCAGAGTTTGCTGGCCAGTAGCTTCGCGAGCGCGAGCGCCTGAATGACGAGGAACAACGAGAGCCGATAGTCGACGCTGGTCGATTCGAGCACGACTGCATACGCCGCCTGCGTCATCGCAAAGCTGAGAAGCGAGATGATTGCGAAGCGCCGCAGCGCGACGGGTATCTCTCGCTCTTCCGCGGGGAAAGTCCAGCGCGCGTGCCCGAAAAAGCACCAAATGAACGAGAGCAGAAAACCAAGCAGATTCGCGGCGAGCGGCGCCGCCCCGAACGGGACGGCAACGGAAACGACGCCCAAGTTGATGGCCGTGCCGACGGTCCCCACGACCGTGTAGACGCCGACGTCTCGCGCGAGACCTCTTACAGACCAGCCGGACCGCGGATGTGCTCGACGTCCTGGTTGTTCTCGTTGCAGATGTACTCCATGAGCTCCCAGCCGGGCCGCAGCGTGTGCGTGTACTTCACCGTGAACGGCTTCGCATACGCGCCGGGATCGTAGACCGTCGTCACGACCTCGAGCTCGCTGACCTTCGTGCGCGTGTAGCGCTCGACGGTGCGCAGCTGCGTCGTGTGCGGGTGGCCCACGAAGTCGAACCAGAAGAGATCGTTGAACCCGACCGTCTCGATGACGAGCGTGTCGCCTTCCCAATGCCCGAGCGAGTGGCCGTACCACGTGGCTTCCAGGTCATCGGGATGCTCGCGGCCGTCCATGAAGATCTGCCGGAAGCTGTGGATGTTGCCTTCGAACAAGAAGAATAGATGAGTCGCTTTCCCAAACGTCGGCGTCTGCACGATGCGCCAGGGGTAAGGCGCGATGCGCGGCACGCCCGTGGGCAGGCAGCGCGCCTCGGGGTCGTCAGCGGCCATGCGCGACTTCATGATCGCTTCGGCCGCCGGCAGCAACACGAGCTCTTCGCCCGGCAGCAGACCCGAGCCGATGTCGCCGATCGGACCCGAGCCGACCCACACACCCGAAAAATCCGGCGTGCCGTCGGGCAAACGCGGCACCGGGCCTTCGGGCGCGGCGTTGATCAACGCGGGATTGCTGGAACCGCCGCTCCCGGCGGGTGACGTCGGATCTCTCGGGGCTTGTTGCGCGAGGACCGATTGAGCGAGCGCGCTCACGGCGAGCACCGCGACGAACGATTGTGAGCGCATGAGCTAGCGGTTGTCCGCCGCGGACCGTGCAAAAACGCGAGTGCCGTCGGCGAAGGTCACCGCGCTCGCATTCGCCATGTTGGCGCCGCTGCGCGCCAGCGAACCTTCGACCGTGACTTCGTCGCCTTCTTTCAGCGACGTGCTGGACCAGCCGGCCCGCTTCAAATAGTTCGGGCTCGCGAGCTCGAGGTTCCAGTTCACGACTTTGCCGTCGGCGCTGGGCACGTCGATGTAGAAGCGCGCGTGCGGGTTCGTCCACTCGACCTTCGTGACTTTGCCCTTCAACGTTACGGGTTTGTTCCCGTCGTATTGCGCGGCAAACGAATGGTGCGCCTCGACGGACGCGGCTGCGCTCAACACGAGCGCTGCGGCAAGAGCACAAGCCAAGACCTTCATCGCGTCTCCCCTCCCGGTATCCAGCGAGAGACTCTAGCCTCGCCGCGTACGGAGTGTCGAGTACCGTCAGCGCAGCGACCAGAACTGCACGCTCTGAGCGGTCAGGAATGCTTCAGCTGCGCCGCCTTGCAGCAAAGCCAGAGTCGCGAGCATGCCGGCCAGCGTGCAGGTCTCGGCCGCAACCGTGATCGAGCGCGGCGCTCCGGCGACCGGCCAACCCGTGGTCGGATCGAGCACGTGGCCATACCGCTTGCCGTCCTTGAGCAAGAAGCGGCGCGAATCGCCGCTCGTCGCGAGCGCACCGACCGTGAGGTCGATGTGCCGCGCCACGGCATCCGCTTCGGTCACGGACTCGACACCGACACGCCAGGGCGCGCCGCCCGATTGCGGCCCGAGCGCGAGCAGGTCGCCGCCGAAGTTCAGCAAGCACCGCTGCGACAGCGGCCGCACGAGCGCCGCTGCGCTGTCGACGGCGTACTCCTTACCGATGCCGCCGAAATCGATCTCCATCCCCGGCGCAAGCCTGAGCTCCGGCGTTCGCCAACTGACTTTGTCCCAGCCCACGACCGGCAGCAGCGCCGCGACGGCTTCCTCGGTCGGCACGCGATCGCTGCCGTCGAAGCGCCACGCGCGCCGCAACACGCCCGACGTCGCGTCGAACTTACCGTCGCTGAGCTCGTAAAGGCGGGAAGCATAGTCGAGCAGGCGCGCCGTCTCGTCGTCGACGACGACCGGCCGCCCGCCCGCCGTGTTGATCGTGTCGACGATGTTGCCGCGCCGATAGCGGCTGTATTTCGCCTCGATGCGCTGCGCCTCAGCGGCCGCGAGCGCGACGATGCGCTGCGCGACCGCGGGATCGGCGTCGCCGACGTGAACTTCGCACGGGCTCGCCATCGCCTGAAACGTGCCGAGCCAACACGAGCCGCGCCGCGAGAGCGCGACTCCCGCGGCCGGCTCCGGCGCTGCGGAGGCGTCAGCGCCTTCCGAAGTTGTAGCTGAACTGGGCAATCAACGCATTCAGATCGGGGTAGAGCTCGAAGCCCGCGAGGCTGCCGACGGCCGAGCCGGGCGAAGCGTTCCCGGTCTGCGTGTAGTACTCGATGCGCGCCGACCATTCGCTGCCGCGCGTCGTCTGTTGCCCGTACTTGAGCCCGAGCGTGACGCCGTCGAACTCGCCGAGCCGGTGATCGGCCGACGCGTATGCGGGCAGCGGCGCACCCGCGAACATCACTGTCTTGTAGAAGTCCGCGGCCGTCTGTTGGTAGAACCGCACGTGCGGCTGCAGATACCGCGCAGCGCCGAAGTTGAAGCGGTAGCGCAGCTCGAGCGTGTGCGAGTCCACGCCCCAGTCGTCGGTCATGTAGCGATACGACGCTTCGAGCACGTCGCCGTTGAAATCGCGCTTCAAGAGGCCGAACAGGCTCTGCTTGTCGCGCGAGTCCGGACGGCTCTCGTAGAGATAGCGGAATAACCCACTGCCGGCGGGACCGGCCACGGGATTGCCGGTCACGGGATCGACGACGGACAGCACCTTGTACGGGTCGGTGAGGTACCCGTCGGACTGGCTCAGCGAATAGTTGAACTGGACGATCGTATGACGATTGAGGACCTGTGTGAGACCGATCAAGAAATCCGTGACGTCCTTCGATTCATCGCCGCGTTTGTTGGAGTTGTTGCCGAGCCCGAGCATCGGGGCGAGCCCTACGGGACTGCCACCGACGGGATCGATCGAATCGTTCGCGAGCGCGACTCCGAACGACAACGTCGTGTTGCGGTTGTTGAAATCGCGCGCGAGGTTCGCGTTTAACCCTAAGTGCGTGTAATCGAACTCGTGGGACAAGCTCGCGCCGACGGAGAGCAACGACAGGCGCCCCACGGGCATCTCCCAATTCGCAGCGACCGCCGTGCGCGTGTCGAGAAACGACGGATCGAGCACCTGCTCGCCCGAAGCAATGCGGTACTGAGCGTTGCCGGACG
>Ga0315912_10006319_pt1 | contig 10640 bp, 9 predicted proteins | sample VfabasoilMG_FD_204469 | JGI IMG/M metagenome (GOLD analysis project Ga0315912, IMG submission 204469) | Garden soil microbial communities collected in Santa Monica, California, United States - V. faba soil | ecosystem: Environmental > Terrestrial > Soil > Garden | place: USA: California... | reverse complement strand
GCCGGCATCGATCCCGCGCGCCAGTCCGAATCATTTCCGCCGATTCCGCTCGAACGCACGTCGGTGACCGGACTCAAACACGTCGCCGGTACCGTCTCCATGGCCCGCGGCACTGCCGCAGACACCGCGACGTCAGATTTTTTCATCCTGCTGGACGACCAGCCGTCCCTGGATTTCGGCGGGCAGCGATTCGATGACGGCCAGGGCGCCGCCGCCTTCGGCCGCGTTCTGTTCGGAATCAATGTGGTGCGACAGATTCAGAAACAACCGGTTCAAGGGCAGAACCTGAACCCGCCGGTACCGATCCTCTGGACGACGCGGCTGACGCGCTAGAGCGACAACAACACGGAAAACACGGAAAGGCACGGAACGCACGGAACCCTCGGGAACAGGCGTCACCCAATCACGAAGCTCTTAACAAATAGTCGCGGCGCGTTGAAGTTCAGCAGGAGGCCTTTGCGGAGCCTCGTACATTTCAGGTAGGTCAATACCTGCGAATGATGGACCGGCAGAATCCGTTCGACGGCTTTGATCTCGACGAGCACTTCATCGCCGACGATGAGGTCGGCACGAAACGCACAGGGCAGCACGAGATTTCCATACCTGAGCGAAACAGGCTCCTGGCGTCTTAACGGCAGGCCTTCCTCGGCCAGTCGCTGCGCGAGGCAGTTTTCGTAGACAGACTCGAACAACCCAGGACCGAACTCAATGTGCAAGGCTGTGGCGTTGGCGAGCACACGATCGACGATAGGACTTGTGATCAGAGTCATGACTGCGTGACTCTGCAAAGTGCGGGCCGAAGAACCTAGTCCGATAACTCGTGCTGGCGCGAAGCGATTGCAGTTTTTCCAATATCAGGTTGAAAAAAACAACGCGTTCCCAGTGCTTCCGTGTCTTCCGTGGTTTCCGTGTTGTGTTTGCTTTTGGTTCAGCTGAGCTTCGTCGCCAGGGCCGTGGCGATCTGTTCCAGCAGGACGCGATCGTCATTGCCGAAGGCGGCGAGCGCGTCGCTGTCGATGTCGATCTCGCCGTAGACCCGGTCGCCCTTGATGATCGGCACCACGATCTCTGACTTCGTCTCGATGCTGCACGCCAGATACCGTGGATCGCTGTTCACGTCGTCCACGGTGATCGTCTGTTTCTCCGTGGCGGCGGCGCCGCAGATGCCGCGTCCGAGCGGAATGCGGGTGTGCGGCGACGGCTTGCCGAGGTACGGCCCGAGGACGAGCTCGTCGCCCTCCAGTAAATAGATGCCCGCCCAGGTATAGTGGGCGCGGTTTTCCTTCAGCAACCGGACCGTTTCCGTGAGGGCCGCGTTGGCGGTGGGCGCGGCGTCGATCGCTTTAAGGACTGAACTGAGTAGCGAATCCATTTAACTGTCCCCGGCTTCCATCCAGATAAGCGCGATGCCGCCGGCAAGCGTGACGAGCACCAACGCGGTCGAAAATCCGTGCAGCCGCCCAAACTCGGCTTTTCTGGCGTCCGAGTCCGGCAGGGCCGCGATCGGGCCGGGCACCTCGGCTCGAATCCGATCGATCCGCGGCGACACAAAGAAAAGCGCCGCGGCAGTCATCACGATCATGGCGGCCAGGGTCCACATCCGCCAGGCCATGCGAAGCGGCCGGGGGCCGAGCAATGCCCGCAAAATGAACAGAATGATGAGGATCGCGGCCAGGCCAAGCGCGACGTACTGAAATCGATACAGTACGGCGCCGAAGACGAGGCCCGCGAGCGCGCGGCCGCCCGCGGGATCGGAGGTTTCGAGGGTGTTGAAGACCGCCGGCGCAGCCACAAATCCGAGTGCCGCCAGGCCGCCCACCCAGATCGCGAGTGCCACCAGCGACGCAACCCGGAGTCCGATCATCCAATTGATTATGATGTGATGTAGTTCGAACTACAAACCGCCGCGCACAGTACAGTAAAATTCCCGCGCTCTGATGCCTGAACCTTCACTCGCCGCGCTCCGCAACATCGCCACACAACTTCGTATCGATTCCGTGCGATCGACCACCGCCGCTGGATCCGGCCACCCGACAACCTGCTTGTCGGCGGCCGACATCATCGCCGCGTTGTTTTTCGCGGAGATGAGATTTGACCCGCACGATCCGCAGCATCCCGAAGCGGATCGGTTTGTGTTGTCGAAAGGCCATGCCGCGCCGATTCTCTATGCCGCGTGGGCCGCGGCCGGGGCCTTCCCGCGCGACGAAGTGATGAAGCTCCGCGAGCTGACCTCGGACCTTGAAGGACATCCGACGCCACGGTTGAACTTCGTGGACGTGGCAACCGGGTCGCTTGGCCAGGGACTCGCGGCCGGTGTCGGCATTGCGCTCAATGCGCGGCGCATCGACTCGGATTACCGGACCTATGTGCTCCTGGGCGACGGCGAGTCCGCGGAAGGCTCGGTGTGGGAAGCCGCGCAGGTTGGCGCGTTCCACCATCTCGACAACCTCTGCGCGATCACGGACGTGAACGGACTCGGCCAGAGCCGCGCCACACAGTGGGAGCGCGATGCAGACGCGTTCGTGCAGCGCTGGCGTGCGTTCGGTTGGCACACCATCAGCATCGACGGTCACGACATGAAGCAGATCGTCGACGCGCTCGCCGAGGCTCGCCGAACCACCGGCAAGCCGACGATGATCGTCGCGAGAACCCTGAAGGGGAAGGGCTGCTCAATTTTCGAAGGCAAGGACAACTGGCACGGCAAGGCGCTCAAGAAAGGCGCCGAGGCCGATCAGGCTGTGGCCGAGCTCGAATCGCAGTACGTCAAGACGTCCGACCCGGTACCGGCGATTCCGAAGCCGGAGCGCCGCCGCAGCGAGGGCAAGCTGCCCGATTTCGTGGGCGCGATGCCGGCGCCGGCCTACAAACTCGGCGACAGCGTGGCCACGCGGGAGGCCTACGGCACCGCGCTCGCGTCACTCGGATCGATCGATCGTCGCGTGGTGGCGCTCGACTCCGACGTGAAGAACTCCACGTTCAGCGAGCGATTCGAGAAGGTGCATCCCGATCGTTTCTACCAGACGTTTATTGCCGAGCAGGTGATGATTGGCGCAGCGATGGGCCTCGCCGCGCGCGGCGCGATCGCGTTTCCGTCGAGCTTCGCGTGCTTCCTCGAGCGCGGCAGCGACTTCATTCGCATGGCGGGCATTTCCAACCTCAACGTGAAGCTGGCCGGATCGCACGCCGGTGTGTCGATCGGCGAAGACGGGCCGTCGCAGATGGCGCTCGAAGATCTGGCCATGGCGCGCAGCGTTCCCAACTGCACGGTGTTCTATCCGTCAGACGCGGTGAGCGCTGAAAAAATCGTCGCGCTGTCGGCGGCCACGCCGGGCCCCGTCTATATCCGCACGTCGCGGCCGAAGACGCCCGTGATCTACGACCCGAAGGAGTCGTTCGTCGTGGGCGGATCGAAAACGTTGCGACAGTCTCCGCGCGACGTCGCGACCGTCGTGGGCGCCGGCGTCACGCTGTTCGAGGCGCTCAAGGCGCACGATCTGCTGGCGGCCGATGGCATTGCGATTCGCGTGGTGGACGCCTACAGCGTTCAGCCGATCGATCGCGCGGGTTTGATTGCCGCGGCCAGGGCCAGCGGCGGTTGCATCATCACGGTTGAAGATCACTATGCGAACGGCGGCTTGGGCGACGCGGTGGCCGAAGCCGTCAGCAGCGAGGGATTCAAGCTCATCCGGCTGGCCGTCCGCGAGATTCCACGCAGCGGTCCACCGGAAGTGCTGATCGACAAGTTCGGAATTTCGGCGCGCTCGATCAGTGACGCGGTAAAGAAACTTAAGAACTAACAACTGAGGTTCTCATGAGGCGTTGGCCGCATACGTTCGTGCTCGCCTTGTCGGCGGGCTTGGCTGTGGTGTCGTTCGCGCCGTTGCGAGGCCAGCAGGCGCCCGCTTCGAGCGCGGCCGTGACAACCGGCGTGCGCGAGGCCGCATGGTCGCCGGACGGATCGCGCCTCGCGGTGTCCTGGTTCGACGCGATCTGGACGATGACGCCGGACGGCAAAGACATGAAGCGCGTCGTCTCTGCGCCGCAGGGCTGGGCGTCTGAGCGCGACCCGGTGTGGTCGCCTGACGGACGCGAGATCGCGTTCAGCGCGAGTACGAACGGTGAGTTCGATGTCTGGGTTGCGCCCGCCGCTGGCGGCGAACCGCGTCGGGTGAATCCGCGCCCCGGCGACGAGCGGTGGCCATCGTGGTCGAAGGATGGCCGCAGCTTGCTCGTGTCGCACCGGCCGCCGAAGGGCACGTGGACCTTGTTGCTGGTTCCCTCGCAAGGGCCTGGCGAAGCGGTTTCGATTGGCGCCGGCTGGCAAGGCGCGATCTCGCCAGACGGGAAGCGCGTGGCGTTTGTGTCCGATCGCGCGCCGGAACCGAACAACGAGACCGACATCTGGCTGCAGGACCTGACCTCAACTCCCAATGGATGGCCGCCGGCCACTCGCGTGACGAAGCTCGCGGGCGATGAGATCAATCCGAGCTGGGCGCCAGACAACAACAGAGTGGCGTACGGGCGGGCCAACGGAATCTATGTCAGTCCGGTCGCTGCGCCGGCGACGCCAACTCCCGCGAACGCGCCGGCGGAAGTCCTCGCGTCGCGCCGATTCGGCGTGCCGGCTTGGTCGCCTGACAGTCAGTGGCTGGCGATTGCGACGTTCACGATTGCAAATGCCGGGTACAACGGCAATCCCAGCCGCAACGACAACGATCCACCTGCGGCGCTGGGCGCGGCCAATCAATATCAGTTGTGGCGCGTCCTGGCGCCGCGCGTGGTTGACGAAGGTGCGACAAGCGTGGCTCCAGGTGCGACCGATGCGGCTCGCTGGACGTCCGCATTCGATCAGGTCTGGCAGACGCTCAAGAGCTTGTACTACGCGTCGGGACCGTCAGCCGCTGAATGGGACAAGTTGCGCGATCAGATCCGGCCGCGGATGGCGGCGGTCACCGATCGCGCGGCCGCTGAGGCGATCATCGATGAACTGATCGCGAAGCAGCCGCCGATCAAGCCTGGGCCTGCTCCGGCGAAGGGCATGGTCGCGTCCGGTCATCCGCTGGCGTCGGCGGCCGGGGCCGCGGTGCTCGAGCGCGGCGGCAACGTGATCGATGCAGGTATCGCAACCGCGTTTGCGCTGGGTGTGGTGGAACCGGACGCGTCCGGCCTCGGCGGCGACGGCCAGGCGATCCTCTTCCTGAAAGGCATGACCGAACCGGTGGTCGTTGAATACAAAGACATGACACCGAGCCGGATCGCCGCGGACAACACGCGGTTGTTCAATGCGAACGGCGGCCGCACGGCGCCGGATGGCCCCACCGTCGTCAACATCCCCGGCGTGGTGGCCGGCCTCGATCATCTCTACAAGAAGTTCGGCAGCAAGAAGGTGGCATGGGCCGATCTCGTTGCGCCCGCGATCAAGCTCGCAGACGAGGGTTACATCCTCGATGAAGCGCTGCCAACGACGATCGCGGAAGGTCGGGCGGCGTTTACGAAGTATCCGGAGGCCGCGAAGATTTTTCTGCCCGGCGGCAGGATTCCGAAGCCTGGCGATCGATTCGTCAACAAGGACCTGGCCGACACGCTGCGCGTGCTCGCGAAAGAAGGCGGCGATTCGTTCTATCGCGGATCGATCGCGAAGAGAATCGCCGAAGACATGGAAGCGAACGGCGGCGTCATCGCGCAGGACGACCTGGCGCAGTACAAGGCCGTTGAGCGCAAGCCTCTGGCCGGCATGTTCCACGGTCACAAGGTCTATTCCGTGCCCGCGCCGGTATCGACCGGCCTGCAGATCGTCGAAACGCTGAACATCCTGGACGGCTACAAGCCGAAGGCCGGCGCGACGTATGCGAACGATGCGGATTATCTGCACTACGCGATCGAAGCCTGGCGCGTGCGCGACGGTGGCGCGCGCATTTCCGATCCCGACAAGTATCCGGTTGACCTCGGCAACCACCTTGAGGCCGCGCACGCGCTCGAACGCTTCAAGCTGATCGATCCTGCCAAGGTCTACAGCGCCGCCGGCGGCCGCGGTGGTGGTGCGCCGATCGAGGATCCACTTCCGCTTGACGCTCCCGATCCATCACGGCGGGTGCAGAGCGGCACCACGTCGTTCGTGGTCGCCGATGGCGAAGGCAACATGATCGCGTTCACGCAGACGCTGTCCACGTGGGGCGGTGCGTATTACGTTTCCAAGGGGCTCGGGTTCCTGTACAACGATCACTTCCGCGGCGGCGCCGGTCGCGGTGGTGGATTCGGCAGCACGCTGCCGTGGATGCGGTCGTCCACCACGAGCGTGCCGACGCTGGTGTTCGCGCCCGCGCGGAACGGATTCGTGCCGCGGATGGCCGTGGGCGCGGCCGGCAACGCGTGGATTCCCGCGTCGGTCTACAACATCATCCTGAACGTCGTTGACGGCGGGCTGCCGGCGCAGGCGGCGATCGAGGCGCCGCGCCTGCTGATCGGCGGCGGCGGTGGCGGCCGGTCGAACATCCAGATCGAAGATCGGATTCCGCGCGGCATTCTGGCGGACCTCGAAGCGCGCGGTCACACGTTCACGAAAGTCGGCCGCAAGGGCGAAGTGAAATACGGCTACGCCGCCGTTGCGGTGGTCGATGCGTCGAAGAAGACCGTGCAGGCCGGCGCCGAGCCGCGTCGCTCGCACGGCGTGGCGGCCACAAGCAAGTGAGTAAGGGCCCGGTTCACTTCACGCCGGATTTATTTGCGTTCCTGCGCGACCTGAAGCGCCACAACGACCGCGACTGGTTCGCCGCGAACAAGGACCGATACGTCGCCAGCGTCGAAGGCCCGATGCTGCAATTCATTCGCGACGTCGGCGAGCGGCTGCCGGAGATCAGTTCGCAGTACCGCGCGGACCTGCGCCGCTTCGGCGGGTCGCTCTATCGCATCTATCGCGACACGCGGTTCTCGCCGGACAAATCGCCGTACAAGACATATACTGCCGCGCACTTCCGGCATCGCGCGTCGACGAAGGACGTCAAGACGCCGGGCTTCTACATTCAGCTCAATCCCACCGGGAACTTCGGCGGCGGCGGAATCTACCATCCGCCGATGCCGGCGCTCACGAAGATCCGGCAACGCATCGTGTCCGATCCGCGGGCGTGGGAGACCGTGCGAAAGAGCGGCATCGAAATCGAAGGCGAGACGCTCGTGCGCGCCCCGGCAGGCTTCGACGCGACGCACAAGTACATCGAGGATCTGCGCCGCAAAGATTTCTACGGCGGCGTCGAGTTCAGCGAAGCCGACGTCACGTCGCCGGGTTTCATCGATCGCTACATGCAGTGCTGCAAGGACACAGCGCCGCTGATCAAGTTCCTGACCGAAGCGCTCGGACTGCGCTGGTAGCGCTCAGGTCGTGGCGCGCTGCTGCGGCGGTGACGGATTCTCGCCGGCATGACGGCATTCCGGATGCTGGCAGTAGCATCGCAATTCCGAAATGCCTCCGGCGTGTTTGCAGTGTTCGCTGCAGTACTTGCCATGGGAACCGCCTTTGGCGACGCGGCACTCGCAAGCGGGGTGCGCGCACTTTTCTTCAGGCATGCGACGCCTCCAATCGGGCTGGGTTGTCGGACTGAGGCCACTCTACGCCTGTGGACGACGACAGTCAAAAAAGCCGAAACCGTGGTTTCCGCGCCGGTGTGGGCGCCTACTTCTGCGTCAGCACCATGGCCACCGTCAGGCCGATCATCGCGACAACGGTGATCCACGCCACCACGTTGAAGAACCTGGAGTTGGTGTGCTTGCCCATCAGCTCGCGATCGTTGGTGAGCACCAGCATGAACACGAGCACGAAGGGCAGGACGATGCCATTGACCACCTGCGAGAGCACCATCACGTGCACAAGAGGGAAGCCGGGAATCAGCAACACGCCGGCTCCGGCGACGATGAGCAAGGTGTAGAGCCAGTAGAACGCCGGGGCCTCGTCGAAGCGCTTGTCGAGGCCCGACTCCAGCCCAAGTCCTTCACAGACAACGTAAGACGTGGAAATCGGCAGAATGGACGCCGCGAAGAGCGAAGCGTTGAACAGTCCGCCCGCGAAAAGCAGATACGCGTAGTCGCCCGCGAGCGGCCGCAGCGCCTGTGCGGCATCGGCGGCATCCTTGATCTCGTGGTGCCCGGCCGAGTAGAGCGTGGCCGCGCAGGCGACGATGATGAACCACGCGACCACATTGGCGAAGATGCAGCCGAGGATGACGTCCCAGCGCGACGCGCGATATTGACGGACCGTCACGCCTTTTTCGACGATGGATGCCTGCAGATAGAACTGCATCCACGGCGCGATGGTCGTGCCCACCAGGCCGATCACCATGAACAGGTAGCCATAGTTCCTGATGCCTTCGATCCCGGGACGAGAGACCGTGGCCACCGCCGCCGCGCTCCAGTCGGGGCCCGCGAGCAGGCCGGCGATGATGTAAGTGACGTAGAAACTGGATGCGAGCAGAAAGATCTTCTCAACGCTGGCATACGTGCCCTTGACGACCATCAACCACACCACAGCGGCGGCCACGGGCACGACGATGTAGCGAGAGATGCCGAACAGTTCAAGACTGCTCGCGACGCCCGCGAACTCGGCGACGATGTTACCGAAGTTGGTAACGACCAGGGCGAGCATCATCAGGAACGTGATGCGCAGGCCGAACTCTTCGCGGATCAGATCGCTGAGTCCTTTGCCCGTGACGGCGCCCATCCGCGCGGCCATTTCCTGGATCACGATCAGCGCGACCATGATCGGGCCCATCGTCCACAGCATCGAGTAGCCGAACTGCGCGCCCGCGAGCGAGTAGGTGAAGATGCCGCCCGCGTCGTTGTCCACGCTGGCGGTGATGAAGCCGGGTCCGATGACGGCGGCGAAAATGGCGAGACGGCGCATGAATCCACGGCGGAAGATCGTCATCACGAACCGTCGTCAGTGCTTGCGCCGCAGCATGGAGATCACGTCGTCCGCGGTAATGACGCCGGCGAGCCGTTCCTGCTCGTCGACCACCGCGAGCGTGATCAGGTTGTACTTGTCGAAGAGCGCGGCGACTTCGCCTTCGGGCGTGTCTGGCGCGCAGGAAATGTACTGCTCTTGAAGGGTGGAGAGCGCGGTTGACGGACTCGACACGGCGATCTGAACAAGCGGGACGGCGCCGACGAGCTGGTGATGCCTGCCGACCAGATACACAGTCGCCAGCGCTTCGCGCGTGCCTTCGAACTTTCGGATCGCGGCGATCGCGTCCTCCACCGTACCGTGCTCGGAGACCGCGACGAAGTCGGTCGTCATGCGGCCGGCCGCGGTGTGCTCGCTGAATTCGAGGAGCTGGCTGACTTCCTGGCGCTCCGCGGGATCCATCTGTTTGAGGATCTGGCCGGTGCTTTCCTGGGGCAGGTCGCCCAGCAGGTCCGCCGCGGCGTCCGGATCCATTTCCTCCACGATGTCGGCGGCGCGATTCGAATCGAGTGATTCGACGATGGACACCTGGATGTCGGGATCGATTTCCTCGAGCGTGGAAGCGGCCACTTCTTCGTCCAGCGTTTCGAAGACGGCTTCGCGCTCGGCTGGCGGCAGATCTTCGACGATGTCCGCGATGTCGGCCGGATGAAGCTTGGACAGGCCTTCGTACGCGATCTTGAGCTTGACGCGCCGGGCCGGATCGGTTTCAAGGAGATCGACGTATTTCCACGGAATGAAGCGCGGTGGAATCCGATCGAGCAGCGCGCGCAGCGTGAACGCCGGCACCACGCCTTTCATGAGCCGCCGCACGGCGCCCTTGGCGCCCACGTCAACGGAGACGACGTCCAGCGAGAGGTGGCTGTTGACCGGACTGCAGTCGAATTCCACGTCGTTGACGCGAACGACCTTGCGCCCGTGCACGTCGATGATCTGCTGATCGAGCAAATCGCGGCGCAGGAACAGCATGCCGTCTGACGGAGCCAGACGATCCCAGGATTCAAGGTTGGTGTTGGCGCGGACGGTCGCGCCGCAGGCGGTCAGCGAATCGGCAGGCAGCGCGCGTTCGCCGCTCGCGGTTCGGACCACGAGATAGGCGACGCGTGTTGGATGATCCTGGGGCGCGACGGCGATTTCGCGCACGCGTCCCGCCGCGACGCCGGCAGCATCACGGACTGGCGCGCCAAGGAGCTCAGAGAGAGCGACGAGGGACATAGGAACACTCGCGATCGATCGCCGATCCGACCGAGTGTCCCGCTATGTGGTGAGAGAGTCAAGACTTTTAGGCTGCTCGGCGGGCGTGCAGCAGCCCAGCTTCTTCGCCAGGCGCGCTTCGTCTTTCTGCACGGTCGGCAGTTCGCCGATGCACGCGCACGCGGCGTCGACCAGACCCTGTGATTTGGCATCCATGTTCGAGGCGAGCCGGTAGTACACCCACAGGCCGCGCTTCTCTCCGTGAACGATTCCGGCGCGGCGCAGGTACGCCAGATGCCGCGACGCCTTCGGTTGCGGGATGCCCAACGTCTCGTAGATGTGGCAGACGCAGATTTCGCCGCCGCGGAGTAGGCCCACGATGCGGATCCGGGTGGGATCGCCCAGGGCCTTGAGCACGCGGTCCATGGCTTGAAGATCCTTCATATTCGCCTTGACAAATATATCGCTGATTTGTAGTCTTGTCTACATCTGCGTA
>Ga0315912_10006318_pt1 | contig 10640 bp, 7 predicted proteins | sample VfabasoilMG_FD_204469 | JGI IMG/M metagenome (GOLD analysis project Ga0315912, IMG submission 204469) | Garden soil microbial communities collected in Santa Monica, California, United States - V. faba soil | ecosystem: Environmental > Terrestrial > Soil > Garden | place: USA: California... | reverse complement strand
CGGCAAGACCGCCGCGCGCGCGAGGGCCGAGGGTTTCGACGTGCGCAGCCCGGCGGAGGCGGTGCAGGGCGCGACGCTGGTCGCGTTCCTGACCCCCGACATGACGCATCGCGCCTTGTTCGCGCAGGTGCAGGACCAGCTCGCGCCGCGCGCGACGCTGCTGTTCGCGCACGGGTTCAGCGTTCATTACGGGCAGGTGCAGCCGGGCAAGACGCACGACGTCGTGCTCGTCGCGCCCAAGAGCCCGGGCGACCTCGTGCGGCGCCAGTACGAGGCCGGGCAGGGCGTGCCCTGCCTCCTCGCCATCGCGCAGGATGCGACGGGCCGCGCGAAGGCCCGCACGCTCGCCTACGCGCACGCCATCGGCGGCACGCGCAGCGGCGTGCTCGAGACGAGCTTCGCGGAGGAAACCGAGACGGACCTGTTCGGCGAGCAGGCCGTGCTCTGCGGCGGCGCGACCGAGCTCGTCGTCAAGGGATTCGAAACGCTGGTCGAGGCCGGTTACCAGCCGGAGGTCGCGTACTTCGAGTGCCTGCACGAGCTCAAGCTCATCGTCGACCTGCTCTACGAGGGCGGGCTCGCGAAAATGCACCAGTTCGTGAGCGAGACGGCCAAGTACGGCGACCTCACGCGCGGCCCGCGCATCATCGACGACCACGTCAAGGCGTCGATGCAACAGGTGCTCGAGGAAATCCGTTCCGGGCAGTTCGCGCGCGAGTGGATCGCCGAGAACGCGGACGGCCAGCCGCGCTACCGCGAGCTGCTGCAGCGCGACCTCGGCCATCCCATCGAGCACGTCGGCAGGACGCTGCGCGAGCGCATGGCCTGGCTCAAGCGCCAGGCGGCCGCCTGAGCGGCGCGGCGGTGCCGGCGCGGAGCCGAACGTGAAGGGAGCCGAAGCGCTGCTCGAGGCGTTGCGCGACCGGGGCGTCGAAGTCGTTTTCGGCTATCCCGGCGGCGCGATCATGCCGCTGTACGACGCGCTGCTCGGCTCCGGTATCCGCCACATCCTGGTGCGGCACGAACAGGCGGCCGCATTCGCGGCCGACGGCTACGCGCGCGTCTCCGGCCGGCCGGGCGTGTGCATTGCGACCTCGGGACCCGGCGCCACGAACCTGGTGACCGGCATCGCGAATGCGTTCCTTGATTCGGTGCCGCTCGTTGCGATCACCGGCCAGGTCGCGACCCCGCTCAGGGGCACCGACGCCTTCCAGGAAGTGGACATCTTCGGCATCACGCTGCCGATCGTGAAGCACAGCTACGTGGTGCGGCACATCGAGGAACTGCCACGGATCGTGCACGAGGCCTGGGACATCGCCGCGAGCGGCCGGCCGGGCCCGGTGCTGATCGACCTGCCGAAGAACATGGCTGCCGGCGAGGCGCACGGCGCCGCGCGTGTCCTGCGGCCAAGGCTCGCGCCCGAGCGTGCGGACGAGGCAGATCTCGCGCGCGCCGCGGCCATGATCGCCGCTGCTGAACGTCCGGTCCTCTATGCGGGCGGCGGCATCGGCATTGGCCGCGCGATTCACGCGTTCCGCAACTTCGTGGCCGAGACCGGCATCCCGGTCGTCAGCACGCTGAAGGGCCTCGGCGCCGTGCCCACCGACGAGCCGCTGTTCCTCGGCATGCTGGGGATGCACGGAACCCGCGCGGCGAACAATGCCGTGCAGCAGTCGGACCTGCTCATCGCGGTCGGCGCGCGCTTCGACGACCGGGCAACCGGCAAGCTTGAAGGGTTCGCGCCCGACGCGCGGGTCATCCACCTCGACGTCGACCGGGCCGAGATCGACAAGTTGCGACGTGCCGACGTCGCGCTCGCCGGCGACCTGTCGCAATCCCTCGCGGCGATCGGGCAGGGCCTGCGCATCGCCGCCTGGCGCCGGCACTGCCTGCGCATGAAGGCGCAGCACGCGTGGCGTTACGACGCTCCGGGAGACGGTATCTATGCGCCCGAACTGCTGCGCCGCCTGACCACGGCCTGCGACGGCGAGGCCACGATCGCCTGCGACGTCGGACAGCACCAGATGTGGGTCGCCCAGCATTGCCTGATTCGCCGGCCCGAGCGCCACTTGTCAAGCGGCGGCCTCGGTGCCATGGGCTATGGCCTGCCGGCCGCGATCGGCGCGCACTTCGCCGACCCGCAGCGCACCTCGATCGCGGTGAGCGGCGACGGTTCGATCATGATCAACATCCAGGAGCTCGCCACGCTCAAGCGCTACGGACTGCCGGTCAAGATCCTGCTGCTCGACAACCAGTCGCTCGGCATGGTTCGACAGTGGCAGGAACTGTTCTTCGAGCGCCGCTTCAGCGAGGTCGACCTCTCGGATAACCCGGACTTCGCCAGCGTCGCGCGCTCCTTCGGAATAGACGCGATGACCGTGGACCGCGCGTCGCAGATGGACGAGACCGTCGACGCGTTGCTGAACCACGCTGGCCCGCTGTTCGTCCACTGCCGCATCGACCCCGCCGCCAACGTCTGGCCGCTCGTGCCCCCCGGACACACCAACGCCACCATGCTCGAAGGGAGCCTGCAATGAACCGTACCATCGAAGTGAGCCTCACGCGTGCCGAGGGCGCGATTGTCCGCATCCTCGGACTGATCGAGCGGCGCGGGTTCATCGTCGAGTCGATCGCGACGCGCAGCGACCCGCACGCGGACTCGCTGGTGATGCACGTCGACGTGGCATCCCGCGGCCGTCCATACGACGTACTCGTGCGGCAGATCGTGCGCCTGCTCGACGTGCGTCATGCGCTGCTGGTCGAGCCGCAGGCGGCTGGACAACGACTCGTATGCTGAACGAGGCGCCTGCGGCGGCGGTTCGTGCGGTCGCGAGCCCCGCGGCCGGCGCCTGGGTCGTACACAAGTTCGGCGGCTCGAGCCTGGCGGACGCCGCCTGCTTCCGGCGCGTCGCCGGCATCGTAGCCGGGCTCGAGGAGGCGCGGGTCGCGCTCGTGCTGTCCGCGTGCCGCGGCGTGACGGACGCCCTGATCAACCTCGTGTCGGCGGCGGAGCGCGGCAATCTCGACGGCTGCCGCACCAGCCTCGCACGCCTGCAGGCCCGGCACGAGGCGATCGCAACGGAATTGCTCGGCGCCGCAGAGGCGCGCGCCTACGGCGAGGCGTTCAGCGCCGATGTTGCGGATCTCGAGCGGCTGCTGCAGGCCGTCTCGCTCCTGCGCGCCGCCGGCAGCGACATCCGCGACCGCGTTGCTGGATTCGGCGAGCTGTGGTCGAGCCGCCTCTTCTCGGTGTACCTGCAGGCCTGCGCACCCGGCCAGCGCGTGCGCTGGCTCGACGCCCGCGACGTGGTCGTCGTGGAGTGGGGCCCTCTGGGTCCGGGAGTGCAGTGGCCGGACTCGCGCGAACGGGCGGCGCGCTCCGTCGCAGCGGACGATGCAGGCGTGCTCGTGATCCCGGGTTTCGTCGCGACGGACACGCGCGGCCTGCAGACGACCCTCGGGCGCAACGGCAGCGACTTTTCGGCGTCGATTTTCGGCGCCCTGCTGGGCGCGCGCGAGATCGTGATCTGGACCGACGTCAGCGGCGTCTTGTCGGCGGATCCCGGCCAGGTGCCGGACGCGCGGGTCATTGCCTCGCTGTCGTACAGCGAGGCAATGGAGCTCGCCTATTTCGGCGCGAAAGTCATCCACCCGCAGACCATGGCTCCCGCCGTCGAGCAGGACATCCCGATCCGCATCCGCAGCACCTTCGCGCCGGCCGAAGCGGGCACCACGATCGTCGCATCCCCGGAGGCCGGCGAGCTGGTCAAGGGCATCACGAGCATCCGCGACGTCGCGCTCGTCAACCTGGAAGGCGCGGGCATGATCGGCGTGCCGGGCACGGCGCACCGCCTGTTCGGCGCGCTGCACGAGGCGGGGATCTCGGTCATCCTGATCTCCCAGGGCAGTTCCGAGCATTCGATCTGCTGCGCTGTGCCTTCCGGCCAGGCCGCTCTCGCGGAGCGCGCGCTGCGTCGCGCGTTCTCCGCCGAGCTGCGCGACGGGCAGATCCAGAGCGTGGCGGTGACGGGGGGTTGCTCCATCGTCGCCATCGTCGGCGACGGCATGGCGCAGAGCCACGGCATCGCGGGCAAGCTGTTCCAGGCTTTCGGGCAGGCGGGCATCAACGTCCGTGCCATCGCCCAGGGTGCCTCGCAGCGGAACATTTCGGCGGTCATCGATGACCGCGACGTGTCCAAGGCGCTCAGGGCCGTGCACGCGGCGTTCTACCTCTCCCCGCACACGCTCTCGATCGGCCTCGTCGGCCCGGGCACCATCGGCAGCGTGCTGCTCGACCAGCTGGCCTCCCAGGCCGGGCGGTTGCGGCGCGAATTCAACCTCGACTTGCGCGTGCGCGGTATCGCGACGTCCCGCCGCATGCTGCTCGCGGAGCAGGCGATCGACCTCGACCGTTGGCGCGAGGCGCTGGAGCGGGGCGGCGAGCCTCTCGACCTGGACCGCTTTACGGCGCACGTGGCGGCGGAGCACCTGCCTCACCGCGTGATGATCGACTGCACCGCCGATGCCGGCGTGGCGGCACGCTATGCCGCGTGGCTACGGTCCGGATTGCACGTCGCGACGCCCAACAAGAAGGCGAACAGCGCGGCGCTCGCCGATTTCCGCCGTATCCAGGAGGCGAAGCGCGCGGCCGGCACGCAGTACTTCTACGAAGCGACCGTCGGCGCGGGGTTGCCGATCATCCTCACCGTGCGCGACCTGCGCGAGACCGGTGACCGCATCCGCCAGATCGAGGGCATCCTGTCCGGGACGCTGGCCTACCTCTTCAACGTCTTCGATGGCGGCGCGCCATTCTCGGAGATCGTGAAGGACGCAAAAGCGCGCGGGCTCACCGAGCCCGACCCGCGCGACGACCTGTCCGGCATGGACGTGGCGCGCAAGCTGGTCATCCTCGGCCGCGAGATGGGCCTGCCGCTCGAGCTCGCGGACGTGAAGGTGGAAAGCCTCGTGCCGCCCCAGCTTCGCGAATGCGGCATCGACGAGTTCCTCGAACGCCTGCCGGAGCACGACGCGGCGATGGGCGCGCTGGTCGAGGGAGCGCGGCGCGACCGGCAGGTGCTGCGTTACGTCGCGCGCCTGACGGCCGACGGCCGCGCCACGGTCGCGCTCGAGCGCCTCGATGCCGGCCACGCCTTCGCAAACATTGCGCTGACCGACAATGTCGTGCGTTTCGTCACCGATCGCTACTGCGACAACGCGCTCGTGGTACAGGGCCCGGGCGCAGGCCCGGCGGTGACGGCGGCCGGCGTGTTCAGCGATTTGCTGAGGCTCGCATCCGGCCTCGGCGCGCGCATTTAGAATCGCGGCATGGGTTACACGACGGCAACGGCGTTCGCGCCGGCCACGGTCGGCAACGTGGCCGTGGGATTCGACATCCTGGGCCATGCATTCGGCGTGATCGGCGATCGGGTACGTGCCGACCGGGTGGCCGAGCCGGGCGTGCGTGTGCGCACCGTGACGGGAATCGCCGGCGAGCTGCCGCTGGAGGCGGAGCGCAATACGGCCGGCAAGGCGGTCCTGTCGCTGGTCGCCTCCGCATCGCCGCGGTTCGGCATCGAACTCTCGATCGAGAAGGGCATTCCCCTCGCTTCCGGCCTGGGCGGATCGGCGGCCTCGGCCGTCGCGGCCGTGGTCGCGGCCAACCAGCTCCTCGAACGGCCGCTCGCGGAGATCGAGCTGCTGACGCACGCCATCGCGGGGGAGGCCGTCGCGAGCGGGTCCCGCCACGCCGACAATATCGCGCCGGCGCTGTTCGGCGGGCTCGCGCTGACGGTTGGAATCGACAATCCGCGGATCAAGCGCATACCGGTGCCGCCCGCAGTGCGCTGCGTGCTGCTGCATCCGCACATGTTCGTGTCGACGCAGCAGGCACGCAGTGTGCTGACGCGGCTCGTGGACCTTTCGGACGTCGTCTGGCAGACGGCCAACCTCGCCGGTTTCATCGCGGGCTGCTACACGAACGACCTCGCGCTGATCCGCGAGGCGTTCGAGGACGTCTTGATCGAGCCGCAGCGAGCAAAGCTGATACCGGGCTTCGCGCAGGTCAAGCAGGCGGCGCTGGCCGCGGGCGCCCTCGGCTGCTCGATCTCGGGCGCCGGTCCCAGCGTCTTCGCCTGGTGCGAAGTCGAGTCCGCGGTGCGCGTACGCGAAGGCATGCAACGCGCGTTCGCCGACGAAGGACTCGAATGCGACCACTGGATCGCGCCGATCGGCGGCGACGGCGCACGCGTCCTGGAGCGCGGATGAACTACGCGAGCACACGCGATGCCGCGCTGTCGTCGACGCTGTCTGAGGCACTTCGGGAAGGGCTCGCGCCCGACGGCGGGCTGTACGTCCCACGCCCGCTGCCGCGGATCGATGTGCGGAGCCTCGATGCGCGCGCATCGCTCCCGGCGCTGGCAGAGGCCTTGCTCGCCCCGTTCTTCGAAGGTGACCGGCTCGCGTCGGCACTTCAGGCGATCGCGGCCGAGTCCCTCGACATCGCCGCGCCGGTCGTGTCCTTCCAGGACGGCACGGAACGGCTGGCCATCCTCGAGCTGTTCCACGGCCCGACGGCGGCGTTCAAGGATTTCGGCGCGCGTTTCCTCGCCGCCTGCCTCTCGCGCCTGCGCGAGCCGCAATCGCCGACCCTCACTGTTCTCGTGGCGACCTCCGGCGACACGGGCGCCGCCGTGGCGGCGGCCTTCAACGGGCGACCCGGCGTGCGTGTCGTGGTCCTGTATCCCGAAGGGCGCGTGTCGCCGATCCAGGAGCAGCAGCTCACGGGCTGGGATGGCAACGTGCGGAGCCTTGCGGTCCAGGGAAGTTTCGACGACTGCCAGCGGCTCGTAAAACAGGCGTTCGCGGACGCGGGCCTGCGCGAGCGGTTTGCGCTGACTTCGGCCAACAGCATCAACATCGGACGGCTGCTGCCGCAGGTCGTGCTGTTTGCGTCGGCGGCGCTCGCCGTACGCGAGGCGTCGGCAGCGCCCGTGGGCTTCGTGATCCCGTCGGGCAACCTCGGGCTCGCGACCGCTTGTGTGTACGCGCGCGAGATGGGGCTGCCGATCGGCGAGATCGTGCTCGCGCACAACGCCAACCGGACCGTGCCCGACTTCATGGCCGAAGGCAGCTGGAGGCCCCGCGCAAGCGTCGCGACGCTGGCCTCCGCGATGGACGTCGGCGACCCGAGCAACATGGAGCGCCTGTTTGCGCTGTACCCGGATGCCGCCGCGTTCCGGCGCGCGCTGCGCGCGGTGTCGGTCGATGACGCGGCGATCCGGGAAAGCATCCGCGCGGAATTCCGGCGCGGCGGTGTCGTGGCCTGCCCGCACTCGGCGGCCGGGCTCGCCGCGTACCGCGGCCTGCCTGAACGTGAGCGCCGCGAGTCGCACTGGGTCGTCGCGGCGACCGCCCATCCAGCGAAGTTCCCGGAGATCGTCGAGCCTCTCGTGGGCCGGCGCGTCGAGCCGCCCGCTGCGCTCGCGAGCCTGCTCCATCGTCCGTCGCGGCGCGAGCGGATCGGTCCTACGCTGGCCGAGCTCGGGGATCGACTCGGGGAGACGCCATGCTCGCCGTGACGGATCCGCGCCGCCGCGTGCCCATGGCCGCCGATGTCATTGCGGCGGCGGCGCGCATCCAGGGCCAGGTCATTGCGACGCCCTGCCTCCATTCACCGGGCCTTTCCAGCGCTACCGGGGCCGAGATCCACGTCAAGTTTGAGAATCGCCAGGTTACGTCCTCCTTCAAGGAGCGCGGCGCGCTCAATTTCCTGCTGCAGTTCAGCGAGCGGGCGCGCGCCCGCGGCGTCCTGACGGTGTCCGCCGGCAATCACGGGCAGGCGGTCGCGTACCATGCCCGGCGCCTGGCGATTCCGGCGGTCGTGGTCATGCCACGCCACACACCGTTCGTGAAAGTCGAGCAGACGCAGGCGCACGGGGCGGAAGTCGTGCTGCAGGGCGAGACATTCGCCGAGGCCTGCGAGCACGCGCTTGCGCTTGCCGCCTCGCGCCGCATGACGCTGGTCCATCCCTACGATGACCCGGACGTCATGACCGGGCAGGGCACGGTGGCGCTCGAAATGCTAGCCGCCGTGCCGGCACTCGATACGCTCATCGTGCCGGTGGGCGGCGGCGGCCTGATCGGTGGCATGGCCCTTGCGGCGAAGTCCCACGACCCGCGTCTGCAGGTCGTCGGCGTGCAGTGCGCGGCGTATCCGTCGATGCGGGCGGCCCTGCACGGCCGCTCGATCTCCGGGGGCCGCAGCACGATCGCCGAAGGCATCGCCGTCAAGGACGCGGGCAGGCTGACCCGCCGCGTCGTCCGCAGGCTCGTGGATGAGATCGAAGTCGTCGAGGATGCCGATCTCGAGCGCGCGATGACGATGTACCTGAACGTCGAGAAAACCGTCGCGGAAGGCGCTGGCGCCGCAGGGCTCGCGGCCCTGCTTGCGAACCCCGGACGTTATCGCGGGCGATGCGTCGGGCTCGTGCTCTCCGGCGGCAACATCGACCCGAACCTGCTCGCGGCGGTCATCCTGCGCGACCTCGTGCGGCAGAACCGGATCGTCAGCATGCGCATGACCATGCCGGACCGTCCGGGTTACCTCGCCCGCATCAGCCAGACGGTATCGGACCTCGGGGCCAACGTCCTGCAGGTGGACCACCGTCGCCTGTCCGTCAGCCTGCCGGCGCGGTCGGCGACGCTGGAGCTGACCTTCGAGGCGCGAAACGCCCGTCACGGCGAGGAAGTCGTCGCTGCGCTCCGGCAGGCCGGTTTCAATCCCGAAATCCTGCCGCCCTGACGCAGCCCGCCGGCAAGCCGCTAGCTCAGGGCGCGCCTGCAGGCGCCGGCCTCGCCCCAGGAGGCGGACAACACATTTAATATGAGTCGCCCGGCGGCGATACATGTGAGCCCGTTCACAAAATCATAGGACGGCGCGATCTCGACGATGTCCATGCCAACGATGCGATTGCGCCTGGCAACCGCGCGCAGCAGCGGCGCGAGCTGGCGGAAGTAGATGCCGCCCGGCGTCGGGGCCATCACGCCCGGCATTTCGGTCGGATCGATCCCGTCGGCGTCGATCGTGAGGTAGACCGCCCGGCCCTCCGGGATTGTCGCGAGTACGGGGCCCATTCCCTTGTCGTGGATTTCTTCCGCGCCGATCAGGTGCGAGCCGAAGGCGCGCGCCGCTTCGACCTCGCGTCGCCGGGCGCTGCCGATGGCCCTAAGGCCGATCTGTGTCATGCCCGTCACGGCCTTGACCTTGCTCGCCCATTGCAGCGGGCTCGAGTAGCCGCGGCGCACGCCGCCGACTTCCTCGCGCCAGTCCAGGTGGGCGTCGATGTGCAGGATGTGCACGGGTTCACCGACGGCGTCGAGCGCGTCGACGACCGGGATGGTGACGCCGTGGTCGCCGCCGAGCACGATGATCTGCGCGCCCTGCCGCCAGAGACTCCGCGCTCGCGCCGTGATCGCGGCAGCATAAGAGGAGTAGTCGCCGCCTTCGAAAGCGACGTTGCCCATGTCGACGTGCGCGGGCAGGTGGGACGCGAGGTCCGTGCCGACGTCGAAGTCCCAGTGCGCGGGGTTGTAGCAGAAGCTCTGCGACATCCGGCGGATGGCGTCCGGTGCCTTCGACTGGTCGTTCGGGAACGGGTCGTGCGAGTAAGGCTCGCTGTGGCGGATGCCGAGGAGCGCGACGCGGGCGTCGTTCCACCCGGCTGGGTCGGTCACCACCGGCCAGTCGAGGAAAGGCCTTTCGGGCGGGGTCGTTGCCTGCAGTTCCGTCATGTCCGCTCTCCGCGTCCCGGGTTGATTGTCAGCCAGAGGAGCGCCGCGACGAGAGACGTGACGACGCCGGTCGTGAATACGAGGTCCCAGCGTCCCTGGGCCGAAAGTGCCGCGACGAGGGCGGTGCCGATGACCCCGCCCAGGTTGCCGCCGGTGTTCAATGCCGCGGTCGCCGCCATGGCGTCGTTCGGCGCGAGTCGCATGGCGACGCCCCAGTAGTTGCCTTCATTGAGCTCTACGCAGGCGAAGCCGAGGCACAGCGCTGCGATCGCCGGATACGCATTTTCGATCGAGACGGTCAGGTAAAGGAAGAGGGCGGCGAGCGGCAGCGTGACGAGCGGCAGCATGCGCGGCCCGGTGCGATCGCCGAACCGGCGCCGCAGCGCGTCCGCGATGCGCCCGCCTGCGGCGGCGGCGATGCCCGCGACGACGAACGGCAGCGCGCCGAGCCAGCCGCTCTCCAGCACGGACAGCTTCCGCTCCTGCACCAGGTACAGGAAGCTCCAGAACGTCACCAGGTAGAACACGTAGTTCATCACGAGGTAGGAAAGCGTGACGAGCAGGATCTGCGGGTCGCCGAGCACGCGGATCACGCGGCGCGCCGTCAGCGGCGCCGCGGCGTCATACGCGGGATTTCCCGCGATCTCGGCGAGTTCCGCGGGCTTGACCCAGGGATGCCGTGCCGGAAGGTCGCGAACGACAATCCACCACAGCACGACGAGCAAGAGCGACGGCACGCTCGTGAGGAGGATCGCAGCCTGCCAGCCGTAGGCCTGCATGAGCAAGGCGACGAGCGGGGAGGCGAGCGCCGCACCGGTCCAGAGCCCGGTGACGAGGAGCCCGAGCATCGA
>Ga0315912_10006317_pt1 | contig 10640 bp, 6 predicted proteins | sample VfabasoilMG_FD_204469 | JGI IMG/M metagenome (GOLD analysis project Ga0315912, IMG submission 204469) | Garden soil microbial communities collected in Santa Monica, California, United States - V. faba soil | ecosystem: Environmental > Terrestrial > Soil > Garden | place: USA: California... | reverse complement strand
TGCGCGCCGCGCGGTTGACGACGTACCCATGGCGCTTCGCGATCGCGAGAATCGTCTCGCGCACGCTGCGATCGACCAGCGGGCTGCCGGCAAGCGCGCGCGACACGGTCGAGACGTGCACGCCAGCAAGGCGAGCAATGTCGGCCATCGTCGTCGCAGAGCTTTTGGTTCGAGCCATGGCCGGTTCGCGTACGTCGATCGGATGTGTGTTCTACGGCGCTCGCTGTTCATCAAGCGGCGTCGAGCGTACTCCAAACTTCCTCGGCGCGCGCCAAATTGCTGGGCTTCGGGGCAATACGCTAGACTGCTTTGCGTTTTTCGAACCCCCCGGTTCCTCACGAGGCGCGCAATGACGCGATCGAAACTCCGTGCCGTCCGTGAGTCGTCGCGATGAGCACCAAGCTCTTCGCCGCAATCGCTTTGGCGCTGCTCGCGTCAGCGATGACGCTCCGTGTCGACGCACAAGCACGCGCACCGAAGTTCGCCGGCTCGTCGCTGTCGGCTCCACGTCACGATTGGCCGACGAACGGCGGTGATTGGTACAACCGCCGCTATTCTCCTCTGAAAGAAATCAATCGCGAGACGGTCGAGCAGCTAAGAGGCGTCTGGCGGGCGCGCCTCAACGGCTCGGGATTCGGTCCGCGATACTCGGCCGAAGCGCAACCGATCTACTTCGACGGCGTGCTTTACGTCGCGACGCCAGCCAACGATGTTTTCGCGATCGACGTCGACACGGGCAAGTTTTTGTGGACCTACACGGCGAATCTCGAGCCGGCCATCGCAACCGTGTGCTGCGGCTGGACCAACCGCGGTGTCGCGATCGGCGACGGCAAGGTCTTTGCGGGGCAGCTCGACGGCAAGCTCGTCGCGCTCGACCAGCGCACCGGCAAGCTCGCATGGAGCATCCAGGCCGAGCGCTGGCAGGATGGCTTCACGATCACGACCGCGCCGCTCTATTACGACGGCCTCGTGATCACGGGTTTTGCGGGCGCGGAGTTCGGCGTTCGCGGGCGCGTGAAGGCCTATGATGCGAAAGACGGCTCGCTCGTATGGACGTTCTACACGGTTCCGGGCCCGGGCGAGATCGGCCATGACACCTGGCCGCAAGACAACGAGGTCTGGCGCAGCGGCGGCGCAACGGTGTGGCAGACGCCGGCGCTCGATCCCGAGCTTGGGCTCCTCTATTTCTCCACCGGGAATGCGGGCCCCGATTTCAACGGCGCCATCCGGCCCGGCGACAATCTGTTTTCCGCGTCGATCGTTGCGCTCGACGTCAGGACCGGAAAGTACCGCTGGCACTTTCAAGAGGTGCACCACGATCTTTGGGACTACGACGCGCCAAACCCCGTCGTGCTGTTCGATATCGAAATCGACGGCGTGCAGCGCAAAGGGTTGGCGCAAGCCGGCAAGACAGGCTGGGTCTATCTGCTCGATCGAACGAACGGCACACCGCTCATCGGCATCGAGGAACGCCCGGTCGCGCAGGAGCCGCGTCAAGCCACGGCCGCGACGCAGCCCGTGCCCGTCGGCGACGCGTTCGTGCCGTTGTCGATGGAAGTGGCGCCCGAGGGCTTCGAGCTCGTCAACGGCGGCGGCATATTCACGCCGTATTGGACCGACTACGTCGTGGCGAAGCCCGGTCTTCGCGGCGGCGCGAATTGGCCGCCGAGCTCGGTCGACACCGAAACGAATTACATCTACGTCTGCGCGGCAGACTCCGCAAGCGCGTTTCGCGCCTGGGACATCACCGACGCGCAGCCGCCCGCGGGCGAGTTCTACATCGGCGGAAATTTCGGCACGAACCCGATGCCGGTGTTCGGCATCTTCGCGGCCCTCGATCTGCACACCAACAAGCTCGTCTGGCAGCAGCACTGGCCCGAGCGCTGCCTGAGCGGCTCCGTCGCGACAGCGGGCGGCCTCGTGTTCATCGGTCGCAACGACGGCCGGTTCACTGCGCTCGATTCCGCGACGGGCACGAAGCGCTGGGAGTTTCAAACCGGCGCCGGCGTCAATGCGCCCGCGAGCGTATTCGAGCACCAGGGCCGTGAGTACGTGGCCGTCGTTTCGGGCGGGCATGTACAAGGGGGTGCTCGCGGCGACAGCGTCTGGTTGTTCTCGCTCGGCGGCACGCTCGAGGAGGTCGCACCCGCGCAGCAGCCCGCGGCTCAGATCACGAGCAACGTCGACGCGCCGGTGAACCTGGACGCCGGCAGGGCCGCGTTCGTGAATTCGTGCGTGTTCTGTCACGGCGCCGACGGCAGGGGAGGCCACGGAGGGCCCGCGTTCACGACGGCGCTTGCTCCCGACGAGATTCAGCGCACGGTGGCGGGCGGCCGCAACCAGATGCCCGCGTTCGGCGGCTTTCTCGACGCCGCCGCCGTCGCGAACGTGAGCGCCTGGGTGCTCGAGCTCGCGCGGCGCGCCGAGCAAAAGAACTAGCGGAGGGCCGTGCATGACCACCACCGTTTCGCGTCGTAGTGTGCTCACTACCGCGTGCGCGGTCGGCGCCGCCGTCGGCGGCCCCGGTCTCCTGCCGACCCTGCCGGCTGAAGGCCAGCCCGCAGGCGCGCCGAGCGATCGGTTCTTCCGCGACGACTGGTTCGGCGAGCCGTGGCGTACGCCGCAAGCGATCGTGCTGATTCATGGCGCGCTCGAGTCCGGCATCATCTGGTATGCGTGGGTGCCGACGCTGGCGCAGCAGTACCGCGTCCTGCGGCCCGATCTCCCCGGGTGCGGTGCCTCCGCCGTGCCGGCGGGATTCGAGTGGTCCTTTCCGAGTCTCGCCGCGTACGTAGCGAGCGTGCTGGACAAGGCCGGCATCGAATCGGCGCACATCGTCGGCGCGAAGACGGGCGGTCCGATCGCGATGCAATTTGCGGCCGATTTTCCGCAGCGGACGCGGTCTCTCAGTGTCGTGAGCGGGCCGGCTTCCGTAATTTCGATCACGAATCCCTCGCCCGTGCCGCAACGAGACAGGCTCGGGTCGGCGGCCTCCGCCGAGATGATCGAATACTGGACAGCGATGGAGAAAAGCGCGCCGGTGGCGGGCACGCAAGGGCTGAACGCGGCGCTCTCGAGCTTCGACCTCGAGCGCGACGGAGTCTTGCAGCGCATCGCGGCTCCCTCGTTGATCATCACGTCGGACAAGAGCGCTCTGCAGTCCGTCGACAAGGTTCGCAAGTATCAGCTGGCGATCCGCAACTCGCGGCTCGTCGTGCTGCAGAGCGACGCCTACCACGTCGCGGTCGCGAATCCGCGCGAGTGCATTGCCAACGTGCTGGCGTTCGTGCGAGAGAACGCCTAGCGCGCAGCGCCACGGTGGCGCGCGCAGAAGCGAAGATAGAGGGGGTTCATTGCATCGACGCCGCTTCAACGCGTGGTTGGCGAGCACGGCCGGCTCGCTCGCTCTCGCTCGCCTCGGCGCGCTCGGAGCGCAACCGGTTACGACGGCACGCGCGGATATCTATGCCAACATCGGCCCGCGACTGTTGCGCTACCGAATCGCCGCCGACGGGCTATCGCTCGCCGAGCTCGGCGAGCCCACGACCCTGCCCGAAGAGATCCAGGAGGCGTGGCAATGGGGGCGGTTCCTCTACGTCGCCAGTAGCGACGAGCATACGGCAGCCAAACCACGCAACCATTATCTGACTGCATTCGAGGTCGATTCGTCGGGCGCACTCGAGCGTATCGGCGATGCTCGCTTGCGCCATCGGCCGATCCACGTCACCGTCGACGCGCCGGGCGAGTACGTGCTCGCCGCCTTCAACAACCCGAGCGGCGTGGCGGTTCATCGTCTGAACGCCGATGGCTCAGTCGGCAACGAGGTCGCGCAAGATGCGACTCTGGACACCGGAGTCTATGCCCATCAAATCCGGATGATGCCTTCCGGCCGCGCCGTCATCGTGCCCGCGCGCGGCAATCAAGGAGTTCCCGGTGTGCGCGAGGAGGACCGCGGCGCGCTCAAAATCTTCGGTTACGCCAGCGGTCGGCTCACGAACCGGCAGTCGGTGGCACCGAACGACGGCAAGTCTTTTCGCTGCCGGCACGTCGAGTTTCATCCGTCGGGCCACTGGGCGTACGTCGTCATCGAGGCGCAGAACGAGCTGCATACCTTCAGCATCGAGGACGATCGTCTTTCGCCCGAGCCGCGGTTCGTTACGAGCTTGCTCGCGTCGCCTGCAAGATCTCGGGAGGGGCAAGCGGCATCTGCCATCCGCATGCATCCGACCAATGGCCGCACGCTCTACGTGGCGAATCGTGGCCGCGGCAAAGAGGTTTTTCGGGGCGAAGAGGTCATCTCCGAAGACATGGAGAACTCGATCGCGGTGTTGGCCGTCGATCCCCGCACCGGCGAGCCGAAGCTAATCCAATCTGCAGATCCACAGAGCATCGATGTCCGCATGCTCGCGCTGCATCCGGACGGCCGCTCGCTCGTGGCGACCAGCCACGAGTCCGAGGGACCGATCAAGCGGCGCGTCGGCGACGACGTCGAGACGGTGCCGCCGCGCATCGTGCTGTTCTCGATCGAGCCCGACGGGAGACTGACGCTTCGCTACAAGCAGGACGTGCAAACCGAGGGGTTGTTTCAGCTCTGGTGCGGAGCGGTTCAGTATTGAACGGCGGCGGGCGTGCGGCGCGTTTGCAGGGGGATGACTACTCAATGATCTCGATCCGACGTTTTACGGCATTAGCGTTTTCATTTGCGGCCGGTGCCTACTGCGCTCCAGCGCTGTCGTTCACGGCCGAGCAAGCCGCGGCCGGCCGAGCCGCTTTCGAGCAAACCTGCGCCACGTGTCATGGCGCGAACCTTCGGCAGTTGCCCAATGCGTTGCTCGCGGGTCCCGAGTTCGTCGCGCGCTGGGGCAACCGCGGCACGAACGAGCTCATTTCTCAGTCGCGCTCGACGATGCCGCCGAGCGATCCGGGCGGCCTCGGCGCCGACGTCTACACGAACATCGTCGCCTATCTGCTGCAAGCAAACGGCGCGCCGCCGAGCGAAGCGGCGATCACGGCCGCTTCGACCGAGCGGCTCGGCAAGGATCTGCCGGGGCAAGCCGTGATCCTGACAGCGCCGGAATCGCGCGAGCCGACGGGGGTGATGGTCGCAGGCACCGTGCGCAGCTTCGAGCCGGTCACCGACGACACGCTGCAACACCCGAGTCCCGCCGACTGGATCATGCTGCGGCACGACTACAGCGCGACGAGCTTCAGCCCACTCGCCGAAATTTCGGCGGCGAATGCCAAGAACCTGAGGCTCGCGTGGATTTGGCCGATGCGTGATGGCGGGATCAACCAGCCTGCGCCGCTCGCTTACCGAGGCACCCTCTACCTTGCGAACACGGGCGGCATCGTGCAGGCGCTCGACGCGCGCACGGGCAGCCTGATCTGGGAGCACCACGTCGGTTCCGACATCGCGCCGCGCGGCATCTCGCTTTACGGCGACAAGCTGATCTTTCAGAGCACCGTGACGTGGGCCAATCGGCCGCAAGAAGCGCGGTTGATCGCGTTGGACGCGCGCACGGGCGAGCCGATCTGGAACGTCCTCATGCCCGACGTCTACGCGACGAACAGCGGCCCCGTCATTGCGAAGGGACTCATCATCCAAGGAATGGGGAACTGCAGCATCTTCCAAGACAATCAGTGCTTCATCAGCGCTTACGATCCGCAAGACGGTAAGCAGCTTTGGCGCTTTCGCACGATCGCGCGCACGGGCGAGCCCGGCGGCGACACTTGGGGCGGGCTGCCGGATCTGTATCGCGCCGGAGGCGAGTCGTGGATCACCGGCAGCTACGACCCCGAGCTCAATCTCACGTATTGGGGCACGACGCAGGCGAAGCCGTGGATGCCCGCGAGCCGCGGCATGAACGCGAACGACACAGCCCTTTACACGAGCTCGACGCTCGCGCTCGACGCGACCACGGGCAAGCTCGCGTGGTACTACCCGCACGCGCCGGGCGAGTCGTTCGATCTCGACGTCGTTTACGAGCGGGTGCTCGTGGATTCAGGCCGCGAGCGCTGGGTGCTCTCTGTCGGCAAGGACGGAATACTCTGGAAGAACGACCGCCGCACGGGCGCGTACCTCGGTCATGCGGAGACCGTCTTCCAGAATATCTGGGCCAGCTTCGACCGCGAGACGGGCCGGCCGCGCTATCGGCAGGACATCATCGACCAAAAGGTCGGCGAGTGGATCGACGCATGCCCGAGCACGGCCGGCGGCAAGAACTGGCCCGCGATGAGCTTTCACGCGCCGACGCGGCAACTCATTATTCCGCTCAGTCAAACCTGCGCCTCCATGCGCGCGCGCGCAGTGGATCTCACGCCCGGCGGCGGCAGCAGCGGTGGTGCCGATCGACGTTTCTACGTGGCCCCGGGTGCAAACGGCAACGCCGCCAAGCTCGCGGCCTTCAACGTCGATACGCTGGAGCAGACGTGGTCACTCGAGCAACGCGCGTCGTTCCTGACGTCGGTGCTGTCGACGGCCGGCGGCTTGGCGTTCGCCGGCGATCTCGACCGCAGCTTCAAAGCGGTGGACGTACGGGACGGAAGCGTGGTCTGGGAAACGCGGCTCGCGACTTCCGTGCAGGGGTTCCCGATCAGCTTCGCGGTCGACGGCAAGCAATACATCGCGGTTACCACGGGGCTTGGCGGCGGCAGCACGCGCGGCGTTCCTGCCACGATAACGCCCGAGATCTACGTGCCGGAGCGTGGTCACGCGTTGTATGTGTTCGCGCTGCCGCCCGAGTAAGCGCGGGACCGCGCCTCGCGCTAGCGCGGGAACGGCTTCAGCGCAATTGGCGTGCTCGGGTCGGCCGGTGTGCGGGCGACATTCATGAACATCGACATGAGCGTGTACTCGCCCTGAATCAGAGTCGCCTCGGCCACGCCGCGTTCGCCGAATCTCGCCACCATGCGCTCGTACGTGGCGTCGCTGACGCTATGGTTTTGTTCGAGCTCGATGCAGAAGTCGTAGAGGATGTCCTCGTCCTCGCTCATGCCCGGAGGGCGCCGGCCGGCCGCGAGCGCGTCCAGGATTTCCGGCCTCAGGCCGGACTCGATGGCGCTCTTGTCGTGCAAGTCCCAAATGACTTCCTGCGTCCAGTGACGCGCCGCGATCAGCATCGCGAAGTGCGTGAGCTTCTCGCCCAGCGCGCCTTGCTCGGTTTCCATGACGCTGTGGATGTGCGTCTGAATCTCCAAGAACGGCAGGACGACTTCGGGCACGCGCAGGTATCCCCACCAGAACCCGAACGGACCATCCGGCCGAGCTTTCGTGAACTCCGCTACGACCTGCTTCTGCACATCCGTCATTTCGGCGGGTGGAATGGGGCCGAGGCGGTCCTCGGCTGCAGAATGGGCGGCGCCGAGCACCGCGGCGGCGACAACGATTGCGGACACAATGCTTTTCACACGCAACTCCTCATCGTGGGAACGGCGGAAGGCGGCCGCTCGGCGCCGACTCGGGATACGCCATGTTCACGGCCATCGACAGGTAGGTGTACAAGCCGGCTGTCACGGCGACTTGCACGACACCCTCTTCGCCGAGCTCCGCAACCGCTCGCGCATAAGTCGCGTCGCTGACGCGCTGGTTCTGCAAGAGCTCGGTGCAGAAGTCGTAAACGGCCGCTTCGTCCGCGGTCATGTGCTCCGGGTGCCGGCCTTCCTCGAGCGCCAAGACGGTGTCGCGGCCTAGGCCCTCCTTGATCGAGTCCTCTTCGTGCGCCGTCCAGATGTCGTTGGTCCAGTGCCGAGCCACGATCATGATCACGAAGTGGACGAGCTTCTGACTGATTCGCGGGTTCACGTGCGACTGCTCGTGGAGCTCTCGGATCGGCCCGAGAATTTCCGGCAGGTGTACGTACACGGTCCAAAGATTCGGGCCTCCCGTGCCGACAGCGCCTCCCGCACCCGCTCCGCCGAGCTCCCCCAAGCCATCCGGCCTGACTTCCCGATACTCCGCGAGCGCCCTGCGCAGAGGCTCCCTCATGTCGGCCTCGGCGATGGCGGAAAGACGATTCTGCTCGTTGGCAGGGGCGGGCACGGGCGCCTCATTCCGAGCTTCGCTCCGGATTTGATTCAGGATCGAGCTGACGCGCTGCTCGAGAAGAACCTTGCCCAGCGCGGGCACGACGATCTCGCGGTTGTCCGCGGCGATCATGTCGCGCCGCAGCCATTTGCGCTCCGTGTCCACGAACAGGAGCTCCGCTTGATCCTCCACGGCCTTGCGCTGATCGACCGGAACCGTTCGGCTGGCCCAGCGACGCAGGTAGTCTGCGTTGATCGTCATGTCCTGCCCGGGCCGCACCTCGTGCGCGGTCACGTAGTGGACGCGCACTCCCGACGCGCTCCAGTCCGCCTTGAGTCGTTCCGTGAGGTCCTCCAGGCTGTGATCGGTCGGACCGGTGCCCTCGTCGGCGATGATCACGAGGTTCGTGAACCGACTTCCGCGAAGCGCCCGGCTCACGATCTCGTACTCATCGGGCGCACCACGCGCGGCGGATCGCCGCGACGTCGCCGCTGCCGTAACGGGAAGCACCAACGCGTTGCCGAGCTCCTCGGCCACGCGTCGCGCCACGTAGCGAGCCACCTCCACATGGTTGGCGACCGCCATGGAGCTGCCGCCGCTGTAGAGCAGGGTCGTCGTGCCCGCTGCGACGGCTGCGTCGAGCTCGTCCTGCGAATGATCCGCCGTCCACACTGATCGCGGCGGCGAAGCCGTCTCCGCCAAGAGCGGGACGGCGAGCACCAAGGAGAGCAACGACACGAGCGCAGTTTTCACGAGGCCTCACTCTGTACCCGTGCATCGACCGACGGCGCGAGCGCGCCCGGCGTGTAGGGCGGGGTTGTATCGGCACGGACTATAGCAGTGGATATACTCTCGCCCATTCTTTGGGGGAAAGATCGATGCTTCATTCAACGCTGCGGCGCGGCGCGCTGGCACTCGGTGCTGCGGTCGCCACTGTCGTCGGCTCGTCCGCGTTCCCGCAGTCGAGCTCCAGGGTTCCCGCATTTACCGCCGCCGATCTCTTGCGGCCGCCGGCGCAGAACTGGATCACGAACGGCGGCAATATCTACAACCAGCGCTACTCGTCACTTAGCCAGATCAACCGCGCCAACGTTGCTCAAGTCAAAGCCGTGTGGCGCACGAGCTTGAACGGCTCGGGTTTGGGCCAAGGCTACTCGCAGCAGGCGCAAGCACTTTTCTACGAAGGAATTCTCTATGTGGTCACCGGCGACAACGACGTGTTCGCCGTCGACGTCGAGACCGGGAAGGTTCTCTGGAAGTACGACGCGAACGTCGACTTCGATAACACCGTCATCTGCTGCGGCCGCCTGAGCCGAGGCGTGGGCCTGGGCGACGGGAAGATTTACGTCGGTCGCCTCGATGCCAGGCTCGTCGCGCTCGATCAGGTCACGGGCAAGGTGGTGTGGGACATCCCGGCCGGTGATCCCGGCGTCAGCGAGGGCATCACGGCGGCGCCGCTCTACTACGACGGCAAAGTCATCGTCGGTTTCACGGGCGGTGAGTACGCCGTGCGCGGCCGCATCAGCGCCTACGACGCGAAGACCGGCAAGCGTGTCTGGAATTTCTACACAGTGCCGGGCCCCGGTGAGATCGGCCACTCGACCTGGCCAAAGGACAACGAAGCCTGGAAGTACGGCGGCGCGCCCGTGTGGCAAACGCCGAGCGTCGATCCCGATCTCGGCATGATCTACTTCACGACCGGCAACGCTGCGCCGGATTTGAACGGCGCGATTCGCGAAGGCGACAACCTTTTCACCGTATCGCTCGTCGCGCTCGATGCAAGCACGGGCCAGTACCGCTGGCATTTTCAGCTCGTGCGCCACGACATCTGGGACGCCGACGCGGCAAATCCTACGATCCTGTTCGACGCCGACTTCGACGGCGTGCGGCGCAAAGGCATTACGGCCGTATCCAAGGCCGGCTATCTGTACATTCTCGACCGTGCGAGCGGCGTGCCCCTGACGCCCGTCATCGAGACGCCGGTGCCGCAGGACAAGGCTCAGAAGACGGCCGCGACGCAGCCGATCCCACAGGGCGATCAGGTCGTCCGGCACGAGGTCGACGTCGTCGACGAGAACTTCGTGGGGATCCTGCGCAATCGGGCACGCACGTTCACGCCGTTCAGCACGGGAAATCCGGCGATCTGGCGGCCGTTCTCGGGCGTCACGTGGCACCCGAGCTCGTACAACCCGACCAACAACCTGATGTATCTGTGCGCCGGCGACGGGCCGGGCCGCGGCACCGTCGGGGGCGACGACGCTGCCACGATCGGTCCCGAGCCCGACGACGAAACGCGGCGCTACGTGCAAGGCACGTTCGGCAACGCGCGCGACATCGGCACGGACTCGCGCAGCACGCTCGTCGCGCTGAACGTCACGAACCACATGGTTGCCTGGCGGCGTCTGCTGTCCAACCGCTGCGCCGGCACGATCAACACGGCCGGCGGCTTGATCTTCGCGGGCCGCTTCAACGGCGAGCTGACGGCGCTCGACAGCGACACGGGGCAACGGCTGTGGTCGTTTCAAACCGACGGCGGCTTCACGACGACGGCGACGACGTTCGAGCACAAAGGCGTGCAATACCTAGCGGGCATTGCGGGCGGCGGAGTGACGGGCGG
>Ga0315912_10006316_pt1 | contig 10641 bp, 9 predicted proteins | sample VfabasoilMG_FD_204469 | JGI IMG/M metagenome (GOLD analysis project Ga0315912, IMG submission 204469) | Garden soil microbial communities collected in Santa Monica, California, United States - V. faba soil | ecosystem: Environmental > Terrestrial > Soil > Garden | place: USA: California... | reverse complement strand
AAGCCGACCAGACGAAAGGTCTCACGTATGCGCAAGCGGCGCAGCGCGCGATCGATCTCGGCGGCAAGTTCGACGGCCACGAGGTGCCGAACGACTTGAACCCGATGACGAAGGCGTCGGCCGCCGGCGTTGCGGGCACGGGCTTGGTCGGCGTCGCGAAAGACAACCTGCCGCGCACGGGCACCGTGCCTGCGCTCGCGGCCGGCTTCATCGAGATCGACCTCGACCTCGAGACCGGCAAGTTCGAGATCCTGGACTACGTCGGCGTGGCCGACTGCGGCACGGTGCTGCACCCCCAGGGTCTGTCTCATCAGATCAAGAGCGGCGCAGTCATGGGCATCGGGCTCGCCGTCAGCGAGCGCCACATCTACGACCCGCAGAACGGCTTGCCGGGCAACGTCGGCCTGCTTCAGGCGAAGCCCGTGTCGTACCTCGACGTGCCGGCCACGATGCAGACGGCCTGGGTCGACATCGCCGACGCGCAGAATCCCGTCGGTGCGAAGGGCATCGGCGAGCCGATTCAGGGCTGTGCCGCGGCCGCACTGCTCTGCGCCATTTCGGACGCCCTCGGCGGCCACTACTTCAAGCGCACCCCGGTGCTGCCCGACATGATCGTCAACGCGGCGGCCAAGCGCGCGCCGTCGCACAAACCCTTGCAGGTCAACACGGCATGAGCGGCGAGCACGGCAGCCCGGGCCTGTTGAGCAAGCCCGGCTTTTCACCTAGCATCCACTCGATTTCCGTACGCTTCGGCGCACCGCAGGGGAGATTTCCTCATGGCTGACAACACCAACGGCCGGAACTATCCGGAACCGCGGTTCGATTCGTTCGTCTCCAAAGCCACATCGAGACGCACCTTTATAAAAGGTGTCATCTTCTCGGGTGCCGCGGCTTCGGGCGCCGGCTACCTGCTATCGCTCGGCGGTTGCTCGAGCGGCGGCGGTTCCGCGGCCGGCGTCGAGCGCCTGCTCACGCTGAACGTCAACGGCCAGATGCGGCCCGTCGATGTCGCGCCGAACGAAACGCTCGCGATGACGCTGCGCTACAAGCTCTCGCTGACCGGCACGAAGCTCGGCTGCGATCGCGGCGAGTGCGGCGCGTGCACGGTGCTGATCGACGGCGTCGCGAACTACTCGTGCTCGACGCTGACGCACGCGGTGCGCGGGCGCGCCGTCATGACGATCGAAGGTCTCGAGGGCCCGAACGGCGAGCTGCACAAAGTGCAGCAAGCGATGATCGACGAGCTCGGCCCGCAGTGCGGTTTCTGCACGCCGGGCCAGATCATGTCGGCCGTCGCGTTGCTGAACGAGAACGCGACGCCGACGCGCGACGAGGTCCGGCACGCGTTGTCGGGCAACCTCTGCCGCTGCGGCGCTTACGACCACTACTTGAACGCGGTCATGCGCGCAGCCAACAACGGCGAGCGCGTGAGCCAGGCCTAGCGCGGCGCGCGTAACCACTCACTGAAAGGAGCTTTGGCGATGTCCAGAGACATGATGAGCGCTTTCGAGCTCTACCAGCCGGACACGGTTGAGGGAGCGGTGGAGCTACTCGCGAAATTCGGCGAAGAAGGCTGGGCGCTGGCCGGCGGCAACGACAGCTTCGACTGGTTCAAGGACCGCGTGAAGCGGCCGAAATACGTCGTCGACTTGGGCGGCATCGCGGCGCTGAAAGGCGTTCGCGAGACCCCGGACGGCGGCGTCGAGATCGGCGCGCTGACGTCGTTGACGGAAGTCGAGCGCAGCTCCGTCATCCAAACTCGCTACAAGGTTCTTGCCGACGCGGCGCGCCGCGTCGCGAGCCCGCAAATCCGCAACTCAGGCTCGATCGGCGGCAACGTGTGCCAAGACGCGCGCTGCTGGTACTACCGTTACGGCGTCAATTGCTATCGCGCCGGCGGCAACACGTGCTACGCGGACACGCCGGAAGGCCAGAATCGCGAGCACTGCCTCTGGGGCGCGGACCGCTGCGTCGCCGTGAGCCCGTCCGATACGGCGCCCGCGCTCGTCGCGCTCGACGCGACGATGGTCGTCGTCGGTCCGGGCGGCCAACGCGAGATCAAGGCCGAGCAGTTCTTCATTGGCCCGAACGTCGACATCGAGCGCATGACCGTGCTCGAGGACGGCGACGTGCTGACGGCCATCCGGCTGCCGGCCGAGTGGAGCGGGGCGCGCTTCTATTTCGAGAAGGTCGCGGATCGCAACACGTGGGACTTCCCGCTCGTGAACATCGCAGCCGCGATGAAAGTCAGCGGCGCCGCGGGCGCGGAGAAAGTCGATTCGATCCGTATCGTCGCGGGCGCCGTGCAGTGCGTGCCGCGGCGGCTCACGGTCGTCGAGCAGGTCGTGGCGGGGCAACCGAAGACGGCGGACACGGCTACGCTCGCAGGGCAGAGTGCCGTGCGCGGCGCGACGCCGCTGAACTTCAACCACTTCAAGATCCCGCTGCTGCAGAACCTCGTCACGCGCGCGATTCGAGACGCCTAGCCGCCATTTCCGCGAGTGCACGTGGAGCTGTTTCGAGTTAGCCGCGACATCTACGGCCGCGAGGTGCTGCAAGGCATGTCGTGGGACCTCTTGTGGGTGTTCTTCGGCGTCGGCTGCGCCCTGATCGTAGGCCACGCTTTGTACCGCTTGATCCTCGCACCGAAGCCAAGATAGCCCGACCGTGACGACGCCCCCACGCGCGAGTACCCGCGTCGTCAGACACGCCTTCGCGGACCGCCTGTTCCATTGGATCTCGGCCGCGTGCGTGCTGACGCTGCTCGGCACGGCGTTCCTGCCGATCCTGGGGCTCGAGTTCGGTTGGGTCACCGTGCACTGGGTGACGGGACTCGTGCTCGCAGCCGCCGTGCTCTACCACTTGGCTAGAGTCGTCGCGCGCGGCACGTGGGGCACGATGTGGATCGGCCGCGCGGACCTCGCCGACATTCGCGACGCGGCGAGCGCCGCGTTGCGCCGCGCGCTTCCCTCGCGCTTGCCCGGCAAGTACTCGGTTGCGCAGAAGCTGATCCATCACGCGTTCACGGTCGTCGTGCTGACGACGCTCGTCACGGGCGGCCTGATGCTGCTCCGCATCGACACTCCGTGGTGGCAGCGCAATCCCTATCTCTTGGCCGACGCGACGTGGGGTATCGTGTACGTGCTGCACGGGCTCGCCGCACTGACGCTCGTCACCATGGTGATGATGCACGTCTATTTCGCGCTGCGGCCCGAGAAGCTCAAGTTCACGCGCGCCATGATCCTCGGCTGGATCACGCGCAAAGAGCTCGAAGAGAACCACGACAAAGAACGCTGGCAGGTGGACCGATGACGAAGAGCGACGACCTAAGGCAACGCATCGAGGCCATCGAGACTGGCTACGAGTTCATGCTCGCGTACGCGGCGCAGGGGCGGCAGACCGACAAGGGCGCCGCGGCCGGGCGCAACGTTCGCGAGTATCTCGACAAGATGGCGGCGGCGCTCGACGGCCTGTCCCCCGTCATCGACGCGTGCGCGAGCGCCGTGAACGTGGAGCTGCCGATGACGGGAGCCGCGTTCTTCACGGCCGTCGACGCGGACGCTCGAATCGCGCTCGCGGCCGTGAGGCTCGCGCTCGCGCGCGAGGACATCAGCTCGCAGCTCATCGACAACTTGAACGCATCGATCCATCTGCGGGCGCTGCTGACGGATCTCTTCGTCGTGGACGAGGTGCTCAAGCCTGCCAAAGCCTAGGGCCGAGGCTCTCGGCCGCCGCGCCGCGGACCTTGCGAGCGCGAGCGCGATTTGGCTATGCTGGCCCCAAGTTCGCGACGCGAACCATCAAAGGTCATTGCCATGAAAAAACTCTTCGCCACGTTGCTCGGTGCTACTGCCGTTTCGATGCTCGCTGCATGCGGAGGCGGTGGCGCGGCCGCGCCGGTTGCCGATGAGTCGCCGGAAGGCCAGGCGGTCACGTTCCGCCAGGCCAACATGGAGGCAATCGCCTACAAGGTCGGCCGGTTGCGCGGCATGGCGATGGGCGAGATTCCCGTCGACGAAGCCGCGTTCGCGAAGGGCGCCAGCGACGTTGCGACGCTCGCGGGCATGATCGTCGAGGGCTTCGTCCCGAACAGCGCCAAGCCGAACAGCGCGGCGTTGCCGGAAGTCTGGACCAACGCGGCCGATTTCCAGCAGAAAGCGGCTGATTTGCAGAACGCTGCGCAAGCGCTCGCGACGGCCGCGTCGGGCCAGGGCTTCGAAGCGGCGAAGGGCATGGTCCAAGCCGTCGGTCAGAGCTGCGGCGGCTGCCACCGCCCGTATCGGCGCCGGCAAGAGTAACGGCTCCGCGCGCACGCGCAGATCTTCGTTCAGTGAACGGCGGCCCTTGGGCCGCCGTTTTCGTTACTGGAGTGTGCCTTTGCGCTGAAAGCCGGCGCGGTCGCCGGAGCGCACCTTGAGCTGCACCTTCTCGGTGTTGCGCAGCACGAGGAGCGGCACGTCGACGCCGGCGCTGCCCAAGCTCCACACGCGCCGGAACATGTTCGCGAGCCCGACGACGGGCTCGTCGTCGATGCCGACGATGATGTCGCCGGGGCGTAAGCCGGCTTTGTCGGCCGGGCAATTGCGATAGACGCCGACGACGGTCAGGTCGTTTTGGTCGTCGTGCACGAGCATGCCGAGCCACGGGCGCGGCGGAGTGAGCCGCCGGCCGTGCAAACAGATCTCGTCGATGATCGGCGCGAGCAACTCGATCGGCACGAACATGTTCACGGTGCACGAGCCGGCCTGCGTCTCGAAACCTTGGATCACGAGCGAGCCGAGACCGCAGAGCTTGCCTGCGCGATCGACGAGTGCGGCGCCCGACCAGCTGTCGTGCGGCGGCGTCGTGAAGACGGCTTGATCGACCACGTACTCCCAGCGGCCCGCGAACTCCTGCCTTGCGACGACGCGCGCGTCGATGCTGTGGTCCTTGCCGCCGCTGCTCATGATGGTCACGGCGTCCCCGACCGCGAGCGAATCCGCGCGCCCGATCGGCATGGCGGGGCCGTGCAGCGGCAACGAGGGTTTGACGAGCGCTAGCCCGCTGTCGAAGTCGTAGCCGATCACGAAGCCGGGCACGACGGTGTCGCGCGTTCCGATCCAGAGGTTCTCGGCTTCGTGCACGACGTAGCCGATCGTCGCGATGAGGCCGTCCTCGCGGATGCGCACGCCGTGGCCAATGCGCTCCGTGCCGAGCAGCCCGGCGCTCAATGCGTCCTCCGGCACGTGGGCCGTGATCGACACGAGCGCGCCGTTCACTTTCGTTGCGATCTCGACGCTCATGCAGGTAATGGTAGCGTCGCGATGCTCGCGGCGCGAGCCGCGAACGGCCCAAACCTTTAGAAAAAATATGACTAAAACAACGGGGTACGAGCGGGGCGCCCAAAACCCGTGTGGCATACTTTTGCAGCGCGATCGCTCTCGCTGCTCTCACCCGATGCTCGGCACGGAAGCTGAGCTCACGACCCTAAGCAACTCGGAAGACGTTCATGAAAAACGCTGTGCTCATCGTGGTCGCTTTTGTTTTGGGTGGGGGCGCCATGTGGTACTTCACGAAGCAGAGCGGCGTCGGCTCGGGCGCGCCTCAAGCAGCGGCTCCGGGCGCTCGCCCTGGAGCACCCGGTGGCTTCGGCGGGCGGCCTGCAGGTCAACTGCCGCTCGTGACTGTCGGGCGCGCGCACCGCGACTCGGTCTATGACGTCGTCGAGGCGCTCGGCACTGCGCTCGCGAACGAGTCCGTCACGTTGACCGCGAAAGTCACGGACACCGTGCGCCGCGTGAACTTCGAAGACGGCGACTACGTCGAGGCCGGCGCCGTGCTGATCGAGCTCACGAATCAAGAAGAGGAAGCGTTGCTCGCCGAGGCGCGCGCCAATCTCGACGACGCCGAGAGCCAACTTCGCCGGCTCGAAGACTTGAGCGGCCGCGGATTGACGTCCGCTTCCGAGCTCGACGTCGCGCGCTCGCGCGCCGGCGCGACGCAGGCTCGCCTCAACAGCATCGTCGCGCGGTTGCGCGATCGCCTGATCCAAGCGCCGTTCAGCGGCATGCTCGGCTTTCGGCAAGTGAGCCCCGGCACGTTGTTGAGCCCGAACACGGCCATCACGTCGATCGACGACATCTCCGTCATCAAGCTCGACTTCACGATCCCCGAGACGTTCATGGGCACGATGTCGCCCGGCGCGAAGATCATCGCCAAGAGCGTGAGCTTTCCGGACAGAAACTTCGAAGGCACCGTGCGCACGGTCGGCTCGCGCGTCGACCCCGTGACGCGAGCGATCACCGTGCGCGCGCTCATCGAGAACAAGGATCGCGCGCTGCGGCCAGGCATGTTGCTGACGGTCTCCGTCGTGACGGCCGAGCGCACGGCGCTCGTCGTGCCGGAAGGCTCCGTGTTCCAAGTGCAGAACCGCGCCTACGTGTATGCGGTCGACGGCGATACGGTGCATCAGCGGCAGATCGAAGTCGGCGGCCGCAAGTTCGGCGTCGTCGAGGTGTTGAGCGGCCTGCAAGAAGGCGACCTCATCGTGACCGAAGGCATCATCAAGCTGCGCGAGGGCGCGCGCGTGCGGTTCGAGCCCGTCGCCGGAGGCGCCGTCAGCTCGCAAGGCTCTGCGCCGCCGTCCGGCGTGGCCGAGGCGCGAGAGGGTTAGGCCATGTGGTTGTCCGATACTTCGGTCAAGCGGCCGGTCTTCGCGACCGTGCTGAGCATGTTGCTCGTCGCGGTCGGTGCGCTGTCGTTCCGCGACCTCACCGTGCGCGAGAATCCGGACACCGTCGCGCCGACGGTGCAAGTGCAAGTCGGTTATCCCGGCGCGAACGCCGAGGTCATCGAGACGCGCATCACGCAGGTGCTGGAAGCCGAGCTCTCCGGCATCGAAGGCGTCAAGAACATCCGCTCGCAGAGCCGCGACGGACAAGCGTCGCTGACCGTCGAGTTCTATCTCGACCGTAATCTCGACGAAGCCGCCAACGACGTGCGCGACCGCGTGTCGCGCGTGAGCCGGCGGCTCCCCGACGACGCCGACCAAGTCAGCGTTCAGAAGGCCGACGCCGACTCGCAGCCGGTCATGTGGCTCACGCTCGCTTCGAGCGACGGCATGAGCCTCATGGATCTCACGGACTACATGGAGCGGTACCTGCTCGACCGCTTCGCGACGATCCCCGGCGTCTCGCAGATCAACATCTTCGGCTCGGGCGGCCCGTCGATGCGCGTGTGGATCGACCGCCAAGCGCTCACGGCGCGCAATCTCACGGTCACGGACATCGAGACGGCCCTGACGCGCGAGAACGTCGAGCTGCCCGCCGGCAGACTCGAGTCGCGCGACCTCGACTTCCAGGTGCGCATCGCGCGCAACTTCCAGACGGCCGACAACTTCCGCAACCTCGTCATCGCGCAAGGCGAGGACGGGCATTTGGTGCGCTTGGGCGAGGTCGCGAACGTCGAGATTGCTTCGCGCGACACGAATCGGATCTTCCGCACCAACGGCGCGTTGACGACGGGCTTCGGCATCATCAAGGCATCGACGGCCAACACCGTCGAAGTGCTCGACGCCGTCAAGAACGAAGTCGACGAGGTCAACGCCGAGCTGCCGCAGGGCATGTCGCTGATCACGAGCGGCGACGAGTCGCTGTACATCCGCGCTGCGATCGATGAGATCTACTGGACGATCGGCATCACGACGGTGCTCGTCGGTTTCGTGATCTTCGTCTTCTTGGGCTCGCTGCGCGCGACGCTGATCCCGCTCGTGACGATTCCGATCTGCTTGATCGCGACGTTCGCCGTGCTCGCCGCGTTCGGATTCTCGATCAATCTCGTCACGCTGCTCGCGCTCGCACTCTCGATCGGCCTCGTCGTCGACGACGCGATCGTCGTGCTCGAGAACGCGCACAGGCGTATCGAGGACGGCGAGGCGCCGTTGCTCGCTGCCTTCAACGGCACGCGCCAAGTCGCGTTCGCCGTCATCGCGACGACCGTCGTGCTCGTCTCCGTGTTCGCGCCGGTCGCGTTCTTGCGCGACAGCATCGGCCGCGTGTTCGCGGAGCTTGCCGTGACGATCGCGGCCGCCGTGATCTTCTCCGCCGTGCTCGCGCTGTCGCTGTCGCCGATGATGTGCTCGAAGCTGCTGCGCGCCAGCACGAAGGAAAGCAAGCTCACGCACACGCTCGACAAGGCCTTCGTCTGGCTGTCGAACCGCTATCAGTCCGTCCTGCGCTCCACGTTGCGCGCGCCGTGGGCGTCGGTCGCGGTGTGCGTGGCGATTGCATTCGGCGCGTACCTGCTCTTGGGGCAGATACCGCAGGAGTACGCGCCCGTCGAAGATCGCGGCCAATTCAACGGCCAGATCCAGGCGCCCGAGGGCACGAGCTACGAGCGCCTGCGCGAGTCGGCCATGAAGGTCGAGGCCGCGCTGCAAAAGTACTTCGATGACGGCAGCGTGCAGCGCGGCATCGTCAGCGTCCCGGGATGGGGCAACAACGGCTCCGGCATCGTGAACGTCACGTTGAAGCCGTTCGGCGAGCGCAAGATCAGCACGCAAGACATGCTGAACGACCTGAACAAGCAGTGGGAAGAGATCCCCGACGTTCGCGTCAACGCGTTCATCAGCAGCGGCAATCGCGGTGGCGGCGGTGGTGGCGGCGGCGGGAGCCCTGTGCAGCTCGTGCTCGGCGGGCCGAACTACGAGGAGCTCGCGCGCTGGCGCGACATCATCATCGCGCGTGCGTCCGAGAACCCCGGCCTCGTGCGCCTCGACTCCGACTTGCGCGAGACGCAGCCGCAGGTGCTCGTGCGCGTCGACCAAGATCGTGCCGCGAGCCTCGGCGTGACGGCGCGCAGTATCGGCTCCACGCTCCAAACTCTGATGAGCGAGCGCCAGGTCACGACGTACGTCGTCGACGGCGAAGAGTACGACGTCGTGCTCCAAGCGAAGCCCGAGCAACGCGCCTCGTATGCCGACTTGAGCAACATCTTCGTGCGTGCGGACCGCACCGGCGAGCTCGTGCCGCTGTCGAACCTCATGGCGCTCGAGGACATGGCGGGCCCGAGTCAGCTGCAGCGCCACAACCGCATGCGCGCCGTCACGCTGTCGGCGCAGCTCGCGCCGGGCTATACGCTCGGCGAGGCGCTGGACTATCTCGAGAACATCATCCGCACCGAGCTGCCCGGAACGGCGCAGATCGACTATCGCGGCGAGTCGCTCGAGTACAAGGAAGCGTCGGGCGCTCTGTACTTCACGTTCGGCATCGCGCTGTTCGTAGTCTTCCTCGTGCTCGCGGCGCAGTTCGAGAGCTTCGTGCACCCGCTCGTCATCATGGTCACGGTGCCGCTCGCCGTCGCGGGCGGCTTGCTCGGCCTATGGATCTCGGGCAAGACGCTGAACATCTATAGCCAGATCGGCATCATCATGCTCGTTGGCATCGCGGCCAAGAACGGCGTGCTGATTGTCGAGTTCATCAATCAGCTGCGCGACAAAGGCATCGAGTTCAAGGATGCCATTGTCGAGGCGTCGCGCATTCGGTTACGGCCCGTGATCATGACGGCGTTTGCCGCGGTCATGGGCTCCGTGCCGCTGATCTTGGCCGAAGGCCCAGGCTCGGCGAGCCGCGCGGCGCTCGGCGTCGTGATCTTCTCCGGCGTGACGTTCGCAACGTTCTTCACGCTGTTCATCGTGCCTGCCGTTTACAACCTCATGGCCCGCCACACGGGCTCGCCGAACGCCGTCGCGCATCGGCTCGATGAGTTGCGAACGGAGCCTGAGCCGAGCCTCTAGCTCTTACCGCTTCTTGGGCGCAGCACGACACGGACCAAACCGTGTCGTGTTTGCCTTTTTTCTATATCCGGAATATACGAAACTCACGCTAGGTGCCGCGGGGGTTGCAGTGCGTCTAGCCGGAGATATACGACACTTTCGTCCCGTTGCAACGGAACATTTCTGTGGCATACATCAAAGTTAGATGTACCTGTTGAGAGAACCACTTTGCACGCGGTGTGATAGGCGCCTACCCATGCGCGCGCTCTGGGCCTTCGCTCGAGCCAGCGACCGGACTACGCCCTTGCAGTGGCTCAACCGGTCCGGACTCTTCACGAGCAAATTTGGTGTCGAATGCCAAAACTGCGGAGCAAAGTTCCGCGTGCTCCAGGCTCGCATCCGAGTTGTTCGAGTCCTTTGTTGGGCCGTGCTACTTGCAGTAGTCGCTCTCGTTGGTGCGTGGGCTCGTCGCAGCGGACTCTCCGCACCACCATTGGATCTGCTTGTTGTCACTCTCTTCGTATTTGTGGGGTTCGCCGCGACCGAACGTCTCACCCCATACTTCGCTAGCATTCGCCTAATTGCCGACGGAGAAACGGTGAGCTTCCCCCTGTACACGCTGTACGAACGCCGCACTGATCCACCGTCGCACTCCGGGGACATCTAACTACGGGTTGCACCGCACGGCGGTTGGCGTGATCGTAGGCGCGTGAGGTCGTCGCAATGATTGTCAATGAAGTGCGCGCTGTTGTGGGTCGGTGGGCCTGACCTGAGACCCGAATCTGTAGCCAGTTGGTCTGTGAGTTCCCATGGTAGTTTGAACCAAGGAGAACTCAGAGATGAAGAAGCGTTTTTCCGAAGAGCAGATCGTGCGCATCCTGCGCGAGGCC
>Ga0315912_10006315_pt1 | contig 10642 bp, 6 predicted proteins | sample VfabasoilMG_FD_204469 | JGI IMG/M metagenome (GOLD analysis project Ga0315912, IMG submission 204469) | Garden soil microbial communities collected in Santa Monica, California, United States - V. faba soil | ecosystem: Environmental > Terrestrial > Soil > Garden | place: USA: California... | reverse complement strand
GACCGCGTCCGGGCACTCACTCGGGGCCTCGTAGCGCAGCGAAGCGGCCCGCGCGTGGCTGGAAAAACCTAGCGCAAGAACCAGCGTGACTCCCCATCCTCTCGCTCCGAAACTCCGCACTCGCCAAGCACTGCGACATCCCACCGTGACACCATAGCCCAAGCCGAGCGAGAAGAGGGTGCCCTGACGATTGTCTCGCGACGATTACCGCGTCGTGCCCGCTCACGCCTGCATGCGTCGAAACTCGATCTCCACCTCGGGCACCCAGTTCACACCGTCGAAACTCAGAACATGGCCTCGCCAGGTGAAGGAGCTAGCTTCGATGTCGGAGAATATCCAGCGGATGGGACGACCGGCGCGCGTGCCGATCTGCACGATGTCCTCGCCTTGACGACGGCCAACGAGCTCGATGCGTAGTTGAGACATCGGGTCGGTCCAGGTCGTGTTCCAAGCGTTCGTCGCTGGGTCGAAGACGCGCAACGTGCTGCCGTACCAACTGAGGGCCGGACTGACGCTCGCCTGCCGGTCGGGCCGCGCGGGAGTGATCCAGACGTCTTGCACGGCGCGGCCTTCGAGCACCCAACCGAAGTGCGCTTCGACGCTCGCCTCGGCGACGCTCTTGCCCTCTCGGTAGAGGTCGAGCTTACCGATCCAACTACCGATCAGACGACCGTACGTACTCGAGTGTGAGCCGAGGCTCGGGTGCGGCCCAGCCGCGAGCAAGGTTTCGACCAATCCGTGTGCCATGGGACCTCCTCTTTCCGCCTTCCTGTTTCAAGATGCGTGCCTGACACCGGACACGACTGTGTCCGGTGTTCTGTGTCCGGTGTTGCCGCCGCTCGACAGAGGCCGCGGGCAAAGCCGCGCGAAGTCGGCATGAAATCAGCCAAAAGTTCGCGGCTCCGCGGGCTACACGGCCCGCTCGGGAGCGGCACGCCAGTTGCACCAAGTGGGGGGCGCTAAAAGGGGAAGGAGGCGGATGCTCGCGAAACGAAAACGGCGCTCCGCCCGCCCTTGTCCGCTAGCGCGCGGCGAACCAGGAGACCAGCGCGCAGCCAACCAAGGTCCCCCCCGCCAGCGCGAGGGCGACAGCCGCGTCGTCTTGGCGTTGAATCGAGGTCGCGGTTTGCAGGTCGCGTGAGCCCTCGAGCCAATCGTCGTAGCGCGCGTTGTTCGTTGCGTACAACGCTGCGCTGGTGCCGAGCAGCGCGAGCCCGGTCCCGCCCAGCACATAGGCAACCTTGCGCCGCGTGCTGGCTGTGCGCGCGAGCTCTTCGGCATGCTCGGGGGTCATGCGCAGCTGCACGGCGATCGTTTGCGGAAAGCCGGAGCGCACCGTGACCGTTCTCGTCCAATCTTGGAACCCGAAGCGGCGGATGCGCACGAAGTGGCGGCCCGTTGGCAAGCGAGTATTGGCGGAGGCACGGCGACCATCGACCCACACGGAGGCATGCGGCTGATCGATGTCGAAATTGAGCAGCCCCACCTGTGACGGTTGCAGTTTGGCCGCGGGCAGTAGGCTGCAGTCAAGCCGAGCAACCCCATACTCGGCGACCTCGAGCTCTACCGTGAAGGGTAGATATCCGTCGCGCTGGCAGAGAATTTGGTGATGACCGACCTGCGCCAGAAATGGCTCGTTACCCACGCGCGCAACCGCGACCCCATCGAGCGAGACTTGCAGATCGGGCAATTCGGAATCGACCGCGATCTGCCCGATCCGGGCCGGCTCGGCCGCGGCCAGCGGCGCAGGTTCGGGCGCTCGCGTGAGCCGAACCTCGAGCACTGCGGTTTGCTGTGCTTCGACGTTCACGCTGCTGACGAATGTTTCGAAGCCCTGGAGCGTGACGGCAACGCCGTGAGTACCGGTGCTCAGGCTGACAGGTCCAGAGAGCGAGGCGGCGTCGATCTCTTTTCCGTCGATCGAAAGCTTGGCGGAGGGCGGATCGATTGCGAAGCTGACATCCCCGATCCGCTTCTTGCTGATCCGGATCAGTTGGCGAACTTCCGCTTGCCGTTCCGGCGTGATCTTTTTCCCGCCACCCTCCAGGTATTTCTCGAAGGCGCGCACGGCTTCGACCGGCCTTCCGAGCGTCGTGTAGGCCTGGCCGAGGTTGAAGAGCACCGCGTAGTGGGGGCTCTGCTGGTAAGCTCGTTCGAAGTTCGCCGCTGCAGCGTCCAACTCACCACGCTGTGCTTGCTCGACGCCGCGAGCGAAGAGCTCGCGCGCAGACTGGCTGGGTTCCGCGCGTGCCACGCTGCAGACCAGATATGAAGCACAAGCCAGCCCGCCCCAAGAGCTGGCGCGTCGCGCGAAACCCTTCATTGGCCGTAGGGATTCTGGGTATCGAATTGCGCGGGCGACGAGACGGGCGGCCTTCGCCCCGAACGCTCGCTCACTTTCAACGCAGGCAAGCTGCTCACGGGCGCGGAGGCGGGCGACTCGAGCGCCGGCACGGAAACGGCCACTCTGGTCGAGCTGGCGCTGGCGCTGGCGCTGGCGCGGGCGAGCGCGCGGATTTGCGGCGGCGAAGCCTGCGCAAGTCGCGAACTCGCGGAAAATACCGTGGACACGCTCGAGAACGCACCGAAACAAACCCCGACGAAACCCGACAACGCGATTGCGACATAGGTTTGCTTGCCGCTGCCCTGGGCCGAGCGCGGGACGGCAGAAGACGAAAACTCCACGGTCGCCGAGTAAGCATCGAGCTCGTCGACGACGACCGATTTCGTGTACGGGGCGATCGCGTTCGCGAATTGTTGGATGTCGGCGAAGCGATTCTTGGGCGACTTGGAAAGCGCGCGCTCGACGGCGTCGGCGAGCGCCTTGGGCACCCCTGGTCGACTGCGTTCCAGGCGTGGCGGCCGCTCATTGAGGATCTTGAACATCAACTCCTGAACCGCTGCACCGCGGTACGGAGGTGAGCCAGACAAGCATTCGTAGAGCACTGCGCCGAGCGCGTACACGTCGGCGCTCGGGCCCACCGACGCCGCATCCTGCAATTGTTCGGGCGCCATGTAGCGCACCGTGCCCACGACCGCGCCTTCCGCGGTCGAACTCGCAACATCGCTCTTGGCAATGCCGAAATCCAACACGCGGCACCAGTCTCGACCGGTCGAACGCTTACTGATGTATAGATTCTCCGGCTTCAAATCACGGTGAATGAGCCCCAGCGCATGGACGGCCGCAATCCCCTGACAGGCCTCCCAGACCAGGTTCACGGCACGCGGAATGGGCAAGGCCCCCTCACGACCGAGCAGCGCTCGTAAATCTTCTCCGCGCAGCAGGTCCATGACCAGATAAGGGGTGCCGTCGCCGGTCTCGCCGCAGTCGATCACGCCGACCACGAATTCGTTGTCGATGCGCGCGACCGCGCTCACCTCGCGCCGAAAGCGCTGCATGCTGCGACCGCAGGTGCCCGCGCGCAGCACCTTGACCGCGAACTGTCGGTCGAGGCGCAGGTGTTCTGCGGCATAGACCTCGGCCATGCCCCCAGCACCGACGAGCTCGCGCAAGCGATAGGTGTCACCCAGGATTTCGCCGCGCCGCGAGCCGCGGCCGTGCGCGAGCTCGGTCCCACGCCGCGCGGCTTCCCCCGAGCGATTCACGCTTCCTCACCCGCGGCAGCAGGATCGCTTTCGAGTGCTTGCTCGGCGACGAGCGCGGCCGCAGCTTTCCCGTCCAACAAGCGATAGGCCCGTTGCCGCGAGAAGCCGAGTAGCGCAGCCGCAGACGCCACGTTGCCGCGAGTCTTCCGCAACGCAGCGGCCAAACGCAAGAGGTCGTGATCGCGCCGTTCACCGGGTTCGACGTTGGCAGGCACGGAGACAGCTTCGGGCGCCGCCGAAATGGCAGCCAATAGCTCGGCCGGGAGCAGCTCGCGCCTCAACACCGGCTCGAGGCCGTGCACGGCCAGGAGCTTTCGGCTCAGCTGTTCCAGTTCGCGCACGTTGCACGGCCAATCGTACAGGCACAAGGCTTCGATCAGCTTCGCGTCGACCGCAGGTGCACTGCCGCCCGAGTAATGCTCGATGAAATGCCGAAACAACGGGGCAATATCCGCGCGGCGCTCGCGCAGCGTGGGCAAACAGACGCTGATGCCAGCCAGGCGAGCCAGCAGATCTTCGCGAAAATGCCCGGCCTGGACGGCCGCCGTCAGGGGCCGTTGCGCAGCAGCAACGACCCGCACGTCGATCGGGCACGCCTCCGTTTCGCCGATCGACATCACCACGGCTGCCTCGAGCACGCGCAACAGTTTGGCCTGCACGCTCAAGGGCAAGTCGGCAATTTCGTCGAGCAGCAGCGTGCCGTGGTCTGCGGCGCGGAAGTGCCCGAGGCTCGCTCGCTCGGCGCCAGTGAACGCGCCTTTGCGATAACCGAACAGCTCTGCCTCGGCCAAGTCTTTGGGCAGCGCTGCGCAGTTGAGCGCGTGCAGTGGACCTTTGCGACCACTCCAATCATGGATGGCTCGAGCCACGCGCTCCTTGCCCGTTCCCGTAGCGCCCACGATCACGACGGATAGAGTGCTGGTCGCCGCGCGCTGTAGTGCGTTCAGCGTGGTCGACAGCTCGTGTCCACCGAACAGACCGCAGGCGAGCTGACCAAAGTCGCTCGGTGCTTCGACACTTTCGCTGAACACGCCGACCTGCTCGCCGATGCGAAGCACGGCGCCTGGGGCGATCGCCGCGTGCTGCGTGCGTTGCCCGTTCAGAAAGGTTCCGTTGGTACTCCCGAGATCCTTAATCGCAAACAACGGGCCTTGGCGATGAATCTGAGCATGACGCCGCGAGACACCCTTACCGCCCGCGGGCAGCTTGCACTCCGGATCTCGGCCGATATCCAAGCCGTGCTCGAGCGCGATCGCCTTCGTGTACGACGGAAACACCCAGCGCAGCCAGAGCCGCGGCCGCGGAGCTCCGCCTACCGAATCGTCGTCGCGAACCGTCGTGTCACATGTTGCAGCCATGTCGCCGGGCAAATTAGCACAGCAGGCCGGTGTTGGATCCGTGCCAATCCCGCATGAAAAGTGCAGCCTGCCGACCACGCGGCCGAGCTGCTGCGCACACGTCCCCGAACACCATGTAGGTCTCCCTCGTCCCGTGCTGAGACCGCTCGGGAAGTCACTGGTCTCGATCGACTTTGCGCGGGGACCACTCTCGCGCGCGTGGCGCACACTGGAGCGCACGCTCGGAGCATGAGCCAGGCGCTCGAACCGTGTCGTCGTCACAGCAAGCGAATGAAATCCGATCGTTGATCGCGTCGCGCACTCCGAGCCGCAAGCTCGAGAGCTCGAACAGCGCGCGTGCCCATACTTCATCATGAGCGACGGCTGCTCGCGCCCACGCGACACGAAAAACTGTGAGTACCGAAGGAGCGTGTTCACCCAGCAGCAACCAGGGAGAAGAACCAGAGAAGCTTTGACGAATTGGGGGGCGAACCCAAGACGCACCTCGCACCTCGCACCGCGCTCAGGTGCCCGCTCAGAGTCCGGACGCACGCGAAAGTCCTGACCGTCCTTCTGACTCACGGGGCGCGCTGACCGAAACGACGAATCACTGCCAGTTCGCACCCTGGACCGGCGGGCCGGGCTACCGTTCCATTCCAATGCGAAAATTGTCGATGACGAGTCACATCCATTGAGCATGCGGACGATGGGCGCTCGCAGTCCCTGCTTGTTTTGGTCGCTAGTTCTTCAGCGGGATCTCGAGAGCTGCTGCCTTGGACGAGTGTCCGCGCAGTTATCTCATACCGCGGCAACTCGGGCCGAGCAGCGCCGCGCTTCGGAGATCGTTGCGCAATGCTCGGTCGAACCCGAGTGCCGCCCGCCGAGGTCGTCGATGTCCGTAGACTCGCGCGCCGGTGACCGGGTTAGAGTGGCGCGATGCCTCGTCTCAAGCTCATCGCGCCGCTCTCTGGACAGGTTTGGCCGCTCGAACGCATTCCCGATCCAGTCTTCGCCCAAAAGATGGTCGGTGACGGTCTTTCCATCGATCCTTCGGACGCGGTGTTGGTCGCCGCTTGTGACGGAAAGGTCGTCACGGTGCATGCGGCCGGTCATGCAGTGACGCTCGTCACGCCGGAAGGGCTCGAGCTTTTGATGCACGTGGGCATCGACACGGTGACCTTGAAAGGCGAGGGCTTCAAGCCGCGCGTGAAGGCCGGCGATCAGGTCAAGCAAGGCGCGCCACTGATCGAGTTCGACCTCGATTTCATGGCCACGCACGCCAAGAGTCTGCTGACGCAGGTGGTGGTGACGAACAGCGAGCGCGTCACGAGCTGGGAACGCGCGAGCGGCTTGGTCGTGGCCGGCAAGGACGTGCTCTTCACCGTGGAGTTCGGGGCAGATGCGGGCGCGGCAGCGAGCGCCGGCGCGACGGTAACCTCGGACGCGATCGTGATCCCGAATCCGACTGGGCTGCATGCGCGGCCGGCAGCGGTGGTAGCCAATCTGGCCAAGGGGTTTCAAGCCAGCATCAAGCTCCAGCTCGGTGATCGAGAGGCAAACGCCCGGAGTGTGACGGCGATCATGGCGCTCGACGTGGAGCGCGGCGCCGTGGTGCGCGTGGTGGCAACCGGCGCGGACGCAAAGGCGGCCGTGGAGAAGCTCGCGCAAGTACTGGCGCAGGGCGCGGGAGATGAAGGTTGCGTGCCAGCGCCGGCCCCAGCCACGACCGTGGCGGCAGCAGCGCCGGCGCCGCCGCAGCAACGCAAGTCGAGCGATCCGAACTTGTTGCTCGGCGTGGCCGCGTCGCCCGGGCTCGCGGTCGGGCAAGTGTTTCAAGTCCGTCGCAAGGAGATTGAAGTGGCGGAAGCGGGCGCCGGGGTCGATCTCGAGCGGCGCAAGCTCGCCGCGGCGGTCGATACGGCGCGCGCGCAACTGGCCGCGTTGCGCGGCAAGCTGCACGCCAAGCGAGAGGCGGCCAAGGCAGCCATTTTTGCGGCTCACGAGGAGCTGCTGACGGATCCGGATTTGCAAGAGATGGCCGAGTCCGGCATCGCCAAGGGCAAGAGCGCCGGGTTCGCTTGGAAGGGCGCGATCGCGACGCACGCCGCGCAGCTCGCTGGCATGCGCAATCAGCTGCTGGCGCAGCGCGCGAACGACGTGCGAGACGTCGGGTTGCGCGTGCTTTTCGCGCTGACCGGGACCGAAGTCACCGCGGCCGAGTATCCGCAGGGCAGCATCTTGATCGCCGAAGATTTCACGCCCTCCGACACGGCAGCGCTCGACCGCACGCGCGTGGCAGGGTTTTGCACCACGCGCGGCGGCTCGACTTCGCACGTCGCGATTTTGGCGCGCTCGGTCGGCATTCCGGCGCTCGCCGGGATCGAGCCGGATGCGCTCGACCTAGCCGACGGCACGCGCGTGATTCTCGATGGCAGCAAGGGAACGCTGCGTCTCAACGCCACCGCGGAAGACGTGGCGAAGATCCGGCAGGCACAGGAGCGCGCGGAAGCGCGCCGCAAAGAGAACCTGGCACACGCCCAAGAGCCCGCCGTGATGCAAGACGGCGTGCGCATCGAAGTGGTGGCGAACATCGGTGGCCTCAAGGACGCCAAAAAGATCGCCGAGCTCGGTGGCGAAGGCGTGGGCCTGTTGCGTTCCGAATTCTTGTTCATGGACCGCGCGGACGCGCCCAGTGAAGAAGAGCAATTCGAGACCTACCAAGCGATCGCCAAAGAGCTCGGCCGCGAAAAGCCGCTGATCATCCGCACGCTGGACGTGGGCGGCGACAAGCCGCTCGCCTACTTGCCCATCCCCAAGGAGGACAATCCGTTTCTGGGTGAGCGCGGCGTGCGCGTCGGGCTGGATCGGCCGGAAATTTTGCGCGCGCAGCTGCGCGCGATCCTGCGCGCGGCGCCGTCCGGCCGAGTACTGGTGATGTTCCCGATGATCGCGACGCTGAGCGAGCTGCGCGAAGTGAAAGCCATGCTCGCCGAAGAAGCCGCAGGCCTGGGCCTACCCACGATCCCCGCGGGCATCATGGTGGAGATCCCCGCGGCAGCGGTAATGTCCGAGCAGTTCGCGGCCGAGGCGGACTTCTTTTCGATCGGCACCAACGATCTCACGCAGTACACGCTGGCGATGGACCGCGGACATCCCAAGCTCGCGCCGCAAGTGGACGGCCTGAATCCGGCAGTACTGCGGCTGATCGAGCAAACGGCCAAGGGTGCCAAGCCGAGCGGTAAGATGGTCGGCGTGTGCGGCGGCATCGCCAGCGACCCGCACGCGGTGCCGATTCTGATCGGGCTCGGCGTGACCGAGCTGAGCGTCAGTATTCCAGCGATTCCCGCGGTCAAAGCCCAGATTCGCAAGCTCAATATGGACATCTGCCGCGGACTTGCGGCTCGCGCACTCGCGGCTGATTCGGCGGCAGCCGTGCGCGCTCTGGTCTCCGACCCCGACGCCTGATTTTTTAGCTCCACCCCCCAAGCAAAGGCCTCCAATGTCCATGTTCCAAGGCGCCTTCTCGGTTCTGCAAAAAGTCGGCAAGGCGATGATGCTGCCGGTCTCGGTGCTCCCCGTGGCCGGCATTCTGCTCGGCGTGGGTAGCGCGAATTTCTCGTGGCTACCCGACGCACTGTCGCAAGTCATGGCGGCGGCGGGCAGCGCGATTTTCGGCAATCTGCCGCTGCTGTTCGCGATCGGCGTCGTGATCGGCCTGACCGAGAACGACGGCGTGGCAGCGCTCGCCGGCACGGTAGGCTACGTGGTGTACCTGGCGACGCTGGGCGTGTGCGCGAAGCTCCGCGGCATCGAAACCAAGACGATCATGGGCATCCCATCGATCGAGACCGGCGTCTTCGGCGGTATCATCGTCGGGCTGATCGCAGCTTGGGCGTTCAACCGCTTCTTCAAGATCAAACTACCGAGTTATCTCGGCTTCTTTGCAGGCAAGCGCGCCGTGCCGATCATCACGGCCTTCACCGTGATCGCGGTCGGCGTAGTGCTCAGCTTCATCTGGCCTCCCATCGGTAGCGCGATCGACGATTTTTCGCACTGGGCGGTACACGGCAGTCCGGCGGTCGCGTTCACCATCTATGGCGTGGTGGAGCGCTCACTCATTCCGTTCGGCCTGCACCACGTGTGGAACGTGCCGTTCTTCTTCCAGGCGGGTGAGTTCGTCAACCCCGCGAACGGGGAAGTCGTACACGGCGAGATTGCGCGCTTCATCGCGGGCGATCCCACCGCCGGCAACATGACCGGCGGTTATTTGTTCAAGATGTTCGGCCTACCCGCCGCGGCGCTCGCGATGTGGCACGCCGCACGCCCCGAACAGCGCCAGAAGGTGAGCGGCATCATGATCTCGGCTGCGCTCACGGCGTTCCTCACCGGCATCACGGAGCCGATCGAATTCGCGTTCCTGTTCGTCGCGCCGGTCCTGTACGGCATCCACGCGCTGCTCGCGGGCGCGGCCTATTTTCTATGCGTGCAGCTCGGCATCAAGCACGGCTTCACCTTCTCGCACGGGCTCATCGACTACGTGGTGCTCTTCTCCAAATCCACCCACGCAGCTTGGTTGCTCGTGATCGGCCCGATTTGGGGCGCCCTCTATTACGGCGTGTTCACCTTTGCCATTCGCCAATTCAACCTGCTCACACCGGGCCGCGAAGCCGAGGACGAGACCAAGGCCACCCCCAGTGGAAAGGTCGACAACTTTGCGCTGCAGCTCGTGCGCGCGTTTGGCGGCCGCTCGAACCTGATCAGCCTGGACGCCTGCATCACGCGCCTGCGCATCAAGGTCGCCGACGTGAGCAAGGTCAGCGTCGACAAGCTCAAGGCAATGGGCGCTGCGGGCGTCATGGTGGTCGGTGACGGCGTGCAAGCCATCTTCGGCACGCAAAGCGAAAATCTGAAAACCTCCATGCAGGAGTACCTCAAGACGGCCGGAGCAGAGGCGGACGAAGTAGAAGCGCCCTCTCCCGTGAAGGCGGCCGCGCCCGCCGGCTTGCAGACGCCGCTGCGCGACCCCGACGCAGCACGCAAAGCACAGGCGTACATCGCCGCGCTCGGCGGCAAGGCGAACATCGTGCGCGTCGATGCCTGCGCCGAAACGCGCCTGCGCTTGGTCGTGCGCGACGGCACTCAGATCAAGGACAGTGCCCTGCAATCCGAGGGCATTGCCGCGGTCGTCAAATTGGACGGCGGCAAGACCCTGCATCTGCTCGCCGGGCTGAACGCCGATCAATACGCCGCCGAAATGCGCGGACAACTCGCCAGCTAGTGCAGCGCACATGAGTTGAGGGCAAGAAATAACGCGGTCGCTGCACTAGCAAGCCTGCAAAGCAGGCGTGGGGTCCGGGGCGAAAGCCCCGGTGAAACAGCTTCTAGTGCACCGCTTGCCGCGCAGCGGAACAATCGCTTGCGATTGTTGATGGTACATCACAAGCGGTGCACTAGCGCTCGGCCTCCGCGCGCCGAGTTTCTGCTCCGAGGCCAGCCTCGTTCTCCGAAAATGGCAGTTCGAATTCGAACTGCCATTTTCGGATCGAAACGCGCTCCATCCCGCATACGGCAAGCGCGGCCCCGCATACGGCAAGCGCGGCCCCGCATACGGCAAGCGCGGCCCCGCATACGGCAAGCGCGGCCCCGCATACGGCAAGCGCGGCCCCGCATACGGCAAGCGCGACGCGCGGCCATCCGTG
>Ga0315912_10006314_pt1 | contig 10645 bp, 10 predicted proteins | sample VfabasoilMG_FD_204469 | JGI IMG/M metagenome (GOLD analysis project Ga0315912, IMG submission 204469) | Garden soil microbial communities collected in Santa Monica, California, United States - V. faba soil | ecosystem: Environmental > Terrestrial > Soil > Garden | place: USA: California... | reverse complement strand
ACATGCCGGTGATCAGGTCGGCGATCGGGATGCCGGCCTTTTGCGGCCCGCCGCCAGGGCGATCGTCGCGCTCGCCGGTCACGCTCATCAGGCCGCCCATGCCCTGGATCATGAAATCGTAGCCCGGACGCTCGCGCCACGGCCCGCTATGGCCGAAGCCGGTGACCGAGCAATAGATCAGTCCCGGATTCACTTTCTGCAGCTGTGCGTAGCCTAGCCCGTAGCGGTCCAGGTCGCCGAACTTGAAGTTCTCGAGCAGCACGTCGCAGCGCGTCGCCAACTCGCGCACGATCGCCTGGCCGTCGGGCTGGGCGATGTCGAGCGTGATGGATTTCTTGCCGCGGTTGGCGCACGCGAAATAGGCCGATTCGGTGGTGTCCCGGCCCTGCGCGTCTTTCAACCATGGCGGACCGAAGGCGCGCGAGTCGTCCCCCTTCTTCGGCCGCTCCACCTTGATGACTTCAGCGCCGAGGTCGGCGAGGTTCTGTGCCGCCCACGGCCCCGCGAGCACGCGCGTCAGATCGAGAACACGGATTCCTGCGAGCGGCCCTGCCATGGGCGCCGAGTTTACTGCATCCGCGCGCTATTTTTGCTTGACGACGAGGTTGTTGTGCACGGTGCGCACGCCGCTTACGCCGGCGGTGACGCGGCCCGCGCGCGAAGCCATGTCTGGCGCCGGAACGAAGCCGGAGAGCTGCACCCCGCCTTCATAAGTCTCGACCGAGATCGCGGTCCACGCAATCCCGCGCTCGGCGATCAGCGCCGCCTTGACGCGCGCCGTCAGCGCGGCGTCGTCCTGCGCGCGCTTGTCGATGTCTTCGCGTGCCGCCAGGTATTCGGCGAGCGACAGCTGGCGGTCCTTGTTGGCGTCGAACTGCGCGAAGCGCTTGTGGATTTCCTGCTCGCCGAGCGCTTCGATCCGCGTCACGTAGCCGTCGCCGTTGCGATCCAGGGCCGCGAACTGCGCAGAGCGCGCGCCGCCGCCGGGCTCGCCTGAACCGGGCTGCGCGAACGCATCCGGATTGAAAGCGAGTGTGAGAGCGAAGAGCAATGCGCGCATCGGTTCATGCCACTATGCGCGCGGCGCGTTAATCCGCTCGGACCTTGTGATAGTCCGCCCTGCTCAGGAGCGTCGCGATTTCGCTACAAGAAGATGCCGAGCCAACTCGCTGAAGCCCGCGCCCGCGGCCGCCGTGGTCACGTAGCGCGGCTTCTCTGCGAGCACGTTGTCGAATTTCCGCACATTGGCCACGCCCACCGAATTGTGGAAAAAGCCGAACATCGGCGCGTCATTCGGCGAATCGCCGGCGAACACGATTTCCCGATTGCATTTCTCCAAATCCATGCCGTAACGCTCTGCGAACAAGCGCTTCGTCGTCGCCAGCTTGTCGTAATTTCCAAACCAGCCGTTGACGTGGATGGAGCTGACCTTCGCAGTCAGCCCCGCCTCGCGCATGAGGGCAGCGATGCGCTCGGCCGCGGCGAGCGGCAGCGGCGCCACATCCTCGCAATAATCGATCGCCAGGTCGGTTTCCCGGTACGACTGGTCGGAAGCGAGGGCGCACCCGGGCACGGCGGCAAGAATGCTGGCCGCGACGGCCTGCAGGCGGGCACGTTTTACAGCGCGACTCGCTTCGTCTTGCTGAAAGCGCCGCTGCAGGCGCCCGTCGCCGTAGTAGAAGTAGAAGGCGCCGTTCTCACCCACCACGGCGTCGACCGGCCACATCCGTGCAATGTGATCGCACCAGCCCGCCGGCCGCCCGGTCACCGGCACGACGCGAAATCCGGCTGCGCGCAACTGCTCGAGCGCCCCGTAGGCTTCAGCGCTGAGCTTGCCATCGGTAGTCAGGGTGTCGTCGATGTCGGCGAGCACGGCCGACACGCCGCGCGCGTCGAGCTCGGAGAGCGGCTTCACCGCCCGACCACCTTGGCCACGCGCTGGCGCTGCGCCTCGGTCATGTGCAGGCCGCATTTGGTTCGCCGCCACAGCACCGCGTCGGCGGTCCTCGCCCATTCGTGCTGGGTGAGGTAGCTCAGCTCGCGCTCGGTCAGCCCGGCGCCGTAATCCTCGCCTAGGCGACCGTCGCCGAGCACTTCGGGCGCCAAAGTGCCGTGGCGCCGAAATACCGCCTGCAGCAGGGGCGGCGGCAACTGCGGATAGCGCTTGAAAAATTCGTTTTTCGCCGCCTCCCGATCGCTGAAATCGCTTCCCGGTAACGGCGCGCGCGCCGTCCACGCCGGGCGCAAGCCGGGGAAGTAAGGCGCCAGCTTCTCCAGAGCATGCTCGGCGAGCTTGCGATAGGTCGTGATCTTGCCGCCGAATACGGAGAGCGACGGTGCGGCGCCTTCATCGTCATCCACCCTGAGGGTGTAGTCGCGTGTGATGGCGGAAGGATCCTCCGAGCCGTCGTCATAGAGCGGGCGAACCCCTGCATAGCTCCACACGACCTCGGCGGGCTGCGGTGGCCGCGCCAGGTAACGGCCGGCGGCGCGGCAAAGGTACGCGATCTCTTCCTCGCTCGCGACCGGCGCGGCGGCATCGCCTTCATAGTCGATATCCGTCGTGCCGATCAGCGTGAAGTGCTCCTCGAACGGGATCATGAAGACTACGCGGCGATCGTCGTTTTGCAGGATGAAGGCATGCTCGCCCTTGTAGAGCTGCGGCAGCACGATATGGCTTCCCTTCACCAGGCGAACCGCGTCGCGCGTCGCCTGGCCGAGCTTGTCGTTCAGCACCTGCTTCACCCACGGTCCGGCGGCGTTGACCACGGCGCGCGCCTGCACCGTCTCCCCGTTCGATAGCGCCGCCCGCCACACGCCCTGCTCGCGCCGCGCCGCCGTGCATTCAACGCCGACCAGAATGCGCGCGCCGCGCTTCGAGGCATCGAAAGCGTTGGCGAGCACCAGCCGCGCGTCGTCGACGCGGCAGTCCGAATAGACGAAGCCATGCTTCAGGTCGCGCCGCAGGCCATCATCATAGGGAGGTCGGTCGAGGCGCACCGCCTGCGATCCCGGCAGCAACGAGCGGCGCGTGAGGTGGTCATAGAGAAACAGGCCGACGCGGATCATCCAGCGTGCGCGCAGTTCCGGCACGTGCGGCATCACGAAGCGCGTTGGCCAGGCGAGGTGTCCGGCGATGCGCAGCACGATCTCGCGCTCGGCCAGCGCCTCGGCCACCAGGCGGAACTCGGCGTGCTCGAGGTAGCGCAGGCCGCCGTGGATCAGCTTGGACGAGGCGGATGACGTGGCGACCCCAAGGTCATTGCGCTCGACCAGCACGACGGAAAGCCCGCGGCCGGCGGCATCGCGCGCAATGCCGGCGCCGTTGATGCCGCCGCCGATCACCAGCAAGTCGTGGATCACTTCCATGCGAGCGGCAGGCGCACGCCGAGTGCTACGCCGTCGCCCCCGGGAAGATTGGACGCGGCGATGGTGCCGCCGTGAAATTCGGCGATCAGGCGGGCGACATACAGCCCCAGCCCCAGGTGCGGAGTGCCGGCGCCGCTCGCTTCGCGCATGGAGATCATCGACTCGAACAGGCGGGTGCGCATCTTTTCCGGGAGCGGCGGGCCCTGGTTGGAGACGGTTAGCGCCGCGGTGCCCGCGTCATCGTCCAGCGCCACGCGCACCGGCGCCGTGCCGCGCGAGAAGTCGACCGCGTTTTCCACCAGCTTGTCGAGCAGCTGGGCAGCCAGGTCGGGCGCGCCTTCCACCTCGACCCGGCGCCCGGGCGGCAGCTCGAGCGCGAATCTGGCCTGCGGATAGGCCAGCCGGTAGCCTTCGACGCAGCCGCGCACCACGCCGGCCAGGTCGAAGCGTTCGCGCTCTACCGTGCGCAAGCTCTGCTCCAGCCGCGAGGCTTCCGTCATGCGCTCGAGGATGCGGTTGAGCCGCGCCAAGCCCTGCTCGGCGCGCTCGATATACCGCGCGGAGTCCTCGCCCGAAAGCTTCAGGTTCTCGAGCGACGAGCGAACTACGGCGATGGGCGTGCGCAGCTCGTGCGACAGGCGTCCGGCCATGCTCTCCAGGTAGGAATGGTGCTCCGCCAGGCGTTCGAGCACCGCGGAGAAGCTGCGCGAAAGATCGCCGATCTCGTCGGCCGCTCCCGAGCCCGCAGCGAGCCGGGTGACGATGTGGCCGCGCGCGTCGATCGCGGACTCGGCTTCATCGCGCAGCCGCCGGATGCGCATGGAAAGACGCGTGGCGAATGCCATCAGCAGGATGCCGGCGCCGGCGAACGCGGCGAGCGTCAATAGCAGCAGCCGCTCGAGCGCCGCGCTCCTCACCGACATCGCCGAATTCGTGGTCTCCTCGGTCACCACGGCGCCGGTCACCTCATCGCCGCTCCAGATCGGATGCGCCGCCGAAATCACCACCGCGCGCCCGTCGTGAGTATGGCGGGTACGCGTCGCGGGCGTGCCCTGCATCGCGGCCGCCACATCCGCGCCGGTAGCCAGCACGTCTTCCGGGCGGGATTCGAGGAAATCCTCGGTCGGCCGGGGAATGAGCCAGCCGACGACCGGCTGCCACCAGGGCGCCTCGCTGGACACGTCCACCGGGCGACGCAGGCTGCCGGCCGCGGCAATGACCTGGTAGCCGCGGTCGACGACCCAGATACGCGACGACGTGCGCTGCAGACCGAGCAGGATGGCGTCGACCTCGTCGTCGCGGCCCGAGGCGCTCGCCAGGAGCTGCGGCCGCTCGTGCAGCGCGGTCGCCACGGCCCGCGCCACCGCGAGCAGCGATTGCTCCTGGCCCTCGAGGAGGAAGCGCTCGACCTCGTTGACATAGAGGATGCCCGCATAGGGCAGCGTGAGCAGGGCGACGAGCAGCAGCGCGAGCTTGACCCGCAGGCTAAAGCGCAGGCGCTTCATGCCTGCCAGCGATAACCCATGCCGTAGACGGTATCGATGGCGTCGAACGCAGGATCCGCGGCGAGGAACTTGCGGCGAATGCGCTTGATGTGCGAGGTGATGGTGCCGTCGTCCACCACCAGGTTGGCGTCGCGCATCAGCTGCTCGCGGGTCTTGACATGCTCGGGGAACTTGGCGAGCGCGTGCACCATCCAGAATTCCGTCAGCGTCAGCGCCACCTCGTTGCCGTGCCAGGTCACGCTGAAGCGCTTGAGGTCAAGCGCTAGCGGACCCCGCTCGAGCCGCTCGGGCGCGGCCGCCGCTTCGCTCGATAGCTCGGCGCGGCGAAACAGCGCCGCGATGCGTGCCATGAGGTGCGGCAGGCTCACGTCCTTCGTGAGGTAGTCGTCGGCGCCCAGGCGCAGGCCGGCCACCGTGTCGAAGTCGCTATCGCGCGCGGTAAGGAAAATGATCGGCAGCACTGCGGAGAGCGCGCGCAGCTCGCGGCACAGCGCGAAGCCGCCATCGACATCCGCGCCAAGGCCGATGTCGATCAGCGCGAGATCCGGCAGGCGGGTGCGCATTGCGGCCAGCGCTTCGGCGCGAGCGGCATAGGCCGCGACTTCGAAGCCGTGCTTGCGCAGCGCCTCAGCGTAGTTGGCACGAATGGCCGGCTCGTCCTCGACGATGGCGATGCGGCGCGACATGGCGGCGACTATAGCCGAAGGCAGGGGGTACCAAGCCCGGTGCCCGCGCTTTGCCAGAATTGTTCCGCGCTTTGCCCGCGGCTTGGCCGTAAGGCGCCGCCGGTTCGGTCTTCAATCGGCACCATGGAAAGCCAACAAGCAAAAAGACCAGCCCTGCCCTTACTTGCCCTCCTGGCCATGGCGTCCGCGCTCGGCGTGGCGGTCGCCATCGCCCTGGCGGGCGTCACCATGCTGCTGGCCGCGCCCGCGTACGCCGGCGAGGGAAGCCTGCTGCTGGAGCGGCGCGGCGCAATGGCGGAAGCGAAGCGCCTCTCCGCTGAAGTCGAGTCGCAAGAAGAAGGCGAAGCAGTGATGACCCACGTCGTTGAGGTCTACTACAACCCGTTCGAAGAGCGCTTGGCCGGGGTTTACCTTTACCGCCTGCCGCACAACGTGGCGCTCGAACGGGTTAGCTTCACCCCGGCGAGCGCTGGACCGCGCTACGCGGTCCTGAGGCGTCGGAACGGCGCAGCTCTGATCGAGCCCACGGAAGCGTTGGCGCCCGGCGAGACCCTGGTCGTCGAGCTTGTCTACCGCACGCGAAGCGTGCGGCGTCTACTGGCGTGGCGCTGCGCTAGCTGCTGCTCGCCTTCTTGATCTGTTCCAGCTTCAACACCTTGACTCTGGTCTCGACCGCCGCAGCCTTCGGCTGCTCGCGATCTCGGACCTGCTGCTGACGCCGCACCTTCTCGAAGGTCTTGCGCACGTCGGTGTCGAAGCTCGGGCGGTAACGGAAGTCGGAGTCGAGGATGTGTTTCATGCGGGGTCTCCTGCGCTGGTGAGACCGATTGTTGCAGTGACGCGGGCGCGGAGTTACCTGCCGCGTTTAGTCTCCCCGGACCAGACGCCGCCAGGCGACAGTGCGGCTGTTCCGTCGAGGTTTTGCTACAGGGGTCGGACCGCTGCTACTTCTTGCGCAGCTTGCGAATCGCGGCGAGTTGGGCGGCGAGGGATGCGACCTCGCTTTCGACCGTAGCGAGCTCCTGCTTGTCTTTGGCGCGCGCGCGGGCTTCCTCGGCCTGGCGCAATGCCTCGCTGGCTTTCGCTTCGTCGAGGTCCTTGCCGCGGATGGCGGTATCCGCGAGCACGGTAATCACCTTCGGCTGCACCTCGAGAATGCCGCCGGCGACGAAAATCAATTGCTCCTCGCCGCCGCCCGCCGGCTTGATGCGCACCGTGCCCGGCCGGATGCGCGTGATGAGCGGGGTATGGCGCGGATAGATGCCGAGCTCGCCCGCTTCGCCCGGCAGCACGACGAACTCCGCCTCGCCCGAGTACACCGATTCCTCGGCGCTGACCACATCGACGTGGATGGTGGCGGTGGCCATTATTTCTTGGCGCTCTCTTTTTTCATCTCTTCGGCCTTGGCGAACGCTTCTTCGATACCGCCCACCATATAGAAGGCCTGCTCAGGCAGCGCGTCGCACTCTCCGGCCACGATCATCTTGAAGCCCTTGATCGTGTCCTTGAGCGAGACGTATTTGCCCGGGCTGCCGGTGAAGTTCTGCGCCACCGTGAACGGCTGCGAGAGGAAGCGCTGGATCTTGCGCGCACGCGCCACCGCCAGCTTGTCTTCCGGCGAAAGCTCGTCCATGCCCAAGATGGCGATGATGTCGCGCAGCTCCTTGTAACGCTGGAGAGTCGCCTGCACCGCGCGGGTGGTCGTGTAGTGCTCTTCGCCGATGGTGTTCGGGTCCACCTGGCGGGAAGTCGAATCGAGCGGATCCACCGCGGGGTAGATGCCGAGCGAAGCGATGTCGCGCGACAACACGACCGTGGCGTCGAGGTGGCCGAAGGTCGTCGCGGGCGACGGGTCGGTCAAGTCGTCGGCCGGCACGTACACCGCCTGGATCGAGGTGATCGAGCCGGTCTTGGTCGAGGTAATGCGCTCTTGCAAACGCCCCATCTCCTCGGCCAGCGTCGGCTGGTAGCCAACCGCGGAAGGCATCCGGCCGAGGAGCGCCGACACCTCGGTACCCGCGAGCGTGAAGCGGTAGATGTTGTCGATGAAGAGCAGGATGTCGCGGCCCTCGTCGCGGAACGCTTCGGCCATGGTGAGGCCGGAAAGGCCCACACGCAGGCGGTTGCCGGGCGGCTCGTTCATCTGGCCGAACACCATCGCCACCTTCGATTCCTCGAGGTTGTCCTTCTTGATCACCTCCGCCTCGATCATCTCGTGATAGAAGTCATTGCCCTCGCGCGTGCGCTCGCCAACGCCGGCGAACACCGACTGGCCGCCGTGCTGGGTGGCGATGTTGTTGATGAGTTCGAGCATGGTCACGGTCTTGCCGACGCCGGCGCCGCCGAACAGGCCGATCTTGCCGCCCTTGGCGAACGGGCAGATCAGGTCGACCACCTTGATGCCGGTCTCGAGCAGCTCGACGGAAGGCGAGAGCTCGTCGAACTTCGGCGCCAGCTGATGGATCGAGCGGCGCTCCGTGGACTTGATCGGACCCGCTTCGTCGATCGGGCGGCCGAGCACGTCCATGATGCGCCCGAGTGTGCCCTTACCCACCGGCACCATGATCGGCGCGCCGGTGCCCTTCACCTTCATGCCGCGGCGCAGACCGTCGGAGGAGCCGAGCGCGATGCAGCGCACGATGCCGTCGCCGAGCTGCTGCTCGACCTCGAAGGTCAGGCCCTTTTCCACCAGGCCGCCTGCCGCGCTGTCCTCTAGGACCAGCGCGTCGTAGATGTTGGGCATCGCTTCGCGCGGAAACTCGATGTCGATCACCGCGCCGATGGATTGAACGATCGTTCCTTGTGCCTCAGCCATGATTTTCCTTATACAGCGGCAGCGCCGCCGACGATTTCGGACAATTCTTTGGTGATGTTGGCTTGCCGGTTCTTGTTGTAGACCAGCGTCAGCTCGTCGATCAGGGTGGCGGCGTTATCCGAGGCCGCCTTCATCGCCACCATGCGCGCGGACTGCTCGGACGCCATGTTCTCGGACACCGCCTGAAAGATGAGCGCCTCGATGTAGCGCGTCATCACCTGATCGAGCACTGCGCGCGCTTCGGGCTCGTACAGGTAGTCCCACACCGACTCGGGCGCGCCCAGCCGCTCGCCCGACAGCGGCAGCAGCTGCTCGATCACCGGCTCCTGCTTCATGGTGTTGATGAAGCGAGTGTAGGCGAGCATCAGCCGGTCGAAGCGGTCGCCGGTATAGCCGTCGAGCATGACTTTCACCGCGCCGATCAGCTTGTCCATCTGCGGCCGGTCGCCGAGCTGCACCGCGTGCGACACGATCTTCGCGCCCAGGCGCTGCATGAAGCCGAAGCCCTTGTTACCCAGGGCGCAGACCTCGATCTCCTCGCCCTCGGACTGCCATTGCTTGTACTGCGCGAGCACCATGCGCAGGAGGTTGGTGTTGAGCGCGCCGCACAAGCCCTTGTCGGTGGTGATGACGATGATGCCGACGCGCTTCACCGAGTCGCGATCGACCAGGAACGGGTGGCGGTATTCCGGGTTGGCGTGCGAGATGTGCGCCGCGACGTTGCGGATCTTTTCGCCGTACGGACGCGCATGGCGCATGCGCTCCTGCGCCTTGCGCATCTTCGAGGCCGCGACCATCTCCATGGCCTTGGTGATCTTTCGCGTGTTCTGCACGCTACGGATCTTCATGCGGATTTCTTTGGTGCCGGGCATGGCCTAGAACGAGCCGTTCTTTTTCCAGTCCTTGATTGCCTCGTTCAGTGACTTCTCGTCCTCCGGGGACAGGTCCTTCTTGTCCTCCATGCTCTTGACGATGATCGGGAACTTCGACTTGAGGTAATCGCGCATCGACTTCTCGGCCGCGAGCGCCTTCTTCACGTCGATGTCGTCGAAGTAGCCGTTGTTGACGGCGAACAGCGTGAGCGCCATCTCCCATACCTGCAGCGGCTGGTACTGCGGCTGCTTCATCAGTTCCGTGACCATGCGGCCGCGTTCCAACTGCTTGCGCGTCGCCTCATCCAGATCGCTGGCGAACTGCGCGAACGCCGCGAGTTCCCGGTATTGGGCGAGCGCGAGGCGCACACCGCCGCCGGTATCGCGCCGCTTCATGATCTTGGTCTGCGCCGCGCCGCCGACGCGCGACACGGAAACCCCGGCGTTGATGGCGGGACGGATGCCGGCGTTGAACAGATCGGTCTCCAGGAAGATCTGGCCATCGGTGATGGAGATCACGTTGGTCGGCACGAAGGCCGTGACGTCGCCGGCCTGGGTCTCGATCACCGGCAGCGCGGTGAGCGAGCCGGTCTTGCCCTTCACCTGCCCCTTGGTGAACTTCTCGACGTACTCTGGGTTCACGCGCGCGGCGCGCTCGAGCAGGCGCGAGTGCAGGTAGAACACGTCGCCCGGATACGCCTCGCGCCCCGGCGGCCGGCGCAGGAGCAGCGAGACCTGGCGGTAGGCCCACGCCTGCTTGGTCAGGTCGTCATAGATGATGAGCGCGTCCTGGCCGCGGTCGCGGAAGTACTCGCCCATGGTGCAGCCCGAATACGGGGCGATGTACTGCATTGCCGCCGACTCGGAGGCCGAAGCCGCCACGATGATGGTGTAGGCCATCGCGCCGTGCTCTTCGAGCTTGCGCACCACGTTGGCGATGGTCGAAGCCTTCTGGCCGATGGCGACGTAGACGCAGAAGAGATCCTTGCCCTTCTGGTTGATGATGGTGTCGACCGCGACCGCGGTCTTGCCGGTCTGGCGGTCGCCGATGATCAGCTCGCGCTGGCCACGGCCGATCGGCACCATCGCGTCGATCGCCTTCAGGCCGGTCTGCACCGGCTGCGACACCGACTGGCGCGCGATCACGCCCGGCGCCACCTTCTCGATCACGTCGGTCAGCTTGGCGTTGATCGGTCCTTTGCCGTCAATCGGCAGGCCTAGCGAATTGACCACCCGCCCGAGCAGCTCGGGGCCGATGGGCACCGATAGGATCTTGCCGGTGGTCTTGACCGTGTCGCCCTCGGTGATGTGCGTGTACTCGCCCAGAATCACCGCGCCGACCGAGTCGCGCTCGAGGTTCAGCGCAAGGCCAAAGGTATTGTTCGGGAACTCGAGCAT
>Ga0315912_10006313_pt1 | contig 10646 bp, 9 predicted proteins | sample VfabasoilMG_FD_204469 | JGI IMG/M metagenome (GOLD analysis project Ga0315912, IMG submission 204469) | Garden soil microbial communities collected in Santa Monica, California, United States - V. faba soil | ecosystem: Environmental > Terrestrial > Soil > Garden | place: USA: California... | reverse complement strand
ACAAGGCCGACGTCGCGTTCAAGGACATCAATTACGGCCTGCTTGTCGGCGCCCGCCCGCGCGGACCCGGTATGGAACGCAAGGATCTGCTGGTCGCGAACGCCCAGATCTTTTCGGCCCAGGGTAAGGCTCTCGCCGCGGTCGCGGACCGTCGCGTGAAGATCCTCGTCGTCGGCAACCCGGCAAACACGAACGCGCTGATCGCGCGTGAGAACGCGAAGGGTCTCGACCCGCGCAACTTCACGGCCATGACGCGCCTCGACCACAACCGTGCCAAGGCGCAGCTCGCCGCGAAGACCGGCACGCACGTCTCGGACGTTCGCGGTGCGATCATTTGGGGCAATCATTCGGCCACGCAATTTCCGGATCTCGCGCACGCAACGGTCGCCGGCGCGCCGGCCCTCTCGCGTGTGTCGCAGAGCTGGTACCGCGAAGAGTTCATCCCCATCGTGCAACAGCGCGGTGCCGCCATCATCAAGGCACGCGGCGCGTCGTCCGCAGCGTCGGCAGCGTCGGCTGCGATCGATCATGTCCGCGATTGGGCGCTCGGCACTCCGGGCGACGATTGGGTCAGCATGGCCGTCGCGTCCGATGGCAGCTACGGGATCAAGGAAGGCGTCGTCTACTCGTATCCCGTGCGGTGCGTACGCGGCGACTATCAGATCGTGCAAGGCCTATCCGTCGATGAGTTCGGCCGCACGAAGATGACCGCGACCGAGACGGAGCTCCGCGAGGAACGCGCAGGAGTCCAAGACCTGTTGTAGCGCTCGAGCGCGATCGGCGGATCGTGGTCGGTCCGGGCACCAAGGAGTAGCGATGGGAACCGTGATTTGGCTCGGGCTCCTGATCGGCGTGCCGCTCGCGCTCGCGTATCAGCGCGCCACGCTGAGAACCGCGACGATCGTTCTCGGCGCCCTGCTGCTCGTCTACTGGCTGTTCGGCAACGGCGGCCCGGTTTGGAACGCGCTGTTACTGGTCGCGTTCGTGTTGCTCGCGCTGCTGAACCTCGAGGCATTCCGCCGCGACGCGCTGACTCGCCACTTGCTCGGAACCTACCGACGCATGCTGCCCAGCATGTCGAAGACCGAGCAGGAAGCGCTCGAGGCCGGCAATGTGTGGTGGGACGGCGAGCTGTTCAGCGGCATGCCGGATTGGAGCCGCCTCAAGAATCTGCCGAAACCGCAGCTCACGCCCGATGAGCAAGCGTTTCTCGATGGTCCGACCGATGCGCTCTGCAAGCTGCTCGACGATTGGCAGATCACGCACGAGCTTGCCGACATGCCGCCGAATGTCTGGCAATACATCAAAGAGCAAAAATTCTTCGCGATGATCATCCCGAAGGAGTTCGGGGGCTTGGGCTTTTCGCCGCTCGCGAACTCGATGATCTTGGCCAAGCTCGCTTCGCGCAACGCGACGGCCGCCTCCACGATCGGCGTGCCGAACTCGCTGGGTCCCGCAGAGCTGTTGCTGCACTACGGAACCGACGAGCAAAAGCAGCACTGGCTGCCGCGGCTCGCGAGCGGTGAGGAAATCCCTTGCTTCGCGCTGACATCGCCACGCGTCGGCTCGGACGCCACGGCGCTCGTCGATACGGGCGTGGTATGCAAGGGCGAATACGACGGGCGCGAGACGCTCGGCATCCGCCTGAATTGGGACAAGCGTTACATCACGCTCGCGCCGATCGCGACGGTCGTCGGTCTCGCGTTCAAGCTCTACGATCCCGAGCATCTAATCGGCGACATCGACGACTACGGCATCACGGCTGCGCTGATCCCGACACACCTGCCCGGCATCGAAATCGGCCGGCGGCACTTGCCCGTAGGAATTCCATTCCAGAACGGGCCGATCCGCGGGCACGACGTGTTCGTGCCGCTCGACGCGATCATCGGCGGCACGAAGATGGCGGGCCAGGGTTGGCGCATGCTCGTGCAGCAACTCGCAGTCGGACGCAGCATCGTGTTGCCGAGCAACGCGCTGGGCGGTGCGCAAGCGGCGGTGTATGCATCCGGCGCGTACGCCAAGCTGCGCCGCCAGTTCAACCTGCCGATCGGCAAATTCCATGGTGTCGGCGAGGCGCTCGCACGCATGGCCGGCGCCGTCTACACGATGATGGCCGCCTCGCGCGTGACGTGCACTGCGATCACGAACGGCGAGAAGCCCGCGGTGCCGTCGGCGATTTTGAAGTACCACAACACCGAGCTCGGCCGCCAAGTCGCGAACGATGCGATGGACGTGCACGGCGGCAAGGGCATCATGCTCGGCCCCAAGAACTACCTAGCGCGCAGCTACGAATCGGTGCCGATCGCGATCACGGTAGAGGGCGCGAACATCCTGACTCGCAACCTGATCATCTTCGGCCAGGGCGCAATCCGCTGTCATCCGTTCGTGCGTGCCGAGATGGAGGCTGCGCGAAATCCCGATCACGCGGCCGGGCTCATCGAGTTCGACCGACTGCTCTTCAAGCACCTGGGTTATGGACTATCGAACGCGGCCCGCTCTCTGGTGATGGCTGTGACGCTCGCGCGCTTCACCGAAGTTCCGGCGGTCGGGCCACCGCGCCGCTACTACCAGCACATCAACCGCTACAGCGCCTCGTTCGCGCTGATCACGGACGCGGCGATGTTCACTCTGGGCGGCGAGCTCAAGCGGCGTGAGCTGCTGTCGGCACGCCTCGGCGACATCCTGAGCTACCTCTATCTCGCGTCGATGGTGCTGAAGCACTACCAAGATCAAGGCGAGCCGCCCGAGGATCTGCCGCTCGTCGAGTGGTCGTGCCGCACGCTGCTCTACAAGACGCAAGAGCAATTTCACGGTCTGCTGCGAAACTTCCCGAATCGATTGGTCGCAGCGCTGCTGCGGCTCTGCATTTTCCCGCGCGGCCGCACCTACTCCGCACCGTCGGATGAGCTCGGCCAACGGATCGTCGAGCTCATCATCAACCCGACGCCCACGCGCGAGCGGCTCGCGTCCGGAGCGTACACGGCCGTCGAGCCGGGCAATCCGCTCGGCCTGCTGCAACAGGCCATGGAGCTCGCAGAGCAGGTCAAGCCGCTCGAGCGGCGCGTGTTCGACGCGCGCCGTGCCGGCGAAATCAAGGCCGACGACATTCCAGGGCAGATCGACGAGGCCGAGAAGAAAGGCATTCTGACGGCCACCGAGGCGGAAGCCGTACGTGCGTTCGACCGCCGTGTCCTCGAGCTCACGGGTGTAGACGATTTCGATCCTAGCGAATTGCGCCGTCAGGGCGCTTGAAAAGGAACGACGAGGGGGACCTTCCATGTACGCGAGATTCACGGCGGGCGCCCTGGCGCTCGGCCTCGTGTCGACGATTCTCAGCAGCTCGGCTCTTGCACAGAGCGACGAGATTGCGGCGATTCCACGCGTGGCCACGACGACGACCTCTCGCGCTGCGAGCTGCAACCGGACGTGCCTCGAAGGCTGGGTGGATCGGTACTTGGCGGCCGTGATCGCCGACAACCCGGGCGCCGTACCGCTCGCGCCGAACGTCCGCTTCACGGAGAACGGTCAGGTGCTTCCTGCAGGCGAAGGACTGTGGAAGAGCATGAAGTCTGCCGGCAGCTATCGCCTCCCCGTCGCCGATGCGGACGCGGGGCAGATCGCGGTGATCACGACCGTCATCGAAGATCACGCGGACCCGGCGCAAGGTACGCCCGCGCTGTTGGCGCTACGGCTGAAAATCGCGGACGGCCGCATCACGGAGATCGAGCAGGCGGTCGAGCGGAATCCGCAAACAGCACAGCGCGTCGAAGCGCTCGGCTCGCCGCGAGCGGCGTTCTCGACGCCGATCCCCGCCGCGAAGCGCATGTCGCGCGCCGACCTGGTCGCGACGGCGAACAAATACTTCACGGGCATGCAGCGCAACGACGGTAAGGGCGACTATCCGTTCCACCCACGCTGCGACCGCATCGAGAACGGCGGCCGCTCGACGAACGCGCCGACGCCGGAGGGCCAAACGCGTCCGGACCCGACGACCGCCACCGGTTACTCCGGTCAGTGGTCGTGCCTCGAACAGTTCCAATCGGGCCTTCTGTATTTCGTGTCGCGCATTCGCGATCGCCGCTATGTCGCCGTCGATCAGGAAAACGGCGTCGTCGCCGCATTCGCGTTCTTCGATCACATGGCCGGCAGCACGCGCAACTTCACGCGGCCCGACGGGCAGCCGCACACGGCCGGCCCTGCGCAGCCCTGGACGTGGGAGATCCTCGAGTTCTTCAAGGTCGAGGACGGCCAGCTCGCCGAGATCGAGGCGTTCCTGACACGCCCGCCGTACGGGATGCTCTCGGGTTGGAGCACGTGGGAAGACGGTATGTCCGACAAGATCCAGGACGTGACGGGCTTCCGGGAACGCTAGACACGCCGCGTCGTCGCGGGATTTGCCGCGAAAAGCGCTGTGCTAGAGTGACTCGAAACGAACACGGGGAGCCCGTCGATGCGCAAAACCGGTGCCTTGATACTTGCGTGCGTGATCCTCGCCGCCTGCGGCCAGCAGGAGCCCGCGGCACCGGCCGCACCCCCGGCGTCGCCGGCAGCAGCGCCCGCGGCGCCTCCGGCCGCTGCGCCGCCCGCGGCCCTGGCGCGCAAGCCTGCGCCTGCCGGAGCGGTCGCTTACATCATCGAGCCTGCCGACGGTGCCCGCGTGACGAATCCGGTTCGAGTCGTGTTCGGATTGAAGGGCATCGGCGTGGCGCCGGCGGGCGTCGATCGCGCCGATGCGGGCCATCACCATTTACTCGTGGACGCGCCGCTCCCGGCCGACCTCGGGTTGCCGCTTCCGAATGACGAGCAGCACCGCCATTTCGGCGGGGGCCAGACCGAGGTCGAGCTCACGCTGCCGCCGGGCCGGCACACGCTGCAGCTGGTGCTGGGCGATCATCTGCACATCCCACACGATCCGCCGATCGCCTCCAGCGTGGTGACGATCGAGGTTCAATAGGCCCGGCGCGAACGCAGCCGCCCGAGCGCGGTCGAACCGGACAGGCATCGGGCCAGGGGCCCCAACGTGTATACCGAGTTCTTCGGCCTAAACGAGAAACCGTTCGCGATCACGCCGGATCCGCGTTACCTCTATATGAGCGCGCGGCATACGGACGCGCTCGCGCACCTCGTTTACGGCATCTCCGAGAGCGGTGGGTTCATTCAGCTCACGGGCGAGGTCGGAACTGGAAAGACCACGCTGATACGGAGCCTGCTCGAGCAGCTGCCCGAGAAAGCCGATATCGCGCTGATCCTGAACCCACAACTCACGCAACTCGAATTCCTGCAGACGATCATCGACGAGCTGCACTGCGCGCAGCCGAACGAGAGAACGGTCAAGGCGCAGATCGATGTGTTGAACGCGCACTTGATGGCGGCCCACGCTGCCGGCCGGCGCGTCGTGCTCATCGTCGACGAAGCCCAGACGCTGAGCCCGGAGTTGCTCGAGCAAGTTCGCCTGCTGACGAACCTCGAGACCTCGAAGCAAAAACTGCTGCAGATCATCCTGATCGGCCAACCCGAGCTTCGCGACGTGCTCGATCGGCCGGAGATGCGGCAGATTGCGCAGCGGATCACGGGGCGCTATCACCTGGAGCCGCTCGACGGGCATGACACGCGCGCGTACGTGAATCACCGTTTGCGCGTCGCCGGCGCACAGAGCGATATCTTCACGAAATCGGCGATCCGCGCATTGCATCGTCAGGCGCGCGGAATTCCGCGCCTCATCAACGTGATCGCAGACCGCGCGCTGCTCGCGGCCTACACGCAGGATCGCCGCAACGTCGACACGCGGCTCGTCGGCGCGGCCGCGGCCGAGGTGTTCGGCATTCGCCGCAAGCGAACTCCGTGGTGGCCGGCGGCAACCGCCGCGAGTGGCGTGCTCGCGTTGTTGTTCGGCGTGACGAACCTGCGCCAAACGCCGACACCGCCGCCGGCGGCGTTGCAGCAAGAGCCGCAGGTGCTGCTCGGCGCTACACCGTCTGCGCCGAGCGCGCCGGCCGAGATACTCGTCGCGTCATCCGCGAATCAGCACGCGGCCGAAGTCGGTGTCGCGGCGCACGATCCGCGCACCGGTGACCAGGCGGCGCCGCCTGCGGCGACCTTGCAGTCTCTGCTCGCAGATCCCGAGTTTCTCGTCGACACGAATGGTGCGATTGCCGAGCTGCTCGCGCTTTGGGGCGCGCGTTACGATCAGGCGCGCGGTGACCCATGCGCGCAGGCGGCAGAGCAAGGCTTGCGCTGCCTGTTCCAACGCCGCGGCACGCTGGGCGAGCTGCGTCGCGTCGATTGGCCGACGATTCTGTCGCTCGTCGGACCGGACGGCCGCGAGCATCCGGTCGTGGTCTCGTCGCTCGGGTATGACCATGTGCGGCTCGTTGCAAACGGCCGCACGTTCGACCTGCCGCTCGCGGAGCTCAGTTTCTATTGGTACGGCGATCACCTGTTGCTGTGGCGGCCGGGCGATGCGCCCGTCACGGACTTGGCACCCGGCGACGACACGGCGGGTGTGCGCTGGCTGCGGCTTACGCTCGCAGCTCTCGCCGGCGAGGCGCCGCCAACAGACGGCTCGACGCTGTACGACAATTCGCTCGAACGCCGCGTAAAGACTTATCAGGAGAGCCATCAGCTCGTCGTGGATGGCATCGTCGGCGTTCGAACCCAGGTTGCGATGGTCGCCGAGCTCGACCTGCCCGACACACCTTCGTTGGTCGAGGAGCGCTGACGTGTCGTTCATCCTCGACGCACTCCGCAAGTCCGAGCACGAGCGCCAGCGTTCCACGGTGCCCGGGCTCGCTCACGTGCCGCTCGCTACGGCGCCAGCGCCACTGCCGCGCTGGGCGGTAGCCGCCATCGCGGCGCTCGGAGTCGCGGTGCTCGTGCTCGCCGGCGCGTGGTGGCAGAGCACGCGCTCTGACGCCGGCACCGCTGCGAGCCGTCCCGAGCCCGCGCTGCAGCGCACAGTGGCTCTGCCGGTGCCCGCGGCGTCGTCGCCGGGTGTCACGGCCGCGCCCGGCGCGACGGCCGTCGAGCGCGCCCCGACCGAGCGCACGCTCGCGACCGCAGCGGCGCCCGAGCCATCTGCGGCACCGCAAGCAAACGCAAGTCAGACCGGTACGCTCTCCGCCGCTGCACCTGCGGTCTCGGCTCCGAGCCGTCCACCCGTGGACGAAGCAGCCTTGCCGACCGCCGCAGCTCTCGTAGCGCAAGGCGTCGGATTACCTCAGCTGCGGCTCGAGCTGCACGCGTTCAGCGAACGGCCGAGCGAACGCTACGTGTTCATCAACGGCCGCAAGTACGTCGAAGGCGCGCAGCTCCCGGAGGGCACGCAGCTCGTTTCGATCACGCCCACGGGCGCGATCTTGAGCCAGTACGGCCAGCGGTTTCTGCTGCTACCCGAGTAAGGCTACGACGCGTCCTCGGCGGGCTCGACCAAGGTCGCGTCGTCGTTGCGGGGGTCGTTGACCGCGAATCCCACCGGATGCACCTCGAGAGACGGTGGCTCACGAGCGAGCGCGCCCGCCTCTTCCAGACTCGTATGAGGATCGAGCCAGGTGGCGTGCGCTGCGCGCGGCACGAGCAACGGCATGCGGGCGTGGATAGGCGCCAGCTGTTGCGTCGCCTCGGTCGTCACGATCACACACGTCTCGAGCCGCTCGCCGGACGGAGCGCGCCAGCGCTCCCATAGACCCGCGAGCGCGAGCAACGGCTCCCCGCTCGCGTGGATGAAATACGGACGCTTGCGGCCGCCCTTAGCATCGCTCCACTCGTAGAATCCGCTCGCGGGAATCAGGCAACGCCGTCGCGTCCACGCCTCGCGGAACGCGGGCTTCTCGGCAAGACCGTCGAGACGCGCGTTGATGAGCCGACGGCCAATCGTCGCGTCCTTCGCCCAGAACGGCACGAGCCCCCACTGCAGCGCGTCGACCTGGCGGCGGCCGTCGTGCTCACGAACGACGGCCACGGCCTGCCCCGGCGTCAGATTGTAACGAGGCGGCGGCGCCGCGGCCGCGGACTCAGCGAGCTCGAAAAACTCCTCGAGCACTTCGGGCGTGACGAACAACCCGAACCGCCCGCACACGTCAGGCCCTTACACCACTGCCGTGCTTCAGCATCAACAGGACCGCAGCGAACAAGCCGAGCGCAAAGCCCACCATGATCGAATACGCGAGGCCGATCGGGATGTCGGACGAGCCCAGCATGCCGTATCGAAACGCGTTGACCATGTAGAGGATCGGATTTGCGAGCGCGACCTTCTGCCAGAACGGCGACAGCAACGAGATCGAGAAGAACACGCCGCCTAGGTACGTCAGGGGCGTGAGGACGAACGTCGGAATGATCGAGATATCGTCGAACGTCTTTGCGAAGATCGCGTTGAACAGCCCGGCGGTCGAGAAGACGAGTGCCGTCAGGAGGATCGTGGTCAGCGTCACGAACGGATGCACGACCTTGAGGTCCGTGAAGAACAGCGCGACGACGACGACCAACGCGGCCACGAGCAGCCCGCGTACGACACCGCCCACCACGAAGCCGAGCACGATCGTCGTGTGCGCGAGCGGCGCCACGAGCATCTCCTCGAGATGCAGCATGAGCTTGCTCGAGAAGAACGACGAGACCACGTTCGCGAACGAGTTCGTGATCACGGCCATCATGATCAGGCCCGGCGCGATGAACGTCATGTAAGGAACGCCGTCCATCTGTCCGATGCGGCTGCCGACGAGGCTGCCGAAGATGATGAAATACAACGTCATCGTGATCGCCGGCGGAACGATCGTCTGCACCCAGATTCGCACGACGCGCCTGGACTCCTTGCGCACGATCGTCCAGAAACCGACGAGGTTGATGCGCCACAAATCCGGCGTTTGCGTAGTGCGCTCGACTGCTACCTGGTTCATGCGGAGCGCCGCTCCTGCTTCTCGACGAGGCGAATGAACAGCTCCTCTAGCCTGTTCGTTTTTGTCCGCATGCTCGCGACGTGAAGGCCCAGGGAAGACAGTTGTGTGAACACTTCGTTCAGCCCCTGCCCTTTGACGACCTCGACCTCGATTTCGCGCTCGTTGCGCAGTCGCACCGTATAGCCCGCGAGCGGCGGCGCCGAGCTAATCGGTTCCTTCAAGCTCAGCACGAACACTTCGAGCTGCAACTTACCGATCACGTTGGCCATGCTGTCGTTCTCGATGATGCGGCCTTCGTCGATGATCGCGATGTTGCGGCAGAGGCTCTCGGCTTCCTCGAGATAGTGCGTCGTCAGAATGATCGTCGTGCCCGCGGCGTTGATCTCGCGCATGAAGTCCCACATCGAGCGGCGAATCTCGATGTCGACGCCGGCCGTTGGCTCGTCGAGGATCAGTAGTCTCGGCTCGTGCACGAGCGCGCGCGCAATCATCAGTCGTCGCTTCATGCCGCCCGACAACGTTCGCGCGATTCCCGCGCGGCGATCCCAGAGATGCAACGCCTTGAGATACTTTTCTGCGCGCGCCGTCGCGATGGCTTTCGGCACACCGTAGTAACCGGCTTGGTTGATCAGCGTGTGATCGTTCCGCTCGAACATGTTCAGGTTGATTTCTTGCGGGACGACACCGATGCAGGCCTTCGCCGCGTCGCGCTGCGTTTCAATGTCGTGCCCGAAGACGCTGACCGAGCCGCCGGTTTTTCGAACCAACGAAGTGATGATGCCGATCGCCGTAGTCTTGCCCGCCCCGTTCGGACCGAGCAAAGCGAAGAAATCGCCCTCGCGCACCGTCAGGTCGATGCCCTTCAACGCCTCGACACCGCTGCGATAGACCTTGCGCAGGTCCTTGATCACTAACGCGTCCATGTTTCTCCGCACGCGGAGCCCTCGCTCCGAGGGCGGCTATTGTACGGGTGGGCGGCGCATCGTGGAGAAGCTTGGGGAAGTCAGGCGCTAGCTTGCGGCGGCTTGCGCTGCGGCCACGTCGGCTGCGCCCGAGGTTGCAGCGCCATCAGCACGAGCTGACGACGAACCTCCGGGCGCGTGGCCGTAAGCAGTGCGGGCCAGAACCATCGGCATTCACCGAACGCGCATTGCAGTAAGCCCGGCGCGCACGCGAGCCGCTGTAGATTCGGCAGCGGCAACGCGCTCAATCCTTCGATTTCCACAACTTCTAGACCGAGCAATAGCCGCGCCTGATAGCCACTGTATCGGCTCGTATGCCGCATCGCGAGCAGGATCGACAGGCACAGATCGTGCTCTGCCTCGTCGTAGCTGCCTCCGGGCGTGGAGAGAGGCACGCGTGATCGGGAATCGAGGGCGAGCCGAAACAGCGCGCGCGGGAAACGCGCGCATGCATCGAGGAGCTCGGGGCTCGCGATCCGCAATGGCGGCAGCACCACGGCCGGCAAGCCGAGGCACGAGCGTTGTTCGCGGACACGCGATTGAAGCAAGCCGAGGAACACTCGGTTCAGCTCCTGGACGTGCTGAAGGTGGTCGAGGACGTCGGTCGTGGACATCGGTTCAGACCCCTTTTTCGGTGGTTTTTGCCATATATGGCTCTAAAATACCACTAATGGCTATCATACGATAAAGTTGGAATGTGGCCGAAACGGGGGGAAAGGCGACATGAGGGCAACCGACGACCGCTATCGGGGTGAGCAGGCGCGGTTCGGTCTCGCGATTCGGATGATTCGGCACG
>Ga0315912_10006312_pt1 | contig 10646 bp, 11 predicted proteins | sample VfabasoilMG_FD_204469 | JGI IMG/M metagenome (GOLD analysis project Ga0315912, IMG submission 204469) | Garden soil microbial communities collected in Santa Monica, California, United States - V. faba soil | ecosystem: Environmental > Terrestrial > Soil > Garden | place: USA: California... | reverse complement strand
TCTTAAGAGCTGTCGGGAGTCTGGAGCCGGTAGTATTACGGCGGGTCTGGTAAGACTGTTTGGACGCGGGCCTTGCCAGGCAGGCCGTGAAAACGGCTGTGGATTCCAACAGACCGCACCGGGGCAGGTAGCTGAAAAGTTGCCCATCCGGTGCGGTTTTTTTTTATTACACTCACAACTTTTATTACACTCACACAATATGCAGGCGCTGGCGCAAGGTATCGAGTTCCGTGACCCTGGTCGCGCGGCGGGAAATTTCGCCAAGCTGGCGGTTGAACTTCCGGCGGGTGTTCAAAGTCGGATCGCCATTCTATTACAGAATTCGCCTGATCCAGATACCGCGCTGCATTACCTTTGTCGATTGCTGGAGGAGAAGCCGTCGGCGTTTCATTGGCTGCTGCGGTCGCCGACTTCGCTGCAATTTCTGGTTGCTGTTTTTTCTTACAGCCAATTTCTGGCGGAACAACTCTTGCAGACGCCGGAATGGCTGGAGCCTCTGCCGACTTCGGGAGATCTGCATCGCGTGCTTTCCGCCGAGGACTTTGAACAGCGCTTGGGTGCGCAGCTTGGTTCCAACCTCGCGCCGGAGTTTGCGCTCTTCCGTCGCGAGCAGTTCTTGCGAATTCTGGTGCGAGACGTTCTCGGTTTTGCATCGCTGTCCGATGTCACCGAAGAGCTCTCGAACCTGGCCGATGCGCTCATCGAGGTAGCCTGTCGTCGTTTGCGGGCTGCGCTGAGTCGACGTCATGGTGATCCTCGAACCGGGTTTTGTGTGATTGCGTTGGGAAAGCTAGGCGGACGCGAACTCAACTACTCGTCCGATATTGATCTGCTTTTCCTCTACGGAGAGAACGGCGAGACTACGGGCATGGAACCGATTACTTACAAGGAGTTTTTTAAGAAGTTGTGCGTGCAGCTCACCGAACTTCTTTCTAAGCACACGTCATCGGGGATTTGTTATCGGGTGGATCTGCGGCTGCGTCCGGAAGGTTCGCACGGAGAGGTATGTATCTCGTTGGAGGGCGCACGTGGGTATTATCAAAAGCGCGCTCGTGACTGGGAATTGCAGATGCTCATTAAAGGTCGGCCTGCCGCTGGGGATAGAGCGACAGGACGCGCGTTGCTGGATCATGTCGAACCACTGATTTATTCTTCTTCCACTGACTTCTCGGCCGTCGAAGCAGTTTCGGAAGCCAGAGTTCGGATCGGCGAAAAGCTAGCCAAGCGCCGTACTCCGGCGTCGGAGTTCGATGTGAAACTCGCGCCCGGCGGAATCCGGGATATTGAATTCCTGGTGCAGTGCCTGCAGCGGCTGCACGGTCATGAACACTGGGTTCGTCAAGGCAGTACATTGCTGGCACTGTTCCGGCTGCGAGACAAGAATCTGCTCTCGGAAATTGAACACGGAAGGCTCGCTTCGGCCTACCAGTTCCTGCGCAATCTGGAACATCGCTTGCAAGTGGAGAATGACCGGCAAACACATAAGCTGCCATCCAGTGCTGATCAGTTGGACCTGCTGGCTCGCAAGATGCCTCCCGCCGTCCTGGGGAACACACCGACTGCCGCAGCGCTGACCGAACAATTGAGGAGCCACTGTGAAAAGGTGCGCGAGATTTATGACAGGGTGGTCCACACGCGGCCGCGCGAAATATCCGCGCCCGCCGTGGACTCGGAAAGCCAAGGGTTGCGCAGCGCATTATCGGTGAGAGCACTTGGGCTATTGCAGGTCCTCATCAACAAGCCAATGCGGTACGGCGCGAAAGCTTTTGAGCATTTTCTGGAAACGATTCTTCCGCTGCCTGACTATATTCTCTGGCTGAATCAGAGCGAGGAACTGACTTTGCACACGATGGACCTGTTCGAGCAGAGCCCTTATTTTTCTGAACTGCTCAATCGCAAACCGGATCTACTGGAAGAGCTGAAGCACATGAGGGAACCGACAGTGACTCCGCCAATTCTGGCGGATCCGGCACGGCTCCGACGCTTCTTCAATCGCGAAATGATCCGTATCCAGGCATCCTCCATTTGCCTTGGAACCGGAATTTTTGAAACTCTCATGCAGACCTCCGCGCTGGTGGACTGCGCGGTTGCTTCCGCCTATCACATGGCCGTCGGCAGACCAGCGAGCCATATGATGGTGATCGCACTGGGACGGCTCGGCACACAGGAATACGACCTTGGATCTGATGCGGACCTCCTGTTCGTATTGCCGGACGAGCACAAGGCGGACATCCTTGCCTGGACTAAAGCCGCTGAGAAGATTATCGACATGCTGACGGCTTATACGGGCGATGGAGTGATGTTCCCGATTGATACCAGACTGCGACCCAGCGGGCGTGAAGGTCCGCTGGTGCAGCTGGAATCGAGTTATAAGGAATACTTCAGCAAGACCGCGCAATCGTGGGAAGGGATCACTTACATGAAGGCGCGCACGGTTGCTGGAGATAAGAAACGGGGGACGGCGTTTCTGGAGGAACTGCAACAAATCGACTGGCGGCACCATGGGCAAACGGGCCGTTCACGTCACGAACTTCGCCAGATGCGGCAACGGCTGGAGAAGGAACTCAGTACGACGAACCCGCTGAAAGCTGGTCCGGGTGGCTATTATGACATCGACTTCGCGCTCATGTTCCTGCGGCTGAAGAGCGCCGGGTACTATTTCGAAGTTCTGAACACTCCCAAGCGTATCGAGGTCATCGAAAAAATGGGGCACCTCGGTCCGATGGATGCGGAGTTTTTGCTGGAGGCGGCCACGTTCTACAGGGCGATCGACCATGGACTACGACTCACCACGGGCCACGCGGAGGGCAAACTGCCGGTCGCACAGAAACAACGGGAAATGCTGGCGAGTTTGATTGCTCGGTGGACACCGAAGCGGCTTGAGGAATTGCCAGAGGTGGAGCGGCGGACGCGAGAGTACTTCAATCGGCTATTTGCGGATTGAGTTGAGTTCCTTCCACGCGTGATTGCCAATCCAATGTGCTGTTGCGTTGGTGGAGTCGGCGAGCCGACGTGCCACCACGAGAGCGGATTTGTTCAACGTCGGATTCCGTTTCCCGACGGCCCGCAGCGCCATGTTGACGGCCTTTTTCACGAAATTACGATCATCTTCGGCTGCGTTCTCGATGAGAACAAGGCCATGGAGAAATGGTTCATTCCCCGCGCTTTTGTCATGAACGGTGAGACTCCAGAGGAGCGCGAAGGCTGTGCGCTTTACAAACTCTGCGTCGCTACTGCTCCATTGTGTGACCTTGGCCCACGCGTGTGGAGTGCGATCAAAGAGGTTGAAACACATGGCGTCGCAAAAGGCCCAGTTGTCGAATTGCTTGCACCATTTGTCCATTTGCGCGGCTGTGATTTGCTTTGGGTCTCCGACAAATGAGGCCAACATACGCGCCTCGTAGACGCCGGTGTCCCATAAGGCCTCGGCCAGTTCCTGATTGCACCCGAGCTGGTTGCCGAGCGCTTTGATGTCCCGCATCGCTACGCCTAGTGCGTCCTTTGAGGGAATGGCATAGCGCGACATTCCGGCCAGCGTTGCGGGAGTGCTCTTGGCCTTCAACCAGCTCAGCGCTAACCGAACTTCCTGCTGCATTGCCCTGTTTTTCATTGCTCTGGTTCGTCGTAGGCCTGCTGGAGATCGGCAATCACGATCTTCGACATTTTGAACATCGCTTGCATTACACGCCCTGCTTTTACAGGGTCGGGGTCGCTTAACAGCTCCATGAGCTGCTTGGGAACAATTTGCCAGGAGACGCCAAATTTGTCATCTAGCCAAGCGCATTTGCTCGGCTTGCCGCCTTCCACAAGTTTGTCCCAGTAGTAGTCCACTTCATCCTGACTTTCGCAATGCACGATGAAGGATGTCGCGGGTGAAAACTTATATTTGGGTCCGCCGTTGAGCGCTGTGAACCGGCGCCCGTTTAGCTCGAAGGTCGCGGTCAGTACACTACCTTCGGGCGCAGGAGCGCCTTTGCCATAGCGTTTCACGCTCAGGACTTTTGAGTTTTTGAAAATGGACAAGTAGTGATTCATCGCGTCTTCGGCTTCGCCGTTGAACCATAAACACGTGGTGATGTCTTGCATAATCGGGTCGTCGGGCAGATCAGGGTTTCATAAAGCCAGCCGCCCATTGGGCATAGAGTTTGGGGGAACTGCGGCGAAACACGGATTTTCGATGCGTCATCGAGTCGAGCACTGCCTCGGTGAGTTCATCGCAATTCACCCAACGGAAACATCCAAGAGCATAGAGCGGGAGAAGAGATAGCGTGCATGCCGGGCAGCAAAAAACTCCCTTGGGGTCATTGGTATTGAAGTGGTGTCGCATTACAAAGAACAGTAGGTCTTTGGCGAGGGCTTCATACTCGGAAGCCACCTTTGCAAATCCAGTTCCATGCACCTTTCGCGCAAGGAGTACGCAATGGCACTTTAGCGCTGTCATTCTAGTTGCATCTCCAAGCGATTCGCCGGTTGGCAACTTTATGCGTTTCGGAATATGGCTCGGATCCAAGTCCCGGATGAACGCAGGAAGTTCGTGTGCCACCTGCTGCTTTATCTGAGCCGCTAGCGTTTCTCCGTTGCCCAATTGGGTCATCCACTGATTGAGGTCAACGAAGGTCATAGTCGTGTAACTCGAATTCCATGACATATGAGGATACATCAACAGGTCAGCAGTAATGGCAAACCGGGGAAATGTTACGATGAGTATTCCCCTTGAAAATGACTCAGGCGCTACCCGACATCTTGGCCCGTATCGTGGAGCACAAGCGGGCGGAACTGGCGTCCAGGCCCGCTGATCCGCTGCTGGAGAGGCGCGCGGCTGACTCTGTCGCCACCAGGCGGTCGTTCACTTCGGCACTTACTGCAGCGCGCCCCGCTATCATCTCCGAGATCAAGAAAGCTTCGCCCAGCAAAGGCCTGCTCAGTGACGACTTCAATCCTGCGCGTACGGCAGCACAGTATGCCGCAGGTGGCGCATCGGCGCTCTCCGTGCTCACCGACGAGCGCTTTTTTCAAGGCTCTCTCGCTGATTTGCATTCGGCCCGTGCCGCTTGCAGCTTGCCTGTACTGCGTAAGGATTTCACCATTGATGAGTATCACGTCGTCGAAGCTGCGGCTCACGGTGCCGATGCGATCCTTCTGATTGCTGCAGTACTCGGCGCATCAGAATTGCGCAAGTTCCGAGAATTGGCTGCGACGTTTGGCATGGCATCGCTCGTCGAGGTACACGACACCTCTGAGCTGGATGCCGCGCTTGACTCCGGAGCCGAGATCATCGGTGTCAACAATCGCAATCTGCACACATTCGAAGTGAGTCTGCGAACTTCCCTCGATCTTGCGGCACGCATTCCGGCGGATCGCATCAAAGTGAGCGAGAGCGGTATACATCAACACTCTGATGTCGCACTGTTGATGGACGCGGGCTACCAGGCGTTTCTGGTCGGTGAACATCTCATGCGAGCCGCCGATCCATCTGCTGCGTTGCGTGCGCTCAGGGGCGGGCTATGCTAGTCAAGATTTGCGGCATTACCACTCGCGAAGATGCACAAGCGGCTGTCGAAGCCGGTGCCACTGCGCTTGGGTTCAACTTCTTTCCGGCCAGCCCGCGTTACATCACGCCGCAGCAGGCCGCCACTATCGGAGCCACCGTGCCCTCCAACGTTGTAAAGGTTGGCGTCTTCGTCAACGAGTCCGAAGACCACGTCGCGCAAGTTGCGCGTGAAGCCAAGCTCGATGTTGTTCAACTTCATGGTGGCAAGGCTCCACCAAATCTGACGGTCTGGCGAGCGCTCTCTGTTGGACAGGACTTCGACATGCAACAACTGGAAATCGAATCCGCCGACGCGTTCCTGTTGGACGCTCCTGCCGGTGAACAACATGGCGGTACGGGCAAGACCTTCGATTGGACACGCATTACGACCACGGCCAAACGCATCATTCTCGCCGGAGGTCTGGATGCCTCCAACGTCGCACGGGCCATCGCGACGGTTCATCCATGGGGAGTGGATGCCTGTTCGCGTTTGGAATCCGAGCCGGGCCGTAAAGATAAAACCAAGATGATTGAGTTCATCAAAGCCGCCACACACTAACTAACATGCCACTACCTCCACAACCCGACGCCCAGGGCCACTTTGGTCCTTACGGCGGACGTTACGTCCCTGAGACGCTAATGGCTCCGCTTGAGGAAATCGAACAGGCGTGGCTTGCTTCTCGCACCGATCCTGCATTCCAGGCCGAACTCAAGGACCTGCTGGAAAACTACGCCGGACGTCCCACGCCTCTCTACTTCTGCAAACGCCTGAGCGAGACGCTCGGCGGCGCGCGCATCTACTTGAAGCGTGAAGATCTGCTCCACACCGGCGCGCACAAGGTTAATAATTGCCTGGGTCAGGTGCTGCTGGCTCGCAAGATGGGCAAGAAACGCATCATCGCCGAGACCGGCGCGGGACAACACGGTGTGGCGACAGCCACCGTCTGCGCGTTGTTCGGCATGGAGTGCGTCGTCTACATGGGCGAAGAAGACATGCGCCGTCAGCAGCCCAACGTATTTCGCATGAGGCTTCTTGGTGCCGAAGTCCGCGGCGTTTCCGCAGGCAGCAAGACGCTCAAAGACGCGATCAGTGAGGCTATGCGCGATTGGGTTACCAACGTCTCCAGCACACACTATCTGCTGGGTTCCGCGCTCGGCGCGCATCCTTATCCCGCAATGGTTCGCGACTTTCACCGCTGCATTGGCGAGGAAGCACGCCAGCAGATTCTAGCGGCAGAGGGCAAGCTGCCCAACGCAATCATCGCCTGCGTCGGTGGAGGCAGCAATGCGATAGGCGCATTCCACGCTTTTATCAACGATGAAACGGTCAGACTCATCGGCGTGGAAGCCGGTGGTCGTGGCCCGGGCGAAGGCGACCACGCGGCGCGCTTCAGCGGCGGTTCACCGGGTGTGTTGCACGGTGCCAATAGCTACTTGCTGCAAGACAAAAACGGGCAGGTTTCCATCACGCATTCTATCTCCGCAGGTCTCGACTACAACCTTGTCGGACCCGAGCATTCCTGGCTCCACGATCAAGGCCGCGCGTCGTATGTCTCGTGCGATGATGCACACGCGCTTGCCGCTGCGCTGCAACTCTCGCGCACCGAAGGCATCATCCCAGCGCTGGAATCGGCGCACGCAGTAGCGGAGGCGGTCCGGATCGCCCCATCTGCGAAGGGCGAGACCTTCATCGTCAATCTCTCCGGTCGCGGCGACAAAGACATCGGCATCTATCGCGAAAACTTCCCTGAACTCGACGGGGGCACAAACTAACATGCAGCGCATTACACAACTGTTCGAGCGTCTCAAGTCCGAGAACCGCGCCGGTCTCATCGCGTACATCACTGCAGGTGATCCGACTCCGGATCGCACACCATCGCTGGTGCTCGCGTTGGAGCGCGGTGGTGCCGATCTCATCGAACTCGGCGTACCGTTCTCTGATCCCATCGCCGACGGTCCCGTGATCCAACGCGGCAGTGAACGCGCCTTGCTGGCAGGCACTACGCTGTCGTCTGTGCTCGACATCGCCCGCGTCATCCGCCGCACGTCGCAAATCCCGATGATCCTGTTCAGCTATCTCAACCCGCTCCTGCGTTACGGCTTTGAAAAGCTGGCCAAAGACGCGGTGGACGCAGGTATCGACGGCTGTCTCATCACGGACCTCAGTGTCGAAGAAGCTGCCCCCTACACCGACAAGCTCAAGGCCGCCGGACTTGCCACCGTATTTCTCGCCGCGCCTACCAGCACCGAGCGCAGGCTCAATCTGGTTGCGCAGTACTCCAGCGGCTTCGTCTATCTGGTCTCGCGCACAGGCGTGACTGGCGAGCGCGACTCCGTCTCTGCCAGCGCTGCGCCTCTTGTCGAGGCGATGCGCAAGATTACTAAGCTGCCGCTCGCGGTAGGTTTTGGAATCTCGAAGCCTGAGCACGCCGAAGCTGTAGGACGCGTCGCCGATGCTGTTGTTGTTGGCACAGCAGTCGAGCGCGTTGTCGAAGAGTGCGCAGGCGGGCCACAACTGGAAGAGCATTTGGAAACGCTGGCGCGCGATCTGAGCGGAGGCATCAGAAGAGCACGATGACCCCGGAAGAGATCATCGCCGCGCTGGACCACTGCCGCGAGCAGGTCGATCAGATTGACCGCCGACTCGTCATGCTGTTGAACGAGCGGGCTCGCGTTGTCGAGCGCATCGGCGATCTCAAGCAGCAGCAAAGCATGCGCGTCTACGAACCCAAGCGCGAAGAGATGGTGATCGCCAACGTCACTCAGTCCAGCAAAGGCCCGCTGGAAGCACCTGCGCTCAAGCGCATCTACGAACGCATCATGGACGAAATGCGAACTCTCCAGCGCGAACGCATGGCCCACAAGCAAGGAGACCCGCAATGTTAATCGTCATGGAGCAAGGTGCTTCAGAGTCCAATGTGCAAGCGGTGATCAACCGCCTTGTCGAAATGGACTTCACCATTCACCGGTCCACGGGACTTGTACACACCGTGCTCGGCTGCGTTGGTCCCAGCAACCTGATTCAACCGAAATCCTTCGAAGCGATGGAAGGCGTGAAGGAGTGCGTGCGGATTACCGCGCCCTACAAACTCTCCGCTCGTGCGGCGAATTCAGCTGGCTCGCGCGTGAAACTCGGCGATGTCGAGATTGGTGGAGAGCGCGTTGTCTTGCTGAGTTCTGCGGATCTGAACAATCAGGTTCTACGCCGGGGCATCGGCATGTCGCTCGACGATCTGCTTGTCGAAGCCGACCGTGTTATCGCGTCGGGCACAGCCAACGTCGTATTACAAGAGACTGAACTGGAGGCAATTCCGGTTTTGAAAAAACTCTCACACCTTCCGGTCATCGCCGGACCCATTTACAGCGAACCCATTGCGCGCGCAGCGATTGCCGCAGGTGCCGATGGCTTGATCCTGGAAACACCTGTCTCGAAGGACGCGCTTCAAAAGATCGCCGCTGCGATCGGCAGGTCGCTCTAGTGCAGTCTGTCGCCATCATCGGAGTAGGGCTGATTGGTGGTTCATTCGGACTTGCATTACGCAAAGCCGGATTTTCGGGCACCATCACAGGCGTCAGTTCCAAGCCCGCCATCGCGGAGGCATTAGCTGTCGGCGCAATTGATCGCGAGGCTCCACTCGCCGATGCGGTTGCGAATGCGGATCTCATTTACCTCGCGCAACCCGTATCGCAGATTTTGGAAACGCTGACCAAGCTTGATCCCTTTCTTCAGCCCGGCGCTTTGGTTACCGACGCGGGCAGCACGAAGTCTGAGATTACAAAGCAAGGGACCAAGCACATCAAACGCGCAACGTTCCTCGGTGGTCACCCGATGGCCGGTAAGGAGCAGCGCGGCGCGGCCGCATCCGAAGCTACACTTTTCGAACGCCGCACGTACTTCGTTTGTCCGGACAACCCTGAAGTAATGGCCCTTCCCGCCGTGCGTGCGTTTGTTCCGTGGATCGAGAAAATCGGCGCAAACATGTCCGTGCTGGATCCAGCAACACATGACCGCCTGGTTGCCTTCACCTCTCACCTTCCGCAGTTGGCGTCAACCGCGTTGGCTTCCATGCTTGCTGGAACACTGAACATGGAGCAAGCTCATGTTGCAGCCGGGAGTGGCTTAACGGATATGACAAGGCTCGCGCTAAGCTCCCATGGATTGTGGGCGGACATCATCGCAACCAATACCAAGGCCATCGATCAGGCGCTAAGCCAGTACATCGATCAACTGGTTGAGATGCGCAAACGCATTGCGAGCAGCGGACTGGAATCCGATTTCAGCGCAGCCTCGGAATTGGCGCAGGCGATCCGCAAGCGCTAGGTGCACCATGTGGCACCATGGTGTTGATGCTTCGTGGTGCTAGTTTCGTTGCTTACTTGTTGTCCTGGTTGATCGTTGCCTTGGGGGCAGGGTGGAGTCTGTTGCGGCGCGGCGTCACCGGTGGTGTTGTGGTGACAATCCCGGCTGTAGTTGGGACGCTCTTGCAAGGAGCAGGAGTCTGGATGACAACCTTTGGACTTCCTGACGGTCCGCTACGGCCTTCCGATGTTGCACTCGGATTGGCATTGGTCCTTGCTCCCGTCGGTGCTGGTGTTTTTGTCTGGGCTTTACGTTCTGCGCCTGTTCGGGATGAATTGGCAACTGGCGGTGCCTATCGGTGGTTGCGGCATCCGATGTATTTTGCATTTCTGCTGCTGCTGGTAGCTACCGGATTGCTGGCTTCCGCGGGATACTCACGGCTGATTGCTTCGGTGGCCGCATATGTGGCTGGCACTGAGTTTCGTGTTGCAAACGAGGAATCTGAATTGGCGGGGAAATTCCAGTTGGAATTTCCCCGCTACCGGGCGCGTACTCGCTTTCTTTACCTGTTCGGAGTCAGGTAAGTAGCAATCGCGCCGAACCGGGTGTACGGCGGAAAGGTGGCGCTGCAAATTACCTGACGTCAGTAGGGCCAGCCATACAGACGGCGAGGTAATGTTCCATTGCCAGGATCACCTTGTCGAGAGCCGCCAGACGTTTCCCAAGTCCCTTGATGGTCATTTCAATGGTAGTCCCGCTCGTGGCAACTGGGGGTTCCTGTTTGTTTTTTGAAGCGGAGGTACGTTTCATGTTTAC
>Ga0315912_10006311_pt1 | contig 10648 bp, 10 predicted proteins | sample VfabasoilMG_FD_204469 | JGI IMG/M metagenome (GOLD analysis project Ga0315912, IMG submission 204469) | Garden soil microbial communities collected in Santa Monica, California, United States - V. faba soil | ecosystem: Environmental > Terrestrial > Soil > Garden | place: USA: California... | reverse complement strand
GTCGGCCAAACTACATTCCTCCCGGGCCTCGCGGGTCCGCGCGCCCGGGTGCCTGAATGGCCAGGGGCGGCCACGCAGCATAGCGTCGAGGTAGCGGGCCTGTTGTCGAATCGTCAAGGCGGTCATGGGCCAAGTTTACCGCCCCGCCAGGTGCCGTACCAGGAGAATCCGGGGCACTCATGAACAGGCTCACCATCGCAGGGTGAGACTTCGAGGTCGGTGGCTCGGATTCGCCTTATTGCCGGAGAGTTTGCGAGAAACAAAGGCGCGGCGAAGCCCCGGTGCGGCGTGCATCTCCAGGTGGGCTTGTCAGCGGAACCGCCGCGCTCCCTCCCCATCGCCGTAAAATCAGCGTATGGGCACCCATACGGGTATTTTACGGCGTTCTCTTCTCAAACGGTCTGAAACCGTTTCAACCGTTTCGCTCATCCTGCGCCGAATCTGCGAAGTTTCTGAAAACTTCGCACCTGCTAGCCGGAGCGGCCTGCCCCCTGGGGCTGACGCATCGACCCGAGCAGATGCGGGCCGGGCTGGTTGCGACGCATAGGTGTCCTCGCACTTTGACCTCGTGAATGCACCGTGTCCAGAAGCCCGTGCCGCTGGTCTCGGGCCTGAAATCGACGTCGGCCACCACCCACAATTTGTGACGGCCAAAACTCGATTAATACAATTTCGCTTCTGTCCGACAAGTAGGTAGGGAAAGCCCGGCTCTGGAGTTCCGACACTTTCCCCTAGAAAATTGTATGAACGCAAATGAGGCCGAGCAGCAGCAGTTTCTTGTGGAGCGATTTCTCTCGGCGTACACACGCATAGAACAGTTCTTGCGCGACAATGTGACTGGTTGGAAGGACTGCACCACTCCGGATTTGGCACAGGACTTTTGTGAACTGCGTCCGGGCCTTGACATCAGTCCCTACAAAATCCGCACGGCAATGAATCTTCGTCATGCCCTGAGCCATGGCCAAGTGAAAGCCGGACGTTTTCCAGCCTATCCAACGGAAGAATTCGTTCAAGAAGTGGAGCGTATAGCCAAACGGTTCACGAACCCGCCACTAATCACTTCTCGATGCAAGAGACAGGTCGAGACTGCCAGCCCTGATGATTCCCTCCGCGCACTGCTTATCCGGATGTCGGAGTTGCAGCTCTCTCAATTTCCAGTTTACACTGCCGGCAAGTTCGTCGGCCTGATTAGCGAGAATAGCATCGCGCGTTGGATTGCAGAGCGCGCCCGCCATGAGAGATGCTTAAACTTTGCCGAGGTACAGGTAGAGACCATTGTAAACGAAACTTCTGATTCCTCCGCGTACAGATTTGTTCCCGAACGGACTACGGAGCCCGAAGCAGTACAGCTTTTCGCTTCGAACGCGCTATTGGGAGCCTGTTTAATAACCAAGTTCGGCAACCAGCACGAGGAACTTCTCGGCATTGTTACTCGGTGGGATATACCTGTCATAATGGCGCAACTGACTGCTCCATTAGAAGACGCCAGCGCTGCTTAATCCGGGGGGCGGAGTCCTAGTTGACGCCGCTGAAATCCGCGCTCAGGTCGAGAGTTTTTGCTACGGAAGCCAAACAACAAAGGATTCCTGGTTGACGGAACCGCCAAAGCCGAAACTTTGGCGCCGGCGCCTCTCGTCAGAATCCCTCTCGGTTCCCCTTCGCCAAATTGCACGGCCCACAAAGCGGCTGAAGATTATCGAGCGCGGTACCGCCTCCCTTGGAGAAGGGGACGATGTGGTCCATGTGGGCCGTCCTGGTCGTCAGCGATGCATTGCATCGGACGCACTCATTGCCAAACCGAGCGAGAACTTTTGGCCGCCAGCTCGCCGGGATGGAGCGAGTGTATTCCCGAATACGCTCCGGGCTCGGATGCGAATCAGGCCCGTAGTATCTGCGTTTACGCCCGAGTATCGCGGCACGCCGCTCATCCTTCGTCAGCGGCTCGGTGAACGAGTCAATAATCGGCAGCAAGACCGGGTGAATCGCCCCGATGAGCTTTACGTAACAGGGTGTCAGGAACCCGGGAAGACCCGAGAGCGGCCGGTCGAACTCAAAACTCATTTTGGCCTCCACGAACCGGTCCGTCGCCCGGTAGATGAATCCCCGGGGACACGCTCGCTTGACGTCATGCTCCAAGATTTGCCGAATCTCCTGCTGGTTGCGGTAGAGGCGAATCGTGTTAATCCACAGGTGCAGGAACCACGTGTAGCCGTCGTTCTTGCGCTGCTTGAGCGTCTCTGACCCGTGGTAGCCGAAGCAGTAGCAGAAGTGGTCGCGGTGCAGGATGTCGGCCTGGTGGACGTCCCAAACGTTGAAGAGGTAAAAGGTGCTGTAGCTGCCGTGATTGCGAACGTGGCCGCTCGACGTGAGCCGGTTGCCAAACTCTGCGGGCAGCTGCGCCTTCGTGCTTGCGAACGTCTTCAGCAAGGGCGCTGTGAGGTCTTCCTTGGTATACATGTCGAGTCGAGTCACTCACGAAATTCTGTCAGCCAATGGGCGGCGTCCTGAAGTTTAGACCCCATGGTGAATGAATCAGGCGGCTAGCGGTGGTCCAGCTGAAAGGTCACGGACCTTCCTCCACACGCTTGGATGGGGACAATAGTAAGCGCTACCGCCGATTTCAACTAGGCCTTCGTCTAACCGGTTCTCAGCCTGAGGGGTTACTCCGACCGCTCCGACCGCCCACTCGCTCCAGTTCGTGAGAAATCCCACGAGACAACTGCAATTCAACTCAGGGTTGTCGAACCTTGCCCATGAGCCAGCAAACACGACATGCAGCTCTCGATTGCGGTCGGCCGATAACTGCGCCAATACTTTCCTCCAGATTGGGAATGCCAGCTTGTGTAGTGCGTCCCCCAGGTAACCTGTCTTCGACGCTTTGTCTCCATTAGGCTTGGGCTTCCTCAAGCCCCACACCGCATTCATGACCAACCACGTTGGCTTCGGTCCCCAGATAGCCTGCCGCCACGCATCGTTTTCGAAGAGATTGCAGGTCGTGAATTCTCGCGCCCCGGAGCCCGGGCACGGGCACTTCAAGTGAGCGATTGCTTCGTCCAGCGTTTCGCCGACGTTTCCCCAATCCTGCATAATCAGGACACCTTCGCGTTCCCGCCAATTCTCAATATCGTGCCGTTGCCACCGCAGCCACGGACACGCGAACTCACCACCATCGAACCGATTCATCGCGTGGCCGTAGCGACTGGCAGCCGCGCGCTCTAGCTCGTCCAAGTCAATCGTTCTCATAGTGACGTACATAACGGCGACGGCCCGCAGGGGTTGAGCCGACGGTCCCTTCCGGAGGGTTGCCACCATGCTGGTGCAAACTCGCCCGGCCCCAACTCTAGTGCGTCGGGCAGTTGGGATGCTTTTCGCGCCCCGTGCGGGCCTGTTCGCCACGGAGAAGGTTCTTAGGGGCGATGGATTTGGCCCGGCTGCAGTCCAGGGTGACGTGGTACCACTGGGAGTTGCGGGAGGCGACGAAGTTGGTGGTGTCCTCTGCCGTGGCCGGCGTGGTGACCGCAGGGGCCACGCCACCTGGCTCGAACCAGACGGGAGCGGTCCAGGCCCGTGGGTCACGGCCGTGCTCCATGTCCTGGGTGACCCGGAAGAAAACGTATTGGCCCGGTCCCGTGTAGGGGATGTCCGTGATGACACGCAGTGCGCCGGGCGGGTTGTTCCCATGGACCAGAACCTTGTCGAAGGCATCCACGTCGGTGAGCGGCGGCGCCCCGACGACCCCGGAGAAGACTTCGATGAAGTAGTCGGCGTCCGGTTCGTCGTCGTCAACCAAGGAGTAATCGATGGTGAGCGCCTGTCCGACCGTGAAGTTGTCGGTGATGACATCACCGCAAAGCCGGCCTTGAACCCGGAAGATGAGGCGGAGGTTCGCATCTTCGACCGCGTAAGTGTGACGCCCGCGCAGAGCATCAAGAACCTTGGGTTTGGTGAGTTCGTCTGCGATGACACCGGTACGCGCCACCGTGGAGCTGCCCCAGTTCTTGTAGTGATTATCTTGGTTACCCGTGGGCGCCAGTTTGAAGCCCATCGCCAGGTAGGCAAAGTAATCACTCTCGAATCGCTCCGGGGTCCGGTTCGGTTCGTTGACGGTGCCGGGCCCATTGATGACCTCGATGAGCCGGGCGTAGGGCTGCCAGGCGGCGCGCCAGGCCGTGGCATTTGGAAAATCATCCCGGCCATATTCGATGTTCAGCTCGCGCTTCTCTTTGTCCGGATGGTTGAACTGGACGATGGGCTCGGCCCCGGTGGTGTCCCGGCGGGCGGCCAGCCAGGGGATAAGCTGCTCGAAGTGGCCATTCTTGACGACCTGATCGTCGATGACCTCGCCAATATCGAAGACGTTGACGTGGTTGCCCGACGAGATGGTGCTGAATTCCTGCCCGTAGATGGCCACGAAGGTCCCGGGCTGATTGTAGGCGTTCGCGGCGGAAATTAGCGAACTGGATCCGGAACCATTGTAGAGGGCGGGTTGCTTGGCGATGAGCTTGCCGTCGGCCCGGTCATCGGCTCCCTGCTCGGCCAGGCGGTGGTTGTGCTCCGTGATGGCCAGGAAATCGAGTTTGGCGGTGTTGCGGGCGTAACGATAGGCATCCCGTGGTTTGCCTGAGCCGTCGCTGTAGGAGGTGTGGCTGTGGAGATTGCCAAAATAGACCTTTGGGTCTGCCCCGATGGAATTGGGGCCACAGGCAAGAGCCACACAAACCAAGAATGCACAGGCCGCCAATGCGATGACTCTCATGCTTCAATGGTACATACGAATTAACCCGGCGGAATCTTTCAAAGAAATTGAAACTGCGCCAACTCTTCCGGACGGACTTACGGTCCGGGAAACTCCAACTTCATGCGGTCCCGACGGAACACCCTTCCCGGCCTGCTGCGGATGTTGACCGCCTAAGATTTCCGGCCGTATGCGGGGAGTCTTGCCACACCAGCCAAACAAAATCGGATTCCCGGATGACGTCATCGCAGCAACCTTGGTCGCCGTAAAATACTCGTATGGGCACCCATACCGGTATTTTACGGCGTTCACTTCTCAAACGGTCTGAAACCGTTCTAACCGTTTCGCTCTTGTTGTGCTGAACCTGCGATTTTTTCGGAAACTTCGCACTTCCTTGGGCCTCCGAGGGCGGTCCTGGCTGCGCACCGGGTCGTCACCGCCAAGTGACGCTCATACGCGCGCTTGAGGGCTTAAACAATAGGCTCGAAGGAAACGCACTCGCTACCATCGAAGCCAAGATTGAGTGGGACGAAGCCTGACCCGAATCGCCATTCCTGCTCAACCGTAGCCGTGCGCTCGCCGATGTTCCACTGAACATCGAGATGAGCCACCGCAAGCGCTCCCGAGACATCCCCGCGCTAATCGCCCAAGTGGCGGCGCTTGGGTTATGCCTGTTGTTCCTTCCTCGGTTTCGACTACTGGCGCTGGCCATCATCGTCGGGGTCATCGGGGTCGTGCTCGGCCTGCACCTGTACAGGCGGAATTCTCGCTGTGGCATCGAGCAGCACGCCCTCGACCCCCGGCTCGATGCCGACTCCGCTACAACCCCAACCGCCGTGTCCGCCCCGCGCAACCCGGTCTGGGCGGGTGACCTCATGGCCCGGCTTCGGACCATCGACTGGTTTCAGTTCGAGAAGGTCATCGCGGCTCTTTACCGAAGCCTCGGCTACACGGTGACCCGGCGAGGCGGCGCGAACCCGGATGGCGGCATCGACCTCATTCTGGAGCGCGGAGCCGAGCGTACGGCGGTTCAGTGCAAGCAGTGGCGCACATGGAAGGTCCGAGAAAGGACCGTGCGGGAGTTCTTGGGCGCTCTCACGCATGCCGGGCTTCACCGGGGCATCATCGTGACGCTCTGCGGTTACACGAACGACGCACAACGGTTGGCCGTGGCTCACAGCATCGAAATTCTGGACGAGGCCGCGCTGGCCGGGCTGCTCAGGACCGCCGGCGCCGCCCGCAACTCGGAAATCTTGGCCGCGCTGAACGATGACCGGAAGGTTTGCCCCAAGTGCGAGGCGGGCATGGTTCTGCGGACGGCCCGGAAGGGCGAGAATGTCGGTTCCCAGTTTTGGGGCTGCTCGGCCTACCCGCGGTGCCGCTACACCATGCCGGCGGTTCAACGGGCGGCGTGACGCGGCATCGAAATTCAACCCCTTGTCTCGGCCTGGCAAACCGGGACCTGCAGCCGCGACAACCGCTTCACAATTGCCGCAGCGGCGACGCACCTATCGCTGGGCTTGGGCGCAGCGCATCGATACCCCGGCCGCCGCGCATCCGCGAATGAGAGCTCCCAAATTCTGCGCCGGCCGGGCCCAAGGTGCCGGCGGTAGGGGGAGGAATCGGCCAGGGCGGTTCAGTCTACCACCCTCTGCATTTTTTGCGCGGGCAGTTCTTGGAGATGTGCCGTCACATGCCTGGACGCGGTGAGGACCGACAAGTGCAGAGCGAGGTCTCGGCCTGGCGAGCATACGAATGAGCCGTTGAGGGCGTCGGTGCTTCGATGACCCGTCGCCCTGATTTCTGCTCGCCAAAGGCCCATTGGCACGCCCAAACTGCGGACGCTGAGATTGGGTTAACCGTCATCCATAGCGAACGATGAAGAACATCAGCGTTGAAGTCCCTCGCGAAGGAGCATCGGTTCATCTCGTCCTACGGGCAGGCACATCCTCTGGCCAGGCCGCCATCGTGGCCAACGACGATGTGGAAGTTCGTCTAGTCAATCCAGTTTCGGTTTCGGTTGCCCAAACCAAACCAGCCGCCAACGGCAAAGCTCCTGCTCATGACCTTGACTCCATTCTCAAGCGCCTCGCCAAACTTGCCGCCCCAATCAGCGGTGATGTCGCAAACAAGATTCTCGAACCCTCCGCAAGCGTGGCACACTCACGATTGATGCCAACGACAAACTCCAAGTCCGCAACGCCTGAACTTGGGCCGTAGGCCACATGAATGCCCTTTCGAGTACCGCCACGCCGGGTCCTCCGGACGACAACGACGCCAGCGCCAAGACCAAGCCCGGAACAGGGCCGTTCATTTCGGCTTGTGTTCCTGCTGAGGCGTGGTTCATGCATATCACTCAGGTGGACTCGTATTCCAGCGGTAACGCCCGCGTGACGGAGACGAGCTACCACCGGTTTACCACGGTGTTTACGCCAGAAGGCGGGCCACCGGGATGGCGGTGCTATGATGCGAGTTTTCGTTGCCCGCACTGCCAGGTGGAACTGGATGTTCAGTTGGCGGTGCGGACTTGCCTCGCATACTCACGCCAGTCGTTCCGGTCCGCGGTTGGCCGCCAACTTCGAAAGTTCCTGCTCGCCAGAAGGCTCCGTGAATGGGGAGTCGGGGCCATCATTGGCCCGCCGATTTGCGCAATTGCGTTTGGCGTTCTTGGCGCGATTGTTGCCACATTCAGTTCTGATAAAGATATCAATTTTCGCAATGGAATAATCTTTGGGTTTGGGATGGGGGTGCTAATTCTTTTGGGAATACTCTGCCACATACTTTTTAAGCTTGTTTTGGCCTCAGAAGGAAAAGTTTCAATCAATAAACCCCGAGACATTCCTCCTGACGGCCTCGACATGGTGAAGGTCTTCGTGGAGGAGATTATTTTCGACGCGACTGACGAAATGGGAAAAAAGAACAAATTTCACTGCCTTCTTGCGGAACCACCAAAACCCAATGCTGAAGACCGTTTTGTCGGGCGCATCAAAGTGAATGAATCCTTCTGACCCCCCCCCAGAGGGAGGAAGAGCATGCAAGTTCCAAATACCGTTTCCAAGGCGGAGCAAATCGCTGGTTTGTCCTGGCACACCGAAATTTCTTTCAACAAAGATGGACGCTGCCATGCACGCGTTGAAGTCGAGAACCACGGCAACGGATTTTTTGAGGGTTGGTTTAAGGAAGGCAAAATAAGAAGAGGAAGCGTGACGGTGTGGCTATTCGACGTGAGGGGGCAACTCCTGAGCTCAAGCTGCAGTGACAATTACGGCGTCGCCTTCGGCCATCGGAAAGTCATCCCATGGACCTTTAATGTCCCAGTTATTCATTTGGAGCGAGTTGAGAAAGTGGCAATCGTGCATAGTACGGACTCTGGCAGTCCTGATAAAAATACCGTTGATGAAGCGCTGAATAGTGCCCAGTCGGTTCAATAACAATTGGGCAACAGTATCATGACTACGCTGCACCGAGCGGCGGGGGGCCGCCGCCGTTGCAATCGCCGCGTCTCGTGGCCGCCGTTGCGGAGCTTTGGACCTAGTTACCGACGCTCAATGCCCGCCCGTCACCGTGTAACCCGCTCGACGCAGGTCTTCCGCCAAGTCGATTTCCATCTGCACCGCCGCGCTGAATGGCATCGGGTTCAAGTGCCGGTAGAGTTCCGGCAGCAACCGGAGGCCGTAACGCTTGACGACCCACGCGGACTTGATGCCCGCCTTGTGATTCGCAAAGCGTTCCTCCGGCGATAACCCGGTCATCCCGACGTAGACGCACGGCATCTTGGGGTCGCGCTTCAGATTGGCGGCACGCACCTTCCGGTTCTTGCCCACGGCGGAGTCGAGCAGTACGACGTAGACGTTGCGATGATGCCCGGGCTGCGCCTTTGGACGAAGGGCCCTGAAGGTCCGCCGCTTCATCGGCTGCTCGGTTCGCCCTGAAGGACAGGGTGCCGCGACGACGCCCGAAGGGGGTCGGCGATGATTTGTGCAGATGGCGGCAGGCTCATGTGACCAGCGGCGGTGACCTCAAGTCTTCCCATCAAATCATCATCAAATCCACGGGGTGTTGACAATTGTCAACACCGGTCAGACGCCTGCCCGTCCAGGTGCGACTTTCCGCACCTGCGAACGGGTGAACGGTTTCCGGGACAGTCAAGGCTACCTGTCCGCCGCTGCCGGCAGCCTGCCATCGGCCGCAGCGCCGACCTCAAACGGTGGTTCCCAAACTTGACGAACACGGAAACCTGGTCGCCGCCGAAACAAAGTGACGGTTCAGTTCCGGACCGCTATCGAAGGGGCCTCATGGACACCGGCGAATGGCTGACGCGTGGCACAGTATGGCTGGCCTTGTCGCTCTACGTGGGCGGCGAGATGGCGAAAGTCATCCGGCGCGAGATTGCGAATCCGTATCTAGCTGCCGCCCGATGGTTGAACAGCCTGGGGTGTGCGGCCTTCCTGGCACATGTCGCGTGTGCCTTTCACTTTTATCATGGCTGGAGCCACGCGGCGGCTTACGCAGACACGGCCCGTCAGACGGCGGCGTTGTTCCGATGGAAATGGGGCGGCGGCCTTTACCTGAATTATCTTTTCGCGCTCATCTGGCTGGGCGAAGTCGCCTGGTCGTGGGTCAGTCCACACCGTCACGTCACACGTCCGAAATGGGTGGGGCATCTCCTGCGCGGCCTATTTCTGTTCATGATGGTGAACGGAGCCGTGGTCTTCGTCCATGGTCCGGCACGATGGTTCGGCATGGTGCTGTGTCTGACGTTGGCGGGTTGCTGGTGGCGCGGTGCAAAGCAAATCGATGGCCCGTCGGCGCCGTCACGCCGTCGCCACCAGCTTGATGCATGACCGAGCTTGCCCCCGAATCACGCAAACCGTCCGGCGGGCTGGTTCGCCTTCCATTCTACTACGGCTGGCTGATGGCGGGTGTCGCCGCGTTGGCGATGGTTGGGACGTTGCCCGGCCGCACTCAAGGGCTCGGATTGATCACCGAGTCTCTCCTTCGGGATCTGCAATTGGAGCGCAGCGTTTTTGCGCAGATGAATCTCTGGGCCACGCTGCTGGGGGCGCTGTTCTGTCTGGGGGTCGGTCGCCTGCTGGATGTATTCGGCGCTCGCGCGGTGCTCACCGCCGTCGCGCTCTCCCTGGGCGGAGTGGTGTTGGCCATGAGCCGTACGCACAGTTTCTGGATGCTGTGCTTGCTGCTGTTTTTCTCGCGAGGACTTGGTCAGAGCGCGCTCTCCATCGTCAGCCTCACCATGGTCGGCCAATGGTTCAAGCGCCGTCTAAATCTGGCCATGGCCCTGTATTCGGTGCTGTTGAGCGTCGGTTTCATGGCGGCCTTCCCGCTCGTGGGCGGCGCTGTGCTGGCCCACGGCTGGCGCGACGCGTGGGCAACGGTCGGCTGGTCTCTGGTGCTGGGATTAGCCCCTGCAGGATTGCTGCTGGTGCGGCCCAATCCGGAGAGCTGCGGGCTGCAAATCGAAGGTGGCGCCGCTTCGGAAGAAACATCCACCGGCTCCGACTTTAGCTGGCTCAACGCCCTGCGGACGCTCGCCTTCTGGGTGTTTGCCCTGGCGAGCGCTACTTACAACCTGATTGCGTCCGGTATCGGCCTCTTCAACGAGTCCATCCTCGCTGAGCGCGGGTTCGAGGCGGGCATCTATCATCGTAGCCTCGTAATCACAGCGGTGACCTCGTTGGTTGGAAATTTCCTGGGCGGCTGGCTGGCCTCGAAGTGGAGCGTGAACCGGTTGATGGCGCTGGCCATGGGACTGCTTGCGGCTGCGCTGCTCGGATTGCCATCCTTGACGACGGTGCGTCAGGTGGACTTGTTCGCCATCGTGATGGGTGTGTCCGGCGGATTCGTGATTGTCATCTTTTTCAGCTTTTGGGCGACAACCTTTGGCCGCACGCA
>Ga0315912_10006310_pt1 | contig 10648 bp, 7 predicted proteins | sample VfabasoilMG_FD_204469 | JGI IMG/M metagenome (GOLD analysis project Ga0315912, IMG submission 204469) | Garden soil microbial communities collected in Santa Monica, California, United States - V. faba soil | ecosystem: Environmental > Terrestrial > Soil > Garden | place: USA: California... | reverse complement strand
AACATTCCGTCGATGCCCGGCATCACGCGCGCATAGAACTCGCGCGCGAACTCCACGGTGCGCGGCGCCTTGCCCGCCTCTTTCGCCGCGGTTTCGTACGCCGATTCGAAGGTCGCGACGCGCGCGCGCCATTGCCCGTTCTGCAATCCCCAGCCGAAACTCTGCACGCCGATGTACGGCACCGCCGCCGCGACCCGCGTGTCCACCGCGGCCGTGAGGTACGTCTCGATGCCGCCCTTGGAGATACCGGTCAGACCGATGCGCGCGGCGTCGACGTCCTTGCGGGTAGCGAGATAGTCGATGAGCCGCATCACGTCCCACGCGGTGTCGTAATACAGCGGATGCCCCTGCCCGCTGCGAAACGCCTGCGCGATGGCCTCGTTGTACTCCGCGGCGCCCTCGCCCGCCTTGGTTCGCTCGCCGTGAAAGCGTCCATCGATGGCGACGCCGATGAAACCCGCGTTCGCCGCCTTGAGCACGATCTCCGTGATCTGCCCGTTGTCCTTGTTGCCGCCGGTGCCGTGCAGCGCAATCACCACCGGCCGCTTGCCCTTGAACTTCGCGGGATCCGGCAGCACCAGGTAACCCGGCACGCGCTCGGTGGCGTCGGATGAGAACCACAGGTGGTACTTGTGAAGGCCCGACACCGCCGGCATTTCGGCGAGCTCGGGCTTCAACGCGACATGCGGCCGCTCGACGACTTTCAGGAACCACTCGCGAACGTCTGGTACGGCTTCGGCGTGGGCGACGGTCAGCGGCAGCGCCACCAGGGCTGCCGCCAGGATGCGAATCAGCTTCATGCCAGCCCCCGACTAATTCTTCTTCCTGAAGTCCGGATAAAACTCCGCCATCATCCGATCGTGATAGGCGACCAGGTTCGCATGACTCGCCATGCGATCGCGCACCGGCGAGGGGAAATGCGAAGTCAGGCCGCAAGCCACGAATGCAAACGCCGTGGCATCGACGCCGCTGGCCTGCGGTCCCAGCAGGTAGCGGTTGTCGCCCAGCACCTGCGACAACGCGTCGATGGCGCGGAACGACATGGAGTTCATCTCTTGCTCGCTGTGGCGCCCGATGCCATGGCTGTGCAGGGTCTTGCGGAGTCGTCCGAGCACGAACTTTTTCGCCAGCGGCCGGATGAACGCCGGCGCGCGGTTGAAGAATGCCTTCGGGCCACGCTCGAAGTTGTCCGGCTTGAGCCAGCGCCAGTAGACCACCACCCAGTAGAGGTGATCCTCGAGCATCTTGTCGACCGACCAGCCGATGCCGCGTTCACGCGAGCCGTAACCGCGGTCGAAGTCGATCGAATATTGCTTCTCGAGATACAGCCGGATCAGCGTGGAATCCGCGACCAGCGTCTCGCCGTCGCGGATGAACGGTAGTTTGCCCTTCGGTGCCTTGCCGAAGCCGCCGGTGTCGGTCTGATACGGCACGCCGGCCAGTTTGAGCAGCATTTCCCCCTTCATCACGAAAGGACTCGGGTCCGGCAATCCCCACGACGGCCCGAATGTGTACAGCGTGATCATCCCCTCAGTCCTCCAGCTGCAGCAGTTTCAGTCGGCTTCCGGCGCCACTGCGCAGACTCACCTGCGCCTTGCGCAGCCCGAAGTGCGCCGCCACCAGCGAGATCAGCGCGGCATTGGCCTTGCCATCCACGGGCTGCGCCTTGACGTGCGCCAGCCAAGTGCCGTCCGGCATCTCACTCAATTCTTCGCGGCGCGAGCCCGGTTTTACTTTCACTTTGAGGGTGCGCATCGCGGAGGTTTCCGCGGCGCATTATGCGGGAAGCCGGCTTCGGGCCGAAGCCGGCAGGATTGACCGGAAGCCAGGGTGGGAAGTCACTCGCCGGGGGTGCGAACGATCCCTGGCTCCCGGCCAAAACCTAGACGAAACGCGACGCGCCGGCTTCGAGCAGCGCGTGTGCCGCGTCGGCAAACGTGCGGCCGAGGTCGCGATCGATGGCGAGGCCGGCGCATTGCTGGAACTGGGTGCCCATGACGATGAGGTCCGCGCCGCTCAGGCTGACCTTGAACCAGCCGGGCGCGGGCCACGGGAACGGCCACTTGAGCTTGAATCCATTGCCGCAGACGTCGTCGACGAATTTCGCGACATGCCCCGCGACGATCGTGGTGCCGCGCTCACCGCCCGGGCGCGGGATGAGGTCGGCGAGCTCGCACACCAACGTCATGCGTTCGGTGAATTCCAGGATCACCGCCGCCAGGAATGCCGATCGTGGCGGCAGGGGCTGCGGGTTGAGCGACATGCCGGACAGCGGGCCGCCGCCGATGACATCCCAGATCTCCGGATGCTTTTCGGCGATGAAACGCCACAGGTTCGACGTCGTTCCGGAGCCCACCACCGAGCGTTCCAGCGCCCTGCGGATGTAGGGATCGACGGGGCCCGGAGTTTCCTCCGCGCCGTCCGGATTCGAATACCCGGTGGTCAATTGGCTAACTAACGCCGCCAGCGCCCGCGCCGACAGTTCATTCGGCGGAGGCCGTGGCCCGGGCAGGTTGGGTTCCGGTCCCGTGGGCTGGGCGGGGGTGGGTGCTGGCGTGGGTGTGGGTGTCGGTGTACCCGGTCCCTGCAACACGATGGTGCGATGCGCCGATGCGTTCATGGTCTTCCCTCCATTAACGGGGGGCGAGACTCGCCCGGCCGGGGGCCCGGAGCGATGGTTGGACGATGATCCGATGCTGACTTGTCTATGATTCGCATCCCCAAGCACTTGGTTGCGCATGGATAAGCGGGAAATCCGGTTCGATGGCTGGCACGTGGACTTCGCCTCCGGCGAACTCACGAAGGACGGCAATACCCATCGTCTGCAGGATCAGCCCCTGCAGATCCTGGATGAGCTGACGCTGCGTCATGGCGAGGTGGTCACACGCGAGCAGCTCATTGCGCGCCTCTGGCCTACCGGCGTGGTCGAATTCGACACCGGCCTGAATACCGCGATCCGCAAGTTGCGCTCCGCACTGGGCGATGACGCGGACACACCCCGCTATATCGAGACCCTGCCACGCAAGGGTTACCGCTTCGTTGCCAGGCTCGATGCCGCGGTGCCCGCCGCCGACACGCCGCAAACCGCAGTGCCCGCGGATGGTTCACAGATGGGTCGGCGGGCATCCGACCGCCGGGCCCCGATCCGCAGACTGGCGCTGGGCTTCGGCAGCATCATCGCCGCCGTCATCCTGGCCGTGGTCGCGTGGCGCATGCCGGGCAAGCTGTTCCAGGCCGATTCACCTCCCCCGCCGCTGCCGACCGTGGTGGTTCTGCCGCTCGTCGACATGAGCCTGGAACAGAACGAACAGGCGTTGTGCGACGGCCTCACCGAGGAACTGTCGAACTGGCTGGCGCACATTCCGACCCTGCGCGTGGTCGCGCGCACGTCCGCATTCGCGTTCAAGGGCCAGAACATCGACGTGCGCAGCATCGGGCAGCAACTCGGCGCGACGCACGTGCTGGAGGGCAGCCTGCGCCGTTCGGGCGAACAGTTGCGGATCACCACGCAGCTCATCGAGGCGCAATCCGGCCTGCACATCTGGTCGAGATCCTTCGACCTGCCGATCGGCGACATCTTCCTCATCGAAGACACGGTGTCGCGCTCGGTCGCCGAGGCGCTGCACCTCGAGCTCGCTTCGAACACCGCCGAACAATGGGCGCAGCGCCAGCCGGAGAAAATGGCGGCCTACGAGCTGTACCTGCTGGGCCGCGCGCGGCTGCGCAAGCGCACCGCCGACGACAACCTCCGGGCCGCGGATTTCTTCCGCCGGGCGATCGCCGCCGATCCGCAATACGCCCTCGCGCACGTGGGCCTGGCGCAGTCGCTGATCAACGGACTGTCGCTCAATCGCATGCCGCTCGAGGACGTCTCGGCGGAAGCCGAGCCGCTGCTCAACCGCGCGCTGGCGCTCAGTCCGAACCTGCCGGACGCCTACGCGGTCAAGGGTTCGCTGCTGACCGTGCAGTTCAAGCTCGACGAAGCCATGCCGCTGCTGCAACGGGCCATCGCCAACAACCCGAACGATGCCTACAGTCATCGTTTCCTCGGCGACCTCTACGACCGGCGCGCGGACCCCAGATCCGCGCTCACGCACTATTCGATATCCGCCAGTCTCGACCCGCTCGACTTCATCTCGCACGTGTTCCGCTGCCAGGTGCTCATCGACCTCGCGGACTTCAAGGAAGCCGAAGTTGCCTGCGCACGCGCGCGGCAACTCGAGCCCAACAACATGTGGGGGCCCCTGACGACTTCGTGGATCGCGCGGGCGCGCGGTGATCTCGAAGGCACGAACAGCTGGCTCGCCGAAGCGCGCAGGATCGCGCCCACGGATGAAACCCCGGTCGACCAGGCGGTCGATGTGCTGGTCACCCAGAAGCGCGCGGCCGACGCGCGCGCCCTGATGCGGGAATTCCCGAGCGGGTTCTATGCCCTGGCCCGCGAGGCCAGCCTGGTGACCGCCGAAGGCGGCCCGGAGGCGCTGCGCGCCTGGCTCACCGAACGCAAGGTTGCCGACCAGGCCGTCGCCGGCGCGGAACTCGTCGAACTCGCGCGCCTGCAGTACATCGCGGGCGATGCGGCCGCGGCGCGCGCCACGCTGTCGCACGCGCACCGCATCCTTCCCCTGTCATCCGCGGACCTGTTCGACGGCGGACAGATCCGGCACGACTACTCCGCCGCGTTGTTCCATGCCGGCATCGAACTCAAGGGCGGCGGCGACACGCGTTACGCGCTGGGACTGCTGAAGCAGCTCGACCGGATGCTGGCGGGCTACGAGAAGAACGGCGGCGAGCATTACGGTCTCTACTCGCTGCGGGCGGCGTCGCTGGCCATGCAGGGAAGGAAGGCCGAAGCGCAGGTGGCGCTCGACCAGGCATGGAAGAAAGGCTGGCGCACGACCTGGCGTGCACGCGCGGATCCTTATCTCAAGGAACTGAAGATCCCGGGTAATTAGTTCGGGGAGTCAGTCGTTCGGCGGCGGACGGGGACCGGGAATATCCATTTGCGGTTCCTGGGTGCTGGCTTCGGGATCTGTTTTACGCCGCGTCAGCCGGCCGAGCAAGATTCCGATGCCGATTCCGAAGACTGCGTACACCGCCAGCGCGGCGTAATACAGCGCTCCGGGGTGCAGCAGCGCCCATTGCGCGGGAACCAGGTTGCGCAGCAGGTTCCAGGTCACGACGCCGAGGGCCATGACCATGGCGGAGTACACCGGCCAGCGCCAGTAGGCGCGCGCGTCGGCGCGCATCAAGAGCAAACCCACGAGCATCGCGGCCGCGGTGATGGCATAGGCAATCAGCAGCTGCTGCAGTTGCGGGTTCATCGAGCCGCCGCCGCGATGCGGAACGACTTGCCGCAACCCTGGTCGTGACGGTTGACCTGCGCGCAATCGAGCAGGGTTTCCGGATCGCGCATCTCGCCGTCGTTGTCCAGGCACTGGCGGATCTCGACCAGGTACGGCCGCTTGCGGAACTCCGCCGGCGCATCGCGAAGATTGCGGCAATGAAACGTGATGCTTGCCCCGAGCCCGGGACGGTACGCGTCCGCGGCGGCGCGCAGCTGCGCGGCGGTGGTTTCCTTGCCGGACAGGGTAGTTAGTCTCGCGGACAGCGCCGCGTCCAGCTCGATGGCCAGCAGGATGGTCTGCTCGAAATACACGTCGGCATCGAGATGGCTGCAGCTGCCGTGTTCACGCCACTCGTGGACGTGCAGCCCCGAGGCCACCCCGGGCATGTAGTCCTGCAGGATCCTGATCTGCCCGGGCTGCAGGTCGAGCCGCGGCGCCGGACAGTCGTGCGGGTACGTGTTCGGTTCGAGCCGCTCCGGCCACAGGCCGTGGATGACCAGCGGCCGCTTCGATCCCAGCCGGCAGTCCTTCTGGTCGGCATGTCCGTCGGCACAGAAGGCCGCGTGCAAGGTCATCGCCAGCAGGAAGAAATCGAAGCGCGGCTCTTCGCTGGTGGCGACATACATCTCGGGCGCGGCGGCGACGCCGCCCTGTGGGTCCGGCCGCACGGGCGGCGGACCGCCGGTTTCGCGCTCCGAACACGCGGTCAGCGCCGCGCCCAGGACCAGCACGGCGAGAACGTTTTTGAGCCCTGGCGATCCAAGCGGCGGCATGCGCGAACAATATATAGTGCGCCGCTCAAACCCTTCCAATCATCCCGGGATTCCATGAAATCTTCCGTCCTGCTGTCCCGTTTTGCCGTGTTCCTGGTCGCGGGTATCACGACCGTCAGTTCCCAGACTCTCACGCTCGAACCCGCGCAGCGCCTGCCGACGCCGGTGGTCGATCCGGCCTCGGACGACGCCAAACTGGCCATCAAGCGCTTCTCCCTGCCCGCCGGGCTCAAGGCTTCCTTGTGGGCCGCCGAACCGCAGCTCGCGAACCCGGTGGCGATCGACTTCGACGAGAAGGGCCGGCTGTTCGTCTCGGAGACCTATCGTTATCGCACCAGCGTGCTCGACATCCGCGACTACATGGGCATGCTGGAACTGGACATGGCGGCGCGCACCATCGAGGACCGCTCGGCGCTGATCCACAAGGTGTTCGGCGAGGAGCAGGCGAAGCAGTTCGCCATCGAAAGCGAAGTCGTGCGGCTGGTGGAAGACACCGATCACGACGGCGTCGCCGACAAGAGCAGCATCTATGCCGATGGTTTCAACACGGAGCTGGACGGCATCGCGTCGGGCGTGCTCGCGCGCCATGGCAAAGTCTGGTTCACCAACATTCCCAGCCTGTGGCTGCTGGAAGGCGACGCCGGCAGCGTGAAGAAGACCGAGCTGCTGCGCGGCTTCGGCGTGCGTTTCAACTTCACCGGTCATGACATGCACGGCCTCATCATGGGCCACGACGGCAAGCTCTACTGGTCCATCGGCGACCGCGGCACGCACGCCCCGACCAAGGAAGGTGGCGTGGTCGCCTATCCCGACGAAGGAGTGGTGTTCCGTGCCAATCCGGACGGCACGGAGTTCGAAGTCTTCGCCCGCGGCATGCGCAATCCGCAGGAACTGGCCTTCGACGATCACGGCAACCTGTTCACCGGCGACAACGACAGCGACCAGGGCGACCAGGAACGGCTGGTGTATCTCGTCGAAGGTGGCGACAGCGGCTGGCGTGTCGGCTACCAGCACAGCCCGCTCGGCCGCGGTGGACCGTGGATGAGCGAAGGCCTGTGGAAGCCGCGCTTCGCCGGCCGCCCGGCCTATCTACTGCCGCCGGTGTGCAACATCGAGGACGGTCCGTCGGGCCTCGCCTACTACCCGGGCACCGGCCTGACGCCGGAATACGCCGGCCACTTCTTCATCACGCATTTCAAGGGCAGCATCGCGCGCAGCGGCATCCAGACCTATACGTTGAAGGAAGACGGCGCGACCTTCCTGCCGACTTCGAGCAAGCAGTTCATCGGCGGTGTGCTGCCCACGGACGTGACCTTCGGTCCGGACGGCGTGTTGTACATCTCCGACTGGGTCGACGGCTGGCCGAAGTCCAACAAGGGCCGCATCTACGGCATCACGCCGGTGACGCCGGATCCGGTGCAGGTGAAGCAGAGCGCCGAAGTCGCGCAGCTGCTTGCCGGCGACTGGAGCAAGCTCGCCAACCAGACGCTGATGTCCTCGCTGTTGTCGCATCCGGATCGCCGCGTGCGACTCGAAGCGCAGTTCGAGCTGGTGAGGCGCGGCAACGCCGGCGCCTTCCAGAAGGCGGTCACCGGTGCGCAGGGCGTGACGCCGCTGGGTCGACTGCACGCAATCTGGGGGCTCACCCAGCTTGCGCGCGCGGACCAGAAGTTTTCGCCGTTTCTGCTCAAGCTGCTCGACGATGCGGATCCCGAGGTGCGCGCGCAGGTCGCGAAGGGATTGGGTGACGTCGAGTTCGGCAAGGCACAGGGCGCATTGGTTAAAGCGCTCAAGGACCCGGCACCGCGCGTGCAGTTCTTCGCCGCGCAGAGTCTCGGCAAGCTCGGCAATCCGGCCTCGGCACAGCCCTTGATCGAGCTGCTGCGCGCCAATGACAACAAGGACGCCTATCTGCGCTTCGCGGCGGCGAATGCGTTGTCGAAGCTCAAGGCCGACGAAGTGTTCGCGAAGGGCGCGAAGGATGCCTCCGCCGCCGTTCGGCTCGGCGTACTGCTGGCCTTTCGATATAGACAAGACCCGGGGGTTGTCGGATTCCTGAGCGACTCCGACGCTTTCATCGTGCGGGAGGCAGCCGAGGCCATCAATGATGCGCCCATCTACCCCGGATACCTGCAGCTCGCAGCCAAACTCGCCACCGCCCCCGCGGCGGATACCGCGCTGGTGGTGCGGGCGCTGAATGCAAACTACCGAGTCGGCCTCTTGAATCACGCCAGGGCGATCGCCAGTTACGCGCTCAACGAGCAGGCGACGCCGGAAATGCGCGCGGAGGCGCTGCGCCAGCTCGCGCTGTGGGGCAAAGTCCCGCAACGCGATCGCGTGGTCGGCATCTACATGCCGATGAAGGAACGCGCGGCGGACGACGCCGTGCAGGCGCTCAACCCCCAGATCGCGAAGTTGCTGGGCGCCGGAGTCCCGGCACCCGTGCAGCTCGCGGCCATCGACGCCATCGGCGCGCTCGACCTGCGTTCGGCGGCACCGGCGCTGGTCGCACTGGTCGGGAACGAACAGGCGAACGAAGCCGCGCGCGGTGCGGCACTCAAGGCCCTCGACGCCTTCGGCGGCGATGACGCGCTCAAGGCGGTGGCGGCGGCGGAGAAATCCAGCGTGCCTGCGTTGCGGCTCACGGCCCTGCAGATCGTGGCGCATCGCGCGCCCGATCGCGCCTTGCCCGCCATCAAGCGCTTCGTCGCCGCGGGCACCGAGGCCGAGCAGCAGGCCGCATTCGAGGCACTCGGACAGTTGCAGAGCCCGCAGGCGCCGGCATTGCTGGTGAATGCGCTCGACCAGCTGGCCGCGGGCAAGGTGAAGCCCGCCGCGCAGGCCGAACTGCTGGAGGCGGTCTCGACCAGCACCGCGCCCGCGGTGAAGGCGCGCTGGGAGAAGCAGCAGGCCACCTGGGCGGCGAGCAGCGATCAGCTCGCGGCGTATCGCTATGCACTGGAGGGCGGCAATCCGCGGCGCGGGTTCGAGCAGTTCATGAACAACCAGATACTCCCCTGCGGACGCTGCCATCGCGTGTATGGCGAGGGCGGCGAGGCGGGCCCGGATCTCTCGCGCATCGGCGCGCAGCATCCGCCCGAGTACCTGCTCGAGTCGGTGGTGAAGCCGAATGCGCACATCGCGCCCGGCTTCGACGTGGTCACGCTGACGCTGGCCAACGGCGAAACCGAGTCCGGCAGCGTGGCCAGTGAATCCGCGAGCCAGATCGTGCTGAAGCGCGGCGACGGCTCGCAGGTGACGCTGGATCCGAAGCAGGTGAAGCAACGGGTGGTGCAGCCCTCGTCGATGCCCGAGATCTACGGGCAATACCTGACCCGCGGCCAGCTGCGCGACATCGTCGCCTTCCTCAAGCGCCTCGACGGTTCACGGGGCGGCGGACAGGGCGAAGAGGCATTCGGCACCAGTAACCGCGCCATGCAATCGGCCGCGAAGGAAGGCGCCGCCGGCGGCCACCCCTGACGTGACATGAGTCCCCGTATCACGCGGCGCGCGGCCATCGGCACGACGCTCGCCGCCAGCATCGCAGGTGCGCACATGAGCAAAGCCGCCGGCAAACCCGCCTGGGATTCCATCGTGATCGGCGCCGGTGTGTTCGGCGCCTGGACGGCATGGCACCTGCGCAAATCCGGGCAACGCGTGCTGCTGCTCGATGCCTACGGCGCGGCGAACGCCCGCGCCTCGTCTGGCGGCGAATCGCGCATGACGCGCGGTTCGTACGGCGCCGATGAAATCTACACGCGCATGGCCTTCGATTCGCTGGCCGCGTGGAAATGGCTGTCGGAGCTTTCGGGCCTGCCGGTGTTTCATCCGATCGGCGTGTTGTTCTATTTCCAGAAGCGCGAGCCTTACGTGGAGCAATCGATCGAGGTGCATCGGCGCCTGAAGCTGCCGACACTCGAGCTGGACCGCGCCGCGCTCGAACAGCGGTATCCGCAGGTGTTCTGGAAGGACATCGAAGTGGGACTCCACGAACCGGACTTCGGCGTGCTGATGGCGCGCCGCGCGGTGCAGACGCTGGTGCGGCAGTTCGTCAAGGCGGGTGGCGAATATCGCGTTGCCGCCGTCAAACCGCCGGACGCGGCGAAAGCGTTGGATTCCATCGAGCTCACCGACGGCACGCCGCTCGCCGCGACCCACTACGTCTACGCCTGCGGACCCTGGCTGCCGAAACTGTTTCCGCGACTGCTGGGCCAGCGCATTTTTCCCACGCGGCAGGAAGTGTTCTTCTTCGCCACGCCGCCGGGCGATGCGCGCTTCACGGCGGGCGCCCTGCCCGGCTGGGCCGACTTCAACAACGGCGACATCTACTACGGCATGCCGGACCTCGAGGGCCGCGGCTTCAAGGTGGCACACGACAAGCACGGGCCGGCCGTCGATCCGGATCTCGGCGATCGCCAGGCGTCGCCGGGTTCGCTCGCCGATGCGCGCGCCTACCTCGCCCGCAGATTCCCGGCGCTGGCCGGGGCGGCGCTCAACGAAGAGCGCGTCTGCCAATACGAGTACAGC
>Ga0315912_10006309_pt1 | contig 10648 bp, 11 predicted proteins | sample VfabasoilMG_FD_204469 | JGI IMG/M metagenome (GOLD analysis project Ga0315912, IMG submission 204469) | Garden soil microbial communities collected in Santa Monica, California, United States - V. faba soil | ecosystem: Environmental > Terrestrial > Soil > Garden | place: USA: California... | reverse complement strand
CTCGACGGTCTCGTTGAGTGGCAACGGTTTGTTCACCTGGTACTCCTTGATCACGACCTCCGTGGCGCACGTGCGCTGGACCTTGCGGGTAAAGGCAAGGGTAACTGGCTTACCGACTTTGACCGTGGCTTTGGCCGGAACGAAGCCTTGGTCCGTCACCTCGATGCTCAAGCGCCCTGCGGCGTCTGGGCTGGCTGGGTGCTCCGCGGCTGGAGCGGGGGTAGGCGTCGGCGCCGGCGCCGGTTCGCTGCGGCTACAGGCGGTGCCGAAAAGCGACAGCAGGAGCGCGGCCTTCGCAACACTGGATGACTGCATTCTATCCCTCTTTGGAAAACGGCAGCACGATGCTCGCACAAACTACAATTTCGGTTCAGTGGGCACAAATCAAAAAGGCGCTCACCCTTCTCGCTGAATGAGCACGTTCCTGGTGTTGCGCTTGTGTTGACTGAAGATGTCGCGAAACTCTCGAGGCCCACGCCTTCAGCCATCACGCTTCGCGACAACCTGTCTTTGACGATCCGTGTTCGCGGTAGCGCGATTGGGCTTCGCGCTCGTCATCGCCGCCGAATCGCTTGGCGATCATGATTCCACGGTGAAGCAGTTGCGGTCGAGCCGACTCGACCGAGCTGATCCGCAGCGTCTCAGCTACCGCTAAGAGCTCAGTCTCTCCACTGCCCCGGCTGCCTCTGTGACCGTACCGGTTACTAGCGCGGCCTTGGCTTGAATGGCCGTCTTGTAACCGCCGCGGTCACGGAGCAAGCGTTCCCACGCTGTTGGCAAGAGCCGCCATCGCATGGAAAGTTTGAAGGCCTAGCCCATAGGGTACGGGGCATAGCTATTTCTCGTGCATCAAAAGCTCGCGGAGAGCAGTGATGCAACGCAAGGCTTCTCAAACGTTACGGCCGGCACCGGCGCGCCATCATAGGTGTACGCGAAGACGCTGTAGATGCGCTGCTCGATCGAGTAGTACGCGCGCTCCTCCTCGGTCTGTCCGGGTCGCTCCTTGGCCGATGTCATGTTGCTCCGCTCCCTCTGCCCGCTCGAGCGCCGCCTCGAGTAGAGCATTCGTCGCACCGCCGAAGCGATGACCTTCCGCGCAGCAGCGGTTTTCACCACGCTGGTCGCTCGTCGTCTCCTTCGGGGGGCTTTGCCTGTCGGTTCATGACACCACTCTCCCGGGTGCATCAGCGAACGCGTCGCTGCGCGACGAAGAACGTGAGCGTCCATCCTTGGGGTATGCACCGTTTGAGCAAGTGCCATGCCCACTCCGGTCGGATGGGGCCCAGGCGCTGCATTTCCGACTGCAGGCGCTTGAAGGGCGGGTTCCTTGTTACCGGGCCGCCATGCGGTGCGGCGCAGAGGTTGCGGGTCCGTAGCGCCCTGGTGCAACCGTTCGTGCGCTGCCTCGTGCCCGAATGCGCCCGTACTGGTGATCTCGCTCAATCGCGTCGGCGCTGGCTTCGCCACGGTTTAAGTGTAGAGTTCGACGGTGGTAGGGAAGCGTAATTCATTCGGGCTAGCCTCCGTTGCGATCCTCGTTGGCTTGGCGCACGTCACGGGGGCTTGCGGAAAAGCGAACGAGGATAGGGGTGTTCCGGATACCTCTGCTGGCAGGGCAGGAACAGGTGCTCAAGACGGCTCGTCGGGCTCGGCTAATGCAGTTGCGGGCCGGCCCGACGGCGCCGCGGGCGTTGAGCAGCCGGCGAGCGCGGGGAGATCTGCAAGTGGCCCCTCCGGCGGTGCGGGGCATCACGGTGGCGCAGCCGGAGCTGTTGGCGGAATGCTGGCGGGTGCCTCGGATGGCGGCGGGTCAGGGTCACCGAGTGGCGGAGGGATGGGAACTGCTGAGGGTGGATCTGCCGCTGCCGGTGGTGCCGCCGCCGGTGGTGGTGCCGCACCCACAAGCGGTTTTGCGGCGGATTTTAGCCCGCGAGCGCGGGCAGCTCTAAAGTCGGCCGCCCCGACGTGGACGTGTGCGACCACGCTTCCGAATGTTCCGGTCGCGGATGGCGTAGAAGCCCGAAACGCCGTGCGGGCTTTCATCGCTGCGGCTCTCGGGATGGCGCCAACGGATATCACGATGACTGTGCAGGAATGCAGCACGCCAAATACGAATACCTGTGCGGAAATATTCGCGCATGACACAGCCAAGAGTGGCGGCCAGATTTACAACACCGCGCGGCCATTGGCGCTCGAACTGGAAGCCGCCGCCACGGCAGTCGAGGTAACGATCTGGACTCCGCCGGGGTTTCAGGCGGTTGTCGTCATGAGTGGAATCGCGGATGGCGTGCTCGTGGGAATGGCCGTGTTCAACGACCCTAACGTATGTAACTAGAACGGCAGCCCCGTTTCGTCTGTCGGACGATGCGACCAGAGCGCTCATTGTCCTGAAGCGCTTCGCGAGCGGGTGGCATTTGGAGTGCGATGATCGGAGCGGCCTCGATGCATGCCAGGCATCAAATCGAGGTTCAATATGGGCCGGATTTCTGCCGGTGGCGCAAGGCGGGCTGTAGGCCGCGATATCACTAAGGGGTTGAGCGACGGCTAGTTGCCTGATCCCGACCTGAGGCGCAGGAGTGCTAGTAGACCCTTGCCAAGTCAATGGTCATTGCTTCAACGCGAGCTATGCGCGTTCGGAAAAGGGCTTCTCGCCGCGTGCGACTGCAGCGCTAGCATCCGTCAGCTCGACTACGCTGGCGCGACGTGGGCTAGCGTTGCTGCTTGACTTGGGAACTGAAGGCCCCTGATCCTGTCGGTCGCACCTTTGGCATGAGCGCCGTCAAGACCAGAACCGCGAGGGCACCGCACCATACCCTTGTTTGCCTCCGCGTGACCGGCGGCTTTTTGAATGGTGCGCAGCTCGATTTCGCGGACGGGCTCAACTGCTTTATTGGAGGACGTGGCGCTGGTAAGACGACTGCGCTGGAGTTCATTCGATTCGGTCTTGGCTTGATGCCTGACTCCAGGCTGAACGCCCAGCGCCATCGCGTGATTGAAGGCTTGGTCAAAGCGAATCTCGGTGGCGGCAGGGTCAGCGTCGTGCTCCGCACAAAGACCGACATGCTGTACACAGCGGGGCGCGCCGCCAGCGAGACGGTTCAGGTGCTCAACGACAAGGGCACGGCAGTTCCCATTTCGTTGGACCGCGATCTCATCTTCAGTGCGGATGTGTTCAGCCAGAACGAGATCGAGGAAATCGCGTCGAGCCCGGCCGCACAACTCGCGCTGCTCGACCGCTTTCAAGAGCACGAGTCGTCCGCCGTGGCGCGAGACATCGAACAGCTACAAAGAAAGATCGAACAGTCGAGCGTGGACCTGCGTCGTCTAGATCAGGAGATCGACGACCTCCGGAGCAAGGCCTCCGAACTGCCGGCGCTCGAAGAGAAATTGAAGGGGTTGGTCGAAGTGGGCGGGCCTGACGCGGAGAAGATCAATGCCGCGCATGCGCTACAGGCGCTTCGAGCCCGCGAGGAGAAAGTTGCTGAAGCAGTCTTGGGGGCAATTCAGAAGCTCATCCGCGAGTCAGCGAGCGCGGTCGCGGCGTTCCAGGCTACTATCGAAGCGCAGGTCGACGCGAGCATCCGACAGGGACCGAACGCCGACGTGTTCGGGGCGATGCTGGCTGATGTTGGAAGACTTGAAGAGCGGGTGCTCGGGGCAGCGAAGGTCATTGGCGAGGCTGCACTGGAAGCTGAGGGAAACGTCCGAGCACGTGCGGTGACCTTGGCACAGCTCCACGCTTTGCAGGAGGCGGTTTATCGCGCACTCGTCTCTGAGAACGAGCAGCAAGGTGGCCGTGCGGTGGAACGCACGACGCTTCAGTCCTCGCACGCCGTGGCGCTGTCGTCGCAGGGTGAGCAGCTTGCCAAAGAAAAGCACCGCAACGCTCGCCGAGAGGACAGAGAGCGGCTCCTCGCGCAGATGTCAGATCTCCGAGATCGGCGGTTCGACCTCCGCAAGCGTGTTGCGGATCGGCTCTCGAACCAGTTCCCTACGATCCGCGTGACGGTAACACAGGCGGCGGAGCTCGAAAGCTATCGAGACCTGGTAGCGGAGAGCTTGAAGGGGATCGGAATCAGGCACGCGGCTGCTGCGGAACGACTTGCTCAGGCGTTTCTTCCGAACGAACTCGCGCGGGTCGCCGCGAACGCCGACCACGTCGCGCTCACTGAACGCGCCGGTTTTGACGACGAACGCGCGCGAAAGATCGTGCTTGCACTTCGCTCTACCGGCGTCGCTTACGAACTGGAATGCGTCGACATAGCTGACCGCCCGTGTATTGAGCTACGTGACGGCGACGTCTACAAGGAGTCATCGAGGCTCTCGACAGGTCAACGTTGCACCACCATCCTTCCAATCTTGCTCGTTCAGAGCGAGCGACCGCTTCTCATCGACCAGCCCGAGGACAACCTCGACAACGCATTCGTCTACGACACCATCGTTAAGGCGCTGCGCGACGTGAAAGGTGGTCGCCAGGTCATCTTTGTCACGCACAATCCCAACATCCCAGTTCTTGGGGAGGCCGAGCGAATTTTCGTTTTTGAGTCCGATGGGCAGCGAGCCCGGCTTCGCCAGATCGGAACGGTTGACGACTGTAAGGAGCAGATCGAACTCATTCTCGAAGGGGGGCGCGAAGCGTTCCTCCAGCGAAAAGCGCGCTATGGCCACTAGCACGCAATCTACCCTCCTCGATTCTCTCCGCGCAGAAGACTGGTCGACGGTACTGCGTGCGATTGAAGACGCCGACCTGTGGCTCCGAGAGGCGGCTCCAGGTGAACCTCAGGTCGGCTCGGTTGTTCAGTCGCTCGTTCTGCTTGCCGAACATCGCAAGTGGGAGGTACGTCGCGCGATAGCGAATCTTGCCTCCCGTACCAACCACCCTTCGTTCGAACCGGTGCTGGCACGCTTCGTGAGCGACGACAACGCGCTCGTTCGCGAGGCCGCTCGCCGAGCTGCCCTCCGCCGCCGCGACTGGCAGAATGCGAGTGCCTTCGGCAAGCAGCATGAGGAGCGAATCAACGCGACGCTGGACGATATTCAGACGCGCTTCGGCCTTAGGGGCCGAGAGGCAGTGAAGCGTGCGAGCGAGCAGATCGCGGATACGTTCGCACGCGAGCTGTATCACGAGATGATCAAACTTCTGGCGCCAGTCGCGACTTCCGCCGAGCGACTAAGAGCGCGTCTTGCTGATCCCTCAGTAGAACGAAAGGCGCTTACTGATGACGCTACCGTAATCGGACGCCGTGTGGTTCATCTGAAAGCTGTTCTGGATGCGATGCGCGCCTTTACGGCCATACCTCGGCTAGCCTTCGCGGTCGAGGACGTCACCGACGTCGTGTCGGAGGCGATCGCGATCGTTCGCGAGGGAGGTGCCGGCGCGTTGCTTCCAACTTCGGTGGTTGGTGAGGGAGGCTCGGCGGAGGTCTGCCGCTCCAGGGTTGTCCAAGCGCTCACGAACGTGCTTCGAAACGCCACTGAGTCCTACGATGGAATCGCCGCGCCTCGCGCAATTCGGGTCAGCGTGGATTCCGGCAACGGATCAGTTACGATTACCGTCCAAGACTTTGGGTGCGGGATGAGCGAAGAGGTCGCCGCCGACGCAAGCGTTCTCTTCACGACGAGCAAACCGAATGGAACAGGGTTTGGCCTGCCGCTCGCGACAAAGATCGTTGAGACAGAGCATGGCGGCCGTCTCAGCATTACCAGCCGCAAAGGAGACGGTACAGTAGTCCGCATTGTTTTTCCGATGCATGGACCCGGTGAAACGCGATGACACTTCAACCTCATCGGGCGCTCGTCGTGGAAGACGAGCCGGAGATGGCTGACGACCTCGTCCAGATCCTGAAAACGTGTGGATGCGAAGCGGTCATCGCGACGAACCGACAAGACGCTCTTGCTCGCCTGGCATCGGGGACGTTCTGTCTCATACTGTTGGATCTCGAAATCGGCACGGAACCAGGATCTATTCGGGGGCGCGTCGAAAACGGCAGGGCAGTCCTGGAGGATGCGCGGAGACGATTCCCGGAACGCATCGGCACGCATGCCGTCCTCCCGGTCATCGTCATCAGCGCCCACGCGACAGAGACCGATGACGCCGTTGCGGCCATGCGGGAAGGCGCCAGCGATGTGGTTCAGAAGCTCTGGGAAGCCAACAAGAAGGCCGAGCGAATCTACGCGGCGCTGGAGACTTCAGGTCGCACATCACATGCGCGATGCCAGGAGTTACTGCGCGCTGCCGCACCGGCGGGTCACCTAGATGGGTTAGTCCTCTCCATCCCGGCGGATCGCGACGGCCGTCGCGCGCTCGTGACGCTCAGCGGCCGCGCCGCGCCGCTTCCAATAGCGTCGCTGAAATTGCTCCTTCAGTTGGTGGAAGCGCGCCTTTCACCCGGCGATGGCCGCGTACATAAGCTCGACCTGGGTGGCCGTTCCGATCGAGGATTCAAGGCGATCTCCGATCTGCGTAACGACCTAAAGCCCGCATTCGCTGGGGACACGAAACTGCTCATTGCCAACGACCAAGCAGGTAGCTACTGGCTAGCGGAGTCAGTCTCTATCGGGGACGTGAACGCCGAGCGCCTGAGTGCGTTTGGCAACTCCAAAGTCGCGGCTTTGGGCAAGAAAATTCGCAATCTTCTCGCGGCAAAAGAGTAGTTTTCCCGAAACCCCAACACTTTCGGGCGCCCCTCCGCCGATCGATCGGACACCCCCACGCCCTACATTCCTGGAGTCGCAGCAGTCGCGACTCGAAAGGAAATCGATTCATGGCGAAGACGGGCGAAAAGTGCACACGAGCGGGGACCTATCGTGGCGTGTGCGACTTGTACCAGCACCAGGACCTAGCAAACTTCACCGTCGGCGATGTCTTCACCCCGTGTGCGAAGTGTGGGGGTGAACACAAACCCGGTGGACGCGTAATGAACTGGACGTGGATCAAACCCTGAGCAGTAGAAGGCAATGGACTCGCGCCGCGGGTCGGCTTCCACCACCGATGGTCACAGTACTTTAATGCAAACGATTTGTACCGAGCAGAATAGCGATCTGCAGCTCGATCGACTAGCCGCGCAACGTGCGCTCTATGCCGTCTCGAAGTCCGTCTTCGGGTGGCATGCGTTTCTGTCAACAGTGGCGGCTGGAATGATATCGGGCCTGGCATTGTTCGTGCCCCAAATCAGGCCGTACGCCGCACTTTGGGGCGGTTTGCTCCCCGTGCTCGACTTGCTGTGGCTTACGCCATGGCAGAAGCGCCTGCGGGATACTGCAGCCCGCGTCCAGGAGAGCTTTGACTGCCATGTGCTCGGGCTCAGGTGGCAACCGATCAAGACGGGCAAGGCCGTGGAGCACGAGACAATCACCGAGTACGCGAACCGCTACAGGCTGGTTGAGCCGACCTTCGCATCCCTGCGCAACTGGTATCCGGCGGAGGTGTGCAGCATGCCGTTGTTCCTCGCCCGCGTCGTGTGCCAGCGCATCAATCCGTGGTGGGAGGCCAAGCAGCGCCGACTTTACGCGTTCGTGCTCATCGCCGCGGTAGTGACGCTTCTTCTCATGCTGACCCTAGCGGGAGTGGCTCGAAGCACGCCTCTTCCCGACTTGCTGCTCACCATGGCGCCCCTCATGTCAGCAATCGTCTTTGCCCTGCGTCAGCACAAGGAAAACTCCGAGGCCGCAGACAGGCTCGAGAAGCTGAAGGAGCATGCGGACGCCCTCTGGATCCGCGCGCTGGCCGGAGCCACCGAGGATGAGCTTATGGCCGACTGCCGCGCCCTTCAGGACGAGCTGTTCGATCACCGCAAACGCACGGTGCCCGTGTTCGATCGGCTCTACGGGCGCCTGCGACCTGCACAGGAATTTCAAATGCACGAGAACGCCGCGCAGCGGGTCCGAGAGCTCAAGACCGCACGCGCTGATGCCACTTCGGACTCGCACGGGGCTCGAGTCGCAGGGGAGGCACAATGAAGCTGATCGACCATTTCACGTCGTTCCTGCGGGATACAGTTAATCTTAACTCGACGCGTCTGACGCAGTTGGAGACGAACGTCGAGGCGCTCAAGGACGTCATCAGGGATTCCGACTGGAGCCCGCAGATCCACGCCTTCGAAGAACAGGGCTCCTGGGCTCACCAAACCATCATCAAACCGGTAGAGGGCAAGGCCTTCGATGCCGACTTGCTCGTAGTCGTCAAGCCCGTGGAGGGGTGGACTGCCAAGGAGTACATCTCCACGCTAAGGAAGCTGTTCGCTGACCACGGCACCTATAAGGACAAGGTCAGGCGCTACTCGCATTGCGTAACGATCGAATATGCGGGCGAACGCAAGGTCGACATTGCACCATGCATCCGAGATCGGAGCGGCGCCACGGGTCACGAGGTCTGCAATTTCGACGACGATGCTTTCGAGCGCTCCGAACCGGAGAAGTACACCGATTGGCTCCGCGATCGGAACCGGTGGACAGGCAACAATGGCCTCAAAAAGGTGACGCGCTTGCTCAAGTATCTGCGAGATATCAAGGGCAACTTCACCTGCCCCTCGGTTCTACTGACAACGCTGCTTGGTATGCAGATCTCCTCGCTTGATTCGCTCTCGGAAGACCCATTTTCCGACGTGCCGACCGCGCTCAAGACCATTGCTGGCCGCCTTGACGACTGGCTCCAATTGCGCCCGACGAAACCAGACGTGGGAAATCCCGTGCTGGCGAGCGAATCCTTCAGCGACATGTGGACCGACAAGGAATACGAGAACTTCCGCGACAAGATCAACCTGTACCGAGGCTGGATCGACGAAGCCTACGATGAAGAAGACCGCGATGAGAGCATCGGCAAATGGCGGCGGGTCTTCGGCGACGAATTCGCCCCCGACGTCGTGCTGGACAAGTCGGGCAGCGTCCTCGAGAGCGCGCGGATGCTCGCGCGTGCCTTTGCGGGCAGCACAGCAGGTTTTCTGCTCGATACGCGCGACGACCTAGTGTCTTTCGTGCGTCGTTATGGGATTCGCGTCCTCCCACTGGGATTCGACAAACGCGACTACAAGCGCCAGCCGAAGTGGCGTCTGTCGTCCAACGATCATTTCGCTGTGAAGGCGAACGCAACACTGCATGCGCGCGAAGGAGCCCCAAAGATTCGCGACGTGCTATCGGGCGACGCGTTGCCCAAAGGTCACTCACTGCGGTTAGAGGTGCGCAAGTCTGACGGTGGGACGCTCAGCACCAACGAGTACGAAGTTCACTGGCGTATCACTAACACCGATCAAGAAGCTACCAACGCGAAATGCCTGCGCGGTGGATTCTGGAATGCAGATGACGGGACAGCGCGCTGGGAGACGCTGAAGTTCCGGGGCGTTCACATGGCGGAGGCCTTCGTGGTGCGCCGGACGGGCTACAGCCTCGTCGCGCAGAGCGTTCCGTTCTACGTGGTCATTGAGTAGGCACTGGCTCCCACTCAGTGCCCCGTTTGTGATGACGATTCCCATCGGGATGCTGACAAGCATTCAGCGCCGCCTACGCCGACTCAAGGCCAAGGGGAAGACTTCTGCGCGCGCGAGCAGGTTACGCGCGCCGCGGCGCACAGTAGCGGCTTTCCTGACGCGGAAAAGCCCGACGATTCGGGTGTGGTGCGCGCCGTTCGAGGCTCGGGTGGTGCGGGGGGCGGTGGCCACGCCGGGTCGCATGCGCCGACATTGCCGCGCTTCGCGGCGCGTGTTGTGCCGACGCTGAATTCTGGCATTATTGACGGGCATGGCGCTTCATATCTCGCAAGACGTTGAACAGCAGGTGAACGCGCTTGCTCAGGGGGCCGGGCGGGAGCCCGACGCACTGGCAACCGAACTCCTTGACGCTGCCGTGCAGCGGTACAACCGGAAGCTCGCGAAGCTCCGCGAGGCTATCGACGCCGGCGACGCTAGCCCGGACGCGCCTCCCGGTGCGTTCAATCGCGTCCGCTCCCGACTCGGTCTGCCGACCCGCTGACCGTGGGCCGATACACCCTCTCGCTGCTTGCCGAAGGTGACTTGGACGACATCGGCGCGTACACGCGCCGCGAATGGGGCGACGCTCAGTGCGCGCGCTATCTCGATCAGCTGGAGAATGCTTGCCAGTTCCTTGCCGACGATTCCCGGCGCGGCCGCCCCTGCGATGACATTCGTCCGGGTCTGTTCCGCTACGAGACCGGCAGGCACGTCGTGTTCTTCCGGCGCTTGCCTAGCGGCATTCGCGTGCAGCGCTTTCTCCACGACCGCATGCTGCCCGAAATTCACGACCTCGAGGACGACGACGAGAACGAGCCCTAAGGAGAACGACGACAGTTCCTGCTCGAAACGCCCTCTCGTCTGGATGCCGGGAGCCCGCGGGGGGCCTCGATCGTCGAACCCAGTTCTTGCACTATCGTTGGGGTGAGTGGCGCAAGCCAGTGTCGACCCCGGCCCGCACCACACTGCGCCCCAGCTCTAGGGGATTCTAGGGGGTATCGTCTGTCTGAACGGCGTCGAGCACCTTCGCGACCGTCGAGAGCCGCTCCGACAACCCAACCGCAGTCGTTGCAGTCAGAAGTGCCTGCACTGCCGTCGCCCGAACACCGATTGCGACTTGCTTGATTTCGTCTGACTCTGCTCGCCCGCTCAGCCCGCAAAAGCCGTCAAGAGTCTGAGCTAGGCCC